>Ga0190269_10001240_pt1 | contig 12329 bp, 11 predicted proteins | sample Popmic249IS_FD_133749 | JGI IMG/M metagenome (GOLD analysis project Ga0190269, IMG submission 133749) | Populus adjacent soil microbial communities from riparian zone of Blue River, Arizona, USA - 249 IS | ecosystem: Environmental > Terrestrial > Soil > Riparian zone | place: USA: Arizona...
GCCTGTGGTGACGAAGGGTTCCGTGCACTCGTGGGACGTGTCCTCGGGCGCCGACGGCCCGGGCACCCGGTTCGTGGCCTTCCTGGCCGGGTGCCCGCTGCGCTGCCAGTACTGCCACAGCCCGGACACGTGGTACCGGCGCAGCGGCGCCCCGACCGCGGCCGAGGACCTGCTCACCGAGATCCGCCGCTACGAACGCTTCATCAAGGTCGCCGGCGGCGGCGTCACCCTCAGCGGCGGCGAGCCCCTGCAACAGCCGGAGTTCGTCAAGGAGGTGTTCACCGGCTGCCGGAAGATGGGCCTGCACACCGCGCTGGACACGAGCGGATTCCTCGGCGGCCGCGCGGACGACGACCTGCTCGCGGTCACCGACCTGGTCCTGCTCGACATCAAGTCCGGCGACCCGGCCACCTACCGTACGGTCACCCGCACGGGCCGCCTCGCGCCGACCGTCCGCTTCGCCCGCCGCCTCGCGGAGCTGGGCAAGCCGATCTGGGTGCGGTTCGTGCTCGTGCCCGGCCTCACCGACGACCCGGCGGACGTGGCGGCGGTGGCCGGCCTGGCCGCCTCGGTGCCGACCATCGAGCGCGTCGAGGTGCTGCCGTTCCACCGCATGGGCGCGCGCAAGTACGCCGAGCTCGGCGTCCCGTTCCCGCTCGCGGACACGGAACCGCCGGACGCGGCCCTGCTGGACCGCGTCCGGGCTCAGTTCCGCGAACGCGGCCTCACCGTGTACTGATTTGCTCGGCCAGGTCGACGACCAGGGGCCGCCATCCGACCCGGACGGCGACCGCGTTCTGCGGGCTCGTGCCGACGCTCAGCTCGGCCCGCTGACCGGGCAGCAGGCGCACGGCGTACCGGCCGGTGTCCGGCTGGTCGCTGACGGCCAGGATCTCCCGGGTGCCGGCGTGGAACGCGTAGACCGGCCCCGCCCCCGCGGTGCCCGAGACGACGGTCCCGGCCCGCAGCCGCTGGTCGGCGACGGTGGTCTGCCCGGCGACCACCGGGATGCGGTCAGCCCGGCGCCGGTCCGGGACGCCGCCGGACCACTGCGCCGCCACCCTGCTCGCCGGCCCGGCCGTGCCGTCCGGCATGACGAACAGCTTCCATCCGTACGGCCCCAGCCCGCTGAACGTGAAGCTCCCGCTGCCGAAGACGGACGGCGTGGTCTCCCGCCACAGCGGATCCACGGACGCGACCGACACCTGGGCCGTGACCGGGGCGCCCGTCGCGGCTTCCGTCAGCGAGCCGGTGACGGTCCCGGCGGGATCGAGCCGCACATCGGGCAGCGCCAGCACCCCTTCCTCCGGCGCGGTCACCTCGAGGGCGGTGTCACGGTCGCCGGCGCCACCCCGGACACCCAGCCACTGCATCCCGTACGCGGCATCGCCGGGCTGGATGAAGAACGAATACCGGCCCGGCGTCAGCCCTTCGAAGAGCACCGTCCCGTCGGCCTCGCTCGCGGCCCGGGCGCTCCACAGGTCGGCGAACCGGTCCCCGGCGGCGATGGCGTGCACGGTCACCCCGGCGACCGGCGCGCCCGTGCCCGCGTCCCGTACGACGGTGGTGATCCGGCCCGGCTCAGCTGCGTCGGCGCCCGCCGGCAGCGGTCCCGGCAGCGACATCGCCACCGCGCCGAGAGCGACGACGGCGAACCGCCACGGTCGAGAAACACCCAGCATCATTCGTCTCCCTTCGTCGGCTTCGCTGATGAAGAGCCCCGGCTGTCCTACGTGGATACGCGATGCCACTTCTGGTTGGCGAAGCCGTTGCACGTCCAGATGTTCAGCGGCGCGCCGTTCGCCGCGTTCCAGCCGCCGATGTCGAGGCACTTGCCCGAGCGGGTGTTCACGATGTCGCCGGCCGCTGTCGCCGTCCATTGCTGGGCGCCGGTGCTGTTGCACGTGTAGAGCTGGACCCAGCCGCCGTCCGCCGTGGAGCCGTCGGCGACGTCGACGCACTTGCCGCCGATCCGGATCGTGCCGTCGGCGGCGAACGTGAAGCGTTGCATGGGCCCGTTCCAGCAGTCCCAGACGATGAGCCGGACCCGGTCGGAGTACTCACCGTTGGGCACGTCCACGCACTTGCCGTGCCAGTCGCTGACGATCATCGTCGCGCCGGCCGGCGCGGGCGGCGGCGTGGTGGGCGGGGGCGTCGCGCCGTTGCCATGGAACGTGACGGTGAAGCCGGTGCACTCCTTGCAGTTCGACATCACCTGGTTGCCCGGCTCGGTGTCGTGCTTCGACCAGCTGTACGCCCGCGGGCACGCCGCCTTGATCGCCTGGCTGTAGTCGGTGACCGCGTCCCGGTTGGGGTTGACGCACAGCAGCGGCCGGCCGGCGGCGTCGCGGCGCAGGTGCGCGGCCGGGCAGGCGTCGAGCATCGGTTTGGCGCACCCGGCCTCGGCGCAGTACTGCGAGCCCGGGGCGGGCGGCGGTGCGCCGACGGGCGTGATGGTGACCGGCAGCGAGACCGCGTTGACGTAGCTGACGTTGTACCAGGGCGCGCCCCACGGATCGTCCGGATCGAAGTTGAACTCGGCGAGGCTCGCGGGCTGCTCGGAGTTGATCGTGCAGTGGTCGGCCGCGACGCCGCAGTCACCGACCTCGCAGTGGAACGTGCTGCCGGGCTGGCCCGTGCAGCGCTGACGGGCGAAGAACTTGCCGCGCCAGTGGCCGGGCGCGGAGTTCTCCGGGATGACGATCGTCGCCGAGGCGCCGGGCTCGAGGATCGGCAGCCGGGTGAAGTTCACCGAGCCGTCGGCGTTGACCGTGCTGCCGATCCAGATCTTCTCCCCGCTGGCGTTGACGAAGGTGACGGTGTGCTCGGCGGCCGCCGCAGCGGCCGCGGGGGCGGAGGGCCCGGCTATGAGTCCGCCGGCCACGACAACGAGCACCGAGAGAACCGTTCGGATTTTCATAGATAAATATCTATCGAACGAGCCCTCCGGACGCCAGCGCCGCGCCGGGTCCGGCCTCGTGGCGCCCAGCAGCCGGGGACGGCGTCACGCCGGCCCGGCGCGACCGGCCGGCTGTCTCAACGTCCGTGGCGGGTGTCGCGCCGCGGAGGCCGCAACACCCGGTCGATCAGGTCCTCCAGGACCGGGCCGGCCACGATCAGCAGGGCCAGCACGGCCAGGATCACGACAATGAGCCACGACATCGCACTCATCTCCCTCCGGGCGGACGCGACTCAGGCGATGCCGTACGCGATGCCGGCGCCCAGCACGGCGCTGTCGTCGTAGTCGTACTCGAGCTCGTCGGCGACCCCCACCACCCCGGCGATCTGACGGGTGAGCCGGGTGGCGATGTCCGCGGTGGACCAGCGGTCGACGTGCCCCTTCAGCGTGACGAGCCCGTCCTGCACCGTGACCTCGACCGCGCGGGCGTCGTCGGCGAGGTGCACGCGCAGGATGCCCTCCTGCACGTCGCGGCGGACGTCGTCGTCCGGGCGCAGGTGCACCTTGAGCAGGTCGCCCCGCGAGACGATGCCGACCAGCCGGCCGAGCTCGTCGATGACCGGCAGCCGCTTGACGCCCTCCCGGTCCATCAGCCGCGCGGCGGCGGCGATCGGGGTGCCCTTCAGCGCGGTCACCGGCGGGGCGCTCATGAGGTCGGCGGCGGTGCGGGCGTCGGCCTTGACCCGCTCACCGCGCCGGCGGCGGCCCTCGAACAGCCGCGGCTTCTCGTCGCCCGCGTACTCGATCTTGCGCAGCAGGTCGGCCTCCGAGACCACGCCGGTGACCCGATGGACGTCGTCGACCACCGGCACGGCGCTGAGCCGGTGCCGGATGAGCAGGTCCACCACGGCCCGGTAGGCGGCGTCCTCCGGGACGGTGACGACCGACGTCGTCATGACGTCGTCCACATGCCAGTTCCTCATTCCGAGACCTCCTTGTCGCGTCGCTTCGAACGCTAGAAGGCCCCGGTGACGCGGGTCAGGGCCGACGGTCCCGTTCCGGCGGGCCCTGCGGTCCGGGCCGCGCAGTCCGGGCCGCGCAGTCCGGGCCGCGCAGTCCGGGCCGCGCAGTGCGGGCCGCGCAGTCCGGGCCGCGCAGTGCGGACCGCGCAGTGCGGACCGCGCAGTGCGGACCGCGCAGTGCGGGCTGTCAGCGCACGATCACGACGGGGCACCGGGCGTGCTGGGCGCAGCGCTGGCTCACCGAGCCGAGGAGCGTGCCGGCGAACGCGCCGTGCCCCCGGCTGCCGACCACGAGCAGGGGCGCCTCGCGAGCCGCGTCCAGCAGCACCTGCGCCGGGTGCCCGGCCATCACGCTGCGGTGCAGGGGCACGCCGGGCCCGTCGCCGTACGCGCGGTCGAGCGCCGCGTCCAGGATCTCCTTGGCCGCCACCTCGATGTCGGTGTACGGCACCGCGGGCGGCCCCCACCCCCACACGGGCGGGTGCTCCCAGGCCGTGACGGCGTGGATGCCCGTGCCCGTCAGCCGTGCCTGCGTCAGCGCCCACCGCAGCGCCGCGAGCGACGCCGGCGATCCGTCGACGCCCACGACGATGTCGTTCTGCATCTCATGATCGCGGTTGCTGATCATGTTGCTCACCTCCGAACCGGCTCACACCTTCCAGTGTGGTCCGGCGCGGCGATCGACGGTCAGGGCCGAAGGGCTCTCGGCCGGCTCAGATCTCCGGTACGGACACCGGCTCGATCCGCCAGATGTCGCGGCAGTAGTCGCGGATCGTGCGGTCGGCGGAGAAGAAGCCGCTGCGGGCGGCGTTGAGGATCGAGGCCCGGGTCCAGCGCTCCTCGTCGCGCCAGGCCCGCGCGACCTCGTCCTGGCAGTCGACGTACGCGCGGTAGTCGGCCATCGTCAGGTATTCGTCGTGGCCGAGCAGGTCACCGATCACCGCGTCGTTGCCGGGGCCGGCGAACGGGCCGGACGCGATGGCGTCGATCGCGGCGCGCAGCTCCTCGTCGGCCTCGTAGTACGACCTCGGGTGGTACGGCCCGGCGCGCAGCGCGGCGGCCTCGGCGGCGTCCATGCCGAAGAGGAAGAAGTTGTCCGCGCCGACCCGGTCGCGGATCTCCACGTTGGCGCCGTCGAGCGTGCCGATCGTCAGGGCGCCGTTGAGCGCGAGCTTCATGTTGCTGGTGCCCGAGGCCTCCTTGCCGGCCATCGAGATCTGCTCGGACAGGTCGGCGGCCGGGATGATGAGCTCGGCCCGGCTCACGTTGTAGTCCGGCAGGAACGCCACCTTGAGGTACGGCGCCACGTCCGCGTCGGCGTTCACGACGGTGGCGACGGTGTTCGCGAGGTGCATGATCCGCTTCGCGGCGTGGTAGCCGGGCGCCGCCTTGCCGCCGAAGATCACCGAGCGGGGCACGACCGCGCCGAGGTCGCCAGCCTTGATCCGGTGGTACAGGGTGACCACGTGCAGCACCCGCAGGAGCTGCCGCTTGTACTCGTGGAACCGCTTGATCATCACGTCGCAGAGGGCGTCCGGGTCGAGGCTCACCCCCGTCGCCTCCCGCGTGTGCGCCGCCAGGGCCTCCCGGTTGCGCCGCTTGACCGCACGCCAGCGCTCCCGGAACGCGGCGTCGCCGGCGGCGCTCTCCAGCTCGGCCAGCCGGTCCAGGTCCCGCAGCCACTTGTGGTCGCCGAGGCGGGAGCTGATCAGCTCGGTCAGCCCCGGGTTGGCGATGAGCATGAACCGCCGCGGTGACACGCCGTTGGTGACGTTGCGGAACTTGTCCGGCCACAGCTCGGCGAAGGCCCGCAACGTGGTCTCGGTGAGCAGGCGGGAGTGCAGCTCGGCCACCCCGTTGACCGCGAGGGCGCCGACGACCGCGAGGTGCGCCATGCGTACCCGTTGCTCGCCGCCCTCCTGGATGATCGACAGCTCGCGCAGGCGGCCGGCGTCGCCGGGGAAACGGCCCGCCACCTCCTGCAGGAAGAAATGGTTGATCAGGAAGATGATCTCCATGTGCCGCGGCAGCAGCCGCTGCATCAGCGGGACCGGCCAGGTCTCCAGGGCCTCCGGCAACAGCGTGTGACAGGTGTACGCGAACACGCGCCGTGTGATGTCCCAGGCCCGCTCCCACTCCAGCCCCTCCTCGTCGACGAGGATCCGCATGAGCTCGGGGATCGCGATCACCGGATGGGTGTCGTTGAGCTGGATGACGACCTTGTCGGCGAAGCCGTCCCAGCCCTCGTTGCGCAGCCGGTAGCGCCGGATGATGTCGCGCAGCGAGCAAGCCACGAGGAAGTACTGCTGCTTGAGCCGCAGCTCCCGGCCGAGCTCGGTGCTGTCGTCCGGGTAGAGCACCTTGCTGATGTTCTCCGAGCGGACCATCTGCTCGACCGCCTCGCCGTAGCGGCCGGCGCCGAACAGCGAGAGCCCGAACGACTGGCGGCCGGCCCGGGCGCGCCACAGCCGCACGATGTTGACCGTGCCGGTGCCGTACCCGGGGACCAGCATGTGGCTCGGCTCGCCGAGCACCACCTCCCCGGGGGTCCAGACGGCGCGGTGCTCCCCGGCAGCCTCGGTGTGGCCGTAGAAGCCGACCGACTGCTGGTCGTCCGGGGCGTGGAACTCCCACGGGTTGCCGTAGTACGTCCAGTCGTCCGGCTGCTCGACCTGCGCGCCCTGCTCGAAGGCCTGCTTGAAGATGCCGAAGTCGTAGCGGATGCCGTACCCGGCCGCGGGGATGTCGCCGGTGGCCAGCGCGTCCATCAGGCACGCGGCGAGCCGGCCCAGCCCGCCGTTGCCCAGGCCCGGCTCGACGTCCAGCTCCTCCACCTCGCCGGGGTCGCGGCCCAGCGCCTCCAGGGCGGCGCGGGCGTTGCCGGCGGAGCCGGAGTACAGCAGGTTCTGCCGCAGCTGGCGGCCGAACATGTACTCGGCCGAGAGGTAGTAGACGAAGCGGGGGTTGTTCTCGTAGTAGGCCGCGGTGGTGCGCAGGTAGCGCTCGACGAGCCGGTCCCGCACGGTCGTCGACAGCGCCTGGTAGACGTCCTGGGCGCTGGCCGACTGGATGGTCGTGCCGCGCTGGTGGTGCAGGTTGCGCAGCAGCTCGCGCTGGAACTCGCCGGGCGTGGCGCCGTCGCGGTGCTGCCCTGCTGCCGGCCGGACGTCGGTCACGGACGAACCTCCCCGTCGATGCGCCGCCCCCTCGGCGACCGCCCTCGAGTATCGACGGTAGCGGCTCCCGATACACGGCTTTGCCGGGAAACCCCGGTCGGCGGCGGCACGCCGTGACACGGGTGCGCAGGTCCCGCGCGCGGCCGAGCGTCACTTGACGCAACTTTTCGGGTGCCCTGCGACGTCAGTAGAAGCATGGAGGACCATCCCCGGCCCCGCCGCGGCATGCCGGCGCAACGGACCGACCGCTGGGCCCGCTGCCGCCGGCCGCTGCCCGCGAGCCGCCCGATCGCCGTGCTGTCACGCGGGCAGGTCGTCGACTACCTCCGGAGCTCCCTCGACGAGGCCGCCGGGATCACGGGCGACCTGAGCACCGCCCAGATCGACGCCGTCCTGACCCGCGCCCGCACGATCGTCCGCCGCCGGCGCCTGCGGGCCGCGGCCACGACGGCGATCCTCCTGACGGCGACGGCCCTCGCCGGCTTCCTGCTCGGCGCGGCGCTCTGAGGCGGCCCCCGGCCGGATTCTCTAGGATTCCTCAGGATGCGCGTGACGATGGCCAGTGTCGCGGCGAAGCGGCCGGGCCGGGGCAATGAGGACTTCGCCGGGGCCGTGCCGGACGGCGCGGTGGTGGTCGACGGGGCGACGATTCCCGGCGGCGACGCGGCCTGCCGGCACGGCGCGGCCTGGTACGCCGGCCGCCTCGGCGGGACGCTCCTCGGCCTCCTGCCGGCCGGGGCGGACCGCAGCCTGCCGGCGCTGCTCGCCGAGGCCATCGAGCGGGTGACCGGCGAGCACCGCGGGACCTGCGACGTCGCCGGCCCGGTCAGCCCGTGCGCGGCCGTGGCCGCCGTACGCGTCTCCGGCGGCCGGATCGAGCACCTGGTGCTCGGTGACTGCGTGGTGGTGCTCGACCGGGCGGGCGCCGAGCCGGTCGTCGTCACGGACACCCGGGAGGTGGTGATCAGCCGGTCGTACGAGTCGAGGCTGGCGGCGGTCCCCCCGGACGGCGACGAGCACCGGCGGCTTCTGCGGGAGCTGCGCGGCCACCGGAACCGGCCGGGTGGTTTCTGGGTCGCCAAGGACGATCCGCGGGCGGCCGGCGAGGCCCTCACCGGCAGCCGGCCGGCCGCCGGGCTCACCGGGGCCGCCCTGCTCAGCAACGGCGCGAGCCGCGTCGTCGACCGGTTCGCGCTGGCCGGCTGGCCGGAGGTCCTGGCCGAGCTGGCGGCGGGCGGGCCGGCCGGGATCATCCGCCGGGTACGCGAGGCCGAGGCCCGGCACTCGGTGGCGCCCGACGACGCGACGATCGTGCACTGCACCGGGCTCGGGACCGGCTGACCGGGCCGGGTGTCCCCCGCCGGCGGGACCACCCGCCCCTTCCGTCCCGGGCCCGCGCGGCCGACGATGAGGGGAGCCGGTGCAAGGGAGCACGCCATGGCACGCAGCGACATCGTCGTGGGTACCGACGGCACGATGGCCGGGGCCGCCGCGGTGCGGTGGGCGGCCACGGAGGCCGCCCGGCGCAATGTGCTGCTGCGGATCGTGCACTGCTTCGACTGGGACTACGACTCGTCGCGGCAGGGCTGCGAGGCTGGGACCGCCGACGCCGCCCGGTATCTGGCCGGCACGGTCACCACCGCCGCCCTGCACCAGGCCCGGGCCGTGGCCCCGGGCATCTGGCTGGAGGCCGACGCGCTGATCGGCGACGCCGCGTCGCACCTGATCGAGCTCTCCGGCGCCGTCGCGCTCGTCGTGGTGGGCAGCCGCGGGCGGGGCGGGCTCGCCGGGCTGCTGCTGGGGTCGGTGAGCCGGCGCGTCGCCGTGCACGCCGAGTGCCCGGTCGTGGTCGTCCGTGGCCGTGGTGACGAGCGCGGGCCGGTCGTCGCGGGCGTGGACGTCTCCCCGCGCGGCGAGACGGTGCTGCAGCACGCGTACGAGGCCGCCGAGGCGCTCGGCTGCCCGCTGCACGTGGCGCACAGCTACGCCCCGGTCGTCTCGCCGTGGGTGGGCGCCGTCCCGGCCGCCACGATCCCCACGCGCGTGCAGGACGACGCCGAACGCGACCGCCTGTACGCCCTGCTGACCCCCTGGCGCGACAAGTACGCGCACATCGGCACCACCGTGAGCCTGTCGCACCAGCCGGCCGCGAGCGCGCTGGCCGCCGCCTCCGCCGGGGCGCGCCTGCTGGTCGTGGGCAGCCACGGGCACGGCGCCGTCTCGGGCGCTCTCCTGGGCTCCACGAGCCTGTACCTGCTGCACCACGCGGACTGCCCGGTGCTCGTCGTGCGTACCCGCGGTCAGGGCCTTTCATCGCGGGACCTTCGGCCCTGACCGGCCCGCCCGGCGCCCGGCACCGTGGTGGTGGAGGGCAGGAGGTTCCCACCATGACCGCACGAAACGACCGGCCGGCACGGTCGGGCGCCCCGCCGGCGCTCGAGGCCGCGGCCCGCGTCTCCCTGCACGCCCCGTCCGTCTTCAACACCCAGCCGTGGCGCTGGCGGCTCAGCGGCGAGACGCTCGAGCTGTACGCCGACCGCGGCCGCGCGCTGAGCGCCACCGACCCTGACGGCCGGCTGCTGCTGCTCAGCTGCGGCGCCGCCCTGCACCACGCCCGGGTGGCGCTGGCGGCCGACGGCTGGACGGCCCACATGGCGCGGCTGCCCGAGGGTGGCGACCCGGACCTGCTCGCGCTGGTCACGGTCACCGGCCGGCAGCTGCCCGATCCGACCGCCGAGCGCATGGCCGCGGCTGTCCCCCGCCGGCGCACCGACCGCCGGGCGTACGCCGAACGTGGCGTGGCCGAGGCGAGCCTCACCGGCCTGCGCCGCGCGGTCGAGGCGGAGGGCGCGTACCTGCACGTCGTCCGGCGCGACCAGATGCCGATGCTGGCGACCTCCACCGCCCACGCCGCCGACGCCGAGCTGCGCGACCCCGCGTACCGGGAGGAGCTGCGGGAGTGGACCCACCGGCCGCCGGCCGCCGGCGACGGGGTGCCCGTGGCGACCGCGGTGCGGCAGGGCCCGCGCCGGGTGCCGGTGCGCAACCACGTGCCCGACGGGACCCCCGGGCTGCCGGTCGGCGACGGGTTCGACCTGGGCGCCGCGTACCTCACCGACCTGCTGGCCGGCGTCGGCGTCCCGTACGTGGTGGTCCGCCTCGGCCACTCCGGCGCCACCGAGCCTCTGCCGCCGGCGCCGCGCCGGCGTGCCGAGGACGTCATCGAGATCTGCGACGAGTGAGCGGCCGCCGCCGCGAAGGAGCACGAGCCATGACCACCGCACGCTACGACGACGCCGCCCTGCGCCTGGCGGCCGCCGCCGCGGTCCGGGCGCCGTCGCTGCACAACAGCCAGCCCTGGCTGTTCCGGCTGTGCGACGGCGGCGTCGAGATCCTCGGCGATCCCGCCCGCCAGCTCGCCGTCGCCGACAGCACCGGCTGGGCGGTCCGGATCGCCTGCGGCGCCGCGGCGTTCAACGCCCGGCTCGCGCTGGCCGCGCACGGCACGCCCGCCGACGTGGCGCTGCGCCCGTTCCCGTCCGAGCCGCAGGTGATGGCCCGCCTGACCCCGGCCACGCCCCGGCCGCCCACGTACGCCGAGCAGCAGCTGTACGCCGCGGCGCCCCGCCGCTTCAGCAACCGCCGCCCGTTCTGGCCCGACCCGGTGCCCGCCGAGGCGCGCATCCGGCTCATCGACGCCGCGCACGCCGAGGGCGGCTGGCTGGACCTGCTCGTGGGCATGACGGCGCTCAGCGGCTTCGCCCAGATCGCCCGCAGCGCCGACCGGGTGCTGCGGCGCGATCCGGCGTACCAGTCGGAGATGGCCACCTGGACGCACGCCGACGCCGCCTCCGACGGTGTGCCGGCGACCGCCGGCGCGCCCGTCGCCGAACCGCAGGACCTGCTGCCGCAACGGTCGTTCGCGGAACGCCGCCGCGCCCCCGGGCGCGACTTCGAGGCGGAACCGCTGATCGCCGTCCTCGGCACGCACGCCGACCGGCCGATCGACCAGATCGCGGCCGGGCAGGTCCTCCAGCGGGTGCTGCTGACCGTGACCGACGCCGGGCTGGCGTGCTCGATGATCTCCCAGCCGATCGAGGTGCCCCCAGCCCGCGACCACCTGCGCCAGTCGCTGCGCCGCTCGGGCGCCCCACAGATGGCGCTGCGCATCGGCTACGGCGACCCGGGCCGCCCCACGCCCCGCCGCGACCTCGACGACCTGATCGTGGGCTGACCCCGTACCGCGCCGGGTGGCCCTGCTGAGCGGGACCCGCGCGGCGTACGACCGCAGGTGACCAGCCGAGCCGAGCGAGTGAGGGTGAGCCGGATGACCAGGTACGTGTACGACTTCGCCGAGGGCGACAAGGAACTGAAGGATCTGCTGGGCGGCAAGGGCGCCAACCTCGCGGAGATGACCCGGATGGGCCTGCCCGTGCCACCCGGCTTCACGATCACGACGCAGGCGTGCCGGGCGTACCTGCGGACCGGGTCCCTGCCGGCCGGGCTGCTCGCCGAGGTGGAGGAGCACCTGCGGCTGGTGCAGGAGCGGACGGGCAAGAGCCTGGACGACCCCCGCGATCCGTTGCTGCTGTCGGTCCGCTCGGGCGGCCGCTTCTCGATGCCCGGCATGATGGAGACGATCCTGGACATCGGGCTGACCGATTCCAGCGTGCTCGGGCTGGCGGCGCAGAGCGGCGACGAGCGGTTCGCCTGGGACTCGTACCGGCGGCTGATCCAGATGTTCGGCAAGACGGTGTCCGGCGTGCCCGGCGAGATGTTCGAGGCCGAGCTCAGCGCCGCGCGGGCCGCCGCCGGGGCGCGCTCGGACGCCGAGCTGGGCGTGGCCGCGCTGCAGGACGTCGTGCGGGCGTACAAGAAGGTCTTCGCGGCGCACACCGGCCGGGACTTCCCGCAGGCGCCGCACGAGCAGTTGCGCCAGGCGATCGCGTCGGTGTTCCAGTCGTGGAACGCCGAGCGGGCGGTGCTCTACCGCCGCCAGGAACGCATCCCGCAGGATCTCGGCACGGCGGTGACCGTGATGGCGATGGTCTTCGGCAACCGGGGCTCCGGGTCCGGCACGGGCGTCGCGTTCACCCGTGACCCGGCGACCGGGCGCCGCGGCGTCTACGGCGACTACCTGTCCGACGCCCAGGGCGAGGACGTGGTGGCCGGCATCCGCAACACCGTGGGCCTGCACGAGCTCGAGTCCCTCGACCCGGCGAGCTACCGGCA
>Ga0190269_10001241_pt1 | contig 12321 bp, 12 predicted proteins | sample Popmic249IS_FD_133749 | JGI IMG/M metagenome (GOLD analysis project Ga0190269, IMG submission 133749) | Populus adjacent soil microbial communities from riparian zone of Blue River, Arizona, USA - 249 IS | ecosystem: Environmental > Terrestrial > Soil > Riparian zone | place: USA: Arizona...
GCTGGCCGAGGCGCTGCTGCGGCACAGCGGGCTGGCCGAGGTGCAGGCGGCGATCGCGGACCTGTTCTCGGCGCGCCGGGACGTGCTCAAAGCCCGGGTCGCCCTGCTGGCCGTGGAGCAGCTCGCGCACCGCGAACCGGGCCCGCAGTCGGCGTATCTGCTGACCGAGGTGGAACGGGTGGTCGCCGGCGCGCACGAGTTCCAGGAGCTGCGCCTGCTGGCCGCCCTGCGGACGCGCCGCGCGGGGCTGCCGGGGGAGCTGGCGGTGGAGGCGCGCCGGCTCGCCGGGGGAGACGGCCCGACGGTGTACGAGCGGCTGGGGCTGGCGATCGAGACGCCGCCCGACCGGCTGTGGGAGCAGGCCGACGAGGCCGCCGAGCGGTGGCGGCGCGTGGCTCGCGAGGCGGAGCCGCCGGTACGCCGGGCCGCGCAGGTCGTGGTGCGCAGCTGCGAGGCGATGCTCCAGGAGCTGGCCGGGAGCCCGGTGCGCTGATCCCGGGTCCGGGCTTCACCCGAGCCTCCGAGCCTCGGAGCCTCGGATGTCAGTGCGGGGTGCGTTCGTCGTACTTGCGCTGGGCTTCCAGGACGGCCGGCATCTGTGCCTGCAGGTGCGTGAAGAGCGTGACCAGGTGCTCGGCGATGGCCTGCCCGGAGTCGCTCAGGGAGTACTCGACGTGCATCGGGAACGTGCTGATCAGCTCGCGCTCGACGAAGCCGTCGCGTTCCAGGTATTGCAGCGTCTGAGCCAGGATCTTCTGGCTGATCCCGTCGACCCGGCGGCGTAGCTCGTTGAAGCGCATCGGCCCGGACGCGAGCGCGCCGAGCACCAGGCTGCCCCAGCGGCCGGTCACATGCTCCAGCGTGGGCCTCGAGGGACACGTCCGGGCGAAGACGTCATAAGGGTCCGCGCCGGACTCCGTCAAGGGTGCCATCCCACCATGTTACCCATCGCACAGCGCTAACCAGGGGATTGCGGTTTCTCAGAGATACCGCAATGATGCTTGAGAGCTCAACCAAACCCCTGAGGAGCGCACCATGAACATCACCGTCATCGGCGCCGGAGCCTTCGGCACGGCCTTCGCTACCGCCGCCACCACCGCGGGCCACCGCGTCTCGATCACCGCCCGGCACCAGGAGCACGCCGAGAAGGCCGCCGCCGAGTCGGGCGCCGCCGCCGTCACCGGCACGGACCTCGCCGGCGCGGACGTGATCGTGCTGGCCGTCCCGGCCGGATCCGCGGCCGGCTGGGCGAGCGAGGCCGGCGACCGGCTGGACGGCGCGGTCATCGTCGACCCGACGAACCCGCTCACCGCCGACTTCTCCGACCTGTACACCTCCGGGACGTCGGCCGCCGAGTCGCTGCAGGCGGCGGCGCCGCGGGCCAGGGTCGTCAAGGCCTTCAACACCCTCTTCGCCTCCCGGCTCACCGCCGCGGACCAGGACGGCGCCCCGCTCGAGGCGTTCCTCGCGGGCGACGACGCGGCGGCCAAGCAGACCGTCGCCGAGCTCGCCGGCAGCCTCGGCTTCACACCGCGCGACGCCGGCCGTCTGCGGATGGCCCGGTCCCTGGAGGAGCTGGCCTTCCTCAACATCTCGCTGAACGCCGCGAACGGCTGGGCCTGGCAGAGCGCCTGGCGCCTCGCCGGCCCCACCGACGCCGCCTGACCCGCCGGCCCACCGCCTGACCTGCCGGCCCACCGGCCCACCGCCTGACCTCGGCCCACCGGCCCACCGCCTGACCCGCCGGCCCACCGGCCCACCGCCTGACCCGCCGGCCTTGCCGGGCGCCTCCGGCGCCTTTTCCACCGTCCGCGCATCGCTGTCCGGCCGGCCCAGCGCCGCCCGCGCCGATGCAGCACGCCGGCGATGAGCCATCCGACATCCCTGAAGGAGAACGTCATGATCGACCGCCGTACCCTGCTGCGCGACACCGGCGCCGTGGCCCTCGGAGCGGCCGCCCTCGGCGCCGTCGCCGCCGGCAACCCAGCCCTCGCGCAGCAGGCGATACGCACCACGCCGATGCCCGACCCGGCCACCACACCCGTACCGAATCCGCCGTTGCCGTCCGGACTGAGCCGGGCCGAGCGGGAGAACCTGAAGACCTTCGACGAGCTGGACTTCGAGGTGTTCACCCACGCCGACTGGTCACGCCTCGGCGAGAGCCACGCCCCGAACATCCGCGTCCACTGGCCCGACGGTCACTACACCGACGGCATCGACCGCCACATCGCCGACCTCGCCGCGCTGTTCGTGTGGGCGCCGGACACCCGCATCCTCGAGCACCCGATCCGCATCGCGATGAACGAGTTCACCGCGGTCACCGGCGTCATGCGCGGCACGTTCACCCGCCCCATGCCCGACGGCAACGGCGGCTTCATCCAGCCGACCGGCAAGGCGTACGCGATCAACATGGCCACCATCGGGATCTGGAACCGCCGCAAGGGCTACATGGACGAGGAGTTCCTGTTCTGGGACAACCAGTCGTTCTTCTCGCAGATCGGCCTGTGACGAGCCGCCTGCCCCGCCCGGCCAAAGGGGCGGGGCAGGCCAGCCCGCCGCCGCGGGGGACGCCGCCGGGCGGGGGACGCCGCCGGGCGGCGGAAGCCGGGGGGCGGGGGACGCCGCGATGTCAGGGACGCCGCCGGGTCGGGGCGAATGCCGCCGGGTAAGGGGGTGCCACCGGGTCCGAGCGACACCGCCAGGTGGGGGCGACATCGCCCGGCCGGGAGAACGCCGGCCCGCCGCCACAAGCCCCGTCCGGTCCGCACCGAGCCCGGCCCACCCCGCGCCGCCGTCGTCGAAGCGCCGCCAGGCGACCAATGCGCTGCCGTGGCCGGAGCAGGCAGAGATCCGGGACGTCAAACAGCGGCGGCGCCGGACAGCGCGCGGGTCGTGATCTCCACGCCGGCCGTGCGGAGCCGGCTCACCAGCGCATCCCCGATTCCCGTGGCCGGGGTCAGCACCCCGCCCTCCGACGGCGGCAGCGCGTCCCGGTCGAGGGCCAGTGCCAGCGCCGCCTCGCTCAGCATCACGGCGGTGGCCGCGTACCCGGGGTCGCCCTTGGCGCGGAAGCGGGTCTTGTAGCGTGCGCCCGTCGTGGTCCGGGTGAAGATGTCGATGGTGAAGTGGCCCTCGCGGCGGGCGCGTTCGCCCGGCCCCTCGCCGGGCTTGGGCAGCAGCCGGTCCAGCACGAAGCGGGTCGGCGGCAGCCGGAGCCCGACGACCAGGGCGCCCAGGCCGAGCTTCATGCCGGCGGCGGTCACCCCGGACAACGGCGACGTGCCGGTGCTCATCGCCTCGCGATACCGGAAGCGCCGGCCGTACGCGTAGGAGCGCAGCGCGTTGCTGCGCCGCACGACGCGGGTGTTGTACGACGACATGATGAACGGCGCGAGGCTGCCCCGCAGGGACGGGTCGACCTCCTCGCCGCGCAGCGACACCCAGTCCTCCTGGCGGCCGAGCTCCGGTTCCGCGGCGCGGTCGGGGGTCAGCGAGTACGGGCTCGCGGCGATCCGCCGGAGGTCCCGGTCCCGGGACACGGTGTCCAGCTGGTGCCGCATCGAGTCGATCGTGCCGCCGCTGAACCCGCCCCGCAGGGCCGTGACGACCAGCGTGGTGTCGGTGAGCTCGCCGGCGCCGTCGGCCTGCACCTGGTCGTGCAGCACGTGCACGCCGATGTCGGAGGGGATGGAGTCGAAGCCGCACGAGTGCACGATCCGGGCTCCGGTGCTGCGCGCCAGCTCGTGGTTGTCGTCGATGCTCTGCCGGACGAACAGGACCTCGCCGGTCAGGTCGGCGTAGTCGGTGCCCGCCGCGGCGCAGGCCCCGGCGAGGACACGGCCGTGCTTCGCGTACGGCCCCACGGTCGAGACGACGACCCGCGTGGCGGCGGCCAGCCCGGCCAGCGCGTCCGCGTCCTGGGCGTCGGCGACGACGATCGGCCACTGCACGCCCAGCCGGCGGCGTACCGCCTCCAACCGCTCCGCGGACCGCCCGGCCAGCGCGATCCGGACGTCCTCGGGCGCATGCCCGGCGAGATACTCGGCGACGAGCGCGCCGACGAACCCGGTGGCGCCGTAGACGACGATGTCATGTGCCCTCATGGGCACCGATTCTGCGGCATCGCGCCGCGCTGTGCCTCTTCACCGCATGTCACCTCAGTCCTACGCAGTCGTACTCCCAGAAGGTGGCGGAGTAGACCAGCGTCCCGGTCATCCACGCCTCGTACGCCGGCAGCCGCAGCACCTGGAACCCCGCGTCCGGGATCCGCAGCGACGGCTTCCGGAATCCGTGCTCGTCCCCCGGCGTGAAACCGAGGCGCGAGTAATACGCCGGGTCGCCCTCGAGGAAGAGCAACGGCACGCCGCGCGCTTCCAGCAGCTCCACCGCGTGCCGCACCAGCGCGGAGCCGATGCCTCGCCGCTGGCGCTCCGGCAGCACGGCGAGCGGGCTGAGCACCTGCACGTCCACCAGCCGCGGCGGCGCGTCGAGGATGCTGCGGGTCACCATGACGTGGCCGACGACCTCGTCCCCCTTCAGCGCCACCAGGGACAACGCCCCCGGGTCGTCGCGGCGCAGGCCGTCGACGAGCGCCGCGACCACGGCGCCGTGGTCGCCGAACGCTCGGCGGTTCACCTCCAGCACAGCATCGTGGTCAGCGGGCTCCTCGAGGCGGATGCGCATGGCGGGGACCGTAAATGCCGCGCCACCCGCCCGCCATCCATTTACGGCAGGCATCGTGCGCGGGCCCGGTCAGGAGCGGATCGTCAGCCGGACCACCGGGAACTTCCGGTCGGTCTTCTTCTCGTAGTCCGCGGCGGCCGGCCAGTTGGCGCGCCAGATGCCGTACAGCCGGTCCCAGTCCTGGTCGCCGGGCCGCACCACCCTGGCGTCGGCCTTGACGGTGTCCGCCCCCAGCTCGATCGTCACCGGCTCGGTGCCGGCCTCCAGGTTGGCCACCCACTGCGGGTCGTTCGGCGCCCCGCCCTGGCTGGCGCAGAGCACATAGGCGTCACCGTCGGGCGCGGCGACCAGCGGGGCCACGAACTCCTTGCCCGAGCGCCGCCCGATGTGGTGCAGCAGGACGACGGTCTTGCCCTCCCAATGCCCGCCCATGACTCCGCCGTTGGCCCGGAAGTCCTCGATCACCGTGTCGTTGAAGGACGCCATACGCTGTGCCTCGCTTCGGGAGAGAAGATCGCGCTCTGGGCACCAACCTACCGCCGGCGGCCCCCGCGAATCCTTGCGAAGCTCTGACGAAACGGCGGACCGCTCATCGCCGGGGATCCCAGGAGAAGAGCCGCACCGCCCCGGGCAGCACCACGACGGTCAGCACGGCCAGCGCCACGATCGACGCCCCGGCGGGCCCGCCGCCGTCCCAGGCGGACCGCACGATCTGCGTCACCGGCACACCGGGCACCGCCAGCATCGCCCGATCCACCTCGCCCGGCGGGGTCTGCAGCGCCCACAACGCGCCGCCGAGGAACGCCAGCCCGATCGGCGCGGTCGTCAGCTGGGCCACTTCCGGCGTGGGCGTCACGACCGCGGTGGCCAGCGCCAGCGCACAACCGGCAGCCGTGGCGCCGAGCGTTGCGACGACGAGCAGGCCGGGGTTCGCCGGACGGTGCCCGGCCGCCGCCACGAAAACCATCAGCACCGCCGCCTGCGCCAGCGTCAGCAGGAACACCGGCGTCAGCATCGCGGCGAGGATGGCGGGATCCGCGACGCCGGACATCCGCAGCCGCTTGAGCACGAACTGCTGCCGCCGCGCGGCGAGGGCAGTGGTGCCACTGGCGTACGCCGTCAGCGCCACCAGGCTGTTCAGCAGCAGCCCGGCCGCTCCGCCCCACCCGGCACGCGCGGTGTCCTGTTCCGCCCACACGATCATCAGTCCGACCGCGGCGGGAAGCACCCCGGCCATGACGACGGCGAACCAGCTCCGGGTCAGCAGCCGCAGCTCGGCCGCGATGATGGTCCTCACCGCGCCACGCTCGCGACCCGGTCGGCGTACGTGGCGGCCTCGTCGAGCAGGTGCGTCGACACCAGGACCGCTGCTCCGGCGTGCCGCCGATGGGTCAGGACCTGCCACATCAGCGCCCGCGCGCCGGGGTCGAGGCCCGAGCCGGGCTCGTCCAGCACCAGCAGCGCGGGCTCGCCGGTCAGCGCCACGGCGAGGTCCAGGCGGCGCCGCTCACCGCCCGACAGCTGCCGTACGCGAACGCTTGCGCGGTGCGCCAGGTCCACCTCCGCGACCAGCGCGGCGCCATCGCCGTGCCGCCGGTGCAGGCGCAGCCACATCCGTACGGTTTCCGCAACGGTGAGGTCGGGGGCGCAACCGCTCTCCTGGAACACCGCCCCGACCCGGCGGGCGAGGCGGCGCCGGTGCCGCCACGGGTCGCGCCCGAGGACCTGCACCGTGCCGGTGAGCGGTTTGCGCAGCCCCAGCACGATCTCCAGCAGCGTCGTCTTGCCGGCGCCGTTCATGCCGGCGAGCGCCACGATCTCCCCGGGCGCCACGTCGAGATGGATGTCGTCCAGAGCCTCGTACCCGCCGTATGCGTAACCCACATCGCGGCAGCTCACCGTCGCAGTCATGCCTCGAGTCTCGGCGCGCGGGCGACCGCGCGGCAGTAACGGATCTCAGCGGAACGGATGACAGATGTCATGCCCCATGATGGTGGCGTGCACCCAGCCCCGACCGGCCTTCCGCTGCTGCGCCGCCTGACGCTGTGGACGCTGCTGGGCTGCGTCGCCTTCGCCGGCGTCATCGTCGTCATCGAGGCATCGGCACTGTCGCGACCGGTATCTGTCGCCGCGACTCTCGCGACGGTTCTCGCGTGCGCCACCGCGGCCGCTCTGTTCGCGCGTCAGGTTCCGCGGACCTTGGTGGGCGCCGCGGTGATTGCCGCTGCCACGGTCGTGGCGCTCGCCCGTATCGAGGACACCGGTGGCTTCCCGTGGGTGCTGCCACTCGCCGCTGTCACCGCCGCGGCCTGCGCGGTGTGGCCGTCGCTCATGGTCGCGTTCGCCGGTACCGTCCTCGCCTTCCTCGCCGCTCTGGCCGGATCACGGATCTCCTGGACGGACGCCGCGGTGGACGCTGCGATCACCGCGCTGTGCACAGCCGGGCTCTATGGGCAGGTGTGGGTGTTGCAACTGGCGGAACGCCTGGACCGCGCCCGGCACGTCGACAGCGCCGCCGCGGTGGCCGAGGAACGACTGCGTTTCGCCGCCGACCTGCACGACATCCAGGGACATAATCTGCAGGTGATCGCGCTCAAGAGTGAACTGGCCGAACGCCTGGTCAGCGCGGACCCCGTCCGTGCGGCAGCGGAGATGCGCGAGGTGCAGCAGCTGGCCCGGCGGGCGCTCGGCGACACCCGCGAGGTGGTCCACGGTTACCGCGCGGTGTCACTCGGGACAGAGGTCTCGAACGCGGCACGGGTGCTGCGCGCGGCGGGCATCGAGGTGTCCGTGTCGGTGGATCCCGGCGTTCCGCTCGCGGCGGCGAATCTGCTCGCGCTGGTCGTACGCGAATGCACCACCAACGTTTTGCGGCACAGCGCGGCCAGCCGCTGCGACATCGCGGTGTCGGCCGGCGGTGATGCCGCGCGGCTGCGTTTCGCCAACGACCGCCCGCTGAGCGCGGTCGCCGGACCGGCCGGGGGGCTGGCCGGTCTGACCGCCCGGCTCGCGGCCGCCGGGGGAGACCTCGATGTGGAGGGTACGGCCACCTCCTTCACCGTCTGCGTCACCGTCCCGGAGTCCCCGTGATCCGCCTCGTGCTCGCCGACGACGAGGACCTCATCCGCGGCGCCCTCGCAGCCCTGCTCGGCCTCGAACCCGACCTCCAGGTGGTCGGCGAGGCGTCGGACAGCCGCAGCGCGGTCGCCGTGGCGCTGCGCGAGGAGCCGGATCTCGCCGTACTGGATCTCGAGATGCCACCCGGCGACGGCCTGGAGGCGGCCACGGTGATCCGCGACCGCCTGGCCATCCCGGTCGTGCTCGTCACCCGCCACGCCCGCCCGGCGATCCTGCGCCGGGCCCTCGCCGCCGGCGTCGCGGGTTTCGTGCCGAAGACCACACCCGCGACGCGCCTCGCCGAGATCATCCGCACGGTTCACGGCGGCCGCCGCTACATCGACCCGGAGATCGCGGCGAGCGCGCTGACCGAGACCCCGTGCCCGCTGACCGGCCGGGAGCTCGAGATCCTGCGCCTGACCAGGTCCGGAGCCATGATCGCCGACATCGCCGCCGAGGTGCACCTGGCCCCCGGCACGGTCCGCAACTACCTGTCCCACGCGATGGCGAAGCTCGGGGCGGCCACCCGCCACGCCGCCGCCCACCGGGCCTGGGAGCAGGGCTGGATCTGAGCCCTGGCCAGGCAGTTCGACGGGATGAGCCGAACGGTATGGCCGTTGTCCACAGGGGGCGTTGCGGCGAGGCCGCCGGCACGAGAGGGTCTAGGGACCCGATGGAGGTGCTTTGTGGATCTTTACCGCTCGCTGACCGGAGCGTTCGCCGTGGGCCTGCTGACCACCGGCCTGCTCACCGGCCCGGCTGCGGCCGGGCCGGCGCCCGTCACCCCGGCCTCGCCGTCGACCCGAGACTTCGGCAACGGACCCGAGCGCAACCAGACGGCCGCGACGACGCCCGAGGCGGGCGCCGCGGCCCTACGGTCGCTGGAGGCCCAGCCCGAGTCGCGCTGGACGCCCCGGCGCCAGGGCTATCCGCGCCAGACCGAGTTGCGTGTCTACCCCGAGAACCCCGCCGACAAGGCCATCAAGCTGGGCCTGATTCCCTACCACGCGATCGCGCCGCGGCTCAACGAGCTGCAGGACGCGTCCGACCGGGTCTCCGCCGAGGTGGTCGGCCGGTCGGCCGGCGGCCGTGACCTCTACCTCGTCACCGTGACCGCCCCGGAGACGCCCGCGGAGGCCGCGCGGCAGGACCGCTGGCGCGCGCTCATCGAGAACAACCCCGTGGCCGCCGCCCGCGATCCCCAGCTGCGCCGGTCGTACAAGACGCCGGTGTGGATCAACGCGAACATCCACGGTGACGAGTGGGAGGGCACCGATGGCGCGATGCGGGTCATCGAGCGCCTGGCGTCCGCCCGCGACACCGAGACGAAGCGCCTGCTCAGCCGCACCCGGGTCTACCTGACCGTGACCAACAACCCGGACGGGCGGATCGCCGGCACCCGGGCCAACGGCGCCGGCTTCGACATCAACCGTGACCACGCCACCAGCTCGCAGCCGGAGTCGCGGGCCGTGCGCGACGTGGTCATCGCCACCCAGCCGGTCGTCATGCTCGACGAGCACGGCTACACCGGCACGACGCTGATCGAGCCGGCCACCCCGCCGCACGGGCAGAACTACGAGTACGACCTCTACATCAAGCACGCGCTGCCCAACGCGCTCGGCATGGAGGCCGCCATCCAGAAGCTCGGCCACGCCGAGACCGAGCGCGCCGACATCCCGTTCCGCGACTACGCGCCCGGCGACTGGGACGACTGGCCGCCGATCTTCACCCCGATGTACGCGATCTACCAGGGCGCGGTCGGCCACACGGTGGAGATTCCGCTGCAGGTCAACCGCGCCGCGTACGAGTCGCTGCCGGTCGAGGAGCTGCGCCGCCGCTCCGGCGTCAACACCGACGTCGCGGAGGCGACCATCGAGGCCGCCATCGGGTACGCGGACAGCAACCGCGCCTCGCTCGTCGCCGGCCAGATCGAGCAGTTCCGCCGTGGCTGGGCGGGGGAGCCGTCCCGGGTCGTGCCGGACGGCTACGTGGAGGGCTTCGGCCCCGAGGACCGTTACAACACGACCTTCCCGAGGGCGTACGTGATCCCCGCCGGTGACGCGCAGCGCTCCCCGGCGGCCGCCGCCCGGCTCGTCGACCACCTCGTCGCCCACGACGTGCGCGTCACCCGGGCCCGCCACCCGTTCGTGCTGGCCGGGCGGGCGTACCGCGCCGGCTCGTACGTCGTGGACATGCACCAGCCGAAGCGCGGGCTGGCCAACGTGATGCTCGAGGACGGCCGCGACATCTCCGACCTGGTCCCGCAGATGTACGACATCTCCGGCTGGAGCCACCGGCTGCTGTGGGGCGCCTCGGTCGACATCAGCCGCACGGCCGCCCCGCGCGTCGCCACGACCCCGGTCAAGGTCGCTTCGCCGACCGGCGCCGTCGACGCGCCCCGCGGCCGGGACCTGGCCCTGACCCTGCGTGACGGCGCCGACGTGCGGGCGGCCAACGCGCTCCTGGACGCCGGGGTGGCGGTGCGCCGCACGGACGCCGCGACCGTCGTGGTCCCGGCATCGGCGCGCGCCCGGGCCGCTGAGGTGGCCGAGCGCTACGGCGTACGGTTCACCGCCGCCCCGCGCGGCGCGGGCGGCACCCCGTTCACCAAGCCGGTGATCGCCGCGGCCGCTGCGGCCGACGAGCTGTTCGCGTTGCGGGAGATGGGCTTCGAGGTGCGGCCCGTCTCGACGGCCTCGCTCAACGCGGGCGCCGACCTCACCGGCGTGGACACGCTCGTCGTCTCGTCCGGCCTGACGTACGGGCAGCTCAACCCCGCCGCGAAGGCAGCGGTGGACGCGGTGCTCGCCCGCGGCGGCGTGGTGACCCGGGGAACGGGCGGCGCGGCCTTCAACGCGGCCGCGGGCCTGCTGCCGGCCACGGCAGTCGCCGGCCGCGGCGACGCGAACGGCGTGGTGGCGGTCCAGAACACCGGCCCGGTGGTCGGCGCCGGCTCGCTGCCGACCTCCTTCGTCTACTCGCCGCTCTGGTTCACGGGCACCGGCTTCACCGTCGAGCAGCGGTACGCGGCCGACCCGCTCATCGCCGGTCACTGGCTGCCGTCCGACTCGGGCGCCAACGGCCCCGACCAGGCGGCCGGCCAGGCGTCGGTGGTGTCGGGCACGACAGCGCGCGGCGGCCGGGCAGTCCTGTTCGGCACCGAGCCGCTGTTCCGCGCCCACCCCAAGGGCCTGTACGCCCAGTTCGCCCGCGCGCTCTACTGGACGGCCGGCTGACCACACCGTCCCGGCCACCGCGAGGTGACATCTCGCGGTGGCCGTGGCGGCCGGCCTGCGCCTCGCCGGGCCGTCGTGGGGCTCATCCCGCGGTGGCCCGGCTCCGCATCGGCTTGGAGCACAGCACGTCCGGGTACGGCAGATAGCCGAGGGCCCGCCAGAACCGCAGCCCGCTCTCGTTGTCCGGCATGACGAGCAGGTTCACCCGCGGGCACTCGAGCGCCTCGAAGCGGCTCTCGAGGTCGTCCACCAGGGCGCGCGCGATGCCCCGGCGGCGGTGCTCCGGGTGGACGGCGAGCCGCAGGATCCAGCCGCGCCGCCCGTCGTACGTGCCCATCACCACGCCCACCACCTCGCCGCCCGACTCCGCCACGAGGAACAGGTGCGGGTCGCGGGTCAGCTTGGCCGCGAGTTCGGCCCGGGGCACGACCTCCCGGCCCGCTGCTGCCCACACCGCGGTGACGGCGTCGTAGTCGGACCACTCGAACTGCCGGATCTGCATCCCGCCCACCCCGTCCGCGTCGCGTAGCCTTCGTGCTGATCTTGCCGGTCGCGGTCCGGGACGTCCGTCCCGGGCGTCGACGCCGGCTCGGGCCCGACGGAGGAACCGTGCGCATCGCGGTCGCCCAGCCCTCGGTCGTCGCGTACGACGTCGCGGCGAACGCTGCCACCCACGCCGCCGTCGTGCGGGCCGCCGGAGCCCGGCTGGTGGTGTTTCCCGAGCTCTCGCTGACCGGCTACAACCTGGACGCCCCGGCTCTGACGGTCGACGACCCGCGCTTGGCGCCCCTCGTCGAAGCGTGCGCCGGCGCGGACGCGTACGCCCTGGCCGGCGCCCCCGTGGCCGACCCGGACGGCCGTGAGTTCATCGCCTTGCTCCTGATCGACGGCTCCGGCGTAACGGTCGCGTACCGGAAGATCCACCTGCACCCGCCGGAGGACCAGCGCTTCGCTCCGGGCGACAAGCACGTGGTGCTCGCCCTCGGCAGCCGCCGCCTCGGCCTGGCGATCTGCCGCGACGCGTCGATCCCCGAGCATGCCGCCGCGACGGTTGCCGAGGGCGCCGAGGTCTACGTGGCCACCACCCTCAACTCGCGCGAGGACCCGCGCGACGAACGGATGGCCGCGCGGGCGACGGCCAACGGCGTGCACGTCGCGCTGGCGTGCGGCGCGGGCCAGGACGGACCGCTGATGGCCGCGGGTGGGTCCGGCGTCTGGCGACCCGACGGCACGGTCATCGCGCAGGCCGGCGCCACCCCGGGAGAGGTCGTCGTCGTCGACCTCC
>Ga0190269_10001242_pt1 | contig 12321 bp, 13 predicted proteins | sample Popmic249IS_FD_133749 | JGI IMG/M metagenome (GOLD analysis project Ga0190269, IMG submission 133749) | Populus adjacent soil microbial communities from riparian zone of Blue River, Arizona, USA - 249 IS | ecosystem: Environmental > Terrestrial > Soil > Riparian zone | place: USA: Arizona...
AGATCGCCGGCGGCCCCTTCAACGGCTTCACCGGTGTCTGGCACCTCACCGGCACCTTCCGCGCGAGCTGAGCCGACCGTCGGCCTTCCCAGGCCTGGGGACCAATTGCGGCGGCCCCTCTCGGACGCGACCGGGCGCAAGGCGGGTGCCCGTCGCCGGCTCCGTGGAAGGAAGCCCCTGCCAGGACGCGGGTGAAGCTCCACATATCCGGTCGAAGCGCGCCGGCGAACGCGCACGCCCCCGGGTAGCCCCGGAATGTCGTCGCGGGCCCGAGGGTTGAGGACGATACCCCCAGGGGTATAGGGTCCACGACCATGGAGGTGCACCGCCGTGCATGAGGAGACCGTTGACCAGCTCGCGGCAGCGATGGCCGAGGGCGCGTACGTCCTGGACGTCCGCGAGCCGCTGGAGTTCGCCCAGGCCCGGGTCCCCGGCGCCGCGCTGCTCCCGCTCTCGCAGCTGCACGCCCACCTGGGGCAGCTGCCGCGCGACCGCCGCATCCACGTGATCTGCGCGACCGGCAACCGCAGCCTGACAGCGACCACCTGGCTGTTGCAGGCTGGCCTCGATGCGGTCTCCGTGGCCGGCGGGACTGCGGGATGGCTGCGCTCCGGGCGCCCCATCCGGAGCGGGCGCGAGGAGGACGTGGCATGAACGGCCCGCACGTCGTCGTCCTCGACACCCCCTCGCTGGGTGACCGCAGCTACCTCGTCCACGACGGCGAGCGTGCGGTCGCCGTGGACCCGCAGCGCGACCTCGACCGCGTGCTCGAGGCGGCCGAGACCGCCGGCGTCCGCATCACCCACGTCGTCGAGACCCACATGCACAACGACTACGTCACCGGTGGCCTGGCGCTGGCCAGGCTGCTGGGCGCCACCTACGTCGTCAACGCCGACGACCCGGTGTCCTTCGAGCGCACCGGGGTGAGCGACGGCGACCTCGTCGAGGTGGGCCCCCGGCTCCGGCTGCGCGTCGTCGCGACACCCGGCCACACCCACACGCACCTGTCCTACGTGGCCGAGTGGGACGGCGTCCCGGCGGGCGTCTTCAGTGGCGGCTCGCTGCTCTACGCCGCGACCGGCCGGCCCGACCTGCTCGGGCCCGACCACACCGACGTGCTCGCGACCGCCCAGTGGCAGTCGGTACGCCGACTCGCCGCCGAGCTCCCCGACGAAGCAGCGGTCTTCCCCACCCACGGGTTCGGCAGCTTCTGCTCCGCGACCCAGGCCGAGGGCCTGTCGTCGACCATCGGGCACGAGAAGACCGTGAACCCCGCGCTGGTGCACGACCTCGGCGCCTACGTCGAGGAGATGCTCGCCGGGCTCGACGCGTTCCCCGCCTACTACGCCCACATGGGCCCGGCGAACCACGACGGGCCGGCGGCCGCCGACCTGAGCCCGGTGCAGACGGCTGACGCGGCCGAGCTGCGCCGCCGGATCCAGGCGGGCGAGTGGGTGGTCGACCTGCGCACCCGGCAGGCCTTCGCCGAGGACCACGTCCGGGGCAGCCTCAGCTTCGGGATCGACGGCTCGTTCGCGACGTACCTGGGGTGGGTGGTGCCCTGGGGCACCCCCCTCACCCTGCTCGGCGAGAGGCCGGAGCAGGTCGCGGAGGCTCAGCGCGAGCTGGTGCGCATCGGGATCGACCGGCCGGCCGCCGCCGCGGTGGGTGGGCCCGCGGACTGGGCGCCGGAGGACGAGCGGAGCAGCTTCCGTCGGGCGACGTTCGCCGAGCTGGCGGCCGAGGCAGTCGGCGACGACGTGGTGGTCCTCGACGTCCGGCGTCGGCTGGAGCGGGCGGAAGGCCGGCTTCCCGGCTCCCAGCACATCCCGTTCCACGAGCTGCCCGGCCGGCTCGACGAGGTGCCTCGCAAGGAGGTCTGGGTCCACTGCGCCGCCGGCTACCGCGCGGCTGCGGTGGCGTCCCTCCTCGCGCGGGAGGGGCACCGGGTCGTGGCCGTGGACGACGACTTCGAGCACGCCGCCGAGGCCGGGCTCACCGTGGTGCCCCGGGCGGTGGCGCTGTGAGCTTCCTCCGGCGGCTGGTCAGCCGGCCCTACGACGACGTCGACCCTGGCAGGGCGGCAGAGCTCGTCGGGCAGGGCGCCGTGCTCCTCGACGTGCGGGAGCCGTTCGAGTGGCAGGCCGGGCACGCGCCGAAGGCCCGCCACATCCCGCTCGGGCAGCTGGCGCAACGGGTGCGCGAGCTGCCCGCTGACCGGCCGGTCGTCGTCGTGTGCCGGTCCGGCAACCGCTCGGCCCGAGCGGCCGCCGCGCTCGTGCGCGACCACGGTCGCACCGCCTCCAACCTGCGAGGCGGCATGCGTGCCTGGGCTGCCGCGGGTCTGCCCGTGGTCGGCCGGGGCGGCCGCCCGGGCTCGGTCGCCTGACGTCGTGATCCTCCTCGCGGTACCGGTCGGCCTGCTCATCGGCCTCGCGCTCGGCGCGCTCGGCGGCGGCGGGTCGATCCTGGCGGTCCCCGCCCTGGTCTACCTGCTGGGCCAGAGCCCCCAGGACGCGACCACCGGATCCCTCGTGGTGGTCGGCATCGCGGCCGCCGGTGCCCTGGTGCCGCAGGCCCGGGCCGGTCGGGTGCGCTGGGGGAGGGGGCTCGTCTTCAGCGGGCTGGGCGTGGTCGGCGCGGTCGTCGGCTCGCGGCTGAGCCACACCGTCGACCCCGACCTGCTGCTGCTCGCGTTCGCCGGGCTGCTCGTCGTCGCGGCCACCGCGATGCGGCTGCGCGGCCGGGTGCGCGGCGCGGAGCCGGAGGCCTCCCGCAGCCGGACGGAGTGCCTGGCCCGCACGGCCCTGGCCGCGTCCGCGGTGGGCCTGCTCACCGGCTTCTTCGGCGTGGGAGGCGGTTTCGTCGTCGTACCGGCGCTGGTGATGGTCCTGGGGTTCGAGCTCCCCGTCGCGATCGGCACGTCCCTGCTCGTCATCGCCGTCAACAGCGGCGTCGCGCTCGCCGCCCGCAGCACCGACCACCTCTCCGTCGACTGGCCGCTCGTCGCCCTGTTCGCGGCAGCGGCGGTGGCCGGGGCATGGGCCGGCGAGCGGCTGGCGGGACGGCTGCCGGTGGCGCGCCTCGACGCGGCGTTCCGGGCGATGCTGCTCGTGCTCGCCGCGGGCATCGGTGCCAGCAGCCTGGTGCAGCTCACCTGAGCAAGGTCCCGGTACGACGGGACCTTCGCACCTGATCTCACCCAGGGGCACGCGCCGACGATCTCCGAGAGGAGGTCGACATGACGGTGTGGTTCCACGGTGGAGGCGTCGGGTCGCTGCTCGCGACGGGGCTCATGACGCTGGTGCTGATGGCGGCAGCGGGGTCGTTGCTGCTGGTGGTCCGGAGGTCGACGGGCGGTCCCGCCCCACGGCAGGAGGTCAGGGTGCCGACCCCACGACGGCCCGCTGCGGTCGTCGACGAGGTCGACGAGGGCCAGTTCGTGCACGAGGTGGGACCGCTGCCGTAGGCCAGAGGTACGAGGTCCCTGGCGGTTCGTGCCCCTGGACCCTGCAGCGGGGCGACGCCACGGCGGACCGTGGGGGTCGGAGGAGAGAAGAGGCGGTAGAGCCATGACGACCCTGAGCACACGAACGCACACCACCCACCACCTCCACCTGCCCGTCGAGGCCCCCCGAAGAGTGGCTGCCGGGCTCGTCGTCCTGCTCGGGGCGGCGATGCTGGTCCTGACCTTCGCCAACAACCTCTTCAAGGTCGGTCCGAGCTTCGAGTCGCTCATCACCGACTTCCGCCCGCACATCCAGCAGGAGGCGGTCGCCACGGCGCGGCAGGACCTGGCCGGTCTGTCCGCCGCCGGCACGGAGCTGCAGACGGCGATGCTGCCGGCCCTCGCAGAGCGGATGGGGATGACGCCCGCGCAGCTGCAGGCCTACGTCGGCACGCAGTTCCCCGACGTCGCGGCGGGCATGCAGCAGCTGCCGCAGATCACCGCGACCTTCGAGGGGCTGGTCACCACGCTGGACGAGCAGCGGCCGCTGTTCGAGTCGGCTGACGCCATCCCGACCGAGGACCTCTCCGCGGCCACCGTGCCGTGGAGCATCGCCGTCGCCGGCGGCGTGCTCGTGCTGGTCGGCGTGACGATGTGGTTCCGGCCCCGTCGCGGCGCGGCCCTCGCGGTCGTGCTCGGCGGCCTGCTGGTCGTGCTGCCGCTCGCGCTGTCGACGCCCGGTCGGGCTGCCGACGCCGACGACCTGAACAGCAACCTGAAGCCGGTCTACACCGCGGCGCTCGTGAGCCAGGCGCAGGGCGCCCTGACGACGGTGCAGGCCATGGGCACCGAGCTGCAGACCGAGATGCTGCCGGCGCTCGCGCAGCAGCTGCGGATGACGCCCGCCGAGCTGCAGCAGATGATGGTGACCAGCTTCCCGGCCACGGCCGGCGCGCTGGAGGAGCTGCCCGGGGCGATGGGCCGCTTCCAGACGATGTCGACGGCGTTCGAGGACAACCTCGACAACTACGACGTGCTCAAGCCGGTCGGCTTCGCCTCGATCATCTGGACGGTCATGGGCCTCGGCCTCGCGGCGGCGCTGATCGGCGCCGTGGTGCTGCTCTGGCCACGCCACCGGGTGGTCGCGCTCAGGGTCCGCTGAGTCCGCGCACCCACCCACGGAGGGCCCGTCACGACGGGCCCTCCGTCAGCGCCTGCGGACTTTGATGGTGACCGTGTCGGTGGACGTCGCCGTACCGTCGCTGACGGCCAGCTCGAACACGTACGTCCCCGCCCCGCGCGTCACGGACACCAGCGGCTGGGTGCCGACGGACGACGCCAGGGCAGGGCTGGTCTGCCGCCACGCGTAGGTCAGGGGATTGCCGTCCGGGTCGTAGGAGGCGCGCCCGTCCAGCTGGAAGGTCACGGTGCCGGTGCGCTTGTCGGCCCGCAGCGACTGGTCGGGTCCCGCGTTCGCGACGGGGACCTGGTTGCCTGAGGGCGGGGGTGTCGCACCGCCGAGCGGGCCCTGGGCCACGTCGACGCCGAAGGTCCCACCGAGCCCGTTGTTGGGGTCGCCCGCGAAGGCGTAGACGCGGACGCTCCAAGTGCCGGCGACCGCGGGCCGGGCGGTCAGCGTCTCCTGGCGGCCGATGCCGCAGGGGTCGCCGATTGCGCAGGTGCTCGCGTCGACGACGTTGCCTGACGGGTCGCGCAGCTCTGCGTCGAGGTCCGGGCTCCACTCCACTATGAGGCAGCCGTAGTAGCAGACCGCCTGGCCGTCGAGGGTGAGCGTGACCGCCAGCGGCTGGCCGACGCCGGCCGGTGGCACGGTGATCGGGATGGTGGTGCTGCCGTTGCGCGGCACGCTGCCGGTGAGCCGGGTGTGCGAGGGGAAGCCGACACCCGGGTCGCTGCCGCCGGTGAGACGGCTGACGAAGGCCTTGGCATCCACGAGGCCGGCGCCCCAGTCGACGTCGGCACCGGCCGGCCCCCAGTCCTCGGCGGTCGACCGCAGCGCCGTCGCCACCTCCGTGGGCGTCGCGCCGGGGCTGGCCTCGAGGGCGAGCGCGACGACCCCCGCGACGTAGGGGGTCGCCATCGACGTACCGCTGTAGGTGACGTAGCCCGAGACGGTCCCCGCCTGGGCTGCCTCGACCGTCACGCCCGGGGCCACGAGGTCGGGCTTGAGCCGGCCGTCCACCGTCGGTCCCCGGCTGGAGAACGGCGCGAGGAAGACACCCGCGTCGGCGTAGGGGGCGCCCGCGGGCGCCGAGTGGTCGCTCGCGGCCCCGACCGTGATGGCCTTGCGGGCCGCGCCCGGCGACGGGACGGTGCCACGGTCGTCGCCGGCGTTGCCTGCGGCGACCACCACGACCTTGCCGGCATCCACCGCTGCGTCCACCGCCTGGCTGAGGGCGTCCTGGCCGTCGGACGGGGCGTACCCGCCGAGGCTCAGGGAGAGCACCCGCACGCCCGGCTGCTGGGCGCACCACTGGACCGCTGAGACGATGCCGGAGTCGGCGCCGCTGCCGTTGGCGTCGAGGGCCTTGGCCGCGTAGAGCGCGGCGGCCGGCGCGACGCCGTTGTGGGATGCAGCGGCGCTGCCCCCGGCACCGTCCCCTGCGGCGATCGACATGACGTGCGTGCCGTGGCCGTGGTCGTCGTACGGCGTGGTGCTCGTGCCGATGAAGTCCCGGAACACCACGGTGCGGCCCGCGACCTGCTCGTGCGCCGGGTCCACTCCCGTGTCGACCACGCAGAGGCCTACGCCGGACCCGGTCACGCCGAAGGCCGTGCGCGCGGCAGCGGCGCCGTAGTCGGCGTCGCTCGCGGTGTCCGTGACGTGCAGCTGCACGTCCGCCTCGACCCGACGGGTCCGGTCGTGGGCGGCGAGCGCCCGGGCCTGGCCGGCGGTCATGGTGGCCGCGAAGCCGCGCAGGAGGGTCCAGTCGACCCGCACGGCGAACCGCCCCACCGCGCGCTGGGCCTCGGTGGCGGAGAGGCCGGTGACCAGCACGTCCAGCCGGTCGCCGGCCGTGGCCGCCCTCAGCCGCGGCGCGAAGTCGTCCGAGACCCTGTCGCCGTCGCGGTCCGACATCGCGGGGGCCGTCGCAGCGGGCCGGCCCCCGGGTCCCGAGGGAGCGGCCGCTCCCGGTGGGGCGGTCGTCGCGAGCAGAGCGCCGGTGACGGCGAGCACCAGCGCGCCCCGAGCAGTCGAGATGCCGGTCATGCTTCCCCCCGTGGCGAGCGGCCGGAGGCCACCACGGGGCCGGTGCCCGCCAGCACCACGGTAGGCCGCTCGCCCGGGATGGGGAAGCGTCAGCCGGTCTCGCCCTCGATCGCCTTCGCCGGCGCGCTGCTCAGCTCCTCGCCGGTGCGGACCGGGATCTTCTGCGGCTCCCGGGCCGGCTTGGTCACGTTGCGCACACGCACCTGCAGCAGGCCCTTGTCGTAGCTGGCCTCGACCATCTCCGGCGCGACCTCCGGCGGCAGCGCGAAGTCGCGGCGGAACGAGCCGTAGCGCAGCTCGCGGACCAGCATCCGGCCAGGCTTGTCCTCGGTGCGCAGGTCACGCCGCTGGCCGCTGATGGTGAGACGCCCCTCGTGGACCTCGATCTCGACGTCCTTCTCGATGTCGACGCCGGGCAGCTCGAGCGTGATCATCACGTCCGGGCCGTCCGCCCACATCTCGATCGCGGGCACGTAACCGGCGGTCTGCCCCGCCGTCCCGCCGCCCCAGGTGCGCCGGACCAGCTCGTCGAAGTCGTCGTCGAGGCGGGCCAGGACGGTGAACGGGTCCCATGCACGCAGTGCCATCGTCGTCAGCCTCCTTCACCAGACACCTCCCCGCAGGGCAGGTCCCCGCGGGGTGACCGTTAGCACTCGCACTCCCAGAGTGCTAAGTGCCCGCCGTGTTGTCAAGCGGTCCCGGGCGGGTACTCGGAGGGGCAGACGACCCCCGACCGAGGAGCCCCCCGTGCGACTGAGCCACCTGCCCCTTCGCCTGACGACCGGCGCCTTCCTGCTGAGCACCGGCCTGAGCAGGCGCGACCTCACCGCGGAGGCGGCACAGGGAGCACAGAGCATGGCTGCCGCCTCCGACCCCCAGCTGGGCGCGCTGCCCCCGGAGCGGTCGGCGAAGGTCCTCTCCACCGGAGAGGTGGCTCTGGGCGCGGCGCTACTCGCGCCCTTCGTCTCCCCGGTGGTCGCCGGCGCGGGCCTCGCCGCCTTCAGCGGTGCCCTGCTCCGCACCTGGTGGCGGACGCCGGGCATGCATGAGGAGGGGTCCCTGAAGCCCACCTTGCAGGGCACGGCGGTGGCCAAGGACGTGTGGCTGCTGGGGACCGGTCTGGCCCTGGTCGCCGACGGCCTGGCCGACGGGGCGCGGCGGGCGGCTCGTCGTACCGGGAAGAAGGCGGCCGAGGTCCGCGAGGCCCTGCCGGTCTGAGGGCTCGCCCTACGAGCCGGTGAGGCCGAGCGCCGCGGCGATCCGCCGCTGCTCGGCGGCCTCGGCGTGCCGGCTCTGCCGCTCAAGCGTCCGGGCCAGCGCGAAATAGGCCCAGCCGTCGTCCGGCCGGCGATCCACCAAGGCGCGGAGGGCCTCCTCGGCCCGGGCGAGCTGGGCCGAGGCGAACAGCGCCCGAGCCAGCAGTTCCAGCACGGCGGTGCTCTCCGGCGCCGCGTCGACCACGGGCTCGAGCAACCGCACCGCCTCGGTCGGCTGGCCGAGCTCCAGGTGCAGCTCCGCGCAACGGAACTCGGCGTACACCTCGTCGGGCGTCATCCCGCTCATGGTGTGGTCAACGCCGAGCGGGCCCGGTGCCTTCCGTCACTCCGGTACGCCGGTGGGCTCGCCGAGCAGGCGCCGGGCCTCTCGCAGCACCCGGGCCGCTCGCTCCTGCCGGGGGTCGAGCTCGGCCTCGAGCTCCTCGTAGCCGGCCACGACGGCCTCCACGGGGACGCCACGCACGGTCAGCACGCCGGCCAACCACCGGGTGAAGTCGAGGAAGAGCCGGGGGTCGTCGACGGCCAGGGCTGCGTCGAGGTGCCGCAGGACGTGGCCGAGGTCGTCGTAGGTCGCCGCCAGCGGCGACGGCTCGTCCGGTACGACGACGGGCCGCCGCCGCCGGAGCCGCTCCACGACCCGCCTGCGAGCGTCCGGTCCCACCGCCGCCGCGAGCGGTTCCGCCAGGGCGACCACCGACGGCACGGCGAGCGCAGGGGGAGACACGCGCCACCGGCCGAGCAGCTCGGCCGCCACCTCGGTGCTGTCAGCCCACCCGTCGGCGCCGAGCGCCCGCGCCCTGCGCCCGTCGGGCCCGAAGCCTTGGCCGCCGGCGAGCACCGGCACGTTCGCCTCGTGGGCCGCCCGCACCGCGCCGGCTGCGGTCACGAGGCTGGTGGCCAGCGTGCAGCTCAGGACGACGGCCCCGTACCGGCGTCCGGCAAGCACCCGCTGCAGGTCGCGCTCGGGGAGCGAGGGGCCGAGGTTCACGGCCGCGATCCCCACCTCCGCGAGCAGTGTGGCGACCATCCGCGCCGGCAGCTGGTGCCACTCTCCCTCGGGGGAGACGACCAGCACCGGCCACCCCCCCTCGCCCTCGGTGTGCACCCGACCCGCGCGGAAGGCCGCCGCCGCGAGGACGGCGTCGACGACGCTCGTGGCGAGGTGCTCCTCCGCCACGGACCAGCGGCCCGTCTCCCACCGGTGGCCGACCTCGCGCTGCGCCGGCACGAGGAGCTGCCGGATGACGTCCTGGAGCGGCAGCCCGCCGTCGAGCAGACCGAGCACCAGGTCGGTCGCCTCCCTGGACCTGCCCTCCTCGAGGTGGTCCATGAAGGCCGGCAGAACCGGAGGCGGCAGCCGACCGGGCAGTGGCCGGGACGCTCCGGGTGCGGCCTCGTCGGGTGCCGGTGCGACGCGGACGGCGTCGCGTCCGGCGCGCTTGGCGGCGTACAGCGCCTCGTCGGCGGCGGCCAGGGCCTGCTCGCCACCCCTGCTCCCGACGCTGGCCACGCCGGCGGAGAAGGTGACTGCGTACGGCGCCACGTCGCGCCACTCGTCGCGGAGCCGGGTCAGCGCCGCCACGACCTCGTCCGGGGACGTGTCGGGGAAGACACCGAGGAGCTCTTCGCCGCCCAGCCGGCCGTACCGGTCCTGCGCCCTTCCGCGCTCGCGCAGGAGCCGGCCGAGCGCGGCGAGGACCTCGTCGCCGGCCGCGTGACCGTGCACGTCGTTGACCTGCTTGAAGTGGTCGAGGTCCAGGACCGCCACGGCAGCGGCGCCGTCGACGCGCCGGAGGAGCCGCTCGGCCGCCCGGCGGCTCATCAGCCCGGTCAGGGCGTCGACCAGGACCAGCTCTGCCTGCCGGGTGTCGTGCGTGGCGCGGGCGATCGCGAGCCGGGCCTCCTCGACCAGGGCGGGAAGCACGTGCTGCAGCCGGGCGTGGGCGCGGCTGCCGGCCGGCGCTGTCGGCAGGGCGGCCTCCCCGGTGCCGCAGGACAGGTCGAAGGGCAGAGCCTCACCCGCCTCCGCGGCCGGAACGACCGCCCCGCCGAGCTCGGTCACGGCGTCACGGAGCGCGGCTGCGACCTCCTCGGCGCCCCCCGCGCGCAGCAACCTGCTCTGCGCCCGGACGACGGCGAGCAGCGCCTCGCGGTCGGCGTGCTGGAGCCGGATCACCGCGTCCCTCCCCGGGGAGCGGCAGACCCGCGTCCCTGGGTCCACAGAAGCACCGGGGAGCCCTGGGCACGAGGGTCTTTGGCCCCGGCAGGGTCGGACGCCCAGGGCGAGGGATCACAAGTGCCCCCGGCAGGATTCGAACCTGCGCTCCCGCCTCCGGAGGGCGGTGCTCTATCCCCTGAGCTACGGGGGCTCGGGCACGTCGAGGCTAGCAGCAGCGAAGCCCGGCCCCTGGCCGCAGCCGCCGTGTACGTTCGTCGCCATGTCAGGCAGCCTGGGCCGCGTCCTCGTGGTGGACGACGACGACGTGATCCGTCAGCTGATCACGGTCAACCTCGAGCTCGAGGGGTTCGAGGTCGCCACCGCGATCGACGGCCAGGACTGCCTGGACAAGGTCAAGGACGTCGACCCGCAGGTCGTCACGCTCGACATCATGATGCCGAGGCTCGACGGCTGGGAGGCGGCCAGCCGGCTGCGCGAGGACCCCGAGACCGCGGGCGTGAAGGTCGTCCTGCTGTCGGCCCGTGCGCAGGAGGCGGACCTCGAGCGCGGCAACCGGATCGGCGTGGACGCCTACCTCACCAAGCCGTTCGACCCCGACGAGCTGATCGCGACGGTACGCCGACTGGCCGGCCTGCCCCCGGCCTGAGCCCTACTTCTGGGTCACTTCTGGGTCGCCGACGGCATCGTGCTCTGGCCCGGCGCAGGCGTCACCGGGGTCGAGCCGCGGGTCGCCGTCGTACCGTCGCAGGCCGCGCCCGGCTCGGGCGTCTGCGGGCCGTTGGTGAAGCCCCGCAGGAACTCGTCGACCCGGTCGTCGTCCACGCTGTCGGCCATGACCCGGTAGCCCCAGGCCTGCAGGCTCAGCTTGGTCTTGAGACCGGGGTAGGGGCTGAGCATCCGGTGGGAGTCGCCCTCGACCTTCTCCGTGAGCGCCTCGAGCTCCTTGTCGGAGATCTTGTCGGGGTTGTAGGTGACCCAGACGGCTCCGTGCTCCAGCGAGTGCACGGCGTTCTCGTTGTTGACGGGCGCGGAGTAGACCTGGCACGCCTGCGCCACGCCGCTGTGCTTGCCCCCGGTGGGGGGAACCTGGTCGGCCTTGTCGTACTGCACCGAGCCCTCGACGTGGTCGCGCGCCTGGTCCTTCTGCTGCTCCAGCTTGTCGATGTTGTTGCGCAGGAAGGCCTCGCTCGTCCGGTCGCCCTCGCCCTGGTTCTGCACGGCGTAGACGAGGATGCCGATGAGGGCCACGGCGAGCACCACGGAGCCGATCACGAACCCGAGCGGGAAGGGCTTCTTCGTCGCGGCGGCCTTGCCGCGGGCGCGGGCGACGGGGTCGTTGCGCTTGGACATGCGGTTCCGATCTCGGTGCTGGTGTGTGGGGCGACGGGGGGAATAGTAGGTGGAGAGCCACCGGTAACCTCGACGCGTGACTCCCGCCGAGCTTCAGCACGCCATCCTGACGGCCGTGGCCGGCTGCGTGGACAACGGCGAGCTGGCGGTGGAGGTTCCCGAGCAGGTCGTCGTCGAGCGCCCGAAGAACCGCGACCACGGGGACTACGCGACCAACGTCGCGCTCGTCCTCGCCAAGGCCGCCGGCAAGCCGCCGCGGGAGGTCGCCCAGCTGGTGGCGGCGCGGCTGCAGGCCGAGGCCGGCATCGACGCGGTGGAGATCGCCGGCCCGGGCTTCCTCAACGTGCGGCTGGCCGGAGCGGCGCTCGGCGAGGTGGCCCGCCAGGTGGTGGCAGCCGGTGGCTCGTACGGCCACAACGACCAGGCGGCCGGGCACAACGTCAACCTCGAGTTCGTCAGCGCCAACCCGACCGGGCCCATCCACATCGGCGGCGTGCGCTGGGCCGCCGTGGGCGATTCCCTGGCTCGGCTGCTCCAGGCGAGCGGCGCCCAGGTCACGCGCGAGTACTACTTCAACGACCACGGCGCCCAGATCGACCGCTTCGCCCGGTCGCTGCTCGCGGCGGCCAAGGGCGAGCCGACCCCGGAGGACGGCTACGGCGGCGCCTACATCGACGACATCGCCAAGCGGGTGCTGGAGCTGGCACCGGACGCGCTGGACCAGGCGGACCCGCAGGAGGTCTTCCGGGCACACGGCGTGGAGCTGATGTTCGGCGAGATCAAGCAGAGCCTGCACGACTTCGGCGTCGACTTCGACGTCTACTTCCACGAGAAC
>Ga0190269_10001243_pt1 | contig 12315 bp, 12 predicted proteins | sample Popmic249IS_FD_133749 | JGI IMG/M metagenome (GOLD analysis project Ga0190269, IMG submission 133749) | Populus adjacent soil microbial communities from riparian zone of Blue River, Arizona, USA - 249 IS | ecosystem: Environmental > Terrestrial > Soil > Riparian zone | place: USA: Arizona...
CCACTCGCGGGCGATCTTCAGCGACCACTTGGCGGTGCCTGCGCAGATCGCGGGCAGCGAGAGGCGGCCGGTGTTCAGCGTCGTCAGCGCGATCTTGAGCCCTTCGCCCTCACGCCCGATGCGGTTGGCGGCCGGCACCCGCACCCGGTGGAAGCGGGTGACGCCGTTCTCCAGGCCGCGCAGGCCGAGGAACGCGTTGCGGTTCTCGACGGTGATGCCGGGGGAGTCGGCCTCGACGACGAACGCCGTGATCCCGCCGCGGCTCGTCTCGCTCTTGGGCACCCGCGCCATGACGACGAGCAGGTCGGCCACGACACCGTTCGTCGTCCACAGCTTGACGCCGTCGAGCACGTAGTCGTCGCCGTCCGGAACGGCGGCGCAGGCCAGCCGGGCCGGGTCGCTGCCGACGTCGGGCTCGGTGAGCAGGAACGCGCTGATGTCGGTGCGGGCGCAGCGGGGGAGGAACTCCCGCTTCTGCTCCTCGGTGCCGAAGAGCACCACCGGCTGGGGCACGCCGATCGACTGGTGCGCCGAGAGCATCGCGCCCACCGCCGGATTCACCGAGCCGGCCAGCATCAGCGCCTTGTTGTAGTAGACCTGCGTGAGGCCGAGGCCGCCGTACGCGGCCGGGATCTTCATCCCGAACGCGCCGATCTTCTTGAGGCCGACGAGGACGTCGTCGGGGATGCGCGCGTCGCGCTCGATCGCGGCCGCGTCGACCCCGGCCAGGAAGTCGCGGAACCGCGCGAGGAACTCCTCGCCGGTGCGGCGGGCCTCGTCGGTGGGGTGGGGCTCGGGGTGGATCAGGTCGAGGGGGAACCGCCCGAGGAAGAGCTCCTTGGCGAAGCTGGGTTTCGTCCACTCGGTCTGCCGGGCGTCCTCGGCGACCTTGCGCGACTCCCGCTCGGTGGGCGCCGCGGGAGCCGCCTCGGCGGGCAGCGGCTCGGCCGCCGGCTCGGATTTCACGCGGTCAGTCGTCATGAGGAGCCTCCTGACTCTGTGTTACCTGCGGGTAACCACTCTGCCCCTCCCACGTGATCCGCGCCACAGCTTCGCGCGATTCGCCGCCTGCTTCGGGAGCCCGGGACGGATCGGCTCGCGCCCTGCCGAAGGCCGGGCGTTGCGCCGGGGCCGCCACACGACGAAGGGCCCCGACCCCCGATCAGGGGTGGGGCCCTCGCGAGCGCGTCGGCCTACTCGTCGACGAGGAGACGCTCGCGCAGCTTGGCCAGCGTCTGCGACAGCAGCCGCGACACGTGCATCTGCGAGATCCCCATCCGCTCGGCGATCTGGGACTGCGTCATGTTGCCGAAGAACCGCAGGATCAGGATCTTGCGCTCGCGCGGCGGCACCTGCGCCAGCAGCGGCTGCAGCGACTCCCGGAACTCGACGTGCTCGAGCGCCGCGTCCTCGTCGCCGAGCGTCTCGGCCAGCGACGGCATCTCGCCGTCACCGCGCACCGGGTCGTCCAGTGACGAACTGCGGTAGGCGTTCGCGGCCTCCAGCCCCTCCAGCACCTCCTCACGGGAGAGCTTGAGGTGCTCCGCGAGCTCGGACGCGTTCGGCGCGCGGCCGTTGCGCTGGGAGAGCTCCGCGGTGGCCGCGGTCAGCGACAGGTGCAGCTCCTTGAGGCGACGCGGCACCCGCACCGCCCAGCCGTGGTCGCGGAAGTGCCGCTTGATCTCGCCGACGACGGTGGGCACCGCGTAGGAGAGGAAGTCGGCTCCGCGCTCGGCGTCGAACCGGTCGACGGAGTTGATCAGGCCGACGGTGGCCACCTGCACGAGATCTTCCAGCGGCTCGCCCCGGTTGTTGAACCGGCGGGCCAGGTGCCGGACGAGCGGCAGGTGCATCGTGACGAGCTGGTCGCGGATCGCCTGTCTGCGCGGCGAGCCCTCCGGCAGCGACGCCATCTCGGCGAAGAGCGCGGCGGCCTCACGGCGCGACTCCGAGCGGGCGTCCGCCACCTCGTCGACGTCGATCTCGGTCACCGTCGCGTCCACCGCCGGCGCCGTCGTCGGGTCCTCGACAGCGGCCGTCGGCTGCTCACTCTGTGGCGCGGTCATACCGCGGCTCCCCCGTGCGGGGGCCGCCCAGGTACCCGATCGTTCACGCCAGCGCCTCGAGCCGACGCTTGACCAGCTGGATGTGGACGACGTTGCCGTCGCTGGACCAGGTGGTGACCTCGTCGACGAGCGCGGTGAGCACTCGCCAGCCGAACGTGCCCTGGCCGGGCACCGAGCCGTCCTTGGTGGTCGCCGAGACCGACACCCGCAGCGCCTCGTCGTCGACGCGGAACACGCACCGCAGGCGCCCGGGGGCAGCGGCCTTCGCCACCAGCTCGGCGCACGCCTCGTCGACGGCCATCCGCAGGTCGGAGACCTCGTCCAGGTCGAAGTCGAGACGGACCGCCAGGTCGGCCGCGAGGGCACGGGCGACCGGGACGTGCACCGGGTCGGCGGGCAGCGTCAGTTCGATGTCGCTGCCCGCGTCGTCCGGGGCCAGCGTGTCTTGCTCCGCCGCCGTGGAGGCGGGTGGGGCCGAAGCCGGCTCCGAGCTGGTCCGTTCGGGCACCGCCATCAAGCTCGCTCCTCGTTCACACCGTTCCGACCCGGAGGGACCCGGGCACCACGCGGGCTTACCCCGCCGTCGCTGGCCCGAACCTACCGCTCGGCAGCCGCCGCCGGGCGGTCGGCCCTGCTTGTGGCGCTCCGGCTCTCCGCGCCCTTGGCCCTGGATGCGGGCCTCGCGTGGGAGGGTAGGACCCGGCACATTCCGGTTGACGGTGCTGGCCAGCGGGTACAGGCTCGGCGCCTCGGCCGGTGCGGGCTCGGGCGGTGGCTGTGGTTGGGGAGGATGTAGTGGTGACGTCGGGAACCGGGACGAATACGGGCGCCACGAGTGACGGGCTCAAGGCCAGGCCCGCGGTGGAGCGCGCCCGCGAGCCCTCGATCGGCCAGCTGGTGAGCGACGTCGCCGCCGGCGTCTCGACGCTGGTGAAGGCCGAGATCGAGCTGGCGAAGGCCGAGCTGCGGCAGGAGGCGTCCAAAGCGGTGGCCGGGGTCGCCGGACTGGCGGTCGCCGCGGCCGCCGGCCTGATGATCGTGCCGCTGCTCTCCCTGGCCGCCGTGTACGCCTTGAGCGAGGTGATGGCAGGCTATTGGGCTGCGCTGATCGTCGCCGGAGCATGGGCAGTGATCGCCGGGATCGCGGGCCTGTTCGGGGCCTTGCGGCTGCGCCGGGTCAAGCCTGTCCCGACGCAGGCGATCGAAGCGGTGAAGGAGGACATGCGGTGGGTTCGCGACCGGAAGATTTAGAACGCGACATCGCGTTCGCGCGCGAGCAGCTGCGGCGGGACGTCGACGAGCTGGTGGAGCGGGTCCGCCCGCGGGCCGTGGCCCAGCGCCAGGCCGACCGGGTCGCGCAGCGTGCGCAGCACGTCTGCGCCCGAGCCGTGCCCAACGTCCTGCCGCTCGTGCGCACCGGCCGCGACCAGGTGCTCAGCCGCCCGGCGCTGCTCGGTGTCGGTGCGGGGCTGACCGTGCTCACGCTCGCCACGGTGGTCTGGCGCGTCCGCGCGCGACGCTGACCGGGTACGACGACGGCCGCCACGATTCGCTCGTGGCGGCCGTTCGCGTGTTCGGGGCGGTCAGCGGCGGGCGGCCGCGGTCTTCGTGCGGTTCGCCTTCTTGATCGCGTCGACCAGCTCGCTCTTGGACATCTTCGACCGGCCCCGGATGTCGAGCTTGCGCGCGACGTCCTGCAGGTGCGTCTTGGAGGCGTGCGCGTCGACGCCCTCCTCGGTCCTGCCGCCACGGCGGGCGGCGGCGCCCTGCTTCGCCGACTGCGCGTCGGACGGACCCTTGGCGCCCTTGTCCTTCTGCTCCCAGTGGTCGCCGACCTTCTCGAACGAGTGCTTCAGTGACCCGAATGCCGTGCGGTGGGCCCGCTCACCCTCGCCGTAGGTCTCCACCGCCGAATCGTGGGTCTTCACCCACGTCTCCTGCGCCTTCTTCGGCGAGCGTTTGAGCGTGGACGGCATCTCCTCGCGGCCGGGCATCACGAACCTCCTCGGGGCGGTTTCGCCGACGACACGGTGATTCCCGTGCCGGACCCGGCGAAACCGCCCCGAGGGACGAGCGCACACCCAGCGGCCGAGCGGTGGAGCTCAGCTACCTGCCGGGGGCAGGTCGGTGAACGACTCGTAGAAGTCCAGGACCTGGTCCAGACCGGTCAAGGTCAGCGGACGGCTGACCGTGCGGTTCGCGCAGACCAGGCGGAACTTCGAGCCGACGGTCTCGGCCTGCTGCGACAGCTCGACGAGAACGCCCAGGCCGTTCGAGCCGAGGAACGTCACCGCGTCGAGGTCCAGCACCACATCCGAGCCGGGCACGGCGACGACCGGTGTCAGAGCGTCACGGAGCCGAGGTGCGGTGAGCATGTCTATCTCGCCGCCGACCCGTACCACCTGCCGCCCGTCGTCCGTCGGCGGAACCTGCTCCACCGACAGGACCGCGTCCGTCGCGTCACCGAGCGCACCGGTCGCGGCACCATTTCGCTGCGGGGCCGCCGAACCAGCGGGGTCGACCATTACGTACTCCCTCCATCGCTGCCCCTGAACCCTAGCCCGGACGGCGCAGCGCTGCGTGAGAGGCCGGAAGGCACTCGGGAGTAAACCGCAGACTCCTAGGCGGTCTTGCGCTGGCTTGTACCCTTCGTGGCGGTTCGGGTGGTGCCGGGCTTGGCGGGAGCCTTCTTCGCCGTCGACTTCGCCGACGCCTTCTTGGCGGTGGTCTTCTTCCCGCCCGTCGAGCTTCCCGACGACGACGCGCTGCGCGTCGACGAGCCGGCGGACGCCGCGGCCTTCTTCGGTGCCGCCTTGCGCGCTGTGCTCTTCTGCGGAGCGCTGCTCCGGGGTGCGCTCTTCGCGGCCGTCCGCTTCGCGGCGGGAGCCGACTCCTCCACGGTCTCCCCCCGGGCACGCCGTGCCTCGGCGACGCTCGCCTCCAGCGCCGCCATCAGATCGAGCACGGCGCCGCCGCCCTCCGCGGGCTCGTCCGGCTGGGTCACCTCGTGGCCCTGGATCTTCGCGTCCACGACCTCCCGCAGCGCGGTGGCGTAGTCGTCGCTGAACTCGTCCATGTCCAGGTCGCCGGTGAGCGTCTGGATGTAGGACTCGGCCATCTGCATCTCCTGCGGCCGGACGACGATGTCGGCGTCCGGTGCCAGCTCGGCCGGGTCGCGGATCTCGTCCGGCCAGAGCATGGTCTGCAGGAGCAGCACGTCGCCGTAGGGGCGCAGCAGCGCGAGTGCCTCGCGCTGGCGCAGCGCGACCTTCACCAGCGCCACCGTGCCGGCCTGCTCCAGCGCCTCGCGCAGCAGCACGTAGGGCTTCGCGCCCGGCCCGTCGGCCTGCAGGAAGTAGCCCTTGGACAGGTAGAGCCCGTCGACCTGCTCGGCCGGCACGAACTTCTGCACGTCGATGTTGCGGCCGGACACGATCGGCAGCCGGTCGAAGTCCTCGTCGTCGAGCACGACGACCTGCCCGTCCGGCAGCTCGTAGCCCTTCGCGATCTCGCTGTAGGGCACCTCGACGCCCTCGGCCTCGCACACCCGGCGGTACCGGATGCGGCCACCGTCCGCGGCGTGCACCTGGCGCAGCTGGACGTCGTGCTGTTCGGTCGCGGAGAAGAGCTTGATCGGGATCGTGACGAGCCCGAACGACACGACGCCCTTCCAGATCGCACGCATGGCCGGTGCCCCCTGTGGGTAATCGACTGGGTCGAATGATCGACAGGACTACTCTGCGTTTACCGCCGGGGGGAAGTCCAGCGTGGAGGTGTCGGCGTGGCGAAGGCTTCGGGTACGACCACGGTCGCCGTGGCCGATCGTCACCTCGCCCTGTCGAACCTCTCCAAGATTCTCTACCCGGAGACGGGTACGACGAAAGGCGAGGTGATCGACTATTACTCGCGGATCGCGCCCGTTCTGATACCCCATTTGGCAGGTCGTCCGCTTTCTCTCAAGCGGTACCCCGAGGGCGTCGGTGGCCAGGGCTTCTTCGCGAAGAACGTGCCGAACGGCGCGCCCGACTGGGTCCGCACCGCCCGGCTGCCCGCGCCGGGCAGCACGAAGAACCGCGACGAGATCGACTACGTCGTGCTACCCGCCGACGCGGGCGACGCGCTGGCCACGCTGGTCTGGCTCGCCAACCTCGCGTCGATCGAGCTGCACGTGCCCCAGTGGCAGGTCGGCCCGCGCGGCGGCGTCCGCGGCACCGATCTGGTGGTCTTCGACCTCGATCCCGGTGCGCCGGCCACCGTCGTCGAGTGCGCCGCCGTCGCGGTGCGGCTCCGCGAGGTGCTGCACGACGACGGGCTGGCCGCCGTCGCCAAGACGTCCGGGTCCAAGGGCATGCAGGTCTACGCGGCGATCAAGCCGGCGGACTGGGGCCGCACCTCCGACTACGCGAAGGCGGTCGCGCAGCAGCTGGAGAAGGAAGACCCGGAGCGCGTCACGTCGGTGATGCGCAAGTCGCTGCGCCCCGGCAAGGTCTTCATCGACTGGAGCCAGAACAACACCGCGAAGACGACCGTCGCCCCGTACTCGATGCGTGCGCGTCCGGCACCGACCGTGTCCACGCCCCTGCACTGGGACGAGGTCGCGGCCTGCCGCCGTCCGGAAGAGCTGGTGTTCACGTTCGACGACGTGCTGGCGCGGGTCGCCGCAGAAGGTGATCTTTTCGCCGATTTGCTCGACGGTGAACGTCTCGCGCTGCCCCGGCGTTGAACGGAGTGCGGCTGCGGGCCGGAGGCGCCGGGAAGCCGGTGCGATGGCCTTGCAGCGGACGCGACGGCGAGGATAATCCGAGCCGTCGCCCATCCTTGAGTGACGCGGTCGTCACGACACGGTCACGGCGCACCACTGCGGGGAGCGCAACGGGGAGTTCCCACCGGACTCCTCCGTGAAGCAATTAGGCTTGGCGTGAACCGGAGGTCGGCGTGAGAACACGCTCGGTACAGGAGGAGACCCTGACCATGACCGTTGGCGAGTTGTTCGTGTGCGGAAAGCGACCGTGACGCCCGCTGACACGGCAGCGGTCGGCGTCGCCGATCAGCCCTCGCCGTCTACGCCACTGCAGTCCGGCCCGGCCGAGGGAGACCTCGTGATCGAGCGCCGGGTCGCCGACCCCAGCGCCTGGTGCGAGGCGCTGCCCGCGGCGGCCGGGCGCACGGTCCTGATCTCCGGTCGGGTGCTGTCCGACGGCTCGCCGGAGGCCGTCGCTGCGGCCCGGCGTCTCGCCGGTCACCTCCGCATGGCGGTCCGGGCGATGGCGCGCGTCGACCTGGCGCCCGCCGAGGCCCTCGGGCAGCTCGACGGTCTGGTGGCCGAGTGGGAGGAGCCGTTCCGCGCCCGGCTGCTCTACGGCGTCTTCGACCCGGTCGACGGCGCGTTCTGCTTCGCGCAGGCCGGGCACCCCGGCCCCGTGATCTGCCCGGTGAAGGGCGCCGCCAGCGCGCCGCAAGCGCCCAACGGCGGTCCGCTGGGCGGGTTCGTCAGCATGCGGGAGTCCTACGGCGAGCAGACCGTGGCGATTCCGCCGGGCGGCAGCCTCGTCGTCGCGCTCCCCGACGAGTTCCCCGACGACCGCCAGTTCGCCGCCGGTGGGTTCGCGCTGGACGCACCCTCGCCCACCGAGGCGGCCGCGGTCGACGCCGTGGCGCCGACGGTCGCCGGTGCGCTGTCCCCGTCACCGGCCGACCCGGTGGCGGTCGCCGACGTGGTCGTGGCGGGCGCGCCGAGCAGCACGGTTCTCGTCGCGAGCTGGCCGACCGGGCTCACGGTCGGCCCGGTCCGCGTGATCGAGCTGGAGCTCGGCGAGGGTGAAGACCCCACCCGCCGGGCGCGGGCGTTCTGCTACGGCGTGCTGAGCACGTGGCAGCTGACGCCGCTGGTGCGCGACGACATCGTGCTCGCGGTGTCCGAGCTGGTCGCCAACGCCCTGCTCTACGGCGGCGCCGCCGAGCAGCTGCGGCTGCGGCGGTCGGCGAACCGGATCGTCGTCGAGGTGTTCGACCGCGAGCCGGCGATGCCGCGGCCACGGATCGCCGATGCGGACGCCGAGAGCGGCCGCGGGCTCTTCCTGGTGCGCCGGGTGGCGGCGCGGTGGGGTGCCCGCGCGGTGCCGGGCGGGAAGGCGGTCTGGGCGGAGTTCGACCTGGCGGCCCCGCCCCGGGGCACCGACGAGGACGACCAGCCCACCCCCGCCCTGGAGGCGGCCGGCTGAGAGCGCCGCCCCGGGCGGGCCCGGGGCGGCGCGTCGGCGTCGTTCCCTCGGCTGCGTGTGCCTCGGCCGCCGGCGTGCCTCGGCCGCCGGCGTGCCTCGGCTGTCGTGTGCCTCGACTGTCGTCACGCCCCGACTGTCGTCACCCCCGGCTGTCGTCACGGGGTGCACTCGCCCGACGGGGTCGGGCCGGCTGCCCGTCGGGGCCGGTCCGCCGTCAGGGCCGTCGCGGGCCCGAAGGGTCAGGGTCGTTCGGGGTGGGCCGCGCTGAGGCCCAGCGCTTTCTCGGCTTCTTCGATCGTGTCGACGAGCGGCACGACGCGGTCGACGCCGGTCAGCCGGAACACCCGGGACACGATGCCCGGCGTGGTCACCACGTGCAGCGACCCGTCGCGGTCGCGCAGTCGTTTGTGGTCGCTCACCAGGATGCCGAGCCCGGTGGAGTCGAGAAAGGTGACTTCCCGCAGATCGACGACGTGCCGGTACTTGCGCTGCTCGACCAGCTCGTGGAGCGGTTCGCGCAACTGCGAACCCGTGGTGACGTCGACCTCACCGGCGACGGTGACCAGGGCGTAATGCTCGCGGTCGTCGACGGTGACCCGCAGCCGGCCGAAGCTCTCCGGCTTGGACCGTGCGGCGCTACGCGCCCCGACGGCCCGACCCTGACGCTCACGCATGGAACCCGACCTTCCTCGTACGGTTCCTTGACTCATGCCTGTCTCGCTTCCGGCCTCCGCCGCATCTTCGCAGTGAGAGCCCGTGGCCGATCGGTTCCGAGCACGCATACCGCGCAGTCAGGGCCGGATCGAACCGATCGGTCACGCGGGCAGTCTAATCGCGTAACGGACGGTCATCGCGCCTCCCTCATCTTTCTCTCAGTAGACCCAGATTTCGATCCCAGGGTGGAGATTCACTCCAACCAGAATCGGAACAGGCTCTGCCCGTAGCCGATGTAGTCGCCGGGGACCCCGAGGAGCTCCAGGAACCACTGGACGATGCTGAAGAACGCGCGGTTGACCGGCGGAATCCACAGCAGGACGAAGAGCAGCAGCACCGCGTACGGGGCGATCGGCGCCACCTTGCGCAGCGTGCGGTTGGACAGGTACGGCTCGATCACGCCGAACCCGTCCAGGCCCGGCACCGGCAGTGAGTTGAGCACAGCGGCGGTGACCTGCAGGAACGTCAAGAACGCCAGGGCTGCCCAGAACTCGACGTGAGCCAGGTCCCCGGCACCCCACCCGGCGAAGACGATCGCGAGCACGGCCGCGAACAGGATGTTGGTCAGCGGACCGGCGAACGAGACCAGGCTGTCGGCGAACCGGCTGCGCAGCTGGCGCCGGTCGATGAACACCGCCCCGCCGGGCAGGCCGATGCCGCCGAGCAGCACGAACAGCAGCGGCAGCAGGATGCTGTACGCGAAGTGCGTGTACTTCAGCGGGTCGAGCGTCAGGTAGCCGCGCTCGACGACCGAGCGGTCCCCGCTGCGGAAAGCCACCAGCGCGTGCGCGAACTCGTGCAGACAGAGCGAGACGACCCACGCGCAGGCCACGAAGACGAACGCGAACAGTCCGGCCGAGCCGTAGCCGGTCCAGAGCGCCCAGCCCGACACCACCGTGGCCAGGACCAGCCCGAGGAACAGGGGGCTCGGCCATCGGCTCACCGAGGAGCTTCGCTGGCGTACCGGCTCTCCGGTCGCTCCCGTCACCTGTTCTCCCGCTCCCGTGCTGACTGGCCTTCGTCCATCCTGCCTCGCGAACGCTCCTTCTGCGTTCGGACAACGAAGGGGGCGGTTGCCGGGTGCCCCGGCAACCGCCCCCTTCTCCGGCGCGCTAGGCGCCGTCAGCGGGGCGCGGAGACGGCGAGCCGCCGTCACCCGTGGCCGCGTCGGCCACCCGCGTCTTCACGACACCGAGCGGCTTGGCGATCGACTCCAGCGACTTGCGCTCGGCGTCGACACCGAGGAAGAGCGCGACCAGACCACCGACGATCATCAGTCCGGCGCCGAGGAGGTAGCCGCCGAAGAGCGGCCCCCGGCTCTCGCCCTCGCCGATCAGCGCGCCGAACAGGCTCGGCGCGATGACGCCACCGAAGAACTGGGAGATCGCGAAGAAGAACGCGATCGCCTGGCTCCGCAGCTCCAGCGGGAAGATCTCGCTGACCGTGAGGTAACCCGACGACGCCGCCGCCGACGCGATGAAGAAGATGATGCACCAGAGGATCGTCTGGGTCACCGCGGTCAGCACGTCGGCGTAGAACAGGTAACCGGTGATCGCCAGCAGGATGCCGGACGTCACGTAGGTACCGCAGATCATCTTCCGGCGCCCGACCGTGTCGAAGAACGGCCCGAGCACCAGCGGGCCGATCAGGTTTCCGATCGCGAACGGGAAGAAGAAGTACGGGATCGTGCCGCTGTCCACGTCGTAGAACGTGCCCAGCACCAGCGCGTAGGTGAAGAAGATCGCGTTGTAGAGGAACGACTGCGTCGTCATCAGCGCGAACCCGAGGATCGTGCGGCTCGGGTACTGCTTGAGCATGATCTGGGCGATCTGCCGGTAGGTGACCGGCGGGTGCGGCCTGACCTCGCTGGCCTCCGACTCCGGGACCGGCGTGACCTCCTTGCCGCTGGCCCGGACGCGCGCCTCGATGTCGTCGACCGTGCGTTCGGCCTCCACCTCCTGGCCGTGGGTCATCATCCAGCGGGGGCTCTCCGGGATGTGCCGGCGCAGCGGCCAGATCGCCAGACCGATCAGCGGGCCGAGGAAGAAGCCCAGGCGCCACCCGATGTTGTCGGAGAAGAAGTCCGGGTTCAGGAACACGATCTGCGCGGCGGACGCCAGCGCGGCGCCGCCCCAGTACGTGCCGCTGATCGCGAGGTCGACGCGCCCGCGGTAGTGCGACGGGATCAGCTCGTCGATCGCCGAGTGGATCGCCGCGTACTCACCACCGATGCCCATACCGGCCAGGAACCGGAACAGGAGGAACTCGTAGAACGTGAACGAGAAGCCGGTCAGGCCGCTGGCGACGAGGTAGAGCGTCAGCGTGATCAGGAACAACTTCCGGCGCCCGAGGCGGTCGGCCATCCGGCCGAACCAGAGCGCACCGACGACCTCACCGAACAGGTACACCGACGCCGACAGTGTCACCTGCTGAGCGGAGAGGCCGAGCGTGCCCTCCTCGGTGAGCTTGTCGGCCACCGTCGAGGCGATCTGGATCTCCAGACCGTCGAGGATCCAGGTGACGCCGAGGGCGATCACCACCAGCCAGTGGAAACGGGACCATGGAAGCCGGTCCATCCGGGCCGGGACCAGGCTGCGGAACGTTCTTTCGGTCTGCGGGTCGTTTGCCGCTTCAGTCGACGCCATCGTCCACCTCCCCATGGAACTGCGGGTTGCCCTACCCAACGAAAACTCGACTAAATCCTGTGGAACTCCATCGGGGTCACGTTCGTTCGCGCCGACCTCTGCGGTTGCGACGAAATACCGCCGGTAGCGGGCGTTGGACGTCGAGTGAGTTGTCGGTGGGGCGGGGAAGAATCGGGTCATGCTTCTCGCCGAGATCGCCGCGGCCGGGCGCGACGTCGCCGCGGTCAGCTCCCGCAAGGCGAAGATCGCCAGGCTCTCCACGTGCCTGCGGCAACTGGCCGACGAGGAGGTCGTGCCGGGCGTCGCGTGGCTCTGCGGCGAGCTCCGGCAGCGGCAGATCGGGGTCGGGTGGGCGGCCCTGCGTGATCTGCCGCCGACCGCGGCCGAGCAGCCGTCGCTCACCGTCCCGGAGGTCGACGCGCTCTTCGCCGGGATCGGTGCGATGGCCGGGCCCGGCTCCCAGGCCGCGCGGCGGAGCGCGCTGGCCGGGCTGTTCGCCAGGGCGACGCCGGAGGAGCAGGCGTTCCTGCGGGCCCTGCTGGTCGGCGAGGTACGGCAGGGCGCGCTGGCCGGCGTCATGATCGACGCGGTCGCCGCCGCCACCGGCCTGCCGCTCACGGCGCTGCGCCGGGCTCTGCTGCTCCGCGGCGACCTGCGCGCCGTCGCCGA
>Ga0190269_10001244_pt1 | contig 12313 bp, 7 predicted proteins | sample Popmic249IS_FD_133749 | JGI IMG/M metagenome (GOLD analysis project Ga0190269, IMG submission 133749) | Populus adjacent soil microbial communities from riparian zone of Blue River, Arizona, USA - 249 IS | ecosystem: Environmental > Terrestrial > Soil > Riparian zone | place: USA: Arizona...
CCACGGCTCGCGCTGCGGATCGGCGACCGGGGTGCCGGCCACCAGGTCCAGCGGTACGTAGGACATGCTCAGCTGCTGCGGCAGGCTGCCGTCGAGGAAGAGGATGCGCCGCTCCAGCACCGCGGTGCCCGCCTCGACGCCGAGGAGGTCCGCGATCCGGGCGTCGGCCGGGACCTCGCGGTAGGTCGCCTCGGCCCGGTACTCCCGCCAGTCCAGCGGGGAGCCGCCCTCCGCGGCGTCCAGGGCCTGCCGGTAGCGCTCGGACGTGATCCGCCGGATGGGCAGCGCGTCGCGGACGAACGTGCCGCGCCCGTGGTGGGTGACGACGAGCCCTTCCTCGCGCAGCATCGTCATCGCCAGCCGCACGGTGTTGCGGGCGACGCCGTAGCGCTGCATCAGCGTGGCTTCGGAGGGGATCGCCGCCCCCGGTCCGTACTCGCCACTCGCGATGTCCGCGCGCAGTTGGTCGGCCAGCTGCCGGTAAACAGCCCGGTCGCCGTGCGGATCGATCATGCGGCGGACGCTACCGACGGTCATTCGCACGACAGCTCGTTGACACGTTGGGATGAGAACTCTAGAGTTTGAGACGTTACTCAGAGCAGCGGATCGGGCGCCCTGCTCGCCTCTCCATCACCTGCTGCGACTGAAAGGCGCCTCGAATCATGATGAGCGAGGGCTTCGCCCTCCCGGACGACCCGGACGAAGAGCAGATCGAGACGGCGCAATTACTGCTGGAACTGCACCGTCCCGACCATCGCCAGCAATGCCCGAACCTCACCTGCGCAGTCGGCGCGCAAGCGCCGCACTGGCCGTGCCGCCGATGGCGGTGGGCGGCCGAGGTGGCGCGCCGGGCCGGCCTGCCGGTCGACGGGCCGGAGAGCACGGCCCATCCACCACCCCGCTGGATGTTCTGAGCGGCGAGCAGATCCGCTCAGAGCGAACGGGCCCGCCGTGGGGAATGCCGTCAACGCTGTAAGCATTGAGTCGGGTGCACTCAACTTCCGACTGCTGTGAGGTACGGCGATGGATCGATCCCCCGGCGGGCCGCGCGGGCCCGTCACCACCTTCACCCTGCCGGTGCTCCCGCTGGCCGACGCAGTCGTGCTGCCCGGAATGGTGATCCCGGTCGAGCTCGACGGCGAGGCGCGGGCCGCGGTCGACTCGGCGAAGGCGAAGAACGCAGGAGCCACCGACGACGCGCAGTTACTCGTCGTCCCCCGCATCGACGGCAAGTACCAGGAGGTCGGCGTCCTCGCGACGATCGACCAGGTCGGCCGTCTGCCCAACGGACGCCCGGCCGCGGTGCTGCGCGCCGTCTCCCGCGCCAAGGTCGGCCAGGGCGTCAACGGCCCCGGCGCCGCGCTGTGGGTCGAGGCCACCACCCTGCCCGACAAGGTCAGCGCCACCGACCAGGAGAAGGTCGACGCGCTCGCCAGGGAGTACCGCGAGGTCGTCCAGGAGATCCTGGGCCACCGCCAGGACGACAACGGCGGCTGGCAGGTCGTCGAGATGATCCGGCGGATCACCGAGCCCGGTGAGCTGGCCGACATCGCCGGCTGGGCCCCCTACCTGGAGCTCGATCAGAAGCTGCGGCTACTGGAGACCCCGGAGGTCGTCACCCGGCTGGAGCTGGTGCTCGACTGGGGCAAGACGCAGCTCGCCGAGCTGCAGGTCGCGGCCACCATCCGCGACGACGTGCGGGAGTCGATGGAGAAGACGCAGCGGGAGTTCCTGCTGCGCCAGCAGCTCACCGCCATCCGCAAGGAGCTGGGTGAGCTGTCCGGCGACGACGACAACCCCGAGGCGGACCCGCGGGCCCGCGTCGAGGCCGCCGACCTGCCGGAGAAGGTCCGCACGGCCGCGCTGCGGGAGGTCGACAAGCTGGAGCGCACCGGAGACCAGTCGCCGGAGGCGTCCTGGATCCGCACCTGGCTGGACACGGTGCTGGAGCTGCCGTGGAACGTCCGCACCGACGACGCCACGGACGTGTCGGCGGCCCGGAGCGTGCTCGACGCCGACCACGCCGGCCTCGACGACGTCAAGGACCGGATCGTGGAGTACCTGGCGGTGCGCAACCGCCGGGCGGCCCGCGGCCTGGAGATCGTCGGTGGCCGGGGGAGCGGCGCGGTGCTCGCCCTCGTCGGTCCGCCCGGCGTCGGCAAGACCTCGCTCGGCGAGTCGGTGGCGCGTGCCCTCGGGCGGAAGTTCGTCCGGGTCGCGCTCGGCGGCGTGCGCGACGAGGCCGAGATCCGCGGCCACCGGCGTACCTACGTCGGCGCGCAGGCCGGTCGCATCGTCCGGGCGATCAAGGAGGCCGGCGCGATGAACCCGGTCGTCCTGCTCGACGAGGTCGACAAGATCGGTGCCGACTACCGCGGCGACCCCGCCGCGGCGCTGCTCGAGGTGCTCGACCCGGCGCAGAACCACACGTTCCGCGACCACTACCTCGAGGTCGAGCTCGACCTGTCCGACGTGCTGTTCCTGGCCACCGCGAACGTCGCCGAGGCGATCCCGGAGGCGCTGATCGACCGCATGGAGGTCGTCCGGCTGGACGGCTACACCGAGGTCGAGAAAGTCGCGATCGCGCGTGACCACCTCTGGAAGCGGCAGCTGGAGCGGGCCGGCCTGGAGGCGGGCGACGTCACGATCGACGAGGAGGCCCTCCGGCTCATCGCGGGTGACTACACCCACGAGGCCGGCGTCCGGCAGCTGGAGCGCTCGCTCGCGCGGGTGCTGCGCAAGGTCGCGACGAAGCTCGCCGGGGAGAACCCCCCGGCGACGCCGATCGACGTCACGGCCGAGACGCTCAAGGACTACCTGGGTCGTCCCCGGTTCACGCCGGAGTCGGCCGAGCGCACCGCGGTGCCGGGGGTGGCGACGGGTCTGGCCGTGACCGGTGCCGGTGGCGACGTCCTCTTCATCGAGGCCAACATGGCTCCCGGCGCCGAGGGCGCGAAGGGCGAGCCGGAGCTGGTGCTCACCGGCCAGCTGGGCGACGTCATGAAGGAATCGGCGCACATCGCGCTCTCCTACCTGCGCAGCCAGGGCGACCGCTTCGGCGCCGACCCCGAGGACCTGCGCGGTCGCCGGCTGCACGTCCACGTGCCGGCCGGTGCCGTACCGAAGGACGGCCCGTCCGCGGGCGTCACGATGGTCACCGCGCTCGCGTCGCTGCTGACCGGGCGGCTCGTCCGGGCCGAGGTCGGGATGACCGGTGAGGTCTCGCTGACCGGGCGGGTGCTGCCGATCGGTGGTGTCAAGCAGAAGCTGCTCGCCGCGCACCGGGCCGGTCTCACCGAGGTGCTGCTGCCGGCACGCAACGCCGCGGACCTCGACGACGTCCCGGCCAGCGTCCGGGACGCGCTGACGATCCACCTGATGGAGGACGTGGCGGACGTGGTCGCGCTCGCGCTCGAGCCGGCCGCGGCCACGCAGGCGGCCCAGGCCGCGTAACGCCGCGACCGCGGGCGCACTGCGGTGCGGGAGAGGGCGCCGGGGAGACCCCCGGCGCCCTCCGCGTATGTCCGGGCCGCCGGAATCCGGTCCGTGGTGGTTCGTGGCGTTCCGTGGCGCCTGATCGAGCGGTCCGCCACCACATCCCTACTCGAGGGGCGTAGGTTGCGTACTGTGAGCAAGGTATAGCTAAGGGAATGCCGATCGCGCGACCGGTGGGTCTGCCGGGCCCCTTGCGCGGCATGGGACGCCCCTTGGCGGGCGCCCTGCCGCTGTTGCTGCTGCCCGTCGTCCCGACGCAACTCGCGGTGGCGCTGTACGCGGCGGTCGTGCTCTGGCTCCTGCTCATCACCGTGCAGGACCAGGTCGAGGAGATCGGGTACGCGTCGCCGGGCGCGCCGACCACGCTGATCGGTATCGCGGTGGTCGTGCTCGGCGACGGTTTCCTCGCCGCCCGCCTGTCGGCAGGCGGCCAGCCGGATCCGCTACTCGGCTTCCTGCTCCACCTCGCCGGCCTCACCACCGTGGTGGTGGGCCTGGCCCGAGTGGTCCGCGCCCTGCGTCTGGGCTCCGGCCGCGGCGGACTGATCGACCTGACGGTCGTGACGTTCGGCGTCGGCACCAGCGTCCTCACGCTCGTCGGCAGCCACCTGGTCGACCTGCCCAGCGGCGCCACCGCGCTGGTCACGGCCGGCCTGCTGACCGTGATCTCGCTGGCGGGCTGGGCGGTGGTCCTCCGGCTCGTGCTGGCCGCCGACAACCGGGTGGAGACCGGGCTGCTGGTCGCCGCCGTCGGCCTGCTGTTGATCTCCGGCCTGGTGTGGTGGGGCCCCCTGTTCCAGCTGCGGGATCCCCGCTGGGCGCTGACCGTGAGCCTGACCGCTGGCGTGCTGACCGCGGCGGCGTCCCGGTGGTGGGTCCTGCACTCCGCCGGTGTTCCCGCGCCCCCCGCGGCGGGCCGCAACGCGCGGATGCCGCTGTTCCTGCTCGCGGTCGTCGCGCCGCCGATCGCGCTGACGATCGCGTCGCTGACCACGGCGGAGCTCGACCCGTGGAAGAACGTGATCCTGCCGGTCGCGGGCATGGCCGTGCTCTCGATCGCGCTGCTGCTGCGGGTGCACCAGCAGGCTGCGGAGTCGCGCTACCGCGCGCTGCGCGACGCGTTGACGGGGCTGGCCAACCGGGCCGCGCTCACCGACGCGCTGGCCTCGCTCCCGGCCGGGAGCCGCCCGGCGCTGCTCCTGCTCGACCTGGACGGCTTCAAGGCGGTCAACGACGGCTTCGGCCACCCGGCCGGCGATGCCCTGCTGCGGTTGGTCGCCGATCGGCTGGCGGCCACGGTAGGCGCGGAGGCGCCCACCGCGGCCGGCGAGGCGGTGTGCGCCCGGCTCGGCGGCGACGAGTTCGCGGTGCTGCTTCCCCGCTCCGACGCGACGGCCGCCGCGGAGCTCGGGCGTCGGATCGTGGCGATGCTCGCCGACCCCTACCCGGTCGAGGAGCGCGAATTGTGCGTCACCGCCAGCGTCGGTATCCGGGTCGTCGGCGAGGACGTGGCCGGCGGGCTCTCCGGCGTGCTGCTCCGCGACGCCGACCTCGCGCTCTACGCCGCGAAGCAGAACGGCAAGAACCAGGTCACGCTGTTCTCCGCGCAGCTACGCGCTGCCCACGCCGAGCGCGCGGTGCTCGCCGCCGGACTCCACGAGGCCGTGGTGCGGGACGAGTTCGAACTGCACTACCAACCCTCGATCGACGTGGTCACCGGGCACGCGACCGTCTTCGAGGCGCTGATCCGCTGGGCGCCGCCCGGCCGGGAGCACGTCCTCTCCCGTGACTTCCTGCCGGTCGCCGAGGCGGCCGGGCTCGGCGTCCCGATCGGCACCTGGGCGCTGCGGGCCGCGTGCGTCGCCGGGCGCCGATGGCACGAGCGGTACGGCGTCGGCATCGCGGTGAACGTCTCCGAACGCCTGCTCCGCGACCCGGGGGCGGTCGAGCTGATCCGCTCGGTGCTCGCCGAGAGCGGGCTGCCCGGGCACGCGCTGGTGCTGGAGCTGACCGAGTCGGCGGTGAGCGGTGAGAACGTCGAGACCCGGCGGCTGGCTGCCCGCCTCGGCGAGTTGCGGGGCGACGGCGTGCGGATCGCGGTCGACGACTTCGGCACCGGTCAGTCGTCGCTCGCGCTGCTGCGGAAGGTGCCGGTGGACGTCCTCAAGCTCGATCCGGCGCTCGGCCGCGCCGGCGAGCCAGGGCCGGGCGGCTCGGACGCCGCCGCGGCGACGCTCGTCGACGCCGCACTGACCCGGGCGGTGCTGGAGATCTGCCGCACGCTCGACCTGCGCGCGGTCGCCGAGCGGGTGGACACCGCCGAGCGCGTCGAGTGGCTGCGGGCGCTGGGCTGCCGCTACATGCAGGGCGACTACTTCTGCCCGCCGCTACCGGCCGATCGGGTCGAAAAGTTCCTCGCCTCTCGTCCGCCCCGGGCCTCCGGCGGCACGACGACCGAGCTACCGGAGTACTCCGCCTCCCGGTAGGGCCCGGTCATTGGTCCGAGCCAACCCTCAGGTCGGCTGTCCGGCGTCCGTACAGACAGGCGTGCAGACCCAATCGGCGCGCCCGGAGCCGGCGGCGGAGACCCCTCCGACCGACGGCTTGGTCGTGCGCCGCCGGTCCGGCGAAGCGACACCCCTGGACGGTGCCCCGGCGAGCGCGCTGGCCCGCGCCGCCGAGCGCCGCGCCGCCCACCAGCGCAAGCTCTGGCTCTCCGGTTCGGTCGGAGCGCTCCTGGTCCCATGGCTGCTGCTCGCGCTGCCCGGCCGCCTGACGCCGTCGTCCTACCTCGCGGTGGTGCTCTGCGCGGTGGCCGGGTTCTGGGCAGGCATCGCCGTGTTCCGGCCGCGGCCGGCCTGGCCCTGGGTGCTGCTCGGAGCGGGTCTGGTGGCGCGCTTCAGCGGGCTGATGGTCGCCGAAGCCCTGCCCGGCGTCGGGCTCCTCCCCGGTGTCCCGGTGACCGTGGCGCTGGCCATCCGGATGCTGTCGTTCCCCTTGCTGGTCGCCGGCCTGATCGGGATCGTCATGCGCGGCGGTACCTACCGTATGCACCGGGTCGTCGACGGGCTGGCGATCAGCTACAGCGGGGGTACGGTGCTCTACCTGCTGGTCATCGCCCCCTACCTGCGCGGGCAGAGCGGCACCGACCGGTGGACGGCGTTCGTTTTCGTGATGGGCGACCTCGCGGTGCTCGCGATGGCCGTGATGGTGTTCGCGGTGTCGATCCGGAACTCCGCGCAGACGCTCGTCGGCCTGGCGTCGCTGCTCTTCCTCTCCGGTGACCTGCTCTGGAGCGCGGCCGGCGCGCCCCCGGACGGTGCCGCCCCGCCAGGTGCCTCCGGAGCCGTCGTGCTCACCGGCTACATCCTGATGGCGGTCGCCGTCTGGCACCACTCGGTGCTCGAACGCCGTCCGCCGGTGGACACCGAGCAGCCGACCGGGCGGCTGAAGATGCTGCTGCTCGGCCTCACGGTCTTCGTCTACCCGCTCTACGTCCTGGTCGCGGGCCTCCGGCGCTGGGCGCTCGACCCGCTGATCGACGTCGCCTACCCGGTCGCCATCACGACACTGTTCTGCTTCTACCTGGCCGTGCGCAACGCCGGCCACGCGCGTGAGGCCTACGGCCGCGAGCAGGATCAGGCCGCGCAGGCCGCCGCGCTCGGCGCCGCGCTGGCCGAGCAGCAGGCCCTCCAGGGCCAGCTCGCTTACCGGGCGCTGCACGACCCGCTCACCGGGCTGGCCAACCGAGCCAAGCTGACCGAGGCGCTCGACCACACGCTCACCGACACCGGCCAGGCGGGCCGGTTCGCCCTTCTCCTGATCGACCTGGACGGATTCAAGGACGTCAACGACACCCACGGCCACCCGGTCGGTGACGAACTGCTCATCCAGGTCGCGGCCCGCTTCACCGCGGCGCTGCCGGAGGGCGCGCTGCTGGCCCGGCTGGGCGGGGACGAGTTCGCGGTCCTGCTCGCGGACGCCGACGAGACGCGGGCCCGCTCGGTCGGCGAGCGGCTGACCGGCGCGCTCCGGACGGCGTTCCGCGTCGCCGAGCACGACCTCTTCCTGACCACGAGCGTCGGCCTCTACGTCGGCGTCGGCACCGCCACGGCCAGTGACGTCCTGCGCAACGCCGACCTCGCCCTCTACGCGGCCAAGGGCGCCGGGAAGGACCAGGTCGTGTGCTACCACCCGGATCTGCGCGCCGCGCACCTGGAGCAGGTCGAGCTGCTCAACGGGTTGCGGCAAGCGGTCGCCAGGGGCGAGTTCGTGCTGGAGTACCAGCCGGTGGTGGACCTGGTGACCGAGCGGATCAGCTCGGTGGAGGCCCTGCTGCGCTGGGACGCGCCGGGAGTCCCTCGGGTCTCGCCGGCCGACTTCGTCCCGGTCGCCGAGGAGAGCGGGCTGATCGTGCCGATCGGGGCCTGGGTGCTCGGCCAGGCGTGCGTCGACGCGGTCGACTGGTACACCCGGTTCGGGATCTCGGTGGCCGTCAACGTCGCCACCGCACAGCTGCGCGACCCGGAGTTCGTGACGACGGTCCTCGGCGCGCTGCGTTTCAGCGGACTCCCGCCGCAGGCACTGGTCCTGGAGATCACCGAGTCGACGATGATCGCCGCGACCGCCGCGGAGACCAAGTCGGTGGTGGATCGGCTCCAGCAGCTGCGCAGCCGCGGTATCCGGATCGCGATCGACGACTTCGGGACCGGCTACTCGTCGCTGTCGTACCTGCGGCGGCTGCCGGTGGACATCCTGAAGATCGACCGCGCGTTCAGCATGGGGGGCCCGGACGGCGCTGACAGCGAGGACACGGCGCTGACCAGGGCGATCCTCCAGCTGTCCCACTCGCTCGGACTCTCCACGGTGGCCGAGGGAGTCGAGACCAGCGAGCGTGCGGACGTGCTCCGCGAGCTGCGCTGCGACCGCGCGCAGGGCTTTCTCTACTCCAGGCCGATCGACGCCGCAGCGCTGGACGTGCTGCTCGCGACCGAGGCGCCGGTCCCGCACTCGTGAGGGCGCCGCGCTACGCGGCCGCCGGTAACGAGCGCGGTGGGGCGAGCGTGAGCGCGACGTGGCCGGCGACCACCGCCAGCGCCGCGTTCCAGCCGGTCGTCACCTCGTTGGTGGCGTAGGACCCGACGTCGTCGACCCAGCACTTCTGCGGCGGCGCGGTGCTCAGCGCGGCGGCCGCCACCGGATCGTCCAGGCCGCTGTTCGGGCCGCCGACCACCACGCCGGGCGGCGGCGGGGGGTACGCCCGGTCGATCGCGTGCGCGAAGAACCGGTGGTGCGGCCGCGACGCCGCGACGGTCCCGTAGCCGGTCACGTAGCTCACCGCGGACGCGTTGCGACCGAGCAGGTGGTCCAGGCACGCGAGCTCACCGGCGAAGAAGCGGGCGTCGCCGGTGTGGTCGGCCGCGGCGGCGAGCGTGAGCGCGTGCGCCAGGACGCGCGAGTTCGACCCCCAGCAGTACCGGCCGTCCGGCGGGGCGTACGGCGTCCCGTGCCCCTCGGCGTCGATCGTCGCCAGCAGCATCTCCGCGGCGGTCGCCAGCGCCGCGCGGGCACCGGTCGCCGCCGACGCGGCCGTCCACCCCGGAGCCACCGCGAGCGTGAGCTGCGCCAGCGGCAGCACCGACCGCCAGTCGAACCCCTCCCGGAGCGCGGCTACCGGATCCAGCCCGGCGTGCAGCATCGCGTAGCGGTACTCCTCGGCGCCGGTCAGCGCCGCCAGCTCGGCCGCTGCCCAGTACCGTTCGTCGCGGACGTCTGCGTCGTCGTACGGGCCGCCACCGGTGCCCTCGGCGTCGGCGACGGTCGCGTACACCACCGGGTTGTGCGAGGCCGCGTTCCACGCGCGGTCGGACGCGGTGCGGCACCGGGCGGCGAACGCCGGGTCGTGCAGTTCCCACACCCGCGCGGCCTGCGCCGCGACCGCCGCCAGCCCGTAGGTGGCCGCGGTGCTCGGCGCCCGCACCGTGCGTGGCTCCGGATCCTCGTCCGGCCGCAGCGGCAGGCCGGTCCAGCGGACGTCGTGCACCGCCGCGAACACCATCCCGGCGTCCGGGTCGCCGGTGGGCAGCTGCGCGGCGAGCAGGAACTCCAGGCCCCACCGGGCCTCCTCGAGCAGCGCCTCCCCGAAGAGGTGCTCGGTGCTCGACCGGGTGCGCTCCGCCACGTGCTGCAGCAGCCACACCGAGACCGCGGTGGTCACCGCGTACTTGCCGTGATCGCCGGCGTCGTACCAGCCGCCGCGCAGGTCGTGACCGCGGCAGCCGAACAGGAGGCGGCGCCGTGGGCAGTCCGGCCGGCGGCAGGGGACCGCGCCGTCGCCGCGGTTGGGTGGCGTGTCGACGTGACCGGCCGGGCGCCCGTACGTCGCGTCGTCGATCGGTGTGCCGCTGCGCTGGAGGGTGACGAACCGGGCGGCGTCCCTGGCCAGGCCGCGGTAGCGCGCGGCGGTGGGCGTCCCGACGGCGAACGGCTCGCTCGGCACGCCGTCCACGACGAGCGTCCAGCCCTCGCCGTCCGCGGTGGCCACCGTCGTCACCGTGTGCACGTGCTCGCCCGCCGCGCGGTCGAGGCCGTGCACCGTCGTCCGCCCCGCCGATCTGGTGGTTCCGGACTCGTCGTGAAGTTCCCAGGGCAGCGGGGCCGTCGCGTCGGTCGCCACGGTGGCGCGTAGCGGCCACCCGGACGGGTAGCCGAGCTGGTTGACCCGCACCGCCCCGGTGGTCATCCCGCGGCGCCCCGCGCCCCGACGTCGTCGGCGTAGTCGGAGTCGCCGGCCTCGTCCGGCGCGTCCTGGGCGCCCGGAGCGTCGCCGGAGGCGGACCAGCCCTGGCGGCGGACCTCGTAGCAGGCGATCGCCGCGGCGGTCGCGACGTTGAGCGACCCGACCCGGCCGATCAGCGGCACGTAGCCGATCGCGTCGCAGGCGCTCAGACCCGCGGCGGAGATGCCGCGCTCCTCGTGCCCCAGCACCAGGCAGACGTCGGTGGCGAGGTCGAGGTCGGCCATCGGCGCGGCCGGGTCGGCCAGCTCGATACCGACCACGCGGTAGCCGTCGGCGCGCGCCGCCGCGATCGCGTCGGTGATCGTCGCGTGCTCCGACCACTGCAGGTACCGGTCGGTGCCGAGCGCGGTCTTGGCCGCCTTCGGCGCCCGCGGCGACACCGACGAGCCCGAGAGGTAGAGATGATCGACGCCGAACGCCGCCGCCGAGCGGGTGATCGATCCGACGTTGTACGGGTTACCGACGTCGTCCAGCAGGAGGGCGAGCCGACTGTCGCTGCGCCGGCGCCAGGTGCGGTGCAGTCGCTTCAGCTCGGTACCGCGGAGCTGATGGATGGGACGGGTCACTGACCTTCCGTTCTTACCGCGAGGATTCGATAGCCCTTCCGGGAGGCTAGCCGCTCGGTGGGGAAACCCTCGGTCTCCAGCCACCGGTGCAGCGAGTCCGCGCCGAGGTGGCGCTGTACCACCAGGTACGCCACCCCGTCCGGGGTGAGCCGGGGGAGCCAGCGCGTCAGCATCCCGTGGAGCACGTTCTTGCCGACCTTGATCGGCGGGTTCGACCAGATCGTGGCGAACCGGACGTCCTCCGGGACGTCGTCCGGCGCGTCGACGCGAACGTTCCCGCAGCCGGTGCTCGCCGCGTTGGCGCGGGTCAGCTCACGGGCGCGCTCGTTGACGTCGACGCCCCACACCGTCGCGCCCGGTGCACGGCGGGCCAGCGTGACCGTGACCGGGCCGTACCCGCAGCCCAGGTCGAGCAGATCGCCGGTGGCCGGCGGCGGTGGCACCGTCTCCAGCAGGACGAGCGTGCCGGCGTCGACCGCGGCGGGGGAGAACACCCCGCTGTCGGTGGCGAGCGCGACCTGGACGTCACGCAGCGCCAGCCGCACCTGTCGCGGTGCGCTCGCAGCGGTCGGATTCGACGAGAAGTAGTGCTCCCCCACAATGGCGACGAGCCTACCGGGGGCTCTGCTCCCGGGTGGCGCGGCGGGGCGTGGGGTCGAGGAACACCTCACGGACCGTGGGGACGTTCTCCTGCAGCCGCCGCTCGGCCTCCTCGGCGCTGCGCTCGACGGAGTCCGCGTCGCCGTCGGAGAAGTCGATCTTCGCCGCGACCAGCAGCTCGCGCGGGCCCAGGTGCTGCGTGTAGAGCGTCACGACCCGGTCGACGCCTGGCGTCTCGTCGAGCGTCCGCCGGATCGCCTCCTGCACGCGCGGCGTGGCCGAGCGTCCGACCAGGTACGACGCGTTCTCCCGGCCGAGCGTCACGGCGACGAACGCGAGCAGCACACCGATCAGCACCGACGCGCCACCGTCCCAGATCGCATCCCCGGTGAGCTCGGTACCCGCCAGGCCGCCGGCGGCGAGCAGGAGGCCGATCAGCGCGGCCGAGTCCTCGAACGCGACCGCCTTGAGCGCGGTGTCCGGCGTCCGGCGCAGGTACCGGGTGGGGTGGATGCGCCAGCGCCGGGCGCCGCCGCGGATCTGCCGGACCGCCTGCGCCAGCGAGGTGCCCTCGATGACGAAAGCGACCGCCAGCACGATGTAGGAGACCAGGAAGTCACCGGGCTCCTCGCCCTCCACGATCGTGTGGACGCCTTGGTAGATCGAGAACACCGCGCCGGCCGTGAACGTGGCGAGCGCGGCGATGAACGCCCAGAAGTAGTGCACCTGCCCGTACCCGAACTGATGGTGCTCGTCGGCCGGGCGGCCGCTGCGCTTCACGGCGGTCAGCAGCAGGACCTCGGTGATCGTGTCGGCGAGGGAGTGCGCCGCCTCCGAGAGCATCGCCGAGGAG
>Ga0190269_10001245_pt1 | contig 12307 bp, 10 predicted proteins | sample Popmic249IS_FD_133749 | JGI IMG/M metagenome (GOLD analysis project Ga0190269, IMG submission 133749) | Populus adjacent soil microbial communities from riparian zone of Blue River, Arizona, USA - 249 IS | ecosystem: Environmental > Terrestrial > Soil > Riparian zone | place: USA: Arizona...
AGGACGGTCCGCGCGCTGCCGCGAGCCTCGCGCGCGCGCTCGAGCTCGACCCCGGTGATCACGGCACGGCGCTCGAGCTCGCGGAGCTCTGGCTCGCGGCGGGCGAAGGCAAACGTGCGGAGGGCCTGTTGCGACGCGTGCTGTCTGGCTCGCCCGACGACGAGCTGGTGCGCCGCGCGGCCCGCTCGTTGATCCAGCTCCACTTGGGCTCGGGTACGCTGGCGGCGCTCGAGAGCGACTTTCTGAGCCTCGCCATGCGCGCCGACCGGCGCGTGCACCGAGATCTGTTGATCGAGCTGTACGCGTCGCTGTGCCGGCCCTTGCTGGTGACGAGCGGCGCGGGGCTTGGCCATGACGCGAGCGAGGCGCGCGCGACGCTGCGCGCGATCGGGCAGCGCGCGCTCAAGCCGCTGCTCGAAGCCCTCGCGACGGGCGATGCCACAACGCGCAACCTCGCGATCGAGGTGCTGAGCGCGTCGGAGAGCCAAGCGGCTCTGTTACCGCTGCTCGCGCTGGCGGAGGGCGAGGGCGACGCGGCGCTGCGCAGGCGCGCGCTGATCGCGGCGGGACCGATGGCCAACGACGCGGTCGTCGCTCGACTCGCCGAGCTAGCTCGCGGGGAAGAGGCGCGCTTGCGCGATGCGGCGGCGTGGGCGATCGCGCGGCTCGCGCTGCGACCCGGCGGCAGCGACAAGGCCGTGCGCGCAGCGCTCGCGCTCGCGCAAAGCGAGGCGCCGGGTGTGCGCGGCTACGCGCTCTTGGGCCTCGCCCGAGAGAAAGGGTCGCAGATCGAGCAGCGCGCGTTCGCGGTGCTCGAGCACGATCGCAGCGCCTGGGCGAAGGGCGCGGCCGCGATCGCGCTCGGCCACATGGGTGCGCGCGGCGCGGCGCAGCCCTTGATCGCGGCGCTGCAAGTGGAGAGCGACGAGGTATCGGCGGCCGCGGCCCTGGCGCTCGGCCTGCTCGGCGCGAGCGACGCCAAGCGCGTGCTCGCGGCACGCATCGTGGAGGGCGACGCGTGGTCTGGGCGCGCCGCCGCGTGGGCGCTCGCGCGTTTGAACGGTCCCACGCAAGCGCTGGACTTCGAGCTGCCGCCGCCGGTGGAGCGCAGCTCACTCGCGCCGGTGCTGCTCGCTCACCTCGCGAGCAGCGAGGTCGCCCCCGGCGCTCTGCGTCGCGCGGCCTTTGGCGAGCTCGCCGCCGCGCTGCGCACTGCGCTGGCCGGTCCGCTGCCCAGCGCGCGCTCGGCGCTGCGCCTCCTCGGACACGGCTCGTCGCTGATCGTGGGCTGGGACGACCGCCTCACCCGCGACCTCGCGGCGACGGCAGCCGAGGAGATCGTCGCGCTGTCGTTTCACCGCGATGCCGAGGCGAGGGCGCTCGCGCTCGAGCGGCTGGTCGACCTGGGCGCCGAGGCTGCGCTGCCCGTGCTCGCGCGCGCGTTGTCGGCCGGCGAGGCGAGCCTGCGCGCCGATGCGCTGGCTGCGCTCGAGGCCGCAAGCCCGGCCGCTCTGGCGGAAGCGATCGCCCAGCCGAGCGAGGCGTTCGCGCGCGCGCTCATCGAGGTTGCCCACGCTGACCCACAGTGGACGGTGCGCCAGCGCGCCGTTCGGTTGCTTGGCCGGCTGTGGGCCGGCGTGCCGAGTCGAAACGTTGTGGGGCCGGCGCTCATCCGGAGCCTCGAGCGTGATGCCAGCGCCTATGTTCGCGAGGCGGCGGCCTCCGCGTTCGCGCTGCGCAAACCGGCGGAGCTGGAGCCGGCGGTGCGCGCTTCGCTCGAACGCGCCGCCGCGAGCGATCCCGAGGCTCGCACACGCGAGGCCGCCGCCCGCGCGCTGGGCTCGCGTTGATCAGCGCGCCCGGCGGTGGCCACCGCTTTTTGCCGTTCCGTTGACGACAAGCTCGCGCATCCACTACACAATGGCGTGCCAGAGGCCATGGACTTCGAGGTCGGGATCGCGTGTGGAAGCTGTGACACGTGGAACCCGCTGAGCTCCGCGGCCTGCGTCACCTGCAGCCATAGTCTTGCGCTTCATGCGCCTCGCGCGTTGGGGTCGGCGCCGCAGAGGCCGCTTACCGAGGAAGAATTGATGGAACAAGCACGCAATTACATTTGCCGAGAGTGCTCCACGCCCGTTCCCTCCGGTCATAAGTTCTGCGGCACCTGCGGCGGCGGCGTCCCGCCCGAGGTGGTCGAGCTGCGAACCAAGTACTTCGGCACGATGCAAACGCCGGGTAAGGCGCGCTTGATCCTGATCCGCGGCGATTCGGGCGTGGACGGGCTCAGCTACATGCTGCAGGGCACCGAGCACGTCGCGGGCCGCGAGGAAGGCCAGATCCTCTTCCCCGAGGACACGTGGATGAGCCGGCGCCACGCGAACTTCGTCTACGAGCAAGGTCAGCTGGTCGTGAAGGACGAGCGCAGCGTCAACGGCGTCTTCGTGCGCGTGCGCGAGCCGGCCACGTTGAGCTTCGGCGATAGCTTCCTGTGCGGCGAGCAGCTGTTCACGGTCGAGTCGCCCATGCAGGACACGTCGGGGCCCTCGCCGGATCAGACCTATTTCTATGCTTCGCCCCGCAAGGCCTACGGCTTTCGCGTGCGGCAGCATTTGGTCGGTGGCGCTCCCGGCCTCGAGCACTGCGCGATCGGGCGGGTGGTGAAGATCGGCCGCGAGGAATGTGACATCAACTTCCCGCTCGACGTGTACATGTCCGCGGAACACGCGCAGCTCGAGCTCTCGCCGGACGGGCGCGTCGTGCTGACCGACATGGGCTCGAAGAACGGCACCTATGTCCGGGTGCACGGTCACCGCTCGCTCAAGCACGGCGACTACCTGTTCCTCGGCAAGCAGCTCCTGCGCGTCGAGATGACGGCGTGAGGACCGGACCTATCTTACGTGCCCAGGCGCTTGAATTTGCCGGGTATTTCGCTGTCGTAAGCTTGACCCTTCGCGCTTCTGCCAACTATTCTCGCTGCGCCACAGCGGTCCGGTTGTTGGACGCGACCGGATGAGGAGGCGCTCGTGATTGTCTGCCCGCGCTGCAGCAAGGAAAATCAGGACCACTATAAGTTCTGCCTCGGCTGTGGTGCCGAGCTGCCTCGAGATGCGGCGAAGAAAGAGTTCGTAGCGCCCGTTACGACTACCGACCCTCCGCCGCGCGCCGATCGCAACTTGCAGTTCGCCGCGACGCAGCAGGGTGATGCGACCGCGCTCCAGGCGGCCGCTTCGCAGCTGTTCTCGAACCCGCCATCGCCGCCGGTGCCTGCGGCACCCGCACCGGCAGCGCGGCCTGCGCCCGGTCCGATCGCGGCGCCCGCGCCCGCAGCAGCGGCCGCAGCTCCGGCTCGTCCGGCCTCGGCGGCGGCGACCCACAACTGCCCGGCGTGCGGCAACCCCGTGCCGCCCGACTTCAAGTTCTGCGGCACGTGCGGCCATCGCCTCACGCCCGGCGTCGCATCGTCTGCGGGCGCGGTCGCGGCACCCGCACCGGCGGCCGTCGCAGCGCCTGCGCCGGTCGCGAGCGGCGGGAAGCGCGGCAAGCTCGTTCTCATCAACCCCGACGGCTCCGAAGGAGCGACCTACAACCTCGAGGGCAGTCCCTCGGTGGTCGGTCGCAGCAAGGGCGCGCCATTCGCGATGGATGCGTACCTCTCGCCGAGCCACGCGACGTTCTCGTTCGGCGCAGACGGTTGCACGGTGCGCGACGAGTCCAGCCTGAACGGCGTCTACGTCAAGGTCGCGCGGGACACGCCGGTTCGCTTGCAGAACGGCGACGTGTTCCGCATCGGCCAAGAGATCATTCGCTTCGAGGCGCAGCCCACCCCGGCTCGCACCGACGGCGTCGAGCCGATGGGCAGCCCGGATCCCGGCTACATCGGTCGCATCTGCCTCGTCACGGGTCGCCAGAGCATCGGCAACGCGCACCCGATCCCTCCGGACGGCCTGCATATCGGTCGCGAGCGCGGCGACGTCATCTTCCCCGAGGACGGCTATGTCTCGGGTCTGCACTGCCGGCTGCACCACGACGGCTCGAGCGTCGTGCTCACGGACGTCGGCAGCTCGAACGGAACGTTCGTGCGCGTGCGCGGCGAGCGCGTCGTGCAGAGCGGGGAGCTACTCCTGCTCGGCCAACAGCTGTTCAGGCTGCAGTTCTAAGAAGTCAGTTAGACCTGACTCATCCGGCCCACCCAGCCGATCGACTGGAAGAACGAGTCGATCTCCTGGGTGATGACCGCCGCGCGCTCGATCGGCGCCGAGTGGGTCGCGCCCGAGAGCTCGACGTAATGCGAGCCCGCGATGCCGTCCGCGACGGCGCGCACGACCGGGACCGGCGTGAACGTGTCCTTCTCCGCAGCGACCACGAGCGTGGGCACGTGCACCTGCGCGAGCAGATCTTCGGCGCTGTGCTCGCCGGCCGATTGCAGCATGGTCAGATAGAGATCGAGGTCGATGTCCGAGAGGTGCTCGACGTACTTCTCGAAGTCGCGCACGTCGAGCGCCGCGCCGTCGATCTCGCCCAGCCAGCCGGCGATTCGCCATGACAGCTGCGGTGGCAGCCGACCCCAAAGCGCGCGCGCGAACCCGCGGTTCTTACGCACCTGCTCGATGAGGCGGGGCAGGGCGCGCGATAGCAGATCGTTGCCGTGGAACGTGTGCGTAATGCGCCCGAAGCTGCCGCAGATGAGGACCAGCGCACGAACCCGAGCCGGTATGCGCCGGTACATCTCGAGCGCGACCTGCGTTCCCATCGAGTGGCCGATGATGGCGAGCTTATCGAGGCCTACGGCGTTGGCGACCGCGACGGCGTCATCGGCGAGCGTCCCGACGTCGATGGCATTCGGATCGACCGGCGCGCCGCTCCGACCGTGGCCGCGGAAGTGCGTGTGGACCACGCGATGATTCGCGGCGAGGTGCGGCTGGATATGGTTCCAGGCCCAGCCGTCGCAGCCGATGCCGTCGAGCAACAGCACCGGCGCGCCCCGACCTCGGGTCCCGTAAAAGAGCCTCGTCCCGTCGGAGGCTCGAGCGAAGCCGCGTACCTCGTAGTCCATAGCGTTGAGCTATTGCTGCGAGCACGCGCCGCGACGGTCAGCGGCGCGAGCGGTACGCGTTACACGACTCGCTTGGTTCGACCTCAGCCCTTGGGGTCGCCGTCGTCGGCGTCGGCGATGTCGTTGACCGACGGCAGCTTGCGAATATCGGAGAGACCGATCTTCACGCAGCGCTGCACGATCCAAGAGAGCGAGCGATCCAGACGAGCGGCTTCCTTCTGGATCTCTTGCAGCATGGTCTCTGGGAAATAGAGGCTCTGCTTCCGCTTGTCCGTGGCTGACATGCTTCCCTTATCCTCCGTAAGCCCGGGTGCGTGCCGGGTATTGCTTGGAGCCAACGAAAGTACTCGCAGCATTACAGTACGACATGACCAGCGCTGTCAACGAAACCAACTCTTTTGCGCGCGATCACGCTCGCGTTGATCGCAGCGCGCACATCGTGGGCGCTGCGATCGCGTGCGTCTTCGCGTGCTCGGCGTGGTCCGCATGCAGCCCGAGCGCGCGTGCCCAACCCAAGGAGTCGAGCCCGTACTACAAGCTCGAAGCCTTCACGCGCGCGCTCGCGCACATCGAGCAGAGCTACGTCGATGCGCCGGATGGTGAGCGCCTGATGCGGGGCGCTATACGTGGGATGGTGGAGGAGCTTGACCCACACTCCGTGTATCTAGACCGCGACGAGCTGCGAATTCTCGAGGACGACGCGGAAGGTCGCTACGCCGGAATTGGGACCGAGATCGATGTCCGTGATGGCTGGCTGACGATCAGCGCCATCTTGGACGGTAGCCCTGCAAAGCGCGCGGGGCTCAAGCCGGGCGATCGCTTCTTGTTGATCGATGGCGTCCCTGCGCGCGACATGCCGCTCATCGAGGCCGTCCGCAAAATGAGGGGCGAGCCCGGGACGCGCGTCCGTGTGGCGCTTCGCCGCAACCACGTCGAGGACGCGATCGAGCGCGAGCTGACGCGCGAGCTGGTCGCGATCCGCGCCGTGGACGCGCGCGTGCTCGAGGACGCCACCGTCATGCTTAGGCTGCGCGTATTTCAGGAGACCACCGCGAGCGAGCTGCGGCGCGCGCTCGAGCAGAGCCAGAAGGCGGCCGCGCCGCACGGTGGCATCCGGGGCATGGTGATCGACCTGCGCGACAACCCCGGCGGTCTCGTGGCCGCTGCTGTCGATGTCGCCGACGAGTTCCTCGGCGAGGGCGTGATCGTCGAGACGCGCGGGCGAGGTGATCGCGTGCTGCAAACGCAAACGGCGACGCGCTCGGGCACGCAACCCGACTTCCCGATCGTGCTGCTCGTCAACGCGCGGACGGCGAGCGCAGCCGAGATCCTCGCGGGCGCGCTGCGGGATCACGAGCGGGCGGTGGTCGTCGGCGAGCGGACGTTCGGAAAAGGCAGCGTGCAGAACGTGATCGGCCTACCCGACGGCAGCGCGATCAAGCTCACGACGGCGCGCTACTACACGCCTTCGGGTCGAGCGATTCAGGCGCGCGGCATCGAGCCGGACGTCGTCGTCGAGGCGAGCACCGGCGCGCGCTCTCCGCTCGACGCGCCGATCCGCGAGGCCGATCTCGATCGGCACCTCAGCGCGGCGGATCTGGAGGAGCCCGAGGGCGCGCGCGGCTCGCGCGACGCGCGCCTTGCGCCGAGCACCGTCGCGGCTTTTCAAACTGACAGCCAGGCTCGCGCAGCGTTGCAGGTCCTGCGCGCGCTCATCGCCACCAAGCGCGCCAAGCCGGCGAAATAGGTTGCGAGCCGGCGTTCAGTTAGCGACGCCCATCAGCTTGGCTGCGATGTAGCCGAGCGCGGCGATGACGCAGACGCCGATGATGCCGACGACGATGAACGTGGCCGAGCGGTCCTTCGGGATGTCCTGCGAGAAGCGCGACGAGCCGCGCTGCGGCTTGCCGAGCGCGGGGGTTCCGGTCGGCGCCATTGGGTCGCCCACGAGGAAGCGCTTCGAGTCGTCTTCTTGAGGGGGCGCTTCGCGGCGCGTTACGGCGGCGGGTTGGGGCGCGGCCGCCGGCGCTGGGGCCGCTGGCGCGGCGGGCGCCACGACGTGCGGGTCCGGGGCCGCCGGCTCCGGGGACCGCGGCTGGGGTTGCGGTTGCGCGAGCTTCTGCACGATGTTGCCGAGGCCCTCGCCGGTGCCGAGCATGGTGGCTTTGAGCGCCGCCGGGTTCTTCGCCGCCGCCGCGGCTGCCTCCGCGATCGGGCCTGCAGTCGGCATAGGCAGCGTGGCTGCGATCGGTGAGGGCGAGGGTGCGGGCGCCGCACCCGGGGGCGGCGTTACGGGCTGAGACGCGGGTTGCGTCGTGCGCGGCTGGCCGGCATTGGGCGGCTGGATGAGCGGCGCGGTGCCAGGGCTCATCATCATGGTGCCCTTGAAGCGCGCCGGTTTACCGCGTGACTCCAGCTCGCCGCCGCATTCCGCGCAGCGCGTCGCTTGCTCGCCTACGGATTTCCCACAATGCGGACAGAACGCCATCGTCGCGGATCCTTCATGGGTGAAAACGCGCCAAGTCGATCGCGCGCCGGCCTATCTCAGGTGGCCTCCACCCACAACCGGCGATCGTAGCTCGGGCCCGCAAGCGATGGAAGTTTCAGCCATGGAACGATCCGCGCGCGGGCCGGTCGGCCCCTCCGCCCCACACGCTCTTGTCGTCCTTGACAGAGATGAATCGCGCGGCCTAGCGTTCGCCCCGGTCGGCCGCGCTTACGCTGCGTTTGGTGCGCTGCGCGTGCGGTCGCATGCCACCCGCGACCCCGTCTGATTGCATCCGCGATTGCTGGACAATCCGGAGCAAGCGGCGCACTTGCCAATGGCCTTCACGCTGTCCGCCGAGTCCGAGAAGATCGTCGACGAGCTTCTCAAACGCTACCCGACCAAACGCGCGGTTTGCCTGCCGTTGCTGCACCTCTGCCAGAGGCAGAACGGCTGGGTGAGCCGCGACGTGATCGACTACGTCGCCGCCCGGCTCGAGCTGCCCACGAGCGAGGTCCAGGGGGTCGTGACCTTCTATACGATGTACCACCAGCACCCGGTGGCCCCGAACGTCGTGTGGGTCTGCCGGACGTTGTCCTGTGAGCTGCGCGGCGCACGCGAAGTGCAGCGCCACCTGGAGCAGCGCTTCGGCTGCAAGGCGGGCCAGACTAGCCGCGACGGCAAGTTCACGCTCAAGACCGCGGAGTGCCTCGCCGCCTGCGGCCAGGCGCCGATGGTCCAGATCAACGACGCCTACCACGAGAACCTCACCCTCGCGGCGCTCGATCGCATCCTCGACGAGCTGGCGGCCAAGACCGCAGCGCCCGCGAGCGACGCGCAGCGCGCGAGCCACCACTGACGCGAGCCAAGACCTAAGCCATGCCGGATTTCGCCAAGGTCATCTCTTCGCGCTACGGGATCCCCGAGAGCCATACGCTGCGCGTGGCCGAGCAGCACGGCGCGTACGCCGAGGCGCGGCGCGCGTTTACATCGCTCGCGCCCGAGCAGATCACCGCCGAGGTCAAGGATGCGAGCATCCGCGGCCGCGGTGGCGCCGGCTTCCCTGCCGGCGTCAAGTGGGGCTTCCTGCCGAAGGGCAACACCAAGCCCGTCTACCTCGTGATCAACGCCGATGAAGGCGAGCCCGGGACCTTCAAGGACCGCACGCTCATGGAGCTCGATCCGCACCGGCTGATCGAGGGCTGCATGATCACCATGCGGGCGATCGGCGCGCACGTTTGTTACATCTACGTGCGCTGCGAGCTGGTGTTGTCGATCGACCGGCTGAACGCCGCGATCGAAGAGGCCAAGAAGCGCGGCTACATCGGCAACGCGCCGTTCGGGGTCTCGCATCCGATCTCGATCTACGTGCACACGGGCGCTGGCGCGTACATCTGCGGCGAGGAGACCTCGCTCTTGAACTCGCTCGAGGGCTTACGCGGTGAGCCGCGCCTCAAGCCGCCGTTTCCCGCGGTGTCGGGCGCGTTCGGCTCGCCCACCATCGTCAACAACGTCGAGACCATCGCATCGGTGCCGGACATCGTGCGCATGGGCGGCAAGGCGTGGGCGGGCCAGAGCCGCCTGCCGAATGACGGCGGCACGCGCCTGTACGGCGTCAGCGGGCATGTGAAAAAGCCCGGCGTGTACGAGGCACCGGTCGGGCTCACGCTCCGCGAGCTCATCTACGATCTGGGCGGCGGCATGCTGCACGACAGCCGCCCGCTCAAGGCCGTGATCCCCGGCGGCTCGTCGACCCCCGTGCTGCGCCCGGACGTGATGGTGAGCGCGCCGGACCCCAAGCACCCGCTCCACCCGTGGAACGGCAAGAGCACGATCGACGTGCCCATGGGCGTCGATACCTATCGCGCGCTCGGCACCATGCTCGGCACCTGCTGCGCCATCGTGATGGACAGCTCGGTCAACATGGTCGAGGTCGCGCGCAACCTGATGCACTTCTACGCGCACGAGTCCTGTGGCCAATGCACGCCGTGCCGCGAAGGCACCGGCTGGCTGCACGACGTGCTCAACAACTTGTGCGAGGGCCGCGGCAAGCCGGAGGACACCGCGCTGCTCGTGGACATCGCCAACAACATGATGGGCAACACCATCTGCGCCTTCGCCGACGGCACCGCGATGCCCATGCTCGGCTTGATCCAGCAGTTCCGCGACGAGTTCATCGCCGCAGGGAAGGGCGGCGTTCAGCCGCGCTCGCTCGGAGAGACGGCGCGACCGCTGGTGGGAGGTCGGGCATGAGCTCCGCGGGTATTGCCGTCTTCATCGCGTGCGGCTTGATCGCACTGCTCTCGTCCATCGGCACGATCGTGGTCAAGAGCCCGATCCGCGCCGCCATGTGCCTGCTCGTGCACATCGTCGCGCTCGCCGGCTTGTTCCTCAGCTTGCACGCGCACCTGCTCGCGGCGCTCCAGGTCATCGTGTACGCGGGCGCCGTCGTCGTGCTGTTCGTGTTCGTGATCATGCTGATCGGGCCGGCCGTGCCCGAGCAGGCCACGACGCGCGGGCTCGTGATCAAATCCGTTGCCACCGCGCTCATGGGCATTCTCACGCTCACCGTGGCCTCCGTCGTGATCGGCTTCGCGCCGGACGCGCCCATCATCGACGCCTGCGACCCGACGAAGGGCGCAGAGTGCGGCCAGTTCGGCGGGGTCGGCGGCTTCGCCAGGCACCTGTTTGCTGACGCGGTGGTGCCGTTCGAGCTGGTGAGCATCCTGCTCACGGTCGCGATTATCGGCGCGATCGCGGTCGCGCGCGGCCGCTCGCCGAGCGAGATCGAGCAAGCCAAGAAGCTCGCGGCGCAAAAGGCCGCCGCAGAGGCGCTGCCTGCAGACGCCGCCGCCGCGGGAGGCGAGTGACATGCACATCCAGCTCGGCCACTACCTCGTGCTCTCGACGCTGGTGTTCGGCGTCGGCGCGGCGGGCTTCTTGATCCGGCGCAACGCTCTGATCCAGCTCATGTGCATCGAGCTGATGCTGAACTCGGTCAACCTGATGCTGGTCGCGTTCAACCGCTACAACCCAAACAACCACGCCGGCCAGGTGTTCGCGTTCTTCGTGATCGCCGTGGCCGCCGCGGAAGCGGCGGTGGGCCTCTCCATCATCATCACCTTGTTCCGGCTCAAGAAGACCGTCCACACCGACCAAGTCGACACGCTCCGGCATTAGCGTAAACGGCGCCGCGCGAGCGCTCCGCCTGGTTAAATGGCTCCCCGCGAGCGCTCCGCCTTCGTCTCAAGTGTGTGTTGAGCAAACCTTATGGAAGAGATCGCGCTGCTAGGCATCGTTCTGCTCCCGCTCATCGGCGCCTTCGTGTGCGGTGTGTTCGGGCGCATCGGAGGTCCGCTGTCGCGCGGCGCCGTGCACGGCGTCGCCTGCTCGGCGGTGGCCGGGTCGTTCGCGATCGCGGTGTACTGCTTCGCGAAGCTGGTCGGGATGCACGAGGGCCCCGAGGGCGCAAACCCCGTGCTCTCGTACACGGCGTACGAGTGGTTCTCCCTGACCCTGCGCGGCGAGAGCGTGCCCGTGAACGCGCGCTTCGTGATGGATTCGCTGAGCGGCGTGATGACCTTGGTCGTCACCGGCATCGGCACGCTCATCCACGTCTACAGCACCGGGTACATGAGCGAGGAGAAGTCCTACGGGCGCTTCTTTTCGTACCTGAACCTGTTCACCGCCTCGATGCTGATCCTGGTGCTCGGCTCGAACCTCCCGCTCCTGTTCGTGGGCTGGGAGGGCGTCGGCCTGTGCAGCTACCTGCTGATCGGCTTCTGGTACGAGAACCCGGCGTATGCCGCCGCCGGCCGCAAGGCGTTCGTCGCCAACCGCATCGGCGACTTCGGCGTGCTCATCGGCATGTTCCTGCTCATGGCGGCGACGGGCTCGTTCGAGTTCATCGACATCAACGCCAAGACCGAGCTGCTGACGGGTGACATCACGCTGCCGGGCCTCGTGATCCCTGGTGTCAGCATCGCGGCAGCGGCCACGCTGTTCTTGTTCCTGGGCTGCGCCGGCAAGAGCGCGCAGATCCCCCTGTACGTGTGGCTGCCGGACGCCATGGCGGGTCCGACGCCTGTCTCCGCGCTCATCCACGCGGCCACCATGGTCACGTCGGGCCTGTACCTGATCTGCCGCTTGTCGCCGGTGTTCGCGCTCGCGCCGAGCTCGATGGCCGTGATCGCCGTGATCGGCACGCTGACCGCCTTGGTCGCCGCGACCATCGGCTGCGTGCAGAACGACATCAAGAAGATCCTGGCGTACTCCACCGTGAGCCAGCTCGGCTTCATGTTCGCGGCGGCCGGGTGCGGCGCGTTCGCCGCCAGCTTCTTCCACGTCTACACGCACGCGTTCTTCAAGGCCTGCATGTTCCTTGGGGCGGGCTCGGTGATGCACGCCGTCGGCGCGCACGGCGACGCGGACATCCGGCAGCTCGGCGGGCTCAAGAAGTACATGCCCAAGACGCGCATCACGTTCCTCGTGAGCTGCCTCGCGATCGCGGGCGTGCCGCTGTTCAGCGGCTTCTTCAGCAAGGACGAAGTGCTCGTCGGCGCGCTCAGCGTGGGCAACTACTTCCCCATCGCCGGCCTTGGCTACGCGGTCTTCGCGGGCCTCGTGATCGCCGCGACGATGACCGCGTTCTACATGTTCCGCTTGTACTTCCTCACGTTCGAGGGCGAGTACCGCGGCGGTCCGGTGCACGAGCACGATGACCACGGCGCGCACGCCGCGGACCACAGCGACGACCACGGCCACAGCGA
>Ga0190269_10001246_pt1 | contig 12294 bp, 7 predicted proteins | sample Popmic249IS_FD_133749 | JGI IMG/M metagenome (GOLD analysis project Ga0190269, IMG submission 133749) | Populus adjacent soil microbial communities from riparian zone of Blue River, Arizona, USA - 249 IS | ecosystem: Environmental > Terrestrial > Soil > Riparian zone | place: USA: Arizona...
CGCAGCACCGCGCGCAGGCTCTCGATGCCTGCAGTCAGCTGGCCGAGCTTGATGTAACAATCGCCGAGGCGCGTCAGCACGATCTGTGAGTGATGCAGCTTCTCGGCGCGCTCGAGCTTGGGCACGGCTTCTGCGCATTGCCCTTCTTGTGCGAGCTTGACGCCGCTGATCGCGAGCTCGCGTGCGGTCGCTATCACGGCTGGATCGGTGTCTTGACCTGCGGCTTGTGCTCGAGCGTTGCCGCTCACAGCGGCGCTAGCGAGCGCCGTCAACGAAAGCCAAGCTCCCAAACGCATGCCGGACCCGCCGCGCGCCCCGGCGAAACTCATCGACCGTCTCATATGCCTGGGTCTTTCTATCGGAATCAAAAGCCAACGTCGGGATCGGATTGCTGCTGCGGCGCAGCCATAATCTCCACCGGCTTCACGGGAGTGCCGATCGACCGTGTGGACGTGCTCACGCCCGCGCGCGCCTTTGACTTGCTGTCGCTCGTCTTCTTGCTCGCCGGGCTGAGACTACCCGATCGCGACGTGCTGGAAGAGAGGCGCGGCTCCGCATGGGCACCCGCTGCGTCGCTCAATGCCGCCCTGGGCGGCGCATTGCCTGCAGCTTGCGCCAGCTCCTCGGCCGACGTCGCCCCGAGTATGGGAGTGCCGGTATTTCCAGCCGGCAGGTTGTCGAGCGCGTCCTTGGAATCACTCGTTTTGTCGAGCTGCAGAGGGTCGGTGGCCGCCTGGGTCTCCGTCACGGACGGCTGCACTGCGTGCAAGCTCGGGCCGGTCCCCGAGCGCGCGCGCTGCTCAGCGGTCGCGAGATAGGTCGCGAGCAGGCCGCCCACGATGATCGGAACACCCCAGGCCAGCGCCTGGACCGCGCGGCGCCGGGGCGCACGGAAGGGCGCCGAGTCCTCGGGCGTCGGATCACCGTCAGCCGTATCGAGCGGAGCGACGACCCGACGCGCGCTCTCGCTGGACGAGAGCGCGCTTGTGCTCAAGGACGTGCGCGTCGGATGGATGACCGGCACCTGCTTCACGGGCGCTGGGCTCAGGGGCTGTGCGGGCGCCGCCTGCCCGGCTTCTTTCGGAGCCGCGGCGTGGGTCACGCGCCGCGTGAGTGGCGCATGCGACTCGAGCCGCACGGTGATCGAGCGGGCGGGCGCCGGCGCGCCGGGCGGAATCGTGTTGCGTTGCACGCTTGCATAGCCAGTCGGCGTCGAGCGCCGGCCGAGGCCTTCACCGGTTAGGTGGGCGCGGCAGCGCGCGGCGTAGCTGGCGAACCGACCGCTGCCGAACGGGCTCAGCGCTTCGGCCAAGCTCGCGACATCCGCGAAGCGCTCGTTCGGATCTTTGCGCAAGCAGCGCATGATCACTTCGCTCAGCTCCGCAGGAACCTCGCTGTTCAACTGGGCGGGCGCGGGCGGCTCGTCTTCGAGCACGGCGGCGCAAGCTTGCATCAAGCTCACCCGGTCGAACGGCGCGGTCCCGGTCAGCAGCTCGTACAGCACGCAGCCCACCGACCACAGGTCCGAACGTGCGTCGAGGGCGCTCGATGCGCGCACTTGCTCCGGGGACATGTACGGGGGCGTGCCGACAGCCATGCGCGTGAGCGCCTGATGCGTCTTGCGATTTTCACCACGCACGGCGACTTTGGAGATGCCGAAGTCTAGAACTTTCAGGTGGTCGGTCGGATCGCCGTTACCGAGAAGAAATAAGTTCTCGGGCTTGATGTCGCGGTGGATCACGCCGATCGCGTGTGCGGCGGCCAGCGCCTCACAGGTCTGCAGGAGATAGTCGACCGCCGGCGCGACTTCCAGCACGCGGCGTGCTTCGAGCAAGTTGCGTAGGTCGGTACCCTCGAGCAGCTCCATCGCGATGAACGGAACGCCGTCGTGGATGTCGACGTCGAGCATGCGCGCGACGTGCTCGCTGCGGAGCCGAAAGCTCGCGCGGGCTTCGATCGTGAAGCGGCTCACCGCTTCCTGGTGCGTCGCGAACTCGGGGCGGAGAAACTTCAGAGCAACCAGATCGTCGAACCCGATGTGCCGCGCTGCGACAACGTATCCAACGCCACCAACGCCGAGCAGGCGCAAGAGCTCGTACTTGCCGTGGATGACTTGACCGGGCTCGAACGCAATGTCCGAGAGCTCTTCCGTGCGGGCTCCCGGATCCTGCTGCGTCAGCTCACGGACTGCCGCACCATGACTACTTGGCTCTGGATCTTCGATCTCGCTGGCCATCGCTACTCCGACCCTTCCAGCAATGCTTGGGTGATCTGCTCGGGTCCTAAAGTGCTTGTTTGCCTCAGTAAAGCTCAGACGACACTCAGACAGGCAACTCAGTCAGAACCCCCACCCATGTCGGGACGATAGACGTTCGTGACAGGCGAATTCAAGGCACATGTTCTGCACACACCGTCGCATTTCGCGACACGTCGCCGGCGGGACGAGCTGGGGTTGCAGCAGGGGGCGCCACGCCGGCGCCTCGTCAAGTGCGCCATCCCATGCTCGGCTGCGTCGGGCGGAATCGGGTCAACGCTTCTGCACGTGACTGACTTTTTTGTCAGGTCAGTTGTCGAATCGATAGTCCATCGTGTCGCGACCAGGGTGCGTCAAAAAGGCTAGAACGCGCAGCCGATGGCGGCACCTTTTGCTGCGCTACGGAAAATGCTTGGTCGCGCGTGGTGTGTTCGACAGGGAAGTGATCCAACGCGCACCGCGGCAGCCTTCAGATTGCGAGTGCTGCTCCGCGTGTGCTAGGAGACAGGGGACTGAAAACCGCTGAAATCGCGGCAGATCGAGACTTGTACGAACGCGGCTAGGGCGCATGCGGTGAGCTACATCGCGCCGATGCTGACTGACTGCGCTGTCAGGGGAAAGCAGTGGAGGCAGACCTGTGCGGACGCGACGCTGGGCATACATCGGTAATCTTTTGATCGTACTGCTGAGCAGCGAGGCTGCGCGCGCGCAAGACGGTGCGGGCGCTTCACCTGCGCAGGATTGGCTGAGCGCCGGTGAGCTAGCCTTCGCCCAAGGTCGTTTCGGCGATGCGCTGGACGCATTTGAAGCGTCGTATCGCTTGCAGCGCGCGCCCCAGACGCTGCGACGGATCGGCGATGCGGCGGACAAGCTCGGCACGCACGCGCGCGCGGCCGAAGCCTGGCAGGCTTATCTGAAGCATGTGCCCGACGCGCCGGATCGCGAGTACATCGCGAGTCGCATCGAAGCCAATCAGGCAGCCCTCGGACCCACACACCCGCGATCAGTCAACATCGAGCTTGCGCCCATGACAGTTTCGTCAGACCAACAACATGGACACAATGCTCCTGACTCTGCGCCGATGCTCGCGGTCACGAACACGCGCGAGGGTGACGAGCCGAGATCCGAGCGCTCGAGCACCTCGGCAGCTGGGCCTCTTTGGCTGTGGGCGGCGGGCGGCGCGGCTGTGATCGCCGGGATCGTGGTCGCCGCCGTGGTTATCAGCACAGGGAGCTCCCCGAGCACGACCGATCCCGTTCAAGGCAACGTAGGCAGTGCCATTCAAACACTTGGCTCACGATGAGACGATTTGGAATTGTCACCTTATGGTTCGCGTTCACATTGTCAGCGAGCTGTAAGCTCGATGAGCAGGTGCAGACCGCGACGCAAGTGGTCGTGGACATCGATGCGGACGCAGCTGTTAGAGCGCGCACGACGACTGTAACACTCAAGATCCTCGGCGGGCTCGACCCCAACATGCTGCCGAGCTTCGAGGGCGGCGCTGCCGAAGATGCGCCCGGGCTGGTGAAGACCGAGCGTGTGGTCGAGCTCGACGCGGCTGGCGCGCCGGATTGGCCGCTGCGCCAGTCGCTCTTTCCCGCGAAAGAGGATCCCAGTCGCTTCTTCATGCTCACGGCCACCGCGACGGACTCCGCGGGCGCGTTCATCGCCGAGGCCCGCGTGCTCACAGGCTATGTTCGCGGCGAAGCGCGCCAGGTGCGTTTGAGCTTGGCATCCCCCTGTATCGAAGTCATTTGCGACGCGCCGCAGACTTGTTCGGATGGCGATTGCGTGTCGGGCGAGCGCGAGGCGAGCGAGCTGCCTGTGTTCGTCGGCCGGTCCGAGTCGCCCGCGATCGAGGCCGACGCGAGTCTGGATGGTGCGTCGAGCTCGATCGATGCTTCCCCGCGCGACAGCGCCACGGCGGATGGGATGGTGGATAGCATGGTGCAGACGGGCGAGACGCCGCCCGTGGATCTGTGCTTGGAGAACAACGGAGGCTGCGACCTGCTCACGACCTGCGGGTTGGAGATGGGCAAGGTCAAGTGCGGGAAATGCCCGGCTGGGTTCAGCGACGTCAACGAAGACGGAACGGAGTGTCGCGACATCGATGAGTGCTCCGAAGGAAAAGCGAACTGCGATGCCGAGCACGGCACGTGCAACAACACCAAGGGGGGCTTCGAGTGCCGCTGCACCTCTGGCTTTCACGGGGATGGAAAGCGCTGCTCGAGCAACGTTCCGTGCACGACCAATGAGGCTTGTGACGGCCATGCGAAGTGCGAAGAGGTAGACCGGCAGAAGGTTTGCGTGTGCGTGCCGGGCTTCGAGGGCAACGGCGCGAGCTGTGACGATGTCGATGAGTGCGCGCGCAAGCTCGATATGTGCCGCGACAACAGCACCTGCTCGAACAGCCAGGGCAGCTTCAGCTGTCCGTGTGCGACGGGCTACATCGAAAAAGATGGCGCCTGCGTTGACATCGATGAGTGTGAAGAAGCCAAGGACGACTGCGACGACGAGCCCGATGCGTGCGTCAACGAGCCTGGCGGCTTCCGCTGCGTTTGCCCCGAGGGCTACAGCGGCGAAGGTCGAGGGGCAGAGGGCTGCATCGACATCGACGAGTGCGCAGAGAGCACCGACGATTGTGATCGCGAACCCACCTCGTGTGTGAACGAGCCGGGCACGTACCACTGCGAGTGCCCGCTGGGCTACATCGGTGAAGCGCGCGGCGAAGACGGCTGCATCTACAACGACGAGTGTGCATTCGAGACCGACGATTGCGACGACTCTCCGCGTGCGTGTGTCGACGATCTCGATGGCTTTCACTGCGAATGCCCGAGCGGCTATCGCGGTGATGGGCGCGGTCGCAACGGCTGCCAAGACGTCGATGAGTGCCGTCAAGATAGCGACAACTGCGACGACGAGCCGAACGCGTGCATGAATACGACGGGCGGCTACCAGTGTCGCTGTCCGGGCGGCTACACGGGCAACGGTCGCGGCGACTCGGGCTGCGTGGACATCGACGAATGCCGCGACGAGAGCGACGACTGCGACAACTCGCCGAATGCCTGCACCAACACGCCCGGCGGCTTCGAGTGTCGTTGCCCGCCAGGCTATGAGGGCGACGGCCGCGGCGGCTCCGGCTGCGTGGACATCGACGAGTGCGGCACCGGCGCTGACAACTGCGACAACACCCCGAATGCGTGCGTGAACAACGCAGGTGGCTTCCGCTGCGAGTGCCCAGCGGGCTACACGGGCAACGGCCGCGGCGACTCGGGCTGCGTGGACATCAATGAATGCGAGCTCGGCGAAGACAACTGCGACGGCTCACCGAACGCGTGCGTGAACACGCCGGGCGGCTTCGAGTGCGTGTGTCCTGCCGGCTATCGCGGCGATGGTCGCAGCCAATCAGGCTGCGTCGACATCGATGAGTGCGCAGACGACAGCGATGATTGCGACGACTCACCAGGCGCGTGTGTCAACATCAACGGCGGCTTCGAGTGTCGCTGCCCGAGCGGCTACATGGGCTCGGGTCGCGGAACGAACGGCTGCGTCGATGTCGATGAGTGCGCGGCGCGCACAGACAACTGCGACCGCGACCCGAATGCTTGCCGCAACACAGTTGGCGCGTTCGAGTGCGGTTGCCCGAGCGGCTTCACAGGCGACGGCGTCGGTACGAATGGTTGCCGCGACATCGACGAGTGCGCGGCCAACGACGACGACTGCGACAGCGAGCCAGAAGCGTGCCGCAACACGCCGGGCAGCTTCGATTGTGATTGCCCGTCGGGCTACGACGGCAGCGGTCGTGGTGCCAATGGTTGTGTGGACATCAACGAGTGCGAGCAGGACAACGGCGGTTGCCACGTCGAGCGCTCGTGCATGAACACCGTGGGAGGCAACACGTGTGGCAGCTGCGCTGAAGGCTGGGGCGTGAGCGGTGATCGCGAGTGCGAGCGCTGCGCGTGCTTCGAGGTCGGCGGCGATCGCGCGTGTCGCTCAGCGCAGGACAGCTTGCCTCGCGATGCGACAGGCACGCTGGCGGGCACGACCGTCGTGCCTTCCGGGACCTTGATCGGATATCAGTTCGATCTTCCGGCTGGGTCGCAGGCGCGGCGCTTCTTTGCGCGACGCAGCGGCGGTGGAAGCCCTGGGATCCGTCTAGCGCTGTACTCCGACAGCGGGAACCTCCCGGGGGCGCGGCTCGCACATAGCGCGCGGCTCACCTTCGCCGGCGACCAGGCCTCCGGTGACGCGATCCTGGATGTGCAGGAATGCGTGAGCGGCAAGTTCTGGCTGATCGCGGTGGCGGACGGGGAGCTGACGCTGGGACAGGGTGGAAACAGCGTGCCGAGCGTGCTGACACCGGCAACGGGCAACGAGCCGCCTGCGACTTGGCCAGGTGGCGGCGGACGCAGCGGCTCGACGCTCAGCTTGTACGTCGAGGTCAATCACCCGTAGCGCTATGATCGGCCGAGGGAAGGGGCGCGGTTTTCGGTATGGCCGAGCCGCGCCAGACTTTCGGCCAGACGAGAATCTGCTACACAACGCGCCCGAGTCAGTCGGAGGGCTCCCATGAGTAACGATTCATCCAGAGACGATTTCGCCTCGTTGTTCGAGGCGCAGGCGGACAACAACAAATCCAAGCTGCGACCGTTGTCGCCGGGTGAGCACGTTACGGGGACCGTGATCCAGGTGGGCCGCGATCAGGTGTTCGTCGAGGTTGCCGGTCGCGGCGGCTTGGGGCGCGGCCTGCAGGCTTATTTTCATAGCGCCGATCTGCGCGACGCGGATGGTCAGGTTTCAGTAAAGCCTGGCGAAACACTGGAAGGTTTGGTCGTCGAGCTGGACAGCGGCGTCGCACGGCTCGGTCGCAGCGCCGGCCGACCTGCGGGCGTTTCGGCTCTGATCAGCGCGCACGAATCGGGCGTGCCGGTCGAAGGCAAGGTCACCGGCGTGAACAAAGGTGGCCTCGAAGTCGACGTCGGTGGCAGCAACGCGTTTTGTCCGATGTCGCAGATCGAGCGCGGCTTCGTCGCGGATCCCGCGACCTTCGTGGGTCGCACGCTCACGTTCAAGGTCACGGAAGTGCGCGAGGGCGGCAAGCGCGTGGTGCTCTCGCGGCGCGCCGCGCTCGAGGCAGAGGCCAAGCAAAAGGCGGCGTCGACGCTCGCGGCGTTGCAGGTCGGGGCGACCGTGCGCGGCAGTGTGACTGCGGTGCGTGACTTCGGCGCGTTCGTCGATCTCGGTGGGATCGAAGGTTTGATCCCGAGCTCGGAGCTGTCGCATGAGCGCGGCAAGAAGGCGGCGGATCTGGTCGCGCCGGGCGACGTGGTCGAAGTGCAGGTGCGCGACGTGAAAGAGGGCGCCCCCGACAAGCGCGGTCAGCCCACCACGAAGATCACGCTCTCGCTCAAGGCGTTGGCGCAGGATCCGTGGCTCGATGTCGAGCGCCTCGCGCCCGAGGGCAAGGTGCTGCGCGGGACGGTCACGCGCCTGCTGGACTTCGGTGCGTTCGTACAGCTCTCGCCCGGTATCGAGGGGCTGCTGCACGTATCGGAGCTGGGCGGCAAAGTCCAGCATCCGTCAGCTGCACTAAAGACGGGTGAGCAGCTCAACGTCGTGGTGCGTTCGATCGACAAGGGCGCGCGCAAGATCGCGCTGGCGTTGGCTGCGGAAGGTTTGTCGCTCGGAGCGGCGGCGCAAACGCCGAGCTTCGTCGTGGGCGCGATCGTGCAGGGCGTCGTCGATCGCATCGAGACCTACGGTGTCTTCTTGCAGATCGATGGCACGCGCGGGCGCGTGGGCCGCGGTCTCATCCCGAACGCTGAGCTCGGCACCCCGCGGGGCTCCGACACACGCAAGCACTTCCCGCCCGGCACGCGCATCACGGCGAAGGTGCTCGAGACCGGTGAGGGCAAGCTGCGGCTGTCGATCAAAGCGGTCGCAGAGGACGAAGAGCGGGCCGACTTCGACGGCTACAAGGCGAGCGCGTCGCAGAACAAGCTCGGCACGTTGGGTGACCTGTTGCGTAAGCGCACCTGACCTGACAACGCGTCGTCCGCTCTGCCAGCTCCAGCATAGCTGCCTCAGGTTTAGAGGCAGCTGTGACGATAGCTGGCTGAATGGATTCGAGCACCGCGTCAGGATCTCGCGTGCGGCTCGCGCGTGTGCCGCTGTCGGCGGCGACATGCGTGGGGCTGTGGCTCATTGGGGTGTGCCCGACAGTTAGGGTTTCACCAGCATCGGCGCAGGCACCCGCTGAGCCCGCCGCAGCGGCGCCGGAAGATGCAGGGGGGGCGCTCGCTGCGCGCCTGGCCGAGCTCGAAGCCGAGCTGGCTGCGCAGCGCGCCGAGCTCGAGCAGCTGAAAGCGGCAGGTCCGAGCGCGCAGTCCGGCGCCGAGCTGGCTGCGCTGATCTCGCAGCAAGAGCAGGGCGGCGCCGTCGCAGAAGCGATCGACGAGCCGCTCTTGCGTGCCTACGGCTTTGCAGACGTGGGCATCCAGCGCATGTGGGCGGATCCCGAGATCGCTGGCTACATCTCTGAGAGCGACAAGACCACGTTCGTGCTCGGCAACATGAACGTTTATCTCGATGCACAGCCTTCGAGCGATGTGCGCTTGCTCGCCGAGGTGCGCTTCGGACTCTCTCCGAACGGCGCGATGCTCCGGCCGAGCGGCGGGCTCGCGACCGGCGCGGCTGTGGACACGTCGGTCACCGATCCGAGTGCAGCCAACAGCGGCTTCACGAGCCTGCGTTGGGCTGGCGTCGTGCCGCAGCGCGCGCACATCGATTGGACGCCGAGCGACGCGTTCAACGTGCGCACAGGCTTGTTCCTGACGCCGTATGGCATTTGGAACGTGGATCACGGCACCCCTACGCGCATCATGGTGTCGGAGCCGCTGTTTCTCTCGTCGCAGCTCATTCCCAATCAGCTGATCGGCGTCGAGGTTTACGGCACAGCCCAGCTCCTGCCCTGGACGATCGGCTATCACGTGCACGTCAGCAATGGCCGCACGCTCGGACAGATCGACTTCAGCGACTCCAAGGCGATCGGTGGACGCGTGTTTGTGAGCACGCGCTACCCCTACGCGCTCAAGATCGGGATCTCCGGCTATATGGGAGATTCCGAGAACATTCCGGCCGTGCCTGCGACGCGCAGGGTCACGATGAAGATGCACGAATATGCGTTCTCCGCCGACCTGTCGCTCGACATCGGCAAGCTGCGCATCCGTTCGGAATTCGTCGCGAGCTGGATCATGTACGAGGACGGTAAGCGAGCGCTGCTGTTCGGTTTGCCGATGGCTGACGCGATGCGCATCGGCACGTATCTGATGCTCGCGTACCAGCTGCCCTGGTGGGGGATCGAGCCCCTGCTGATGTGCGAGTTCCTACGTGTTCCGGTGCCGCGTGTGATCCCGATCGGTGAAGGTCTGTTCATGCCAGCCGTCGGTATCAACGTGTACTTCACGCCGACCACCATGCTGCGTACCCAGTTCGCCGTCGCGCACGGCTTCGACTTCGGCGCGGATGCGATCGATCCGCAAGGCTTCGGCTATCAGGCGGTCGCTCGGCTGATCACGGCGTTCTGACCATGCGCAAGCTCCTCGCGCTCTTGCTGTACGTCACGGGCTGCTTGTTCGCGGTAGGCGCGAGCGCGGCACCGCCGCCACCAGCTGCAGTGCTCTCGCTCGATGTGTTCGTCCATCGTACGAGCACCGTGACGCAGCTCAGCGCACACGAGCTGGAAGCGCTGTTCACGCGCACGCAGACGCGCTGGGATGACGGCACACCGGTTATCCCGCTGAGCTTCGCCGCGGGCGCGGACGCGCGCGTGTTGTTCGATCGTGTCGTGCTGCGCCTCGGTCCAGCCGAGGTGGGCCGCTTCTGGCTCGATCGCCGGATCCGCGGCTTGGGCCTGCCGCCGCGGCAGGTGCCGAGCGCGACGCTCATGCAACAGGTGGTCGCGAACTTGCCGGGCTCGATCGGCTACGCGCCCAGCCAGCCCGGCAGGACTGGCGTCAAAGTGGTGGCTCGGATTCAGCAGGGGAAGGTGGTTGCGCCATGAAGGCGACGAGAGCTTGGATGATTTTGCTTTGGCTGAGCGCCTCTGCCGCCGCTGCTTGCGACCCTGACGACCCTTGCGATCCCGGCTACTACGCCGATCATGGCCTGTGCGTGCGCAGGCCCGACACGCCGAAGCTTGACGCTGATGGCGGCGTGGTCGAGGACGATGCAGGCGGTGGTTACGCGAACGACGACAGCGACTTTGGCCGTCCGTGCGCGACACAAGAGGATTGCGGCGGCAAAGCGCCGGAGTGCGGTGCGCCGCAGCTGCCGCTGTGCACGGCGATCAACTGTCTGCAAGGCGAGTCGCAGTGCCCAGTCAACTGGACCTGCTTGGATATCTCGAGCTGGGAGCGGCCGTACCCCTACGTTCTGTCCATTTGCGTGCAGCTCTGAGGTCTCATGGCGAAGCCGAGCGAGATACCAGGACGATCGATCCCAGCGCTCGGCAACGAGCTATTGGACCGCGAGGTGCATCGCCGCATCATGTCCAGCTCGCGGCTGCAGGTGAAGCTGGTCGTGATGATCGCGCTGATCTTCCTGGGTCTCGGCGCGATGGTGTTCGTGATCGTCGAGAGCATCTTCGATGTGCTGACGCCGTCGATTCGGCACGACCTGGAGTGGAAAGCAAGGCACGCCGTGATCGAGCTGTGCAACACCAGCGCGCTCGGCGTGATCGCAGATGACCGTGAAGCTGTGAGCGGCGCCGCGCGCGAGCTGCTCGCGGATGCGGATGTCGTCGCGGTGGAGATCATGGGGCGCAACGGACCGGTGCTCAGCCATGGGCGCGTGCCGTTCGCGTGGGACGCGGTGACGAGGGCCGCGGACAACACCGTGATCGAGCGGGACGGCCTGTTGATTGCTGCAGGTCCTGTGGAGATCGAAGGCCTCGCGATCGGTCGCGTGACGCTCGCGGTGTCGATGAAGCGTCTGTACGCCGGCAACAAGCTGCGCCGCGATATCTTCAGCGTGGGCGCGCTCGGTGCGCTGTTCGCGCTCGGTTTGTCGCTGCTTTTCGTGCGCTACGACATCGGCCCGCTGATCCGGCTGACGACCGATGCGTTCGCGAAGCTCGAGCGCACGACCGTGGCCGCGCTCGAGTCGGCGCGCGTGAAGTCGGAGTTCCTCGCGAACATGAGCCACGAGATCCGCACGCCGATGAACGGCATCATGGGCGTCACCAAGCTGCTCTTGCTGATGCCGATGGATGGCAAGATGCGGCGCTACGTCGAGGTGATCGACAGCTCGGCGCGGGGGCTCCTGACGATCATCAACGATGTGCTCGACTTCTCGAAGCTGGAGGCCGGCAAGTACAAGATTCGCCCCATGGGCTTCGACCCTCGTCGCTTGGTGAACGACTGCGTCATGCTGTTCGCTGAGCGCGCGCGCGAGCGCGGTCTGCGCATCAGCGGGCAAGTCGCTGAGGACGTGCCGGAGGGACTCGTCGGTGATCCCGATCGCATTCGGCAGATCTTGGACAACCTCGTGGGCAACGCCGTGAAGTTCACCGCCAAAGGCGAGGTGGCGATTCGCGTCGGCGTGGAGCGTGTGGGCGATGGCTTATTTTTGTGCATGCGGGTGCGTGACACGGGCGCGGGCATCAGCCCCGACGATCAAAAGCGCTTGTTTCACGCGTTCACGCAAGTCGACGGCTCGTCGGTGCGCGCGCACGGTGGGACAGGTTTGGGCTTGGCGATCGTCAAGAACCTGGTGCGGCTGATGCAGGGCGAGGTCGGGCTCGAGAGCGAGCTCGGCAAGGGCAGCGAGTTCTACGTGAAGGTGCGCGTGAGCACGCTCTCCGAGGAACAGCGATCGGTCGCGGCGCAGGCAGAGCGCGAGGCGGAGGTACAACGTACGCGCACGCGGAGCTCCAAGCCGCCGATCCTCGTCGTGGACGACAATGAGATCAATCGCATGGTCGCGGTCGAGCACCTGAAGCACCTCGGTTGCGTGGCGGACACTGCGAGCAACGGCGCAGA
>Ga0190269_10001247_pt1 | contig 12292 bp, 10 predicted proteins | sample Popmic249IS_FD_133749 | JGI IMG/M metagenome (GOLD analysis project Ga0190269, IMG submission 133749) | Populus adjacent soil microbial communities from riparian zone of Blue River, Arizona, USA - 249 IS | ecosystem: Environmental > Terrestrial > Soil > Riparian zone | place: USA: Arizona...
CGAGCCCGAGAAGCCCGCCGACCCGGAGCTCGCCGAGGCGCACAGGCGCGCCGAGTGGATCTACGAGCCCGATCCCGAGGAGGCGCTGCGGGCACTCTTCGAGGAGTACGTCAACCTCTCCGTCTACCGAGCGCTGCTCGAGTCGGCGGCATCCGAGCACGGCGCCCGGATGACGGCGATGCGCAGCGCCGCCGAGAATGCCGGCGACATGATCGAGCGGCTGACCCTGGAGATGAACCGGGTCCGTCAGGCGGAGATCACGCAGGAGATCTTGGAGGTCGTCGGTGGCGCCGAGGCGCTCGGGTAGACGACGAATCGAATTTGGCGACGAGAAAAGGAACCCATGGCTGAGAGCAACGGAAACGGAACCAAGGGAGGTCGCGTCCAGCAGGTGACCGGAGTGGTCATCGACGCCGTCTTCCCCGACGAACTGCCGGAGATCTTCTCGGCGGTGACGATCGAGACCAGCGGCGGCGACGGCGACGGCGAATCGGCCGTCCTCGTCTGCGAGGTCCAGCAGCACCTCGGCGACGACCGCGTCCGCGCGGTCGCGATGGACGCCACCGACGGGATAGAGCGCGGCGCCGCGGTCACCGACACCGGCGGCCCGATCACGGTCCCCGTCGGCGACGCGACCCTCGGCCGCATCTTCAACCTCCTCGGCGAGCCGATCGACAACGGCCCGGAGCTGGAGGACGGCGAGCGCTGGCCGATCCACCGCCCGGCCCCGAAGGCCTCCGACCTGACCCCGACGCAGGAGATCCTCGAGACCGGGATCAAGGTCATCGACCTTCTCGCCCCCTACGCCAAAGGCGGCAAGGTCGGGCTCTTCGGTGGCGCCGGCGTCGGCAAGACCGTGCTGATCCAGGAGCTCATCCGCAACATCGCCGAGGAGCACTCAGGCCTCTCCGCCTTCGTCGGCGTCGGCGAGCGCTCACGCGAGGGCAACGACCTCTGGCTCGAGATGAAAGAGTCGGGCGTGATCGACAAGACCATGCTCGTCTTCGGGCAGATGAACGAGCCGCCGGGGGCGCGCCTGCGCGTCGCCCTCTCCGGGCTGACGATGGCCGAGTACTACCGCGAGCAGGGCGGGCAGGACGTGCTCCTGTTCATCGACAACATCTTCCGCTTCGTCCAGGCGGGCTCCGAGGTCTCGGCGCTGCTCGGGCGCATGCCTTCCGCGGTCGGCTACCAGCCGACGCTGGAGACGGAGATGGGCGGCCTGCAGGAGCGGATCACCTCGACCGATCGCGGCTCGGTGACCTCGATCCAGGCGGTCTACGTGCCGGCCGACGACTACACCGACCCGGCCCCGGCCTCGGTGTTCGCCCACCTCAACGCGACCACGGCCCTCTCGCGGTCGATCTCCGAGAAAGGGATCTACCCGGCGGTCGACCCGCTCGACTCGACCTCGACGATCCTCAAGCCCGACGTCGTCGGCGACGAGCATTACCGGACCGCGACCGAGGTCCAGGAGGTGCTGCAGCGCTACAAGGAGCTGCAGGACATCATCGCCATCCTCGGCATCGACGAGCTCTCCGACGAGGACCGCCAGACGGTCTCCCGGGCCCGCAAGATCGAGCGCTTCCTCTCGCAGCCGTTCTTCGTCGCCGAACAGTTCACCGGGCGCAGCGGCGAGTACGTGCCGGTCGCCGAGACCGTCCGCGGCTTCCGCGAGATCCTCGACGGCGAGCACGACGAGCTCTCCGAGGGCGCCTTCTACATGCAGGGCTCGATCGACCAGGTCCTCGAGAACGCCAAGTCCGGCACCGCCGCGTAGGGACTGACCGATGGCGGCGGAGCACATGGTCGACGTCGAAGTGCTGACCCCGGAGGGGGAGGTCTGGAGCGGTGAAGCGCGCCAGGTCTCGACCCGGACCGAGGTCGGCGAAATCGGCATCCTCGCCAACCACGCGCCCGTGCTCGCGGCGCTGAGGCCGACCGAGCTCCGCCTCCACGTCTCGGACTCCGAGACCAAACGCTACGCCCAGGCCCACGGCTGGCTGCAGGTCTACGGCAACCGGGCCCGGCTCCTGCTCGAGGAGGCGATCCCGCCCGAGGACCTTGACGGCGGCGCCCTCAAAGAGCAGCTCGCCGACGCCGAACAGCGGCTCTCGGAGTCCGAGGAGGGCAGCGCCGATTACGCCCGGGCTCAAAAAGACAGGGACCGGGCCGAGGCTTTTCTTTCGATTGCCGGGGCGTGAGTGAGGGGGACCGGTACCCCTCCTCCGGAATTGACCTCCCCTCGCTTCGCTTCGGGGAGAACTTGGAGCGCGGGCTCCGCCCGCGCAATAGCCAGATTGCATATCGCCGAACATTCCTGCGGAGGGGTACCGGTCCCCCTCGGATCCGCGGCGATTTTTCGATTTGAGGTTCGGGCGTATGAGTGAGGAGCTGGTTGTTCTTGCGCAGCGGTTGATTTCGTTTGAGACCTGCGAGCCGGATGGGATTTCGGAGGCTGCCGGGTTCATTCAGGGATGGCTGGAAGCTCGGGGGATAGAGACCAGGGGGGACGAGGTGCGGGGGCTGCCGGTCGTGATGGCCGAGGTCGGGCCGGAGGACGCGCCGACGGTGGTGCTGCATGGACACATCGATGTTGTCCCGGCGCCGGCGGGGCAGTTCGAGCCGAAGGTCGACGGGGACCGGCTCTACGGGCGCGGCGCCTACGACATGAAGGGCGCGATCGCCGCGATGATGATGGTGACGGCGACGATGCGGGACCAGGAGCGGGTGCGGGTGCGGCTCGGGATCGTCGGCGACGAGGAGTCCGAGGAGGAGTCGGAGCGGGGCTCCGACCACCTCGTCGACTCGGGGTTCACCGGCGATTTCGCGATCACCGGCGAGCCGACCGACCTCCACATCGGGATCGAGGCCAAGGGGGTGCTGGCGCTGCGCCTGGAGGTGGCGGGGACGGCTGCCCACGGAGCAACGCCCTGGCTCGGCGACAACGCCGTCCTCAACGCAATCGACGTTTTCCGCAGTATCGAGTCGCTACCGTTTGCCCGGCACAGCTCCGAGCTCTTCGACCGGCCGTCGATCAACCTGGGGAGGATCGTCGGCGGCGACGCTCTCAACAAGGTGCCCGACCGATGCGTGATCGACGTAGACATCCGCTACCTCCCGGACCAGGATCCGCGGGAGATCCTCGCCCAGGTGCGCGAGCTGCGCGGGATCGAGGTGCAGGCGCTGCTGACGCGGCCGCCGGCGACCGTCGATCGCGACTCGGCCTTCGTGCGGGCGCTTCGTACCTCGGCGACCGAGCACCACGACGGAGAGCCGATGAGCGTCGGCCGCGACGGCGCCTCCGACGCGGTCTCGTTCCTGCGGGTGGGAGTCCCGGCGGTCGAGTTCGGTCCGGTCGGAGCGGGGCACCACGGCCCCGGCGAGTGGGTCTCGGTCTCCTCCTTGGAGACCTACCGCCAGGCGCTGGAGTCGTTCCTGCGGGCGATCCCGGGTCGACTCGCCGATGACTGAGCCGACGCCGGGCTGGGCGCCGAAGAAACCGCCGCCGAGCGGCGACGGCGAGCCGGCGCCGAAGCCGAAGCGCTTCTGGTGGCGGTTTGTCCTCGCCGCCGTCCTGATCGTCGCCGTCTCCGCGGCGACCACCGCCGCCGCGAGCCTGCTCTATCTCGACAGCATCGCCAACGCGATCCGCCCCGAAAACGACAAGCTGCAGAAGCGGCTGAACAAGTTCCTAGCCGACGCCGGCGACGGCGGTGCCCAGACCTTTCTAGTGATCGGCTCCGACAAGCGCGCCAGCGAAGACGAAGACCCCGGCCGCTCCGACACCACGATGCTGGTCCGGCTCGACCCGGATAAGGACCTGATCTCGATGATGTCGATCCCCCGCGACCTCAAAGTCGAAATCCCCGGCTACGGGACCGGCAAGTTCAACGAAGCCTATTCCTACGGCGGCACCAAGCTGACCCTGCGGACGGTCAAGGCGCTGACCGGGCTGCCGATCAACCACATCGTCAACGTCGACTTCCTCGGCTTCGCCCAGGGCGTCTACGCGATCGGCTGCGTCTACGCCGACGTCGACCGCCGCTACTACCACTCCAACGAAGGCGTGCCGCCCTCCGAACAGTACGCCGAAATCAATGTCCAGCCCGGCTACCAGCTGATGTGCGGGAAGAAAGCCCTCGCCTACGTCCGCTACCGCCACACCGACACCGACATCGTCCGCTCCGCCCGCCAGCAGGAGTTCCTCGGCGCCGCCCGCTCGCGGATCTCGCTCAAGGACCTGGTCTTCGACCAGGGCGAACTGGTCGAGGCCTTCACCGACTACACGACCTCCGACATCAGCGACGGCGAGACCCTTCTGGAAGTCCTGAAACTGCTCGGCGCCTCGCGGAACTCGACGATCAACGAGGTCAACTTCCCGGCCGAACTCGGTCCCAGCTTCGTCTACACGACCGAAAGCGCGCTCGATGCGGCGGTGCGGGAATTCCTCGGCGGCGAGACCGTGAAGGAGGCCAAAGCGGCCCAGCACCGGCACCGGCAGGAACTCGCCGCCGGCAGGAAGCACGCGAAGCAGCACAAGCCGAAGAAACAGAAGAGCAAGCCGAAGAAGCCGAAGCTCGAACCCGTAGAGGCCGGCAGCGACGGGCTCGTCCCGGCGCGCGAAGCCGGCGAAGCGGAGGCGAGGATCGCCTCGCGCCGAGCCCGCGGCTTCTTCCCGATCTACTACCCGACCCGGCTGCCGGAAGGGGCTCGGTTCGTCGAAAGCGATCCCTACGAGAAGGTCGTCGACCCCTACGTCTACAACCTCAAGGACGAAGAGGGCGACCGCCACCTTGCCTACCGAATGGTGTTGGTAGCGGAAATGTTCGACGGCACCCACTACTTCGGCGTGCAGGGGATCCGCGGCTGGGCGGATCCGCCCATTCTTGAGGATCCGAGCCTGACCAAGACGATAAACGGACGTGACTACGACATCTACGTCGACGGCGAAAATGTGAAGATGGTCGCCTGGCGTCGTGGAGAGAACGTGTACTGGATCTCCAACGACCTGCTGCGGACCCTGAGCAACGATCAGATGATCGGGATGGCGCGGTCGGCGAAGGTGATCGTCCCGAAGCAGAAGAAGAAGCGGCACGAGGCTGGAAGGAGCAGGGGATGAGCGAGCAGAAGAGCACCGTTGGGGTCATCGGAGTCGGCTGGGTTGGCCTCGTCACGGCCGCCTGCTTCGCCGAGCTGGGCCACCCGGTGGTCGCCCGCGACATCGTCCAGGGGAAGGTCGACTCCCTCTCCCGCGGCGAGGTGGCGATCCACGAGCCCGGCCTCGAGGACCTGCTGCGGCGAAACGCCGAGCGCCTCACCTTCACCACCGACATGGACGAGCTGCTCTCCGGGGCGAAGCTGCTCTTCGTCTGCGTCGACACGCCGCCGACCTACTCCGGCGACGCCGACCTCTCGCGGGTGCGGGCGGTGGTCCAGGAGCTGCCCGAGGACAGCGACCACGTCCTGATCATGAAGAGCACGGTGCCGGCCGGCACCGGCGAGTCGATCCGCCGCGACATGCCCGGCCTCTCCTACGTCTCCTGCCCTGAGTTCCTCAAGGAGGGGACCGCGGTCGAGGACTTCATGGACCCCGACCGCGTCGTCGTCGGCGCCGACCCCGGCGACGAGGCCGCGGCCGAAGCCGTCGCGGACCTCTACCGGCCGCTCGGCGGCGAGATCCTCCGCACCGACGTGGCCAGCGCCGAGATGATCAAGCTCGCCTCCAACGCCTTCCTGGCGACGAAGATCTCCTTCATCAACGAGATCGCCAACGTCTGCGAGGAGGTCGGCGCCGACGTTGGCGAGGTCGCCAAGGGAATGGGCCTCGACGAGCGGATCGGCAGCTCCTTCCTTCGCGCCGGGATCGGCTACGGCGGCTCCTGCTTCCCCAAGGACGTCAGCGCCCTGAAGATGCTGGCGGGGAACACCGGCTACCACTTCCAGCTCCTGACGGCGGTGATCGAGGTCAACGAGCTGCAGAAGCGGCGCGTCGTCGGCAAGCTCGAGAAGCACCTCGGCTCGCTGATCGGCAAGCGGGTGGCGCTGCTCGGCCTCGCCTTCAAGCCCGACACCGACGACATGCGCGAGGCCTCGAGCCTGGTGCTTGCGGCGCGGCTGCAGGGGGAGGGGGCGGAGGTCGTCGCCTACGACCCGGTCGCCGCCGACCGTGCCGCCGGGCTGCTCGGCTCGGTCGAGATGGCTGGCTCGGCGACCGAGGCGCTGGAGGGCGCCGATGCCGCCGTCCTCGTCACCGAGTGGAAGGAGTTCGCCGAGCTCGACTGGGCCGCCGCCGCCGAGCGGATGAACCGCGCCCTCGTCGTCGATGGCCGCAACTTCCTCGACCCGGACAAGTTGACCGAGTCTGGATTCGAGTACGAGGGGATTGGCCGCACCGTGGACTCGCCGAAGCCGGCGCCCGCCTCCTAGTGCAGGCGATCGTCCTAGTGGGGGGCGAAGGGACGCGCCTGCGGCCGCTAACCACACACGTTCCCAAGCCGGCGGTGACGCTGGTCGACCGGCCCTTCCTCGCTTACGCAATCGAGTGGCTCGCAGGCCACGGCGTCACCGAGGTCGTCCTCGCCTGCGGCTTCCTACCCGACGTCCTGCGCGAGGCGCTGGCCGGCGAGGAGGAGCGGGCGGGGGTCGAGATCACCTACGTGGCCGAGCCCGAGCCGCTGGGCACGGCGGGGGCGATCCGCTTCGCCGCGGAGGCGCTCGGCGACCGCCTCGAAGACCGCTTCCTCGCCCTCAACGGCGACGTCCTTGCCGACCTTGACCTTTCGGCGCTGCTGCGCGCCCACGAGGAGCGCAGCGCCCGGGCCTCGATTGGCCTGTACCCGGTCGAGGACTCCTCCGCCTACGGCCTCGTCAGCTGCGACGAGGAGGGGTGGGTGCTGGAGTTCCTCGAGAAGACGGGCGAGACGGTTCCAGGCGAGATCAACGCCGGCGCCTATGTGCTCGAGCGCTCGGTTCTCGATCTGGTACCGGCGGGCCGGGCGGTCTCGATCGAGCGCGAAGTCTTCCCCCGCCTCGTCGGCGACGGGCTCTGCGGGCTCCTGCTTGAGGGCTACTGGATGGACATCGGAACCCCCGAGCGCTATTTGCAGGCGAGTTGGGACATCCTCGAGCAGCGGGTCGAGACGCAGGTTCGCCCGACCGCGCCGGGCCTGCTGGTCGGTGCCGACGCGACGATCGACGAGGATGCGAGCGTCGGGCCCCGCGCCGTCGTCGCCGGCGGCTGCCGAGTTTCTCGCGGGGCCGAGGTCGAGGACTCGGTCCTGCTCGACGGCTGCACGGTTGGCCGCGACGCGCTCGTGCGCGGGTCGATCCTCGCTCCCGGGGCCGAGGTCGAGCCCGGTGCGCGGCTGGTTGACGCGGTGGTCGGCCGAGATGAAAGAGTCCCGGCCTGATGGGGGACCTCCTCGACGACGTTCTCGGCCTTCCCGACCAGCTCCGCGACGCCCTCTGGCGGGTGGAAACCGCGCGGCTGGAGCCGGCCGACTCGGCCGGGCTGATGATCTGCGGGATGGGCGGCTCGGCGATCGGCGGCGACCTGGCCGCCGCCACCCTCGGCGACCGCCTGACCAGGCCGATGGTCGCGATCCGCGGCTACGAGCTGCCGAGCTGGGCGACGCCGGAATGGACGGTCCTCTGCTCGAGCTACTCGGGCAACACCGAGGAGACGCTCGCCTGCTTTGAGGCGGCCGAGGTGCTGGGTGCCCGGCGGCTGGTGGCCAGCACCGGCGGCCAGCTCGTCGACCAGGCGCGCGCCGCCGGGGTGCCGGTGATCGGCCTGCCGGGGATCTTCCAGCCGCGCTTCGCGGTCGCCTACATGTTCGCGATCGCCGCCGAGGCGGCGGCGCTGGCCGGAGTCGGCCCCCGCATCCGCACGGAGATCGACGCCGCCGCGGCCTTCCTCGAGGTTCGGCGCGACGAGCTGCGGACGCGGGCGGGCGAGGTGGCCGCGGCGCTCGACGGCGCTGCGACCGTCGCCTACGGCAGCGACCTGACGGCGCCGGTGGCGCGGCGCTGGAAGACCCAGATCAACGAGAACGCGAAGGCGCCGGCCTTCTACTCCGAGCTTCCCGAGGCCGACCACAACGAGATCTGCGGCTGGTCCCCGGACGCCGCCGCCGGGCCGATGGCCGCGGTCTTCCTCGAAGACTGCGATCAGCATCCGCGCGAGCGGCAGCGCTTCGAGCTGACCGCCGGCCTGATCGAGGACGAAGGGGCCACCGTGGTGCGGCTGGAGACCGCCGGCGCCACCCGCGCCGAGCGCCTGCTCTGGGCGACCCTGCTGGGCGATCTCGTCTCGATGGAGATGGCAACCCTCCGAGGCGTCGACCCCAGCAGCATCGTCGCCATCGACAAGCTGAAGGAGGGCATGGCGGCATGAGGGCGATGGTGCTGGCGGCTGGGCTGGGGACGCGGCTGCGGCCGATCACCTACGAGATGCCGAAGCCGATGGTCCCGGTGCTCAACAAGCCGGTGATGGAGCACATCCTCCGCCTGCTCGCCCGCCACGGTTTCACCGAGACGATCGCCAACCTGCACTGGTTCCCGGAGCTGATCGAGGGCTACTTCGGCGACGGCGACGGTTGCGGGGTCTCCCTCTCCTACAGCCGCGAGGAGCAGCTGCTGGGGACCTCGGGCGGGGTCCGCAACACGGCCGGGTTCCTCGGCGACTCCTTCCTGATCATCAGCGGCGACGCCCTCACCGACATCGACCTGACGGCGATGCGCGAGTTCCACGAGTCCCACGATGGGATCGCCACGCTGGCGATGAAGCGGGTACGGGACACGAGCCAGTTCGGGGTCGCGATCGTCGGCTCTGACGGGCGGATACAGGGCTTCCAGGAGAAGCCCGACCCCTCCGAAGCGCTCTCCGACCTCGCCAACTGCGGCATCTACATGTTTCGCAAGGAGATCTTTGACTTCTTCCCCGAGCCCGGCACCAGCAAGGCAGCGGGAGAGGGCGACCCGCCCGGCTTCGCCGACTGGGCGATGGACGTCTTCCCGCGCCTGCTGGACGGCGACGTCCCCTTCTACTCGCACGAGATCGATGCCTACTGGAACGACATCGGCAACCTTGAGGAGCTGCGCGAGGGCAACGTCGACGCCCTCACCGGCGCGGTGCAGGTCGACCGTGAGGGGGAGCTTGTCGACGGGTACCGCAGCGGTGAGCGGATGGAGGGCGAGCCCGACCTCGTCGGCCCCGTTCTCCTCGGGCCTGGCGGCGAGATCGGCGAGGACGTCCGTATCGACGGGCCGGCGGTGATCGGCGACAACGTCAGGGTCGGCGACGGGGCTCGGCTGAAAGAGGTCATCGCGTTGCCGAACGCTGAGATTCCCTCACGTCAGGTCCTCATCGGCGCCATCGCGGGCGCCCGTCCGTAGAAGCGGTTGGGGGAGGGTGCCGGTGCCCCTCCTCCGGAATTGACCTCCCCTCCCTGCGGTCGGGGAGAAGATGCTGCGCGGCTTCGCCGCGCAAGAAGCAGATTGCATGTCGCCGAACATTCCTGCGGAGGGGCACCGGCACCCTCCTGCCGGCCGCTTCGTTGACGGTTTTGCTCCAGAGGTGGCGCTGAGAATTTGCGTTTCGCGCGCCACGCGTGCGGTCTTCCTCGGCAGGGTCGAGGCGTGGATCTATTGCCGACGATCGGAGTGGCGCTGGTGCCGCCGTTGTGCGCGGCTTGCGGTCGGAGCTGTCGGTCGGAGGCGGTGGTTTGCACTCGGTGCGGGCGACGGCTGGCTGACGCTGATCCGTTTCTGGGGAACGGACCGGCGGGGCTGGATCGGGTGTGGTCTTCGGCCTCTTACGAAGGGGTGGCGCGGCAGTTGGTGGCGGCGCTGAAGTTTCGGCGGCTGCTGCCGGTGGCGGACCTGATGGCGGAGCGGATCGAATGGTTGGCGCCGGCTCACATGCTGAGCGGGACGGTCGTGCCGGTGCCGCCGGCCAAGCCGCGGCTGCGGCACAGGGGGTTCGATCCGGCGGGGGAGCTGGCGGCGGCGCTCGCGGCGCGGTTGGAAATGCCGCTATTGCCCTGCTTGGAGCGGCGGGGGAGGGGGCGGCAGGTGGGCCGGCGACGGGCGGAGCGGGTCGGGCACCCGCCGCGGATCGGCGCCAAGGGCGTCGTCCCGCGCAGCGCCCTGCTCGTCGACGACGTCTTGACCACCGGGGCGACCCTCTCGGCCTGCGCTCGCGCGCTGCGGGCCGGAGGGGCGTCCCGTGTGGTTGCGGTGACCTTTGCCCGGCGCCTCTAGTTGGCTCTCCGCGGCCCTACGGCCGTGCCTCGGCCGGGCGGCCTCGCATCTGGTCGACAAGCCGCCGCGTACGACGGCGCTTGCGACGCAGTTCGCGGTGCTTCTTCACTTGCCGGCTGACGTCTTCGGCAAGCTCGTGCACCGAGTGGGTCATCTCCGGGCTGGACTCCCGGGCGTGCAGCGTCACCCCCTTCAGATAGAACGTCGCCTCCGCCACCTGGCTGTCGGCGACCCGCGGGTTGCGCTCTTCGGAGAGCACCACCTCCAGGGTCGCGAGCGGCGAGACCTGGCGTCCCAGCCGCTGGAAGCGTTTCCGCACCGCCTCACGCAGCTCGTCGGTCATCTCGACGTTCCGGCCTCGAATCTCTATCCGCATGAGTGCCTCCTTGTGGGTTCTGGCACGAGAGTAGCCCCCTTCGCGGAGGGGAGCAAGGGGCAATTAATCTGGCACCGCTACTCTTGACCAATGCCAGCGATGGACCTCGTAACGAAGGCGCTGCGGGCTGGGGAGGGGCGGAAATTCAAGTCCTACCAGAAGCGCGCCGACGCGATAAACCGCTTTGAGCCGGAGATGGAAGCGCTCTCCGACGAGGAGATCCGCGCTGAGGCGGACTCCCTGCGCGAGCGCGCCCGCAACGGTGCCTCGCTCGACGACCTGCTGCCGGAGGCGTTCGCGCTCTGCCGCGAGGCCTCGAAGCGGTCCACCGGCCAGCGGCACTACGACGTCCAGCTGATCGGCGGCATGGTCCTGCACGACGGCGGCATCGCCGAGATGCGCACCGGCGAGGGCAAGACCCTGACCGCGACCCTGCCCGTCTTCCTCAACAGCCTCGCCGGCAAGAGCGTCCACCTCGTCACCGTCAACGACTACCTCGCCCGCCGCGACGCCGAATGGATGAAGCCGATCTACGACGCCCTCGGGGTCAGCGTCGACGCGCTCCAGGACGGTGACGACCACGCCGCCCGCCAGCGCAAATATGCGCTCGACGTCACCTACGGGACCAACTCCGAGTTCGGCTTCGACTACCTCCGGGACAACATGGCCGACGCGCTCGAGCACTGTGTCCAGCGCGACCACAACTTCGCGATCGTGGACGAGGTCGACAACATCCTCATCGACGAGGCGCGGACGCCCCTGATCATCTCCGGCCAGCCCGAACAGGCGGCCCAGACCTACTACACCTTCGCCCGCCTGGCCAAACAGATGGTCGGCGTACCGGCGAAACAGAAACTGAAATCGCTGGGGGAATCGCGCGAGACCACCGACGCCGAGTTCGATTACGAGTACGACGAGAAGCACAAGACGGTGGCGCCGACCGAGCGCGGGGTGAAGAAAGCCGAGGATTTCGTCGGCGTCGACAACCTCTACCTCGGCGAGCACGGCAGCCTCGTCAACCACCTCGTCCAGGCACTGAAGGCCGAGTCGCTCTACAAGAAGGACGACGACTACGCGGTGATCGACGGCGAGGTGATGATCATCGACGAGTTCACCGGCCGCATCCTCGAGGGCCGGCGCTGGTCGGAGGGTCTCCACCAGGCCGTCGAGGCGAAGGAGGGCGTGGCGATCCGCGAGGAGAACCAGACCCTGGCGACGATCACCCTCCAGAACTACTTCCGCCTCTACGACAAGCTCTCGGGGATGACCGGCACCGCCCTCACCGAGGCGACCGAGTTCATGAAGATCTACAAGATGCCCGTGGTCGAGATCCCGACCAACAAACCGATGGTCCGGCTCGACCAGAACGATCAGATCTTCAAGACCAAAGATGGCAAGTGGCAGGCGGTGATCGACGAAATCGTCAGCCGCCACGAGAAGGGCCAGCCGGTCCTGGTGGGAACCGTCTCGGTCGAGGTCTCGGAGATGATCTCCGCGGCGCTGAAGCGCCAGGGAATCAAACACGCGGTCCTCAACGCCAAGCCCGAGCACGCCGAACGAGAGGGCGAGCTGATCGCCCAGGCCGGCCGCAAGGGCGCGGTGATGATCGCCACCAACATGGCCGGCCGCGGCGTCGACATCAAGCTCGGC
>Ga0190269_10001248_pt1 | contig 12289 bp, 9 predicted proteins | sample Popmic249IS_FD_133749 | JGI IMG/M metagenome (GOLD analysis project Ga0190269, IMG submission 133749) | Populus adjacent soil microbial communities from riparian zone of Blue River, Arizona, USA - 249 IS | ecosystem: Environmental > Terrestrial > Soil > Riparian zone | place: USA: Arizona...
CGGCAACGGATCGAACGGCAACGGCTCGAGCGGCAATGGCTCGAGCGGCAATGCAGGTGGCTACTTCTACGGCTCGGGGATGCGGCTCGACACGCACGCCGCACCCGAGCGCGTGATCCGCGTGTGCGGCATCGGTCGCCGCTCCGAGGTCACGCATCGCGCGCTGCTCGACTACGCCAATCGCACCGGCGCGTTCTACTACTACGACACGTTGCGGATGGTCGGCACGAGCCAGGTCTCGTTCGCCGTCACGAGCCCGCGCGAGCACCGCATGCTGCTCGCGAACGTGCTGAAGCGCAGCCGCTACTTCATCGCCAACCGCGCGTTCGCCGATCGCCCAGCGCTCACTGGCGGCAAAGAAGAGATCCCCGCCCGCTTCTACGAAGGTGCGGCCGCCGGCACGATCATGCTCGGCAACCCACCGGAGACCGAAGACTTCTACGAGCAGTTCGGCTGGGAAGGCGCGGTCATCCGCACGCCGTTCCACGCGGCAGAGATCGCCAACGTGCTGGACGACCTGGAGCGCGATCCCACTCGCACGGACGCGCTACGCAAGCACAACGTCACGCAGGCGCTCCTGCACCACGACTGGGTCTACCGCCTGCGCACGATGCTCGAGACCGTCGGTCTGCGCCCCACGGAAGGCATGCGCCAGCGCGAAGAACGCCTGCGCAACCTCGCCGCCGAGATCAACACGGGCAACTACACCGAAGCGCCGGTGCACGCCTCCCCGAGCTGAGCCGCGGCTCAGCCCGGAGTGCGCAGCTCTCGCGCGAGGCCCTTCAAATGTCGAGGTTGCGGACGTCCATCGCGTTTGCCTCGATGAACTCGCGGCGTGGCTCGACCTGATCGCCCATCAGCACGCTGAAGAGCTTCTCGGCTTCGAGGCCGTCGTCGATGCGCACCTGGAGCAGCACGCGCGTCTCGGGGTTCATCGTGGTCTCCCACAACGTATCGGCGTTCATCTCGCCGAGACCCTTGTAGCGCTGCAGCTGCAGGCCCTTGTGGCCGCGCGTGTCGATGTGGTCCCACACCGCGTCGATGTCCGGGAGCTCCGTCGGCTCACCGTCGCCCTCGCTGACGAGGAACGGTGGTGTACCGAGCGCGACGATCGCCGTTTGCAGCTCGCGCAGCTTGCGCCAGTCGGTCGTGCTGAGTAGCGCGTGATCCACATTGGAGGTGCGGCTGGCGACGCCCGCGCGCGACTGCACCTCGATCTTCTTGCAGCCGTGCTCGGCGTCGTCCTTCAACGTCAGTGTGAACTGCATGTCGGGATACGCGCGCTTGAGCGTCGCTTCGAGCTTCGCCATCGCCTGCTCGACGCGGGGCGTGTCGTGCAGGGCGTCCACGTCGAGCCCCGTCTCGCGCACGACCGCCTTCACCACCGCAGGCTCGGCAAAACGCCGCAGGCGATCGCTCAGCTCGCGGAAGCGCAGCAGCTCGTCGAACAGGTTGCGCAGCGGCTGCCCGGTCAACGTCACCCCACCCTCACGCGTGCGCAAGGTCAGGCCGTCGGCGCCCGCGTCCAGGACGAAGCTCGCGAGCGCGATGTCGTCTTTCAAGAAGATCTCGCGCTTGCCGCGCTTCACTTTGTAGAGCGGCGGCTGCGCGATGTAGAGGTAGCCGCGCCTGATCAGCTCCGCCATTTGCCGGTAGAAGAACGTGAGCAGCAACGTGCGGATGTGCGATCCGTCCACGTCGGCGTCAGTCATGATGATGATGCGGTGGTAGCGCAGCTTGTCGATCTCGAAGTTGCCGCCGCCGTCCACACCGCAGCCGAGCGCCATGATCAGGGTGCCGACCTGCTCGCTGCCCAGCATCTTCTCGAGGCGCGCGCGCTCCACGTTCAGGATCTTGCCGCGCAGTGGCAGGATCGCCTGCGACTTGCGGTCGCGCCCCATCTTGGCGCTGCCACCGGCGCTGTCACCCTCGACGATGTAGATCTCCGACAGCGCAGGGTCTTTCTCCTGGCAGTCGGCCAGCTTGCCCGGCAGGGAGCTCATCTCCAGCGCGCCCTTGCGCTGCACCATCTCGCGCGCCTTGCGCGCAGCGTCGCGAGCGCGCGCCGCGATCACGGCTTTCTCCGTGATGCTCTTGGCGACGTCCGGGTTCTCTTCCAGGTGGTGCGCGAGGTTCTCGCCCACGACCGTCTCGACGATGCCCTTGACCTCGCTCGAGACCAGCTTGCTCTTGGTCTGCGAGTCGAAGCTGGGATCGGGGTGCTTGATCGAGAGCACCGCGGTCAGCCCTTCGCGGATGTCTTCACCCGCGAGGCCGGTCTTCACGTCCTTCAAGATGCCGGCGCCCGCGCCGTAGGTGTTCACCGTCTTGGTGAGCGCCGCGCGCAGACCGGTGAGATGCGTGCCGCCGTCCCGGTTGTGGACGTTGTTCGTGTAGCAAAAAACCTGCTCCACGTACGAGTCGTTCCACTGCAGCGCGACCTCGACGTCCACACCCTCGCGCGTCTCGCGCAGGTAGATGACCTCGGGGTGCAACGGCGTCTTGCCGGCGTTCAGCAAGCTGATGAACTCGCGGATGCCGTTGTCGAACTTGTAACGCTCGGTGCGCCCCACGCGCTGATCTTCGAACACCACGGACAAGCCCGCGTTCAGGAACGCGATCTCGCGCAGGCGGTTGTTCAGCGTCTCGAAGGAGAATTCGACGGCCGAGAAGATCTCCGGATCGGGCCAGAACGAGAGCTTCGTGCCGGAGCGATCGGTGCCGCCGTTGGCGGAGATCGGGTGCATGGGCGCGCCGCGCTCGTAGTCCTGCAGCCAGACCTGCCCCTCGCGATGGATCTCCAACTTCAGCTTGGCGCTGACGGCGTTCACGGCGCTCACGCCGACGCCGTGCAGACCTGCCGACACCTTGTAGCTGTCGTTGTCGAACTTGCCGCCCGCGTGCAGCACGGTCATCACGACCTCGGCCGCGCTGACGCCGCGATCGGGCATGATGCCAACCGGGATCCCGCGCCCGTCGTCTTCCACCATGATGCCGCCATCCGTCAGGATGGTGACGCGGACATTCTTGCAATGTCCCGCAAGGTGCTCATCGACCGCGTTGTCGACTACTTCCCACACCAAATGATGCAAGCCGCTGCCGTCATGCACATCGCCGATGTACATGCCTGGACGCTTTCGCACCGCTTCCAGACCCTCGAGGACCTGGATGGAACCCGCTCCGTACTCAGAAGCCATGCTGGAAATGGAAACCTATCGTCGGGGGTGCCCCTGACGCTGGAGCGCGAGTTACGCGCGCGGCCCAATACCGTCGAACCGCAGCGTCAAATGGGCAGGTGGAGGAGGATATTTCGAGCCTGCAAGGGTACCTTTTCGCACCCGCTCACGCAACAACGAAACCTCGGGCGCAGGGCCCGCGTTCTGCCCAAATTTTCGGCAGTTTCGAGCGGGTCGGCCGGTCTCAGCTGCGGGGTGTAACAGGCTGCGTCTGCAGGCCAGGAGCGGCCCCGATCGCGGGCTCCGCGGCGGTCGCCTCTTTGGGCTGATCGGTGAACATCACGTGGGCGCCTTGCGCGCTTTGCCAGCCGTACAACGTCGCCACCGGCTTGCCGCTGCGATCGTGCCGGATCACCAGGTGCGAACACGCCGCCTGCGGCGCGTGATCGTCGAGGAGATCCACGGTCCAGTTGCCGAGGTTCACGTACGTCGCACCCTCGGACAGCGTTTCCATCACCGGCTTGTGCGTGTGGCCCATCACCACGTAACGCGCGGGCAACAGGCTCACGAGCTTGCCTGCGCCCTGCAACAGCGCGGCGTGAGGCTCGAGCACGCGCGAGTACTTGCCGTAGAAGAACATGCCGACGACGACGAGCGCGACGAGCTCCGGCAACCATACCCACGACACGACGCCGAGCACTCCGAGCAGCGCGATCACGAGCAGGCACAGAAGTCCGACCGCGAGGCCGTCGAGCATCACCGTGCGGAAGATGCTGAGCAGGCCCGCGGTCACGGGCGTCGCCCAGAGCTGCGTCATTTGGCGCAGATGCTCGGTGTTCAAGCGCAGCTTCGCGCCGAGCTGCTGCAGCTTTTGTTCGTGCTCGGCGCGCACGTGCGCCGCGTGCTCGCTCAGGTGATCGCGCCAGGCGCGCACCATGCGCCCTACGGCACCGAAGAAGCGGTAGCCGAGGCGCGCGCAGCCGCGCAGCCCGAGCGAAAACGCGAGCCGCAGATAGTGCAGGAGCGAGTTGTTCTCGTGGCCCTCGGGCGAGAGCTCGCGCGTCGGCCGCACCACGTAGCGCAGCAGGATGTCCGAGAACGAGTAGTTGATGCGCTGCGGATCGCGCGGCGAGCGAGGCGCGAGCACGTGCTGATACGCGCACGTGGCGTCGTACTGGTGGCCATGCTCCACGTAGAGCAGCCCGCGCACGTAGTAAAACCAGTGCCGGAACTCCACGCGTTGCTCGAACTCCGCGCGCGCATTCGCGTCGTCTGCGGGCAGCTCGGCACGCTCGAGGAGCGCGTCCAGGAACGCGCGCTGCGCCTCTTCCCAGTACAGCTCGACGTCGTGGTTGCCGCGCACCAACACGAGCGAGTGGCCTTCCGCCACGAGGCGCGCGAGCTTGCGGAACAGCAGGTCGTGGCGCACCGCGACGGCGCGCATCTTCACGGCCGCGTGCTCGTGTGAGCTGCCGAGCCCGTGCTCGCGCTCATCCGCCGTCAGCGGCGTCGAAAACGCGGCCTCTTCGGACGCCGAGATCGACATGCCGACGAGGTCGATGAAGTCGCCCGCGATCACGATCTTCCATGGCCGACCGGGCTCCGCGCGATCGCGGTAGTGGTCGAGCATGCTTCCGAGCTCCTGATCGACCTGATGCACTTGCCGCAGTCGCTTCGCCGTCCACGGCTGCGCGTGTTGCACCAGGTCAGCCCCGAGATGCACATCCGAGAACAGGAGATAGTTGCTCGACTCCGGCGGAAACGTAGAGCGCATCGTCACATCCTGTACCGACAACCGCAGCGCGATCGCGTGCCTCGCCCGACCATGAGCAGGGCCGCCGCCCCGCTGGACAACCAAGCAGGAGCGGGGAGATCGCTCTGTAATCATGCGGAGCTGCGGCGCCGCGTTCAAGGCCTAAGATGACGTTACGGCAACATTCTCGCCACGCTGTACATCTAGACTTGACCCCGGCGGGTGTGGCCGCGAGCCCTACTCGAGGGGCTCGAGGCTGTAGCCGCGGAGCTCGGCGATGACGCGCAGGTTCTGACCGCGCACGGTCATTCGCGATTCCACGCGAACGGGCCCCACGCCCGGGCAATACGTCGTCGTGATGTGCTGCCCCGATTCCGTGTTCTGCTCGTCGACGACCACGCAGGCCTCGAACTCCCCCGCTGGCGTGGTGACGCGCTGCTCGACGGCGCTCACGCGGGCCTCGGTGCTCGGCCCTGCCGGCCATACCTGGCCGGCCGCGATCGGAGCGCGCAGCAGGTAGGCGTCGCCGGCCGGGCGCTTGATGCCCTCGGGCGTGAGGAGGTAGCGCTGCACGCCCTGCCCGCTCTGCACCTCCACCAGCCCGTTCGCGATGCGCAGGACCCGCGAAGTCGCGAGCACCCGCTGCCCGTCGCCTGCGTCGACGTCGTACGACCAGGCGCTGCCTTCGCGCAGGGGGTAGAGCGAGCTCGGCGAGAGGTCGCGCGTGGGCGTGGCCGTCGGTCCGGCACTGCCGGCGCAGCCGAGCAGGCACAGCGCGCAGCCGAGCGCGGCGAGGTGCCGGCGCACAGCGAGGTCAGAAGAAGCCATAGCGCACGACGATCGCACAGAAGAGCAGAAGCGCGAAGCCGAGCGTCGCGTAGACGTATACATCCACCCCGATGCGGGTGAGCCAGCGCTTTGCGCGGTCCTTGTCAGTGGGATCTGCGCTGCTGTCGGCGAGGACCGCGGTCGCTGTGCGGCGCAAGCCGGCGAAGTCGCCGCGGGCGTAGAGGGTCTGATAGTCGTGAGACACCGCCGGCAGACACTACACCACAAACGTTCCGAGCCCGAGCCCGACTCTCTCCATCTTCCGCGGCAGACGCGTGACGAGAGTTAGTTCCGGGCTCGGGCTCGGGCTCGGGCTCGGGCTCGAGACGAGACGAACGAGACGAGATCATGGTTGCAGCAGCGCGATCAGTGACATCGTCAAGCACGCCATGCCCAGCGGCAGGAGCAGGAGCGCCAGGTTCCGTGCGCGCCGCAGGCTGTGCTCGTGGTCCCGGCTCAGGATCTCGATGCTCGGGCGCTCCGCGCTCGACAGTCGGTAGCCGCGCTGCACGCGACCGAGCGAATACAGCACGGGCACGCTCGCGATCCCCGTCAGGAGCAACGTGCACAAAAACAGCAAGAGCTGCAGCGGGCTGACGCGATCCATGAGGCGCGCGCGCAGGTCGTCGTCAAGGCGTACGCCCGCGCGGTCGATGCTCGTCGTGTACTCTCGGCCGCCCTGCGTCAGCTCGATGGCGAACGCATCGCGCACGCGCAGCACGCGCACGCGCTCGATCGAGCCCGCAGCTCGCAGCGGCAGGGTTCCGGCGCCACCGCCGTCGCTAGCTGCCACGCGCACCTCACGGACGGACGCCGCGACCTCGAGCGCGGTGTCGGGCAGGAGCACGCGCTGCATGCGCGCGTCGCGCGGCGTGAGCGTCGCGACGGGCACGCCGGCGGGCGCCCGACCCTCCTGCACGTGCGACGGTCGCCACAGCGAAAGCTCCAGGAGCAGGAGCGAGGCGGTCGGCAGCGCGATCAACAAGGTCCAACCGCGTGCACACAGCCGCGCGCTGCGTGGCAGCTCCTCGCCTGCAACAGACGGCGGCAGGTCTCCGGCACGCGACACGCGCTCTCGCTGCTGCACGTAGTCGGCCACGATCATGCCCTGACCGAGCGGCACCGTCGCACACAGAAACGGCGTCGCGCCGAGCGCGAACCAGGCTGCGTGCGCAGGCTCGATCAGCCGAGCACACAGCGCGCCGATCAGGAGCGGCGCGACCTGTATCAGGTGCGCCGTCAGCGACAATCCCACGCTGGCCGGAACGCCGCGCGCCACCATCAAGCGCACGCTCTCCACCAACGCGACATCGAAGCTGCTCTTCTGCTCGATCAGAAACAGCGGCGCGTACAGCAGCGGTACCACCATCAGGAGCGCGACAACGCTGCTGAGCAGCGCGGCCACGCCGCCGCTCTTGAGCACGTTGGCGAGGCTATCGAGCGGCAACGGCTCCGCGCCCACGCTGGTGCTCGCGCCCAGCAAGCTGATCGCAGCCACAGCGCTGACCATGAGCACGGCGCCGAGGAGGATCATGCCGGCGGGCACGAACGAAGCGCCGCGCGTCACCGGCTGGCCCGTGCAAAGCGCGATCTGCACCGCAAACAGCTCGCACATGAACCAGGGCGTCGTGAAGAGCCCCAGGCCGCAGCAGACCGAAAGCAGCGACAAGACCACCGCCGCGCCGAGCCCGAGCGAGACCACGACGCGCGCGCGCAGCATGCGCAGGCTCGCGGCGAGCGCAGCGACCAACCGGTTCTTGTCGCTCCTCGCTGGCTGTGCGCGCGGTTCGATCATGGACAGACAGCCGCCGTGCGCGGCAGGCGGGCTCAGACCGCGCCCGCGGTCTTCTCGTCGCTCTTCGGCCCGAAGACGTACGCCAGCACAACCGACAGGTAGTACAGCACGACCAGGGGCACGAGCATCAGCAACATGGAGCCGACGTCCGGCGTGGGCGTGAGCACGGCCGAGATCACGGCCGCGATCACCACCCACCAGCGACCGAATGCCAGGAGCTGGCGCCAGTTCACGATACCGGCCAGCGCGAGGAACGTGACGACGACCGGCACCTCGAACACCACGCCAAACGCGAGCAGCACCTGCGTGGCGAACGCCAGGTTCTCCGTGATGAGCATCATCGGCTGGATCAGCAGGCTCGAGCCTTCGATCTGGCCGCCCATGCTCAGCAGGGTCTCGTACATCTGCGGCATGAGCGCGGCGTACGCGAAGAACGCGCCGCCCGAGAAGAACAGGGTCGATGCGAGCACGAAAGGGATCGCGTACAGGCGCTCGCGCTTGTACAGGCCCGGCGCGATGAACGCCCACACCTGATAGAACACCCACGGGCTCGCGATCATGAAGCCGCACACCATCGAGATCTTCACGTACGTGGTGAACATCTCCGGCGGGTTGCTGTAGTTCATCACCGCCTTGTCACCGAGGCCGATGCGCCGGTACGCGATGCTGAACGGCTGCAGCAGGAAGTCGAGCAGCTTCTCTTTGAACTCCCATGCGACGATCATCGCCGGCAAGCAGCCAACCAGCGCCTTGATCAGGCGGGAGCGCAGCTCGCCGAGGTGCTCCAGCACTGTCATCGGCACGTCTTCGGGCGGAGAGCTCTCGGCCGTACGTCTTTCGAGCGCTTCGGTCATCAACTACCCGGCTGCTTGGGCTGATCCGGGCGCGGGCCGGCTTCGGATGCGGGACCGCCCGGATCGGGCGCTGCCGGCTCGTGGCCGGCCGGAAGCGGCGCGGGCTCGGCTGGAGCCGGCTCGGCCGGCGTCGCGGCAGGAGCGTCGGGCTGGGGCTGTGGCGCGCTGCCCCCGAGGAGACCGGCGCCCGCAGCTGCGGGCCCCGCGTTTGCGGGCAGGGATGCGGGCTCAGGAGGCGTGGCGGCGCCGGGCTCGAGCGCATCCTGCCGGCTGACGGGCGCGGGTGCCGCTGGATCGGGCGTCGGCGGGACGTACGCGGGCCGGCGCGGAGGCGGCGGAGGGCTGTACAGGTCGAAGTCCTCGCGCAGCAGCTCGTCGATGCCCGTAGAGGCTCGGATGTCGCGGCTGGCCTGGCGCAGGGTGCGGATCGTCTTGCCGAGCGTCTTCATCATGGACGGAAGCCGCTCCGGGCCCACGGCTATGATGAGCACGATGCAGATGATCGCCAGTTCGCCAAAACCAATGTTGAACATGACCGGAGGCCAGCTGGTGTAGCACACGCCACCGCCCGCGACCCACTCCAACTTCCGGCCGGTGCCCGACCCTCGCGCCGATCAGGCCTCGCTGCGGCGTGCCAGCGCGTGCAGGCGCTCCGCTGCCCCCGCGAGCGCGCCCAGGTGCTTCTCCTGCGTCCGCGTGAGGTCTCGAATGCGCTCCAGCATCTGCGAGGTCTCGTCCGAGGCCTTCGACTGCTGGCGCTGCGCCTTGTGCAGCTGGTTGACCATCGACGAGATGTTCTCCACCGCCCCGGTCATCTGACGCGCCCCGTGCGCCTGCTCCTTCTGCGAGCGCTCCACGTGCTGCGTGATCAGGCGCATCTTCTCCGCGCTCTTCATGATCAGCTCGGAGCCGCGGGCCTGCTCTGCGGTGGCCGCAGCGATCTGCTGCACCGTCTCCGCGATGCGCGAGATGGCGTCCGTGACCTGCTTGCTGCCCTTGGCCTGCTCCACCGTGGCGCGCGCGATCGCGCCGACCATCGCCGTGGACTTCTGCGAAGAATCCAGGATCTTCTTGAGCGCCTGCTCGGCCTCTGCGCTCACGTCCACGCCGCGATCGACCGTGGTTGCGCCGCGCTCCACCGCCTGGATGGCGTTCTTCGTCTCTTCCTGGATGGTGCGGATCAGCGCGGCGATCTCCTTGGTCGACGTGCCGGAGCGCTCCGCGAGCTCCTTGATCTCGTCCGCGACGACCGCGAAGCCCTTGCCGTATTCACCGGCCTGCGCGGCGATGATGGCTGCGTTGAGGGCGAGCAGGTTCGTCTGCTCGGCGACGTCGTCGATGACGTTCAGGATGTCGCCGATGGCGTCGATGCGGCGACCGAGCGACACGATGGCGGCGACGGCGTCTGCCGACGTCTCCTTGATGCGGTTGATCTCGTGGATCGTGCGCGTGATGGCGTCGGCGCCGCGCTCGGCGTCCTTGGCCACCTGCTCCGAGAGGCGCGACGTCTGGTTCGCGTTCGTCTGCACCTGATCGATCGAGACATCCATCTCGTTCATGGATGAAGACGTCTCTTCGGTCATCAAGGACAGCGAGTCGACGTTGCGTGCGACTTCCTTGATGCTGTAGGTCATCTCCTCGATCGAGGAGACGGTGTCGCGCACGCTGTTGCCGAGGTTGCCCATGTTCTCGGCGACCTCGTCATTCGTGGCCTTCATCTCGAGGATGGAGGACGACGACTCCTCGGCGCTCTGCGCCAGCACTTCCACACTCTGCGCCAGCTGCTTCAGTACCTCGGCGGTATTGAGCATGGAGCGCGTCGCCTGCTCGGACGCGGCCGCCTGCTCGTTCAGGCCGACCGTGAACTCGTCCAGCTGCGTGCTCAGCGCGCGCTCGGCGTCGGCGAGCTCGCGCTGGCGGCGCTCGGCGTCCGATTGCACGCGGGTCATCTCGGCCTGCGCGCGGCTCACGTTCTGCTCGAGCTCGGCGAGCCGGTTTGCGCGCTGCTCGGCTTCGTGCTGCACGCGCAGCAAGCTCTGCTCGAGCTCCGAGGTCCGATGTGAACGCAGCTCCGCGTCGTGCTGTGCGCGCGACACGCTCTGCTCGACCTCGGCTATGCGCTGCTGCTTCTGGTCTAGCTCACTCTGCAGCCGGCTCTGTTCCGCCTGCAGCCTCGTGTGATGCTGGTCCAGCTCGGAGATGCGGTGGTTCTTCTGCTCGATGTCGGAGGAGATGCCCTCGAGGATCTCGAGGATGTCCGAGATGGCCGGCGACGCGTACATCGGACGCGAAGGCGTCTGGCCGCGCTGAGCGGCCTTCGCGCCCGTCCGCAGCATCAACAGCTCCTCGTCGCTCGCGCCGGAGCCGCGCACCGCCATGAGCACTGCGACTGCGCCCGTGACCAGGCCGATGACGCCCGCGATCCACGGAGGCAGTGGCATGAACAGCGGTGCGAACACCGCGAAGACAACGCCCACGGCAAACACGACGAGTGCCGGGACTGCGTTCTTGCTTTGCAAGATATCTTTCACCGATGGAGCCGCGCGGCCAGCATGCGTGCGCATTCGCGCCGTATGCGCCTTGCATTGCGAGGTTATCGAAGCTCACAGCGCATACGCAAGCGTCGCGACGGGCACGTGACACAAGCACGTGTGACAGGGTGGGCTGTCGTCCCAAGCTCCCACGCTTCGCACACAAGTAAGAAGCGCGCGTCTTACGTGTGGCACACCGTGCGTGGAGCAGGACCGCTCCCTCACGCGACGCGCACACGCTGCGCGGTAGGTGCTGCGCGCTCCAAGGTCACGCTGCCGGGGTCCGCAGCGTAGGTATCCCGCATCATCGCGATGAGCTGCCGCTCTGCGCCCGCGCGTGCAGCTGCGAACGGCAGGAGCGCCCGCGACAGCGCGCGGGCCGACGGCATGCGCTGCGCCGGGTCGCGCGCGAGCAGCTGCGCGATGAGCGCATCTACGCGCGCGTCCACCTCGACGAGCTCGCGCACACGCGGCGCTTCCTCGCGGATGATTCGCAAGAGCAGCTTGGTGACCGTCGCTGCACTGAACGGCACACTGCCGCTGAGCGCCTCGAACATCACCACACCCAGCCCGAAGAGATCCGCGCGGCCGTCGATCTTCACTTCGCCCGCGGCCTGCTCGGGTGACACGTAGCTCGGTGTACCGAACACGCGCCCGGATTCGCGGCGCCGCTCGTCGTCTGCGGCAGTCGCGCTCCAGCACACGCCGAAATCGAGGAGGTGCACGCGCAGCTCGTGCCGCTCGGTCTCGCTCAGCATCACGTGCTCGGGCTTCACGTCCCGGTGCACGTAGCCGGCCATGTGCGCGCTGTGCAGCACCGACGCCAAGCGGCTCGCGAGCAGCAGCACGATGGGCGCCGGCAGCTCGCCGTAGCGGAGCAACAGGCGTCCGAGGCTCACGCCGCGCAGGAGCGGCATCGCCAGGTACGGCGAGCCGTCCTCCAGGGTGCCATCTCCGATGAAGCGCACGACACTCGGGTGCACCACGCGCCGCGAGACTTCCAACTCGCGGCGCAGGCGCGTTCCGAGATCGATGTGTTGGATCAGATGCGGACGCAGCGTCTTGAGCGCGACGGGTTTGTGCGTCTTCAAGCACAAGCCCTCGAATACGATGCCCGTCCCCCCGCCGCCGACGCGCGCCCCGACCTGATACAAGCCCTCGAGGGTGCGGCCGGTCAGCTCCGTGCGTTCGTTCTCGGCCACGCTGTTCACCGTGCTCACCATCGAGCGCGGCGCGCGTAGCGTCAAAAAAAGCTCCGTCCGCAGTTTTCTTGCGAGCGAAGAGATCAAGCTTGCTGCACGACGCCCTGAAACAGTCGCAGCGTGATCTCCCAGCCCGGCGCGAGCTGCTCC
>Ga0190269_10001249_pt1 | contig 12287 bp, 12 predicted proteins | sample Popmic249IS_FD_133749 | JGI IMG/M metagenome (GOLD analysis project Ga0190269, IMG submission 133749) | Populus adjacent soil microbial communities from riparian zone of Blue River, Arizona, USA - 249 IS | ecosystem: Environmental > Terrestrial > Soil > Riparian zone | place: USA: Arizona...
AGGGCCGCGACCATCCCGACCTCGGCCAGCGTGGGGATCCCGTCGCAGACGCGCAGCTCCACGGTCCCGAAGTCCGGGTGCGGGCGGATGTCCCACCACACCTCCTTGATGGAGGTGATCGTGCCCGTGGTGAGCAGCGTCTCCATGTAGGACTCGAACTCCGCCCAGTCCTCGAGCTGGTAGGGGAGGCCGGCGGTGGGGAGCATCTCGAAGACCTTGGAGCGCATCGAGGCCAGGCCGGTGTCCAGGCCCAGCCAGTAGGGCGAGGACGCCGTGAGGGCCAGGAAGTGCGGGACGTACTGGGTCAGCGCGTTGACGATCGGCATGACCTTGTCGGGTGAGCGAACACCGACGTGGACGTGCACCCCGAAGACCTGGAGCTGCCGCGCCAGCAGCTGCATCTCCTCCACCAGCTCCCGGTAGCGCGGCTTGGGCGAGATCTCCTGCGCTGCCCACGACGAGGAGGGGTGCGTCCCCGCGCACATCAGCCCGAGGCCCCGGGGCTCCGTGAACGCGCGCAGCTCGTCCACCGACTGCTGCAGGTCCCGGGTCGCGTCACCCACGGTCGTGCAGATGCCCGTGACCAGCTCGACGGTGTTCTGCAGGAGCTCGTGCTTGGCTCTCGGGTGCTCGTGCAGGGCCGGGTCGAGCCCACGGGCGGCGGTCATCTCGTCGAGCACCTCGGCGGCGTCACCGCGCAGCTCGCGGGTCTGCCGGTCGACGAGCATGAGCTCCCACTCGACGCCCAGCGTCGTGCGGGAGGAGGACCGGAAGGGGATCTCCACGGCCGCCCCCTACCCGCCTGGCGGGCAGATCCTGCAGGACGGTGCCAGAATCCCGAAGTCGGGTCGGGCACGGCGCGGGGGGACTCATGGCAGAGATCGAGACCGACTACCTCGTCGTGGGTGCCGGCGCGTCGGGGATGGCCTTCGTCGACACGCTGCTGTCGCTGACAGACGCGCGCGTGGTCCTGGTCGACCGGGAGGCCCGCCCCGGAGGCCACTGGTTGCACGCGTACCCCTTCGTGCGGCTCCACCAGCCGTCGGCCTACTACGGCGTACCGTCCCGTCGGCTCGGCCAGGACCGCATCGACACCGACGGCGTGAACGCCGGCTTCTACGAGCGAGCCAGCTCCGGCGAGATCTCCGCCTACTTCGGCGCCGTGCTCGACGACTTCCTCGCGAGCGGGCGGGTGACCTTCCTGGGGTCCTCCGACTACCGGGGCCGCGAGGGCGCCGCTCACGTGGTGGTCTCGCTGGCGTCCGGTGACGTGACGGCCGTGCGGGCGAAGAGGCTGGTCGACGCGACCTACGTGCAGTCGGAGGTCCCGTCGCGGCACACGCCCTCCTTCCAGGTCGACCCGGACGCGCCGCTGCTGCCGCCGAACGACCTCGTCGACGCCGAGGTGCCCGCCGGCGTCACCGTCGTGGGTGCCGGCAAGACGGCCATGGACACGGTGACCTGGCTGCTGGACGAGGGCGTCGACCCCGGCCGCATCCGCTGGGTGAAGCCGCGCGACTCCTGGCTGTTCGAGCGCGCCTTCATGCAGCCGCTCGACCTGGTGGCGTCCTACATGCAGATGCAGGGCTACTGGGTGCGCGCGGCCGCCACGGCGACGGACGGCCACGACTTCGCGCGCCTGCTCGAGGCCGACGGCGTCTTCGTCCGGGTCGACCCCGCGGTGGAGCCGGGGATGTTCCGGGGGGCCACCATCAGCCAGGGCGAGCTCGCGGCCCTGCGCTCGGTCCAGGACGTCGTGCGGCTCGGCAGGGTCCGGCGGCTCGGGACCGACTGCGTGGTGCTGGAGGGCGGTGAGGTCGCGTCACGCCCGGGCGAGCTGTACGTCGACTGCACGGCCCGAGGTGTGCCGACCACCGAGCCTCGGCCGGTCTTCGACGGCGACCGGGTGACCCTCGGCTACGTGACCATCGGCATCACCCCCTGGTCGGCGGCGACCGTCGCCGCGGTGGAGGCCCTGCGGACGGACGAGGCGGAGAAGAACCGGCTGTGCCCGCCGCTGGTGTGGAGCGGGCGCACCGAGGACCTGCTGGACCTCGCGTACGGCGGGATGGTCGGCCTCACCGCCCGCACCGCCGAGCGCGACCTCGCCGCGTGGAACGAGAGCTGCCGGCTCAACCCCGCCGCCGGTGCCATGGGCAAGGGCGGCGACCCGGCGGTTGCGGAGGGCCTGACGATGCTGGTGTCCCACGTAGGGGCCGCCTTCGCCAACCTCCAGGCGCGCGCGTCGGCGGCGGTCGGGGACGTCGGCGCGGCGTGACGGCACTGGGTGGCTTGTCAGGTTGCGCCAGCAGCCCAGGCCGGCCGAGGCCCGAGGTAGTTCCCGTCACCGCTGATCCTGGCGGCCTCGAGCCCCCGGACGTCGTCCATCGACAGGATCCAGCGGTACTTGTAGTGCAGCTCTCGCCGGATCAGGGCGACACGCGCGTCGTGCTCCATGGCCGCGATCCGGCCGGCGGCGGCCAGATCCTCGTACCGGACGCGGCGGACCTGGCGGAAGTCGGCGTACATGTCGTGCTTGTGCGCGGCGGAGTCGGCGACGCCGGGCAGGTACGCGAAGCTGGCGAACGCCACGCGGGCCTGGCCGTCGACGAGCTTCCAGCCTGCGGTGACGGCAGCCCGCTGGGGCTGCGACTGGGTGGTCAGGTCCTTGACCCTGGTGACGTGGATGGCATCGTCGGCACCTGCTTTGCTGACCACGTCACAGCTGGGGCTGATGACGAGGACCGCATCCCAGGGGGTCGGCGTCTTCCCGGTCGAGATCAACGGCTGCCCGTCCGCATCCGCGGGAGGCGCGACGAACAGGTCGCCGTACCGGAACGGGCGACCGGATGCCGCGCAGGCCGGGACCCAGGTAGTTGCCGGGTCGGTGTACCAGGGCTCGTCAACGCCGGCGGTCTGCGTCGCCACCCTCAGTCCTCGAACGAGGAGTAGTCGTCGTCGTCCGCTCCGCCGAACGAAGCTGCTTCGGCACGGAGACGGCCTCTGCCAAGGCCCTCACCGTGCTCGCCGACCATCGCCGGGATCGGGGTGCGGCTCATCAGTCCGGCCAGGCCCTGCCAGTTCACGGCGAGATGCCCCTCGGCCTCGACGACAAGGAGGGTCTCGAGTGCGGCAAGCGGGTCCACGCCTGAGCGGACCGCTGCCTGCAGGTACGGCCGGCAAGCCAGGTAGTCGTTGATGAACTCATCGTGCTCGCCGGCCTTCGTCACGAGGTCGTCAACCAGGTCGGAGCCGAGCACGTACCCCATGGTCTTGGAGTAGCGGCGGATCTCGACCGCGCCGCGGCCCTGCGCGGACGCCACGACGGAGGCCGGCGCCTTGTTCATCTTCTCGCCTTGGACCTCGTCGATGGACGTGGCGAACCGTGCAAGCGCGGTCGCGGTCACCCCGTTCACTCCTTCACGGTCTCACGGGGTCTCATCCTACGCAACATGTTAGGTAACACTCACTGTTCCAGGCGGCAAGGTGACCCACCACTGCCTGCTCATGGACTCGCGTCAGCTGCCCAACCGGACTGCACCCGCTCCCTCGCCGCGGCACCCACGCCGGCCCCGGAAACGCCTCAGCCCCCGAGGGGGCTCCCCTCGAGGGCTTCGGTCAGGACCTTCGGGTGCGCCGCCAGGGACTCGAACCCCGGACCCGCTGATTAAGAGTCAGCTGCTCTAACCAACTGAGCTAGCGGCGCCGGTCGTGCGAGCGGAAACGATAGCAGAGCAGCGAGGTCACCCGGTCGGGTGACCGATCGCGATCAGAAGGGGCCGAAGGGGGGTGTACGGCACGACCGACCCAAGGAGGGGCCGCGATGACCACCACCGCGCTTGAGCGGTCCCCGCTCACGATCGCCGACCGCTGCGACCGCTGTGGGGCGCAGGCCTTCGTCCGGGCGGTCTTCGTCGCCGGCGAGCTCACCTTCTGCGGCCACCACGGTCGCGCCATGCGCGAGCAGCTGGACCGCACGGCCGTCCTGGTCCAGGACGCCACGGACCAGATCAACCCGAAGCCGAGCCCGAGCGCCAACAGCGACTAGCTCGTGCGCAGGCCCTCGACCTGGCGGGCCGCGTACAGCAGCTGGGCGAACTCCTCCGCGTGCAGCTCGGCGAGCTGGTCGAGCGCGGCCCGGCGCGCGCGCCGCTCGCGCACCTCGAGGTCCCCGCTGCCGGCGACGCCGAGCAGCGGGGCGCGCTCGGCGGGGGGCGGAGTGGTCGCCGGTCGCACGGTCTTGACCTCGGACGACCGCGCCTGGCGGGGCTTCGGCGGCGGGCCGGTAAGGCAGCTGCGGCAGACCAAGGACGGTGCGTCGAACGCCTCCGCGGGGAGGACCTTCCTGCAGGTTTCACAACGGATCCAGGAGGCCACGGCTCCACTCTAGAGGGCGGCTCTCAGCCCCCGTCGCCGAACAGCCGTCGAGGGTCCAGCGGATCGGCGGCGAGCAGCGCCTCCTCTGATCGCGTCAGTCGGTCGAGAGGATGACGAGCGCCGCGCCCTGATCGACCTGCTGGCCGGCGGCGACCAGCACCTCGGAGACGGTGCCGTCGCCGCCCGCCCGCACGGCGTGCTCCATCTTCATCGCCTCGAGGACCACGAGCGCGTCGCCGGCCTTGACCTCGTCCCCGGCCGCGACCTCGACGCGGACCACCGTGCCCGGCATGGGCGCGACCAGCGAGCCGGCTGCGAGCCGTGAGCCCGGCAGCGGGAAGCGTGGGTCCTCGACGAGCGCCGAGTGGCCGAGCGAGGAGTCGACGTGCACGACGTCGCCGGCCGGCGTCACGTCGTACCGGCGGCGGACGCCGGCGACGGACAGGTCCAGGTACGACGAACCGCTCGCCCACAGGACGACCTCGAGGGGCTGCTCGTCGATGGTGACGTCGACCCCGAGCCGGTGGAAGGCGTAGTCCACGCGGACCCCGTCGTAGGAGACCGTCTGCGGCTGCGAGAAGACGGTCCGGAACCCGCTCGGCCACACGCCGGTGCGGGCGAGCGCCCCGTGCAGCGCGGCCGCGACCAGGTGCTCCCTCGGCGGCGTCGGCACGTGGAAGGTGAAGCGGTCGAGGAAGTGGGTGTCCACCTCGTTGCCGGCCCACTCGGACGAGCGGAGCACGGCGACGAGGAGGTCGCGGTTGGTCACGACCCCGTGCACCCGGGCGCGCTCCAGCGCCGCAGCCAGCCGCGCGGTGGCCACCTCACGGGTGGGCCCGTGAGCGACCACCTTGGCCAGCATCGCGTCGTAGTGCACGCCGACCACCGACCCGGCCTCGACGCCGGCGTCGACCCGCACGCCGTCGTCGAAGGAGAAGGCCGTGAGGGTGCCGGTCTGCGGCAGGTACGACGGGTCCTCGGCGTAGAGGCGAGCCTCGACCGCGTGGCCGTGGAGCTCCGCGTCCAGCGCCTCGACCGACAACCGCTCGCCGGCCGCGACGACCAGCTGCAGCTCGACCAGGTCGAGGCCGGTGACCAGCTCGGTGACGGGGTGCTCGACCTGAAGCCGGGTGTTCATCTCGAGGAAGAAGAAGTCACCGCTCGGGTCGAGCACGAACTCCACCGTGCCGGCACCGATGTAGGACACGGCCCGCGCGGCCGCCACCGCGGCGTGGGAGAGCGCCTGGCGGAGCTCGGGCGAGACCGCGGGGGAGGGCGCCTCCTCGATCACCTTCTGGTGCCGCCGCTGGATCGAGCAGTCGCGCTCGAACAGCGCGACCACGTCGCCGTGGGTGTCGGCCATGACCTGCACCTCGACGTGGCGCGGACGGTCGACGTACCGCTCGAGGAAGACGGTGCCGTCACCGAAGGCCGACAGCGCCTCGCGGGACGCGGCGTCGAAGGCCTCCTGCAGCTCCTCGCGTGCGCGGACGACCCGCATGCCACGGCCGCCGCCTCCCGCGGACGCCTTGACCAGCACCGGGAAGTCGGTGACCTGCTCGGGCGAGGTCCAGGTCGGCAGGCAGGGCACCCCCGCTGCGGCCATCAGCTCCTTGGAGCGCAGCTTGGAGCCCATCGTCTCGATCGCCGCCGGCGGTGGGCCGACCCAGACGAGACCGGCGTCGAGCACCGCCTGCGCGAACGCCGCGTTCTCCGAGAGGAAGCCGTAGCCAGGGTGCACGGCATCGGCGCCGGTCGCGAGGGCAGCCTGCACGACCAGGTCGCCGCGCAGGTAGGTGTCGGTGGGCGAGGACCCGGGCAGGTGCACGGCCTCGTCGGCCTCGCGCACGAACGGCATACCGGCGTCCGCGTCGGAGAACACGGCGACCGTGCCGATGCCCAGCGAGCGGCAGGTGCGGAAGACGCGGCGCGCGATCTCGCCGCGGTTGGCCACGAGCAGCTTGGTGATCACGCCGTCACATCCGGAAGACGCCGAAGCCGCCGCGGGCCCCGGTGAAGGGCACGCGGTTGACGACGCCGAGGCAGTAGCCGAGGACGGTCCTGGTGTCGCGCGGGTCGATGATGCCGTCGTCGTAGACGCGGCCGGAGTTGGCCAGCGCCAGCGACTCTGCCTCGATCTGGGCCTCCACGAGCTCACGCATCGCCTTGTCCTGGTCCTCGTCGTAGGGAAGGCCGCGGGACTCCGCGGACTGGCGGCCCACGATGGACAGCACGCCGGCGAGCTGTGCCGGTCCCATCACGGCCGACTTGGCGTTGGGCCAGGAGAACAGGAAGCGCGGCTCGTAGGCCCGACCGCACATCCCGTAGTTGCCGGCGCCGTAGGACGCGCCGATCACGACGGTCAGGTGGGGCACCTTCGAGTTGGACACCGCGTTGATCATCTTGGCGCCGTCCTTGATGATCCCGTCCTGCTCGTACTTCGCGCCGACCATGTAGCCGGTGGTGTTCTGCAGGAAGAGCAGCGGTGTGTCGGAGGAGTTGGCCAGCTGGATGAACTGGGCCGCCTTCTCCGCCTCCTCGCTGAAGAGCACGCCGCGTGCGTTGGCGAGGACGCCCACCGGCCAGCCGTGGATCCGGGCCCAGCCGGTGACGAGCGAGCTGCCGTAGAGCGGCTTGAACTCGTCGAAGTCGCTGTCGTCGACGATCCGAGCGAGCACGTCCCGCGGGTCGAAGGGCACCTTCAGGTCGGTGGTCGCGATGGCGAGGAGCTCCTCCTCGTCGTATCGCGGGGGTGGCCCGAGGGGGTCGACGGCGGGCGGGAGGTTCAGCCGCTTGACGATGTCGCGGCCGATGCGGAGGCAGTCGACCTCGTCCTCGGCCAGGTAGTCGGCCAGGCCGGAGGTCCGCGCGTGCATCTCCGCGCCGCCGAGCGACTCGTCGTCGCTCTCCTCCCCGGTCGCCATCTTCACCAGCGGCGGGCCGCCGAGGAAGACCTTGGCGCCGCCGCGGACCATGACGACCCAGTCGCTCATGCCCGGGACGTAGGCGCCGCCGGCGGTGGAGTTGCCGAAGACCAGCGAGACGGTCGGGATCCCCTCGGCCGAGAGCCGGGTGAGGTTGCGGAACATCGCGCCGCCCGGGATGAAGATCTCCGCCTGCGTGGGCAGGTCGGCGCCGCCCGACTCGACGAGGAACAGCAGCGGCAGCCGGTTGACCCGGGCGATCTCCATCGCCCGGCCGGTCTTCTTGGCGGAGTAGGGGTTCGAGGCGCCCCCGCGGACGGTGGGGTCGTTCGCCATGATCATGCAGTCGACGCCGTGCACCCGGCCGATGCCGCAGACCAGAGACGCGCCGACCGGGAAGCTCGAGCCGTAGGCCGCCACCGGCATCAGCTCGAGGAACGGGGTGTCGCGGTCGAGCAGCAGCTCGATCCGCTGCCGGGGCAGCAGCTTGCCGCGGTCCAGGTGGCGCTGGACGTACTTCTCACCACCACCCTCGCGGGCCTTGTCGACCTCCGTCGCGACCAGCGCGAGCTGCTCGAGCATGGCGGTACGACGAGCAGCCGCGGCCTCGGGGTCGGCCAGGACGTCGGGACGGGACGCGAGGACGGTCACGGGGTGGACCCTACTGCGGGAGTGAACCGCCGTTAGCATGCTCCTATGCAGCGACTCCGTGACGAGGCCGAGCACGACGCGTTCCGCGACAGCGTCCGCGCCTTCTGCGACAAGCACATCGCCCCGCACCACGCCGAGTGGGAGAAGGACGGCATCGTGCCGCGCGACCTGTGGCTCGAGGCGGGCAAGCAGGGCCTCCTGGGCACCGACGTGCCGGAGCAGTACGGCGGCGGCGGGGTCAAGGACTTCCGCTACAACTGCGTGGTCGCCGAGGAGGTCGTCCGGGTCGGTGGCAGCGGAGTCGGGTTCACCCTGCACAACGACGTCGTGGCGCCGTACCTGCTCAAGCTCGGCACCGACGAGCAGAAGGAGCGGTGGCTGCCGGGCTTCGTCAGCGGCGAGCTGATCACCGCCATCGCGATGACCGAGCCCGGCACCGGCTCGGACCTGCAGGGCATCAGGACCAGCGCCCGCCGCGATGGCGACGACTGGGTCATCAACGGCTCCAAGACCTTCATCACCAACGGCATCAACGCCGACCTGGTGCTCGTGGTGGCGCAGACCGACCCGGAGGCGGGGGCCCGCGGCTTCAGCATGTTCGTCGTCGAGCGCGGCATGGGGGGCTTCGAGCGCGGCCGCAACCTCGAGAAGGTCGGCATGAAGGCGCAGGACACGGCGGAGCTGTTCTTCGACGAGGTGCGGGTGCCGTCGACGAACCTGCTCGGCAGCGAGGGGGCCGGCTTCCTGCACCTCATGGACTGCCTGCCGCAGGAGCGGCTGTCGATCGCCGTCGTCGCGGTGGCCGCGGCGCGCAAGGTGCTCGACACGACGGTGGACTACTGCAAGGAGCGCAAGGCGTTCGGTAAGCCGATCGGGTCGTTCCAGAACAGCCGCTTCGCGCTCGCGGAGATGGAGACCGAGGTCAGCATCGCCGAGACCTACATCGACCGCGCGGTGCTGGAGCACAACGCGGGGCGCTTCGACGTCAAGGACGCGGCGATGGCGAAGTGGTGGACCACCGAGCTGCAGAAGCGCGTGGTCGACCAGTGCCTGCAGCTCCACGGCGGCTACGGCTACATGATGGAGTTCCCGGTCGCGAAGGCCTACCTCGACTCGCGCATCCAGACGATCTACGGCGGCACGACCGAGATCATGAAGGAGATCGTCGGGCGGTCGCTCGGTGTCTAACCCTGTCCGTGCTCATGAGGAGGCCCTGCGTGAGGGCCGGGTCGAGCGGCTCCCCGGCGCGCTGCCGCCCCACTACCCGACCTGCTTCGGCTGCGGCCCGGAGTCGGAGTACGGCCTCAAGGTCGTCAGCCGCAAGGTCGGCGACGAGGTGCGCGCGAGCTACACCTTCAGCGCCAAGCACTCCGGCGCACCTGGCATCGCGCACGGCGGCGCGGTCGCGGCGCTCGTCGACGACGTGTGCGGCGGCCTGCTCTTCGTCGTCCGCGAGCCGGCGGTCACCCGCACGCTCAACGTCGAGTACCTCAAGCCCGTGCTCGTGGGCGTCCCTTACGACCTGGTCGCGAAGGTCGACCGGCGCGAGGGACGCAAGCTCTTCGTGAGCTGCGAGGGACGGGACCCGTCGGGCGCGCTGGTGTTCCGCGGCGGCGGGCTGTTCCTCGTGGTCGACCTGTCCCACTTCGACCAGGGCACCGGCACGCCCGGCACCGGTCAGCCGCCCGTCGCGCTGTAGCTCAGCCGACCTCGAGCGTGGCGTGCGCCAGCCGGCGCAGCAGCGAGCACCGCTCGTCTGCCTCGATGGGGCTCTCGATGAGGGAGCTGGCGTTGAGCAGCGCGAGCGTCGAGGACACCACGAAGGCCACCTCCTCCTGGCCCAGGCCGGGGCGCAGGGGCGCCAGTGCCGTGCGCCAGAGCTCCTCGTAGCGCAGCTGCCGGCGGCGCAGCGACCGTCGCACGTCGTCCGACAGCGCCCGGCGCTCGCGCACCCAGACCGCGAGCAGCGCCTGCTCCTCCACGGCGAAGGTCACCTGCAGGTCCACCAGCTCCTCGAGGCTCTGCGCCGCCTCGGCGTGCGCGAGCATCCGGTCCATCGTCCGGTCGCAGAGCGCGGCCAGCAGCGCCTGCTTCGAGGCGAAGTGCCGGTAGACGCCCGGCCCGCTGATGCCTGCCGCGGCGCCGATGTCGTCGATCCCGACGGCGTAGAAGCCGCGTGCCGAGAACAGGTCGGCCGCCGCCTCGAGGAGCAGCTCGCGCCGCGGTGCCGTCGTGGTCACCGGCCCACGTTAGCCTGCGTTCACATCGCTTGAGGAGGGCCCGTGCTGGCTGAGCTGCTCACCGACCTGCGTGCCGAGCACGAGGACCTGACGAGGTACGTCGAGAAGGCGCCCCTCCCGCTGAAGGTCCCTGCGGAGCCCTGGGACGTCCGGGACACCGTCAGCCACCTCATGGTGGGCGACCAGAAGGGCACCCTCGCCGCGACCGCGCCGGAGCTCTTCCAGGCCGAGCTGCCGCAGGTGCTGGCAGACCCGGCCGGCTTCGTGGACGGCTGGCTGCGCGCCGGGCACGGGCTCGCCAAGGAGGAGCTCCTCGAGCGCTGGCACAGCGCTTTCGACGAGATGCTGCAGGCCTTCGCGGCGCTGGAGCCCGGCACCAAGGTGCCGTGGTACGGCCCGCCGATGAGCCCCGCCAGCTTCGCCACCGCGCGGTTGATGGAGTACTGGGCGCACGGCCAGGACGTCGTCGACGCGCTCGGCGTCGAGCGGCCGCCCACGGAGAGGCTCCGTCACGTGTGCCACCTCGGGTTCCGGACGCGGGGCTTCTCCTACGCCGTACGCGGCCTCGACGCACCCGAGGGCGAGGTGCGGCTGACGCTGCGCGCCCCGGACGGCAGCACCTGGGAGTGGGGGAGCGGCGACGACGCGGTCGAGGGCAGCGCCCTGGACTTCTGCCTGCGGGTGACGCAGCGCCGCCACCGCGCCGACACCGACTTGGTGACCACTGGTCCGCTGGCGGACTCCTGGCTCGACGTCGCCCAGTGCTTCGCCGGGCTGCCCACCGAGGGCCGGGAGCCGCAGCGATGAGCAACAGGTGGGAGACGCCGGAGCGGAAGGCGCTCCGTGGGCTGGCCCGCGACCTCGTGGCGAAGGAGGTCGCACCCCACATCGGGCAGTGGGAGAAGGACGGCATGCTCCCGCGGTCGCTGCACCGCGCCTTCGCCGAGGCGGGCCTGCTCGGTACGGCGTTCGCGGAGGAGGTCGGGGGCCAGGGCGGTGACGCGGTCGACGCCGCGATCGTGGCGGAGGAGGTCATCCTCGGCGGGGGCTCCGGTGGCGTGGTCGCCTCGCTGTTCACGCACGGCATCGCCGTACCGCACATCGCGCACGCCGGCTCGCCGTACCTCGTGGACCGCTACGTCCGGCCCACGCTCGCCGGCGAGCTGATCGGGGCGCTCGGCGTCACGGAGCCCGGCGGTGGTTCGGACGTCGCGGGCATCACCACGCGCGCCGTGCGCGACGGCGACGAGTACGTCGTGACCGGGGCCAAGACCTACATCACCAGCGGCATCAGGGCCGACTTCGTCACCACCGCAGTCCGGACCGGCGGGCCCGGGCACACCGGCATCAGCCTGCTGGTGATCGACAAGGGGCTGCCCGGCTTCAGCGTCAGCGAGCCGCTCGACAAGATGGGCTGGCGCTGCAGCGACACAGCCGAGCTCGCCTTCGACGAGGCGCGCGTGCCCGCTGCCAACCTCGTCGGGGCCGAGGGCGACGGCTTCCTGCTGATCATGCGGCAGTTCCAGTCGGAGCGGCTGGCGCTCGCGACGCAGGCCTGGGCGACCGCGCAGCGCTGCCTCGACCTGACCCTGGCCTGGGTGCGCGACCGGGAGACGTTCGGGCGGCCGCTCGCCTCGCGGCAGGTGGTGCGGCACAAGCTGGCCGAGATGGCGCGGCAGGCCTGGGTCGCGCGGACTGCCACGCGCGCGGCGTACGACGCATGGCTCGACACGGGTGACGCGGTCACCGAGGTGTCCATGGCGAAGAACACCGCCTGTGCTGCATGCGACCACGTCGTCGACGAGGCCGTGCAGCTCTTCGGCGGGCTCGGCTACATGCGCGAGTCCGAGGTCGAGCGGCACTACCGCGACAGCCGGATCCTCCGCATCGGCGGCGGCACCGACGAGATCATGAACGAGGTCATCGCCAAGCGGATCGGGCTGTAGCCCGGCCGACTCCCGCTCGTCATCGGCGGGCAACCTTGGACCGGTTGGGTGTCGGGCATGGACGACCTCGAGCACCCCTTCGACCACTTCCCGTTCCTGCCCGGCGTGGACCTCACCCTCTGGCTCCAGATCGTGGTGCTGCTCCTCGC
>Ga0190269_10001250_pt1 | contig 12285 bp, 8 predicted proteins | sample Popmic249IS_FD_133749 | JGI IMG/M metagenome (GOLD analysis project Ga0190269, IMG submission 133749) | Populus adjacent soil microbial communities from riparian zone of Blue River, Arizona, USA - 249 IS | ecosystem: Environmental > Terrestrial > Soil > Riparian zone | place: USA: Arizona...
CGACTCATCCACTAAGGACGAGCCGTCTGCGATGACCGCGGGCGCGTCCGCGAGCGCGGGCGTCGGCGGAAGCGGCGAGGTCGTCCCTGCGAGCGGTGGCGGTGGCGGGGGCGGTGGCGGGGGCGGTGCCGCCAACGACGACAGCGGTCGCTGTTCCGAGCGGCCGAACGTGTTTGCCTCGAGAGGCACGTTCAACTGTTCCTACGCGTGCATCCAAGGCTTCGCCGACTGCGACGACTCGCGCGACAACGGGTGCGAGACGGCGCTGAGCGAGCCCGACGCGTGCGCGCGCTGCGGCTATGCGTTCTCGTGCTTGATGCCCGAGCTGTGCGGCTCCACTGCCGTGTGCTCGAACGGCCGGGTGGACGTGGCGACGCTGAGCCGCGAGTCGGGGCTGAGCATCGAGCTGGGTGGCTTTGCCGTCGACGACGAAGGTCGACACGTGATGACCGTCGGGGGTGTGGGCTTCGAGGGCGGCACGCGCGCGATCGACCTGTCGGGAGGCGTCGCGTTCCGCCACGAAAGCGGGATGCTCGATACGCACGTTTGGACGAGCCTGCCTAGCGCGGAGGGTGGTGGACCGCCCAGAGTCGAGCGCTTCGGCGACCAGCTGTTCTTCTTCCGCCGCGCGGCGGACGCCATCGTCATCGCCAACACGGACCTCGATGGCGCGCAGCGCTGGTCGGCGCGGTTGATGGCGACCGCGTCGGCGCAAGCGCGCGACGTGATCTTGGACGCAGAAGGCAATGTCTACGTATGGGTTCAGGGTTCTTCCGGGAAGCTGACCATCGGCGACCAAGTCTTCGAATTCGCCAGTAACGAAGACTTCAACCTGCTGGTCTCGTACTCGCCCACCGGCGCCTTGCGCTGGGTGAGCAGTCGCGAGCTACCGGACGAGGCCTTGTCGAACGCGATCGAAGGTTGGAAGGACATCGCGATCGTGGGCGATCGAGTCGCCGTGCTCCGCCGGGGGGCGCTCGGGACCTTCTCGCGCGCGGACGGCAGCTATGAGGGCCGGCTCGACATGGACCATATCTTCTCGTCGTACGCGGACGGCAACGCCTTCATGGCCGCGGACCAAGCCGGCAACTACTACATCGCCGCGGTGAGCGTGGCCTACGCTACCGAGCGCGAGGTCCCGATGCCCGACTCGGTGCCGGCCACCGACCCGGAGGCGGAGATCGCCGAGCGCTATCGCGCTCACGTCACCAAGCTCGACGCCACGCACGCGGTCGTGTGGCGCAGGGACGTGCTGTGGACCGACCTCGTCGAGAAGAGCGAGCTGATCCCGGACGTGGGTGAGCCCGGCTTGCACATCCGGTCCTTCGCGCTGACGCCCAGCGGCTCCAGCTGGCTGCTCGGCAACGCAACCTTCGACGGCGCGCTCCGCCAGTTCCTCGTAGGCATCTCGAGCGAGGGACACATCGAGGTCGCGCGCTACATGAACGTGCGACAGAGCACGCAGGTCGTACGCATCGCCTCCGACGGCACGCCGTACTTGGCAGGCACGTACGAGGATTGGCAGCTCGGCGATCAGCTGTTCGCGGGTAAGGGCGTGTTCGTCGAGCAGGATCTCTTCGACGCCCTCGCGCCTTAGAGAGCGGCGCTAGGCCGGCTCTAGATACGTAGCGAGCAGCGTCTTCTCCCCCCAGCCCGGGAAGCGCACCGTGACGCGAGGTGGCGACTCCGAGGTGACCGCGTGCACCTCGCCCACGCCGAACTTCGGGTGGCGTACGTACGTGCCGCGGCGGATACCCGGGTCGCCGTAGTCCGACCCCTCCGAACGATCCACGTAGGACTCCGTCGTTGCTCGCGAGGGTCGCGGAGGCTCGCTGCGCGGACGTGGCGGCTCGGAGCGATAGCGAGCCTGGCCTCCGTACGAGCCCTGAGACCCGTACGAAGGCTGCGAGCCATACGACGACTGCGGCCGCGGCGCAGACGGAGCGCGCGGCCGGCCCGACTCGCTCGAGAGCATGTCGAGGTCGGCAGGCGGCATCTCGCGCAGGAAGCGCGACGGCACGCGCATCTTCAGCTCGCCGTACACGCGGCGCGAGCCGGCGTAGCTCAGAAACAGCCGGTGCTCGGCGCGCGTGAACGCGACGTACGCGAGGCGGCGCTCCTCTTCGAGGTCGTCCGGGTCGTCTTCCGGCGAGTACCCGCGATGCGGGAACAGCTCCTCTTCGAGGCCGGCCACGATCACCACCTTGAACTCGAGGCCCTTGGCGGCGTGCACGGTCATCAGCGTGAGCGAGTCTTCGTTGGCGGTCTTGTCCGTGTCGGTCTGCAGCGTGACCAGCTCGAGGTACGAGGCCAACGACGGATCGGTAGCCTCGCGCTCGAGCTCTTTCATCGAGCCGATGACCTCGCGCAAGTTCTCGCGCCGCGCGTCCGCCTCGGCGCTGTCCTCGGTCTGGAGCGCCTTGTCGTAGCCGGTCTCGACCAGCACGTTCTGCGCGACGATCGACGGCAGCTCCGTCGCGGCGAGCCTCTGCAGCCCTTGGATGAGCTCGCGGAACTTCAGCAGCGACGACCGCGCCGCGCCCGCTTGCGCCGGGTCTTGCTCCACCTGCTCGAGCGCCGTCCACACGCTATGGCCGCCGCGAGCCGCCGAGTCGAGCAGGCGCGTGATGGCGGTCTTGCCGATGCCGCGGGGCGGATTGTTGATGATGCGAAGCAAGCTCACGTCGTCGCGCGGGTTCTGGATCACGCGCAGGTACGCGTGCAGGTCCTTGACCTCGGCGCGGTCGTAGAAGCGCAGACCGCCCACCACGCGGTAGGGGATGTTGAAGTAGCGCAGCGCTTCTTCGAACACGCGCGACTGGGCGTGGATGCGATACAGCAGCGCGATCTCACGGCGCGCAAGGCCGCTCTCGAGCAGCATCCGGATCAGCTGCACGATCGTCGCCGCCTCGTCGCGCTCATCCACGCAGCCGATCACGGCGACCTTGTTGCCCTCCCCGTTCTGGGTCCACAGCTGCTTGGGCTCGCGATCGATGTTGCGGCTGACGACCGCGTGGGCGATGCGCAGGATGCGCTGCGTGGAGCGGTAGTTCTGCTCCAGCTTGACCACGCGCGCGTCCGGGAAGTGGCGCGAGAAGTCGAGGATGTTGCGGCGGTCCGCGCCGCGGAAGCGGTAGATGCTCTGGTCGTCGTCGCCGACCACGCACAGGTTGCGGTGCTCCTCGCAGAGCAGCCGTACGAGCATGTACTGCACGTGGTTGGTGTCTTGGTACTCGTCGACCAGCACGTGCTCGAAGCGCGACTGCAGTGCGTGCTTCAGCTCGGGGTTGGCCTGCATGGCCCGCACCATGCGGTAGATGAGGTCGCCGAAGTCGAGCGCGCCCGCGACGTTCATGCGCTCTTCGTAGGTCGCGAAGACCTTCTGGACGGCTTGCTCGAACGAATCGCCCGAGGGCAAGTCATCCGGCCCGAGGCCATCGTTCTTCGCGCGGTTGATCGCGCCGGCCAGCATGCGCGGGGGGAACCTGCGCTCGTCGAGGCCCACGTCCCGAGCCACGCGGGTGATCATCGCCCGCTGGTCGGCGTCGTCGTAGATCACGAAGTCCTTACGGACGCCGACCTCGTCCGCGTAGCGGCGTAAGAGCCGCGCGCAGATCGCGTGGAAGGTACCTACCCACAGATCGTTTGCGCCGGAGGGCAACAGCCGGGTCAGGCGCTCGCGCATCTCGGCCGCGGCCTTGTTCGTGAAGGTGACCGCGAGGATCCGCCACGGCGCGACCTTCCGCTCCCCAACCAGGTGGGCCACGCGGTGCGTGATCACCCGGGTCTTGCCGCTGCCTGCCCCCGCGAACACGACCAGGGGGCCTTGTGCATGGACGACCGCGGCGCTCTGCTCCTCGTTGAGACCGGCCAAGAGCGACATGGGCCGCGTAGGCTACTGCTCGACGCGGGGGGCGCAAATGGGAACTGCCCCGCGAAACTCGCTCGATCCCTCAAGAAATCCGGGCGGCGCAATCGCGTTATAGCCGTGCTACACATCCGCCCATGGAGCGAGCGCGAACCTCGGCTCAGGCCGCGTCCGACCTCGCCAATTCTCAATCGGGCTCTCAGCCCGGCACCCCATCCAGCGACACGGCTACCGCGGTGAATCCACCCGACGCACCCTCGTCTGTCGCCCATGCCGTGGGTCCAGATGCCGATGTCGAGCTCGTCGCACGCGCCAGGGCCGGCGACAGAGCTGCATTTAGGACGCTGTTCGAGCGCTACAATCGGCGCGCCTTCGGGGTCGCCTTCGGGGTCGTCAAGAACCAGCAGGACGCCGCGGATGTGGTCCAGGAAGCCTTCATCAAGGTGCACCGTCACCTGGACGGCTTCCAAGGCAACTCGAGCTTCTACACCTGGCTGTACAGGATCGTCATGAACCTGGCGATCGACCACCTCCGGCGCAAGCGCAAGGTCACCGAGTTCGACGAGACCGTACGCAAAGATGACGCGCTCGCCGACGGCGCCTCGCTGCCCCAGGGCGCGAATGAAAACCCCAGCAAGGCCGTGGCGCGCAAGGAGCTCACCGACCAGCTCCACGCAGCGCTCGCGGAGCTGCCCGAGTACCATCGAGCGGTCATCGTGCTGCGCGAGGTCGAGGGCTTGAGCTACGAAGAGATGGCCAAGATCCTCAAGGTGCCGAAGGGCACGATCATGAGCCGCTTGTTTCACGCCCGGCGCAAGATGCAGGAGCGCCTGGCCGGTTATCTCGAAGGCGATCTGCAGGTGACGGAGTAAGTCGTGAGCACGGAGCACGTACAGGAAGAGGCGCTGCACATGCACTTCGACGGCGAGCTGTCGCCGGCCGAGGCTGCATCCGTCCAGCGCCACCTGGCGTCGTGCGGCGAGTGCGGCAGGCGTTTGTCGTCCTTGCACAAGCTGCGCGAGATGATCGCGATGTCGGCGGAGCAGGTCGCGAGCGAGGTCGACTTCGACGCGATGTTCGGGCGCGTGGAGCAGGGCACGAAGGCGGCGCCCGCGCCCAGCCTGCTCGATCGACTGCAGCTCTGGGTGACCGAATCGCTCGAGCACAACCCGATGAAGGTCTGGGCACCCGTCGGCGGCTTCGCCGTGGCGGCGGCCGCGCTGGTGTTCGTGCTCACCCGTCCAGGCGTCGAGGCCGAGCCGGGGATCGCGCGCAACGGCATCATCGAAGAGGGCCGTGAGCCCAAGCGCGCCCCCGTGGCCATCGCGACCGCACCCGAGACGAAAAGCGCGCCCGACGAGCAGGTTGGAGCGAATGCATCCGAGGTCGTGCAGGTCGACTTCGGCAGCAACACCGGCACCGTGTTCGAGATCGCCCTCGCGGATGGTGCCTCGACCCCCGTCGTGTGGATCAACGAGGACTAGCGCTCATGTTTGCCCGGATCTCGACCTTCAGCTTTCTCGCGGCGTTCGCGCTCGCGATCGGCGCCATGCCCGCCCGGGCGGACGAACCGGTCAAGGGCGAAGTGCTGGTGGTCCTCGCGAAAGAGGCCGCCGGGACCATCGACCCGAAGCTGAAGTCGATCGCTGCGCTTCAGAAGCCGCCGTTCAACGGCTTCGGCACGATGGAGCTCGTCGACACGCACGCGGTCACGCTCACGGACGCGACGCCGGCGATGGTACAGCTGCCGAACGGCCGCAGCCTGCAGATCAAGCTGGTCGAGCGCATGCCGGATGGCCGGCACAAGGTATCGGTGTCGATCAACCGGCCGGACAAGCAGGACTACCTGCCCCTGCTCACGGTGATCGCGTCGGGCGAGCCGTTCTTCGTCGCGGGCCAAAAGCATGCGGGGGGGACGCTGGTCATTGGCGTGCAAATCCGCTCGAAAGCGGCGCCGAAGCCCGCCAAGTAGGTCGCAAGTAGGCGCGGGCCCCGCTGCTCTGCTATGAGGGCGAGCGCATGCGGCGCGACAACCCGCTCGCGGCGGAGATCCTTCGAGTCGACCCGCTGCCCTATACCCCGCTCGAGATCATGCGCGCGCTCGAGCCGCTCCTCACGGACCAGCGGCGCGCGCGCATCGACGCCGTGATCGGCCAGCGCACGCGCTCGGTCGTACCGGTGCTCGACGGCCTGTACGACCCCCACAACGTGGCCGCGGTGCTGCGCTCGGCGGATGCTTTTGGCGCGCAGGAGGTCCACATCATCGAGGGCGAGGAGCCGCTGCTCGCGTCTCAGCGCGTGACCCAGGGTGCCGATCGCTGGCTGGACGTGGTGCGCCACCGCGACCCTCGCGCGTGCGTGCGCGGCCTCAAGGAACGCGGCTACGCCGTGTACGCGGCGATGATGGATGGCACCGTCGAGCCGGATGCGCTCGCCAGCATCCCGCGCGTGGCCCTGGTGTTCGGCAGCGAGCACACGGGCGTGAGCGACGCCGTGCTCGAGCAATGCGACGGGCGCTACACCATCCCCATGCGCGGCTTCTCGCAGAGCTTGAACGTGTCGGTCGCGGCCGCCCTAACGCTGTTTTCGGCGACGCGTGGTCGCGCCGGTGACCTGGAAGAAGCCGAGCGCGAGGCACTACGCGCGCGCTTCATGTGGCTGTCGGTGGATGAAGCACGCGCGATCGTGGCAGAGCACCTGGCGAGGGAGCGGCGATGAGCTCGAGCAAGCCGCCGAAGAAGAAGAAGGCCGCGTCCAAGCCCGCGGGCAAGGCTGCATGGCGGCACGCGCTGCTCGGCAAGCGCTTGGCCGTGATCGCCTTCTTCGGCTTCGCCGCGGCCGTGCTCGGGTTTGCCTGCCTGCTCGCGTACTACGGGCGCGACCTGCCCAAGATCGACAAGCTGCGCAACTACGAGCCGCCGCAGACCACGCGCATCGTGGATCGCAAGGGCAAGCTGATCGCCGAGGTCTTCGAGGAGCGGCGCACCGTCGTGCCCATGGACAAGATCCCGCGCGTGCTCGTGCTGAGCGTGCTGGCGGCCGAGGACGCCGACTTCTACGTGCACCGCGGCCTCGACTATGCCGGCATCCTGCGCGCGCTGCTGCGCGACGTTACGAGCGGTAAGCCGCTGCAGGGCGCGAGCACGATCACGCAGCAGATCGTGAAGAACATCTTGCTCACGCCCGAGCGCACGCTCGCGCGCAAGGTCAAGGAGCTCATCCTCGCGCGCACGATCGAGCAGGAGCTGTCCAAGGACGAGATCCTGTTCCTCTACCTGAACCACATCAACTTCGGACACGGCCGCTACGGCGTTCAGGAGGCGAGCCGCTTCTACTTCGGCAAGGACGTCTCCGAGCTGAACCTGGCGGAGGCGAGCTTGATCGCCGGCTTGCCCCAGTCGCCGTCGCGGCTATCGCCGATCACGCACCCGGACGCGGCGCGCAACCGCCAGCTGTACGTGCTCGATCAGCTGGCGAAGAAGCGCGCCGCGTATTGGGACGACCTCGCGCTCGAGGACATCGAGGCAGCGCGCAACACGCCCACCAAGCTCGTCGACGGAAGCAAGACGCCGCGGACCGAGGCTCCGGAGGTGGCTAGCTACGCGCGCGAGCTGCTCGAGTCGCTCGTAGGCAAGGAGGCCGCCAAGCGCGGGGGCTATCGCGTCGAGACCACGATCGACCTCGCGATCGAGAAGCAAGCTCGCGACGCGGTGCGCGCCGGGCTCGTCGCGCTCGATCAGCGGCGAGGCCTCTCAGGGCCGCTCGAGGCGCCCGAGAAGGCACGCAAGATCGAGCGCGTCAAGGCGCTGCAGGCCGGCCGCACGTACGACGCGAGCGTCGTGCGCGCGAACGACGCGACGGGCGAGATCGTCCTGAACGCCGGCGGCCACGAGGTGACTGCGAAGCTCGCGGACGTCGCGCGTTTCAACCCCAAGGGCCTGCGCGCGAGCGCATTCGCACCGAAGGGCGCCGTCGCACGGGTGTCCGTGCAGCGGCTCGGCGCAGGCAAGACGCCCGCGGCGGGGCGGCTCGAGCTCGGGCCGCAAGCGGCGATGGTCGTGATCGAGCCGCGCAGCCGTGAGGTGCTCGCGCTGGTCTCGGGTGATACGCCGGAGTACGGCTTCAACCGCGCGCTCCACGCCGTTCGCCAGCCGGGCAGCACGTGGAAGCCGATCACGTACGCGCTCGCGCTCGACAGGGGCACGCACACCGCGGCCAGCCTCGTGCTGGACGCGCCCGAGGTCTTCGACGAGTGGCGGCCGAGCAACTACGAGACGTGGAGCTACGCGGGCTCCGTGCGCTTGCGCGAGGCGCTCGCGCAGTCGATCAACCTGATCGCCGTGCGCGTCATGACCGAGGTGACGCCCGCGGCCGTGGTGGAGCTCGCCAAGAAGCTGGGCATCACGACCGAGCTCGAGCCGTCGCTCGCGCTGGCGCTCGGCGCGAGCGGCGTGCGGCCGGTAGAGCTCGTCAACGCATACGCCACGTTCGCCGCGGGTGGCCGCTACGCCCCGTACAAGCTGGTGCGCGCGGTGTACGACGCGCAGGGCAACAAGGTGAAGCTGCCCAAGCCCGCGGTCCCCGAGCAGGTGATCAAGCCGCAGGCTGCCTACGTGCTCACGAGTATGCTGGAGAGCGTGGTGAAGTCGGGAACGGCGTCCGCCGCGCGCAAGCTCGAGCGACCCGTCGCGGGCAAGACCGGCACCAGCAACAACGCGCGCGACGCCTGGTTCGTCGGCTACAGCGCCGAGCTGGTCGCCGGCGTCTGGGTCGGCTACGACGATCACCGGCCGCTCGGCAAAGGTGAGAGCGGCAGCAAGAGCGCGCTGCCGATCTGGATCGACTTCATGAAAGGCGCCTCGACTGGACGCGCGGTCGATTTCCCCGTCCCGAGCGGCATCGAGCGGGTGAAGATCGATCCGAAGAGCGGCCTGCGCGCCTACGACGGCATGCCGGAAGCGATCGATGAGGTCTTCGTCGCGGGCACCGCACCCACGCAGACCGCTCAGCCGAAGGATGTTCTCGGCAGCAACGACTTCCTGATGCAGCAGCTGGGCGGCGGTGCCGTCCCGCCGGCCCCGCAGTAAGCTCGAACCATGACCGGCGACCAGGCCGTACACGCGTGGCTCTCGCGCGAGGGCGCGCATCGCGACTTCGTGGCCTGGGCAGAGCCGTTCGGCCCGGAAGTGGTCCGGCTCTGGGAGAGCTGCCCGCGGGGTGACTGGTTGCTGGCGCTTGCGGCACGGCTGCGCGCGCCCTCGCGGCTGCTCGTGATGGCGGCTTGCGACTGCGCGCTCGGGGCGCTCGAAGCCTTGGGCGGGCAGCAGGAACGCGTCTTCGAATCGATGAGCACGATCCGCCGCTGGGCAGCGGGCACGCTGCCTCCGCTGTCTACGGAGCAGATCGAGGGCATGCGCGCGCAGCTGGAGGCGGCTCGCGACGGAGCGCAGGATGCGGCGGAGGCCGAGGCCGCTCTGGCCGCGTTGGCGGCGCTCGAGACCATCGGCGACCCGGCGATGGCGACGTCGGCCGCAGCGTTTGCGGCGCACGCGAGCTTGATGAGCGCGGCAGACTGCGCGATGGAGCAAGCGCTTCGGTTTGCGCAGCATCAAAGCGCGCAGGCCGTACGTGCGGTGCTACCCGCGGTCATGATCGCGGGGCTTTGGGGCGCGCGCGAAAGCAAAACGCCCGCGGGTTAGGCGGGCGTTTGCTGGGTAGCTGAGCGCGCACGTGCATGGACGCACGTGCACGGAGACGAGAACGGCGTTAGGCGCGGGCCGACGAAGTCTTGGACGAAGACTTGGCCTTCTTGGGCGCCTTGCTGCCGTTCACGCCCTTGGCCTTCGGGAGCAACGCCTCGGCGAGCTCATCGGCGCGATCGGGGTTCTCCCAGCTGAAGCTCTTCTCGGTGCGGCCGAAGTGGCCGTACGAGGCGGTCTTCGCGTAGATCGGCCGGAGCAGATCGAGGGTCTCGATCAGCGCGGCGGGCCGGAAGTCGAACAGCTCGGCGACCACCTTGGCGATCTTCTGGTCGTCCACGACGCCCGTGCCGAACGTGGTCACGTACACGCCGACCGGCTTCGCGACGCCGATCGCGTACGCGACCTGGACCTCGGCGCGACGCGCGAGCTTGGCGGCCACGATGTTCTTCGCGACGTAGCGCGCGAAGTAGCAGGCGCTGCGATCGACCTTGCTCGGGTCCTTGCCGCTGAACGCGCCGCCACCATGGCGACCCATGCCGCCGTACGTGTCGACGATGATCTTGCGACCGGTAAGGCCGGCGTCGCCGCACGGGCCTCCGACGACGAACCTGCCGGTCGGGTTGACCCAGAACTTCGTCTTCTTGTCGATCATGTTCGAGGGCAGCGTGGGCTTGATGATCTGCTCGATCACCGCCTCCTCGAGGTGCTTGTGCTTGACGTCCGGGTGGTGCTGCGTCGAGAGCACGACCGCGTCGATGCGCGAAGGCCGGCCATCGTCGCCATACTCCACCGTGACCTGGCTCTTCGCGTCGGGGCGGAGCCACTCGAGCTTGCCGTTCTTGCGCAGCTCGGCCTGCTTGCGCACGAGCTTGTGCGCGAGCTGGATCGGCATCGGCATCAGCTCCTTGGTCTCGTCGACCGCGAAGCCGAACATGAGGCCTTGATCGCCAGCGCCCTGCTCCTTGTGCAGACCCTGGCCGGCGGTGACGCCCTGCGAGATGTCCGGCGACTGCTCTTCGACCGCGGTCAGGATCGCGCAGGTGTTGGCGTCGAAGCCGATGTCCGAGCTCGTGTAGCCGATCTCGCGGATCGCAGCGCGGATGATCTCCGGGTAGTTGACCCGCGCGGTGGTGGTGATCTCACCGGCCACGATCGCGTAGCCCGTCTTGACCATCGTCTCGCACGCCACGCGCGCGCGCTTGTCCTGCGCCAAGATGGCGTCGAGCACCGCGTCCGAAACGGCATCGCAGACCTTGTCCGGATGACCCTCGGAAACCGATTCGGAAGTGAACAAATAACCGGCCATTGCCTCACCTTTCGGCCGGCCCCTGCCGGCGCGTCAGCCGCTTTTAGTCGGGGCCCCCTACCCTGTCAAAGCCGGCGTCCGGGAAAACGTGCGCTCGCGGGCTCGCTGCGCTCACGGCCGGTGTTTGAGCACATCCGCCCACGCGAGCATCGCGCTGCCCGCGTGTTGAACGAAGTCGTTACGGACCTCGAGGCTGCCTTGGGTGGCCGGAAATCCCCCGTTCGCGGCATGCGGATCGCGCATCAGGTGGATCGGGCCGGGCGCGAAGCGCATGCGCATCAGAAGGCCCAGGTGCGCGTCCATCTGCGCGGCCAGCGCGGTGAGCTCCGTCTTCGAGCGACCCTTTTTCCGTGCCGCCGTATAGATCGGCGCGCCCGCCTCCACGCGCGACGCGACGGAGGTCAGCCTCGGGACGATCACCGGCCCTACCCCGATCGCGCCGTGCACCGGCCATGGCGTCTCCCCCGGTCGGTACAAGAGCGCGCGCTGATAGCCGAGCCAGCGCAAGCAAAAGTCGAGCGACTCGCCCACGTCCATGCGATCGGCGGCCGCGGCTACGGCCTGACAGGTCCAGTGCTCCTCACCGTAGAAGTACCGGCTGCCGAAGAAGCTCCAGCCGGCGCCCGTGATGTGCTTCATCAGCGGACGCGCGGTCGCGAGATCGCGCTCGTCGCCGAGCACCCGGTGGCTCGCGAGCAGCGCGACCGCCGCTTCGCCGCTGTAATACATCTTCTGGATGTCGACCGGCTTGTTCGCGCGCACGTCGTAGACGTGCATCAGCTCGCCGTCCTCGCGCTGCATGCTGCGGATGAACGACGTAAGGCGCACGAGCATGTCCCGCACCTCCGGATCGTCGCCACCCGCGAGCACCTCGGTCGCGGCGAGCGCGGTCAGCGCGGCGGCGCCCATGTCGGGCAGATCGTTGAAGCCCACGCACGCACGCTCGGGGTCGCCGCAAGTCTTCCAGGCCTGCTCGCGCACGAAGCGCAGCGCGGCCAGCGCGCCGGCGCGCGCGGAGGGCATGTCGAGCGCGCGCGCGGCCTGCGCCAGGAAGAACGCGGTGCCGGCGTGCCGGGGCAAGCTGTATTGCCCCCGCATTTCGCGGTTCTTGCGCGCGTCGTAGCGGTACGTGAAGCGCCCGTTGTCGGCCTGGTGGCGCAGCAGGAACAGCGCTCCTTCGCGCGCGGCGCGCTCGAGGTTCTTGACCGTGATCGCTTCGTCCGAAGGAAATGGCACTTGCGTGAGCGTGAGGCTGGCGACGCGCTCGAACGCACCCTCGCGCGCGATGACCTCGGGCGAGCCGCCGAGCTGCTCGGCGACGAGCTTGGCGACGGCGACAGGGTCCAAGCCGAAGGTGAGGTCCGGGATAGGCGTGCCCACCGCGACGTCCCAGAGCGCGGCGCGCGTGA
>Ga0190269_10001251_pt1 | contig 12284 bp, 10 predicted proteins | sample Popmic249IS_FD_133749 | JGI IMG/M metagenome (GOLD analysis project Ga0190269, IMG submission 133749) | Populus adjacent soil microbial communities from riparian zone of Blue River, Arizona, USA - 249 IS | ecosystem: Environmental > Terrestrial > Soil > Riparian zone | place: USA: Arizona...
ATCTTGGCGATCAGGCGCGGCAGGGCCGACTCCGACGACGACGTCGAGACGATCAGCAGGAACTCGCGGCCCAGGTAGCGCAGCAGCGTGAGGATGTTGATCCGCGCGACCGCCCAGAGCAGCGCGCCCAGGATGACGAACACGAAGATCGCGCAGGTGGCGTAGAAGCCGAGCATGATCTGCGCCAGGCTCTTGAGCGCGTCGACGCCGGTCGCGCCGACCACCGCCGCCATCGCGCCGAACGCCCCGATCGGCGCCAGCCACATGATCATCGCGAGGATCTTGAAGACCAGGCGCTGGATGGTGGCGACGGCCCGCAGCACCGGCTCGCCGCGCGTACCCATGGATTGCAGGGCGAAGCCGACGAGCAGGGCCACCAGCAGGGTCTGCAGGACCTCGCCGTCGGTGAGCGCCGACAGCAGGGAGGTCGGGATGATGCCGAGGATGAAGTCGGCGGTGCCCTCCGAGGCGTTGTCGCCGACGGCCTTCTGGCCCTCCGCGGCGGCGGCCGCGTCGAGGTTCAGGCCCGAGCCCGGGTGGATGAGGTTGCCGACGACCAGGCCGATCGCCAGCGCCACCGTGGACATGACGAGGAAGTAGCCGAGCGCGAGGCCGCCGACCCGGCCGACCTTGGCGGCCTGGCGTACGGAGCCCACGCCGAGCACGATCGTGCAGAAGATGACCGGGCTGATCATCATCTTGATGAGGTTGACGAAGCCGGTGCCGATGGGCTTGAGCTCCACGGCGAAGTCCGGAACGAGGAGACCGACGGCGATGCCGAGCAGAACGGCGACGATCACCGCCAGATAGAGGTAATGGGTGCGGTCCCGCCTGGCCCGCGGGACGGTCTGGGTGTCCATGCCGCAGACTGTGGCCTGCGTCTCACCGCCGGGGCACCATTACGTTCATTCTGTTCACCGCGCCGAAACGCGCCCGATGTCCGCCCGGCACGACTGGTAGGAGCCCATGACCCGACGCTGGAGCATCGCGGGGCAACTCTTCGCCCTGCAGGTGCTGGTGGTGACGCTGCTCGTCGGCAGCGCCACGGTGGCCGCGGTGCTGCTGGCCCGCCGGGACGCGCGTACCGCCGCGATCGAGAAGGTGACCGGGGTGGCCGAGGCGATCGCGCACTCCCCCGCCGTCGCCGACGCGCTGCGTTCGCCCGACCCGGTCGCGGTGCTGCAGCCGTACGCGGAGGCCACCCGCCGGGCCACCGGCACGGACTTCATCGTGGTGATGGCCCCGGACCGGACCCGCTACACCCATCCGACCCCGGCGCTCATCGGGCAGCGCTTCGCCGGGTCGGTGGCGGGCGCCCTCGCCGGCGGCACCGTGGTGGAGCAGTACAGGGGAAGCCTCGGCGACTCGTGGCGGGCGGTCGTCCCGGTCCGGGCGGCGGACGGCACGGTCATCGGTCTCGTCTCGGTCGGCATCACCACCGAGGCCATCAACCGCACGCTGCTGCGGCAACTGCCCATGGTCGCCGTCGCCACCGGCATCGCCCTGCTGCTCGCCGCGGCCGGCGCGTGGCTGCTGAGCCGCCGGCTGCGCCGCCAGACCCACGGCCTCGGCCCGGCCGAGATGACCCGCATGTACGAGTACTACGACGCGGTCCTGCACTCGGTGCGCGAGGGCCTCGTCGTGGTGGACCGCGACGGCACCGTGGCGCTCATCAACGACGAGGGGCGGCGCCTGCTCGGCATGGCCCCCGGCGCCCCGGCCGAGGGCCCGGTCGCGGCGCTCGACCTGCCGCCCGAGGCCGCGGCGCTGATCGCGTCGCGCCGCGCCACCCTGGACGAGCCGGTGCTCGCCGGCGACCGGGTGCTGGTCGCCAGCCAGCGCGAGACCCGCTTCGAGGGCCGGTCGCTGGGCACGGTGCTGACCCTGCGCGACCACACCGAGCTGCGCGAGCTGACCGGCGAGCTGGACTCCGTCCGCGGGCTGACGCAGGCGCTGCAGGCCCAGGCGCACGAGGCCGCCAACCGGCTGCACACCGTGCTGACCCTGGTGGAGCTCGGGCGCCCGGACGAGGCCATCCGGCTGGCGACCGAGGAGCTCGAGGTGGCGCAGCGGCTCACCGACCGGGTGGTGGGCGCCGTCGAGGAGCCCGCGCTGGCGGCGCTGCTGCTCGGCAAGTCCGCGCAGGCCGGCGAGCGCGGGGTGGAGCTGATCGTGGACGAGGACTCCCGGGTCGAGGGCGAGCCGGTGCCCAGCCGCGACCTGCTCACCGTGGTCGGCAACCTCGTCGACAACGCGCTGGAGGCGGTCGCCGCCGCCGAACCGCCGCGCCGGGTGCGGGTGCTGGTGCGCCAGGATGACGGCGCGGTGCTGGTGCGGGTCAGCGACACCGGGCCGGGGCTGAGCGCGGAGCAGGCCGCCGCCGCCTTCCGCCGCGGCTGGTCGACCAAGCCCGGCGAGGGGCGCGGCGTCGGCCTGTCGCTGGTCCGGCAGGTCGCCGAACGGTACGGGGGCACGTACGCGATCACCTCCCCCGACGGCAGCGGGGCGGTGCTGACCGTGCGGCTGCCGGTGCCGTCATGAGCGCCATCCGGGTGCTCGTCGTCGACGACGAGCCGCTGATCGCCGAGGCGCACCGGGCGTACACGGAGAAGGTCGGCGGGTTCGAGGTGACCGCGGTGGCGCACACCGCCCGCGACGCGATGGCGGCGCTGCGCGCCGGGCCGGTGGACCTGGTGCTGCTGGACCTCAACCTGCCCGACAAGCACGGCCTGGAGATCGCCCGCGCCCTGCGCGCCGCGGGCAGCGGCACCGACGTGCTCGCGGTGACCTCGGCCCGCGACATCGGCATGGTCCGCCAGGCCGTCGCCCTCGGCGTGACCCACTACCTGCTGAAGCCGTTCACCTTCGCGGCCTTCCGCGACAAGCTCGACCGGTACGCCCAGTACCGCAGCCAGGTCCGCGCCGCCGGCGAGGTGGCCGCCCAGCACGAGATCGACCGGGTCTTCGCCACCCTGCGCGGCGCGCCGCACGACACCCTCCCGAAGGGCCTCGACGCGCGCACGCTCGACCTCGTCCTCGGCGCGCTCCGCGAGACGCCGGCGCAGGGCCTGTCGGCGGCGGAGGTGGCGGCACACATCGGCGCCTCCCGGGTCACCGCCCGGCGCTACCTGGAGCACCTCGCCGACGCGGGAGGGGTGGTCCGCAGCCCCCGGTACGGCGGGCCCGGCCGCCCGGAGGTCGAATACCGCCCGGCCTGACCCTCGCCGCGCAGCGCGGCCTGCCTCAGCGGGGCGGGCGGCGGTCCGCGGCCGCGTAGGACACCGCCGCCGTGAGCGCGGAGACCGTCAGCACGGACGGCCACGACCCGATGCGCTTGGCCAGCGGGTGCGACAGCCCGAACGCGCCCACATAGGTGGCGGCCAGCGCCGCGGTCACCGCCGGGCTCGTGCGCCGGGCCCACTCGCGCCCGGCGAGCACGCCGCCGGCCGCGAGGACCGCGCCGCCGAGGGGACGGATGCCGGTGCGGCGGGCGAGCTGCCAGCCGCCGATGAGGGAGCCCGCGGTGATCGCGGCGGTGGGAAGACGCATGCGGCGACCGTACCCCGACGGGCTGGACAGGAAGTCGTAGGATCCTCAGTGGAGTGCCGGGAAGTCTGGTCGGCGATCGCCGACCCCTGGAGGCGTCATGATCGCCCGCCCCGCACCCATCTCCCCCACCTCGGCAAACGCCCCCCCTCGGGGCATGTCAGGAGTTGCCATGACCATGTCGGATGCGGCGGCGATCGACATCACCGCCCTGCGCAAATCGTTCGGCGCCGCCACCGCCCTCGACGGGCTGGATCTGCGGGTGGCCGCCGGTGAGGTGCACGGCTTCCTCGGCCCGAACGGCAGTGGGAAGACCACCACGATCCGGGTGCTGCTGGGGCTGCTCCGCGCCGACTCCGGTCAGGTGCGGATGCTCGGCGGCGACCCGTGGCGCGACGCGGTCGGCCTTCACCGGCGGCTGGCGTACGTGCCCGGAGACGTCACCCTGTGGCCCGGCATCACCGGCGGCGAGGCCATCGACCTGCTCGGCCGGCTGCGCGGGGGGCTCGACCGGCGCCGCCGCGACGAGCTGCTCGAGGAGTTCGACCTCGATCCGCGCAAGAAGGCCCGCACCTACTCCAAGGGCAACCGGCAGAAGGTCGCCCTGGTCGCGGCGCTCGCCTCGGACGCCGAGCTGCTGCTGCTCGACGAGCCCACGTCCGGGCTGGACCCGCTGATGGAGTCGGTCTTCCAGCGCCGGATCCACGAGGTGAAGGAGCAGGGCCGCACGGTGCTGCTGTCCAGCCACATCCTGGCCGAGGTCGAGGCCCTGTGCGACCGGGTGAGCATCATCCGGCTGGGCCGCACCGTCGAGTCCGGCACGCTCACGGAGCTGCGCCACCTGACCCGCACGTCGATCGCGGTGGAGACCACCGAGGCGCCGCGCGGCATCGAGACCCTGCCGGGCGTGCACGACCTGATCGTCGAGGACCACCACGCCCGCTTCGACGTCGACACCGCCCAGCTGGGCGAGGTCGTCCGCCGGCTCGCGCCGCTGGGGGTGCGCAGCATGACCAGCACCCCGCCCACGCTGGAGGAGCTGTTCCTGCGCCACTACGGCGACCAGGAGCGTGCGGCCGAGAAGGTGGCGTCGTGACCGGCACGCTGAGCCTGCTGCGCTTCCTCCTGCGCCGCGAGCGGTTCGGCCTGCCCTGGTGGCTGCTGGGCGCGAGCCTGCTCGTGCTCGTGCAGTCCACCCAGAGTCAGAGCCTGTACGACACCCCCGAGGCGCTGGCCCGGCTGCGCGAGACGATCGGCGGCAACAGCGCGGTCATCGCGATGAGCGGGCCGCCCCGATTGCTGCAGTCCATCGGCGGGGAGGTGGTCTTCGAGATCTTCGCGTTCGCGGCGGTCGTCGTCGCGCTGATGAACATGTTCCTGGTCGGCCGGCACACCCGCGCCGACGAGGAGTCCGGCCGGGCGGAGCTGCTGCGCTCGGCCCGGGTGGGCCGGCACGCCCCGCTGGCGGCCGCGCTGCTGCTGGCCGGCATCGCCGATCTCGCCGTCGGCCTTCTCGTCGTCGCCGTGGCCACCGGCACCGGGCTGCCGGTGGCCGGCTCGCTGCTGTTCGGGGCCGCCCTCGCCGCGACCGGCCTGGTCTTCGCCGCGCTCACCGCGGTCGCGACGCAGGTCTTCGAGAACACCCGGGCGGCGTACGGGGCTGTCACGCTCGTGCTCGGGGCTGCGTACATGCTGCGCGCCGCCGGGGACGTGGGCGACGGCACGCTGTCCTGGGCCTCGCCGATCGGGTGGGGGCAGCGCGCCTTCCCGTACGCCGGGGACCGCTGGTGGCCGCTGCTGTTCCCGCTCGCGACGGCCGTCCTGCTGGGCGCCGCCGCGGTGCGGCTGCTGAGCCGCCGTGATTTCGGGGCCGGCCTGGTGTCGCCGCGGCCGGGACGAGCCGGCGCCTCCGCAGTCCTGCGCAACCCGTCCGCCCTGGCGTGGCGCCTGCAGCGGGGCTCGCTGGCCGGCTGGGCCGCCGGGCTCGGCCTGCTCGGCGTCGCGTACGGCTCCATCGGCAACAGCATCGAGCAGTACGTGCGGGACAACCCCGAGGTGGCCGAGTTCCTCCCCGGCGGCGCCGCCGACGTCCTCGACTCCTACCTGGCGCTGACCGCCGTCACGGCTGCCGTGCTCGCCGCGGCGTACGGCGTGTCCAGCGTCCTGCGCGCCCGCGCCGAGGAGACGTCGGGCCGGGCCGAGGCGGTCCTGGCCACCGCGACCAGCCGGCTGAGCTGGCTGGCCGGGCAGCTCGGCGTCGCCCTGGCCGGCAGCGCGCTGACCCTCGTCGCGTACGGCCTCGGCGTGGGCGTCTCGTACGGCCTGACCGTCTCGGACGCCGGCCAGGTGCCCCGCCTCGTCGGGGTCTCGCTCGCCTACCTCCCGGCGGTCTGGCTGGTCGTCGCGGCGGCGGTGCTGGCGCTGGGCTGGCTGCCCCGGCTCACCGCCGTGCTGGCCTGGACGGTCGTGGCCTATTGCGCGGTGATCACGCTCTTCGCGGACTCGTTCCGCCTGCCGGCCTGGTCGCAGCAGGCCTCGCCCTTCGCCCACACGCCGGAGGTCCCGCTGGACGATCCCACGATCACGCCGCTGCTGACGCTCACCCTCACGGCCGCGGCGCTGGTCGCCGCCGGCTACGCGGGCCTGCGCCGCCGCGACATCGGCGCCTGACTCAGACGTCGACGCCGATGCGGCAGGCGCCGGCGACGAACCGGGCCTACCGGTGCAGGCATCCCGTCATCTCCGCCGGCGCCACGTCCGGGAACGAGCCGTCGCCGAAGAGGATCCGGGCCGCCGCCGCCCGCCCCGCCCGGTTGCGCAGCATCGCCACCGCCGCCTCGGCCGCCGCCGGGGACCGTACGCCCGCGAACATCCGGCGCAGCGCCAGCCGTCCCCGGAAGCGGGCCCGGAACGCGTCCCCGGCGTACCGGCGCAGCACACAGTGGTCGCCGGTGCGCAGGTACTCGGCGGTGACCGCCGCGGCCAGCTCCGACATGCGCAGGCACGGATCCAGGCCGCCCGCGGTCAGCGGCGACACCGCGCCCGCCGCGTCGCCGACGAGCAACCCTCCGGGGCACGCCAGGCGGCGCAGGACGCCGCCCACCGGGATGGGACCGCCGCGCCGCTCCACCGGCCCGGCCGGCGCGGACCGGCCCGGCGCGCCGGCGGCGAACTCGTCCAGGAGGTGGCGTACGCCGGCCCGCATCGCCCGCGGGTACCCGGCGACGCCGACGTGGGCGTGCCGGCCGTCGTCGATCACCCAGCCCAGGTAGCCCGGGGCGACCCGCGGGTCGAGGACGCAGTGGAAGGCCGGCGCGGCGCCGCCCGGGGCGATGGGGTGGACCAGCTCGGCGCCGACCAGGAAGCGGCGGTTGACGTCGAGCCCGAGGTCGCGGGCCACCCGGGAGCGGGCCCCGTCCGCGCCGACCACGAAGCGGGCGGCCACCGGGTCCGCGCCCTCGAACCGGGCCACGCCACCGGACGCCCCCGCGTACCGGACACCCAGCAGCACCCCGGCGCCCGCCGCCACGGCCGCCCGGCGCGCGTGCTCGTAGACGCCGGCCATGTCGGCCACGCGGTACTCGTCGCGGTCGCTGGTGAGCCGCACCGGGGACCGCCGCGACGGCGGATACACCACCACGTCACGGACGCCCGGGCCGAGCAGGTGGCCGGGCAGGTCGAAGTCGTCGAGGGTACGGCGGACGAAGATGCCCGTGGTCCGGATGCCCGACGCCAGCGACCGCCGCCGGTCGACCACCAGCACGCTGAGCTCGCGGCGGGCGAGGAGGCGGGCGGTGTGCAGGCCGGCCAGGCCCGCACCCACGACGAGAACGTCAACTCTCTGCACAGTCAGGGACGCTAAGGCCGCTGATGCGCCGGGGCGGCCGGTCGCACGCTACCTGCCCCGGACCTCCACAGCTCCGCCACAAGCACCCGCCAGGATCGCGTCGAGGCCGCGGTCGAAGAGGCTCTCGTCGTCCCATCGCTCGGCGTCCAGGTGCCCGGAGGCGGTGAGCGTCGGGTACGCGGCCGGGTCGGCGGTGATGTGCGCCCGGGCCGGCGCGGGGCCGGCGCCGGGCGACCGCCGCCACGCCGACTCGGTGAGCGCGGCGCCGATCACGTAGTTGGCGAGCAGGCGGGTGGTCACGGCGAGCCCGAGGTCCGAGAGGCCGCCGCGGACCAGCGCGGACTGCAGGAACTCGGTGCGGGCCAGGACGTTGGGGCCGAGCACGGGCCGCCCGATCAGGCCGGGCGCCCACGGATGCTCCAGCATGGCCGTGCGCCACGCGCGGGCCAGGGCCCGGACGTCCTCGCGCCAGTCCGCGGTCACCGGCGGCACGGGCGCCGCGCCGAAGATCCGGTCGACGGCGAGGTCGAGGACGTCCTCCTTGGTCCGTACGTGCCAGTACAGCGCGGTGGGGGTCACGTCGAGCGCCCCGGCCAGCCGGCGCATCGTCAGGCCCTCGATGCCGTGGCCGTCGAGCAGCGCCACGGCCGCCTCGACGATCCGTTCCCTGGTCAGCGGCGTTGAGCGCGCCCGGACTCCCGGGTCGCGCAGCCACACCGACGACGGCTCATCCTTCGTCACCAGGGCACTTTAACGTTGTCAAGCGTCCTGTACAGCGTTAAGTTAACGACGTGCCCCTCCTGCGAATCCAGCTGCGGACCGACCGCACGACGGCCCGGCACGTGCTCGCGCTGCACCTGGCCGGGAAGATCCATCACGAGTCGCGAGCCGCCGCGCGGGACGAGGCCTGGCGCCGCGGCCACACGCCGGCCGCCGAGCCGGTGTTCGTGGGGGTGACCAACGGGCGTCCCGTGCACCTGCTCTACGACGTCGAGGTCTATCCCGGCACGACCCCGTGACGGGCTGAGCAGCGGACGTTCACGCGCCGGTCAGCTCGTGTTGCGCCGGGCGACCACCGCAGCCGCGATCGTGGTGGGCGATGTAGATCCCTCGATGGAGCGGTGGCCATGCTCGTCCCCGTGGTGATTGCCCTGGCGGCCTGTGTCGGCGTGCTCCTGGCCGCGCTGGAGAGTCCGCACGCCCGTGACAGCCGGACGGTGGAGTGGCTCAGCCGGGCGGTCGTGACCGCCGGCGCCGCGACCGCCGCGCTCGCGCTGGCCCTGGCCGTCCTCTGATGAACGACGTCGTGGCCCGCGACGGCGGTTGTCGCCGCTGACAGCGGGCAGCGTCGTGGCCCGCGGCAGGGAGAGGAGCCGCGGGCCACGACGAGTCCGGGGTCAGGCCGGCGAGACGACCACCGGCGTGTGCAGGACCCGGTCGGCGCCGAGCACGCGCCGCTCCCCCGTCAGCCGTACGGTCGCCGCACACGGCAGGTCGGTGGCCGAGCGCCCGACGTGGAGCTCCAGCTCGCCCGGCTCGACGATCCGGCTGAGGTCGCGCCCGACGAAGGCCGTCCGGTCAGCGTGCAGGGTGAACTCCACCCGCGCCGCGGCGCCCGCGGCGAGCGGGACCCGGGCGAACCCGGCGAGCTGCAGCAGCGGCCGGGTGACCTCCGCCTGCACGTCGTGCAGGTAGAGCTGGACGATCTCCGCGCCGTCCCGGGGGCCGGCGTTGCGCACCCGCACCGACACCGTGACCGTGCCGTCGGTCGGCACGTCGGTCGCGTCCAGCGTCAGGTCGTCGTACTCGTAGGTGGTGTACGAGCGGCCGTGGCCGAAGCCGAACATCGCGGTCGGGTCGAGGTTGCTGACGCCCTCGCTGTTCGCCCCGTACGGCGGCTGCAGGTACGTGCCCGGCTGACCCCCCGCGAGGCGGGGAACCTGCACCGGCAGCTTGCCGCTCGGGTTGATGCGCCCCGAGACGACCCCGGCGATCGCGGCGCCGCCCTCCTCGCCCGGCATGAACGCCTGGATCATCGCGGCGGCCTGCTCGTAGGCGCCCAGCGCGTACGGGCGGCCGGAGACGACGACCACGACGACCGGCGTACCCGTCTCGAGGAGCTTGCCCAGCAGCTCGCCCTGCACCCCCGGCAGCGTGAGGTCGGGGACGTCGCAGCCCTCGCCGGAGGTGCCGCGGCCGAACAGGCCGGCCCGGTCGCCGACGACGGCGATGCAGACGTCGGCGTCGCGGGCGGCGGCGACCGCGGCGTCGAAGCCGGAGCGGTCCTCGTCCCGGACCGGGCAGCCGGTCTCCAGCGTGAACCGGTCGTCGGGCAGCTCGGCGCGCAGCGCCGCCCACAGCGAGGAGGCCTCCAGGCCGATGCCCAGCTCGGGGTAGTCGCCGAGGACGTGGTTGGGGTAGGAGTAGCAGCCCATGAACGCCTGCGGGTCGTCGGCGCACGGGCCGACGACCGCGATCCGGCGCGGGGCGGCGCCCAGGCTCAGCGGCAGCACGCCGGAGTCGTTGGCCAGCAGCACGATCGAGCGCTCGGCGATCTCGCGGGCGACGGCCCGGTTGCCGGCGGAGTCGAAGTCGATGCCCGCGCCGGCCGCCACCGACGCCTCCGGGGTCCAGCCGGCGTCGAGCAGGCCCAGCTCGGCCTTCTGCCGCAGCACCCGGCGGGCGGCCCGGTCGACGAGCTCCTCGGGCACCCGGCCGGAGCGCACCAGCTCGACGAGCTCCTCGTGGTAGCCGATCGCGTCGGGCAGCTCGACGTCGATGCCGGCGGCCAGCGCCAGCGCCCCGGCCTCTCCGGGGGTCGCGGCGACGCGGTGCATGGTCTGCAGGAACGGCACCGACCAGTAGTCGGAGACGACCACCCCCTCGAAGCCCCACTCGTCGCGCAGGACGCCGGTGAGCAGGCTCGCGTCGGCGCCGACCGGGACGCCGTCGATCTCGGAGTACGAGTTCATCACCGAGCGGGCGCCGCCGGCGCGGATCGCGGTCTCGAACGGCGGCAGGATGTATTCCCGCAGCTCGCGGGGGCCCATGGCGACCGGGGCGTGGTTGCGGGCGGCCCGGGAGGCGGAGTAGCCCGCGAAGTGCTTGAGCGTGGCGACGACGCCCTGGCTCTCGAGGCCGCGCACGTACGCGGCGCCCAGCTGCCCGACCAGGTACGGGTCCTCGCCCATCGTCTCCTCGACGCGGCCCCACCGGTAGTCGCGGACGACGTCGAGCACGGGCGAGAGGCCCTGGTGCACGCCGACCGCGCGCATGTCGGCGCCGATCCGGCGGGTCATCCGCTCGACCAGCTCGGGGTCGAAGGTGGCGGCCCAGGCCAGCGCGGTCGGGTACACGGTCGCGCCCAGCGTGGTGAACCCGGTGAGGCACTCCTCGTGCACGATCGCCGGGATGGCGTGCCGGCTGCTCCGCACGACCTCTTGCTGCATCTCGACCACCCGCGCCCGGCCCCCCTCGGCGCTGAGCGGCCGGGTGCCGAAGACCCGGGTCAGGTGGCCGATGCCGTCGCGCACGGCCTCGTCGAACGGGCGGGAGCCGGCGGAGAACACATCCTGCATCGGGGCGACCTCGCCGGTGGCGTCGACGCCGAACCCCTTCCAGACGCTGCCGAGCTGGGCGACCTTCTCCTCGAGGGTCAGCCGCTCCAGCAGCGCGTCAGCGCGCTCGGCGCTGGACAGGGCGGTGTCGGTCCATGGTTGCGGGCCGGCCTTCAGCACGGTCATCAGTTCCTCCTGCTTCGCCGAAACTTCCGGTGCTATTCCGGACGGCTCAGGCAGTCTCTCCCGGCGCATCTCCCCCGCGCAAGCCGTCAATCCCGGCAAACTCCGGTCCCGGCAGGGAGGTACTATTCGGAATTCTGTCGTAAGTTTCAGAGCTTCCGCAAACAACGATCCCGCCGTCTCCGCACCGGAGACGACGGGATCGAGGGGGGCAGCGTCGGGTTACTCGCCCGGCTTCTTGAACTCCTCCTGCGGCTTGCCCTCCATGTAGTCGGCCACCGTGCGGTACACCGCCGGGTTCACGATGCCGTGCGACATCCGGTCGGTGTGACCCGCCCAGTCCGGGTTCACCAGGTAGCCGGCGACGACCAGCGACTGGGTGCCGACCACGAGCGAGGCCGTCTTGTCCGCGTCGGTCGTACCCGTCTTGCCGAAGACCGGGTGACCCACCACCTGGCGGGCGTTGCGCTCGGTCGCCCCGCCGCAGCTGCCGAGCTGGGCCTGGTCGCCGACCGGGCAGCGGGCCGCGTCGAGGGCCTTGCGGGCGACCTCCTTGCTGGTCACCCGGTTGCACTCGGGCTGGCCCACGCTCAGCTTGGTGCCGTCGGCGGAGGTGATCCGCTGCACCGGGGTCGGCTTGCAGTACATGCCGTCGCCGGCGAGCGTCGCGTACGCGTTGGCGATGTCCAGCGGGGTCGACGCCGAGACGCCCAGCGTGAACGCGCCCCACTGGTGCGCCGACGCCGGGTCGTTGGCGAAGTCGGCGTCCTGCTTGGCCCGGAACTGCACGCCGAAGCGCTTGGCCACGTCCACGACCTTCTCCGCGCCGACCTGCTCCTGCAGCGGCACGAAGTACGTGTTCACCGACTTGCCGAAGCCGGTCCACATGTTGAAGGTGCCCTGCTCGCTCTTGGACGCGTTCGACGGGCAGTAGAAGTGCGTGCCCGGGCAGGCCGCGTCCGAGCTCGGGCCGATGATGTAGCCGGACTTGTACGTCGAGCCCGACGTGATCGCGTGGTCCAGGCCGAAGCCGTTCTCCAGCGCCGCCACCATCGTGAACATCTTGAACACCGAGCCGGCCTGGTAGCCGACGATGTCGCCGCCGCCGGTGATGATCGGGTTGGTGGTGTTCGGGTAGGTGCCGCGGATGC
>Ga0190269_10001252_pt1 | contig 12275 bp, 9 predicted proteins | sample Popmic249IS_FD_133749 | JGI IMG/M metagenome (GOLD analysis project Ga0190269, IMG submission 133749) | Populus adjacent soil microbial communities from riparian zone of Blue River, Arizona, USA - 249 IS | ecosystem: Environmental > Terrestrial > Soil > Riparian zone | place: USA: Arizona...
CTCGGCGTCGGCAGGCACGGGTACGGTCAGCTCGTTCTGGACAACACCGCCGGCTTTTTCCAACAGAGCGACAAGCGGCGCAGAGTCCAGATTCTCGCGCGACAACGGTTCCGCGTCCATGGTGACGCCGGCTACCACCGCGTCGCGCCAGCGGTCTCGCGGCTCCTCGACCTCGCGGAGAGCAACGTGAAGGCCATGACGTCCGAACATATCCCAGAGGTAGGCAAGGCTGTCCTCGCCGGCTTCGCCATCCATTGGAAGCGAGGCGCTGGATGCCAAGATGCGCAACTTGTGGCGATGCGCGGGCTCTGTGAGCGCGAGCCGATCGAAAAGAAGGCGCAATAAGTACGATGTCTCGGTGCCTGCCGAGCCTCGCTGCAGGTGCAACTCGTCGAGAACGAGAAAGAAGTAGGCGTCGTCGTTGTTCCTGATCCAGTCGCGCGTGCGGTCGAGAATTGGCTCATCGACCTCCCGGGCAAGCATGGCATTCAGCATACTCACATTCGTGATGAGCAAGTCCGGAGGCGTCGCCTGCATGTCCCACCGTGACGTCAGCTCTCCGCCGTCCACCGACGGGAAGAGGAATCGAACGTCCTCGTTCTCCGGGCCGCGCTCCTTGTCCATCGATCTCGCGCGCTCTTGCGCGCGCTGCATCGCGACGGAAGCGCGAAACAATTCTGCGAGCTTTCGTTTACGCCGTTCGTGTTCCTTCTGGCTCGGGCGCGGGTGTTCGTGATAGCCAGTGACCGGTGTGTCGCTGGTGTAGCGACCGAAGAAGATCCGGTTGCCGGCGAAGTGGCGGTCCATCACGCGCCGAGCCAGCTCCGAGTCGAGCGCCCGGCGGATGCGCGCGAGCTGGTCCTCGACGAGCGCATTCATCGGATAGAGAATCAGCGCGCGCACTGCCGCCGGACGCCGCGGGGATTCACCGGCGCGTTGCAACCGGAATGGAGATGCGCCCTTCGAGCGGGACGTGGGTCGTTCCGGAACACCGTTATCACCCTCATACTTGCCGTAGGGCTCGCCGGACGGGGTTTGCCACCATCGACGCTTGAGGTAGTCGGCGTGCGGCGCCGGCCAATGAACCGCCTCCTTTGCGAGCATCGCCAGAACCGGCAGGAGAAACGACTCGGTCTTGCCAGAACCCGTGCCAGACGTCACGATTCCGGGGTGTCCTTGCTGTACGCCACGCTCGAGCATCTGCGCTTGATGCTGGTAGAGCGCGTACTGAGCGAGTCGCGCCTCTTCACCTTGCCCAGCTGGTTCCGAGTCCACCAAGCCCGCTAGCGACAGGTCTACGAACGCGGCTCGTTCATGGGCATCTAGGCCAGGCAATCGCGTGTCAAGAGCGTCCCCTGTCGCCAGCTCATTTAGTAACCAATTGACAGTCCTGTAGCGAGGGAGCGGTTCGATCAGTGGCTCGGTGCAGAACGTGCTTGGCCGCTCGAGAAGCACCCGTCGTTCGCGTGATACTCCCTCGTCTCGAATGCGGAATGCGGTTTCCAAATATGTAATATAGAGGTCCCGAATACGTTGAAAGCCACCGATGGGATCCTGCATGAGTCTTCTCCGGAATGTTGTGCCTTGTAGTCTATCAGGCTCGCAGGTGCTGTGCTTCCGCCAAAATGGTTTGCCAGCCGGTCACGGTCACTCCGGCTACGCGCAAATGGTCGTTGATGGCCTTCTGCTCGGCACCGGACCGTGGAATCAAGATTGTTCCCACCGCGAGTGCCGTCGCATCGGTGGGAGGTAGCCCATTGCCAGCCAATATCTCATAGACGCGCACCGCGTCCGCCGTATCACGCCTGGACAGCGAGAGAGCGCGCGCCAATGCGCCGATTCCATTCGTGTTACGCGTAATGTCGGACTGGGCGCTGGCGACGCTCTCCTTCCAGAGAGCCGGTGCGATCTCCATGATCTCAGGAGGAGCCGCGCCCTGGGGTGCAGCAGGCATCGGCACTCGCTCGCGATCATCGGCGTCGAGGAGTCCTAGAAAGCGCCAGACCGAGGGTGGTATAGGAAGTGTGACGCTCCCGTCGCTCGGGATGCACGCAATCAACACATTAGGCGGCCAGGCTAGACGCCCCATCTCACGATAGGGATCGTCTGACGCAAGGAGCTCGGAACTCGCAATAGGGATTGTTCGTGCCACGTCCCCGGATCGACCAGCCTGCGCTACTTCAAGGATAGGCGATAGATAGCCCTCCGTAGGGGCCCGGTTGAAGCCTTCGAGAACAACGATGCGGAGCCGTCCAGACTCCCTCGCGTCTCTCACCACCTCCAGCAATCCCGAGGGGCTCGGCAGGATCCGGCCTGATGCGCCGTCGAAACGGCCTAGAAGGTCGTGTGGTTCCATCGTCGAGCTACCGACGGGGATCCAGAGCAGCCGCCCAGCCGCCACGCCCGAGGCATACGCGTGCAGGAGGTCGTATCCATGATTGCCCACGATCACGGGCACCACACCTGCAACGAACGCCGCATGGAGGCCAAGCATCGTGTGGATGCTCAGCTCTCCTGCACTCGCAAGCGCCGCAAGCGCCCTTCTCACCGCCACCATGTCGAACAACTCAGGAGTCGCCTCACCGGATCCTAATCCAGGTGATACTCGATCATGGCGAAGGAAATGCATGGTGCCCCGGCCAGCGACCGACCTCCCGAGGATCGGTGCTAGTGCTGCACTAATGATGGCGGTATCCGCGAAAACTGTCTCCGGCCGGCGAGCGATTACTTCTAGTCTAGAGGTGACCTCCTGCTCGAACGAGGCGACCTTCGCGTCGAGCTCACGCTGCTTGGCAAGCAATGCGGCATCCAGCTCCGCACTCTCCGCCCGCTTAGCGTCGAGATCCTTCCGCAACTGCACCAGGTGCTCGGTCGTGCTTGCAAGTGCAATATCGATTTCGGTTTCTCGCGCCCGCACCTCTTCAGCGATCTTGGCCTGAACCTCGTGCTCGATCCGCACCTCCTCTCTAGCAAGGAGTGCTTGCGTCGCCTCAGTCAGCAGCGCAGTATCGCGCTGAATCGCATCGCGGAAGCTCTGCAGTCTATCTGCTCGGGCGCGCTCTAAGGCAGGATCGGCAGCACCCATCCGCCCGCTTTCAACAAGCTCGAGATACTGCCGGAACACCTTATCCGTCACCTCGATCGCCTTCGTAAGCTTAGGGTCCATCTTGCGCAACCGGGCGAGAATGCTTCGCGCAACCTGCGCGTCCGACAACCAGTTCTCGATGCCTGCGCTCGGCCCGTACTCAAGCCGTGGCGACACGAACCAGCGGACTCCATCGATTGAGACGCGATTTATATCCGTGTCCGAGGGACGATAGATGGGAACGCGAGCGGCGTCCTGGTGCCCATCCGGTCTGTCGAACGCCCATGATCCCGGCAACGCACCGCCTCTGAGGAGGACGGGACCCACGCAGACACCGCTAGAGAGCCAGAGCAGAACACGTCGTGCGAGCGGCGAAGGCGACAGTAGAACCCCGTCTCCAGTGATCATGCTGCGAAGCGCTGCGGGATCATCCCACTCGCGGAGATCCAGAACCTCGATCGGCTCCCTTGGATCTCTGAGTTGGAATACCTCGGGGCCGCGGCCGCGCTTGGCGGATGGATTCTCGTCGATGGTGAATTGCCAAAGACTGCCCACCTGCAAACTGAGCGGAGCGTCATGCCAATGGACCCGACCGCGCTCTGGAAACCGGGTAGTGGCATCTTCAAAGGGTCCGAGCCACTCGGTGCCAGTCGGATTGGACTCTACGAGTGGTTCGACGGTCGCGTAGTGATAGGTTTCGCTGCTGCGCGGCGTGCGCGTCAAGCGCCCTAGGTAGTGAACTGCGTTCGCCGTCGGCATTCGTCAGGACTCCGCCAGTTCGACGGCGCGTCGCACGTGAGAGTGCAGACGCCGGGGAATGCGTCGATCCGCTATCGAGAGGGCGTCCGGTATTGCGCGAAGATCGCGCAGGCGCCGCCGGAGGTCGGTGGGAAGCCGCACGGCGTCGCTGCCCGGCGCCGATGCTGCGGCCAGTAACCAGGCGAAGCGGCGCACGACTATCTCGTCTGCCTTCACACCGCTCAGCCATGTCAGGAGCCAGCGCTGCTCGCTCGCCCGCGAGACCGCGTATGCGTAGTACCGACCGATCGACTCTGTCTCGGCAGGGCCGCCAACCATGCCAGCATGTAATGCGATGGCGCGCGCAACAGGCAGAGGGACCTGGGGACCGTCGTCCCCAGAACGTGCGATTACAACAGAACCGACAGGGGAGAAAGCCTTTCTTCCGGCGCGCCGGAAGCCATCCAGCAACGCCCAAGAGCGAGAGAGCTTCGTTCGCCGCTGCTCACTCGACGTAACGACGTAGCGATCCGGCCCGTTAATTCGCGTGTAGTGTTCGATTCGCACATCGTCCGCGGCCCGACCTCCGCTCGGACGGAATCGGCCGGCGTCCCAATCCCAGATGCGCTGCAGCTCATAACCGGGTGGCAGCGGCGCATCATCGGAGACAGCGGCGCCGAAGTCTCCCGCGATTTGCTCCGGTGCGCGCACGCCTGCGATATCGAGCATGCCTAGGTCATTGGTAACTTCGCGCGCATGCTCGGCCGACTCGAGTCGCCATGAGAGGGGTGCCGGCACGAAACGCGATAGACTCGCGGCAGACACCGGATTCGCGCCGCAACGCGCAAGCAGGTCTTGTGTAGCGGCTCGGAGACGGTAAGGTGATACACCGTGCAACACGGCGCGAATCGACCGCGCGCCATCGTCCGGGAGCAGCACCAATCGTGGCCGTCGCGCAAAGTAGACCCGACCACGCCACCGTCGCCGGGTGAGGCAATCGAAGTAACCTGCCTCAAGCCACCCGCGAACGATTCCCCAAACCGCGGAGCCATTGGCGTCGGGTATGATCTTCCCGAAGATCTCGATCAACTCCGCTTCGCCGATTCCTTGCCGTGAAACCGATATCGCCGCGAGGGTCTCGACGAGTCGATCGAACTGCGCATCGTCATCCACCGAGTGATCAGTGAACACAGGGAGGTTTTCGGCCAGCGCCCTGCCGACCGCTGGAGGCGGTACTGCGTGGCACGGCATTTGTTCAAGAAAAGCATCCAAAGCCTCGGCGGCCGGTGCAACATCCTCGACGCCCTCTTCGACGAGCCACTGGTCTGGTGCCGTTGGGCCCACGTAGGCGTGATTCAAGCCCCTCAAATGGAATCGGACTTGGCGCGACGCCAGGACGCGACCTTCCCGCATCGCGACGAAGACGTACGTGCCTTCCAGGGCGCTGTGGCCTGTGGGCCAGGTGAACACCCCCCGATGTTCGCAACCGTCTTCCAGTGTCGTGACGAGTGTAGAGCGGTTCTCTCCGGTTTCCTCGGAGCGGCGGAATAACGCCACATCTTCCGCCTCAGTGCAATGCACCTCAGGCAATAGACCACAAGTGCCGAGTAGGCCTCCGTCGAGGCGAATGCCGCCAACAAGGTGCAGCTGCGGGCCAACCTCGACGCGTTGTAAGCAGCGAACGGACGCGAGCTCCGCGACAGCACCGTCTTGAGGGTCCGCGAGTTGGGTGATGTCGAAATCCGCGAACTCGCGCCAGCCATCGAAGCGCGTGTTGCGTGCCTCGCGTGAGGAGCCATCCAGTAGGCGCAGAACGCCGGCAGACAGATCGCTCCGCACCAGTGCGCGCATCCTCCCTTCGTTTGGCCGCCTCATCGCCAGTTCCCAGATAGCGCTGTCCACGCGTTTAAAGAGCAGTACGCCTTCCCGTACAGCGCGAGGGATCGATGATGAACCGAGGCCTGACACCTTGCCGCCGAGCGCGTTCATGAGAAGCAGCTTTGCGATCAGTCCCGTGCCGCCATCGGTCGCACAGACGAGTTGGTCGAACTCGTCGAATGGCTCGTCCAGGCGCAAGAACTGCACCACTCCGAGTGGGCCGGAAGGCAAACCCGCGGCCACAACGAACGGTTCAATGCGTCCAAGCTCGTCCTCCTGAGCGAGAAGCCGGTAGCGTAAGCGCGCGGGCCGGCTGGAAGGCCTAGCGAGAGCCGCTGCCTCGAGAGTCGCCGACCAGAGCGCATGCAACTCCGCAACGTCGCGTCCATTCGCCAGTGCGTCACGCGCCAGACCAAACACGTGCTGAAACTCGGGCGAGAACCCGCCAAGCCCACGCCCGATGATCTGAAACGCCTCAGGTACCGTCGGACTCGGCCCGACGTTGAATGCAGCCAGGAGGTTCCTGAGTCGAAGCCGATCTTCTCGTCGTGGGAACGCGAGCCGAACCGAATACCCAATGAGCGTCATACGGCCACGATCGGGTAGGCGCAGTGCGCGATAGGGTTCACCGTCGCTGCGCCGCTCCTGCAACCAGGCCGCGAACTCTTCCCAGAGCAGCGATAGGTCACCGAGTGCATAGGTCGTGCGGGCATCGTGTTGGAGCAGCTGCCGCACCCGTTCACGGAATACCCCCTCGTCTGCCGTATCGGCATCAAGTGATGCAGCCGCGTAGCACGTAAAAAAGAGCCAGGCAAGGAACGGGGGCGGCTCGCGTCGATTCCACGCTCCGGGATTGAGACTGGCTCTTGAGAGATGACGCCGAAACGTCTCAGGAGAGCACTGCACCGCTCGAAGAAACGCATCCCGAGCCGCCGCGGCGTCGCTCTCCTCAGCGCCCGCTGCCTTCGCGAGCTCCTCTGGGCTGATCGCAAGCCGGGACACCGGCTGAGCGTCGTGCCCCGCAAAGTAGTGGTGGAGGAGGGCCAGACCCCACGCGGGTGCCCTCCAATCTCGCCAATCGGATGGTTGCAGTGGCAGAACTGTCACCTGGCGACCTCCCGACCGGGTTGTGCGTGCGGGGAACTGTTCGACATGCCAATAGGGCGTCGAGCGCGGCCAAGATACGCCCGAGGCATGACCCTCACGGTGCCCACTGATGGTGCTGTACGATCCGGCCGATCGTCCCGCCCGCGGTGTCCTGAGAGATCGATGCCCCTCACCGGAGCAGCTCCACGCCGAGGACATACGCCAGTTTGGGTGGCACCGCATTGCCGATCATCTCGGCCAGCGCAGTCCTGCTCAAGACGCTGCCAAAGCGGAAAAAATCGGGTATGCACTGCAGACGAGCGGCTTCATGCGGGGTGATCGTTCGGCGCTGTGAGGGGTGTACGTAGCGGCCCTGCCCCATACTGAGAAATCCGCTCGTGATGGTCTGGGCCGGCTTGTTGGGGCGGAGCCGGCCATAGACGGACTTATAGCTGTGCGCCTCGAGTCGATGGCAGTCGGGGCGCTGTTCGTCCGGTAGCTCGAACAGCTTGTGAGCAAAGAGGTAGTCGATCCGCTACCGGTTGACAGGCGAAGGAGTACCCGTTTGATCGAAGATGCTATGGTGAGGGGCATGCGCCAAGTCACTGATCGCCCATGTGACGCTCCGCTCAGGCCGAGTGAAGGCGGAGATCGAGGTGTTGATGTCGAGCTTCCGTTGCCGAGACGCCACAACAAAGTGCCGACGCCGATGCTGTGGAACCCCTACCGCAACGGCCTGCACGATGGCATCATCGACCGAGTAGTTCAAGTGGCGTAGATGCGTCATTGTCCGATCTACGACTTTACCTTTATCGTGCAGAGCTGACGGCACGTTCTCGATGATGATGTGCGTTGGCTCTACGAGCTCCGCGAAGCGCGCCATGCGGTCATAGAGCCTATTTTTGGGGTCCTCTCGCCGGGTGTGATTGTTCAGATTGCTGTGCCCTTGGCATGGCGGACCTCCGATTAACACGTCTACCTGGCCGAGCCGAGCGATGAGTTCTCGCTCCGCTGCGGACGCAGGCGAGCCGAGCACCCCGTCAAGGATAGATTCGACCGGTTGTGCGAGCGTCCACACTCCCGGGAAGTTATCTTCGTATACGCGCAGCGCGATCTGGTTGAAGTCGAGGGCCATAACCGGCACCATGCGTGCCCCAACAGCCCGGCAGGCCTCCCAGATTCCGAGAGACATGACGCCGCACCCTGAGAACAGATCGACGACGCGAATTTCGCGAGCACGCCGGCCGATCCGCGGCCGCATGGCAGTACAGAGGAATCCCTTGTCGAAGTGATTGGCAAGCGCGTCGTCGGTCGCGTCCAGCAGTTGCTCCGCACCGATCGGAATCCGGGTACAAGCTACGCCACCGTCGCGAAGCGCGATGACGCGTTCGATCGAGTAGCCGTCCAGCGACAGCCGGTACGACTCCGGGGGGGGTAGGGATGGGCACTCTTCACATTGCGATCGGACTATTTGGCGCCCACTATCTTGCGCGGGAAGCTTCTGTGATCTCAGGAGCACCATTAACTCGTCTCCCGGAAGTACCTATCCAAGCGGCGTTGGAGACGCGCCCGTTTATCAGCCGATTTGGTCTGACATTCCCAGATAACCATCACCCGAAAGCCTAGCTTTCTTAGTTCTCGGGCCTTGCGACGATCGCGTCGAACGTTGGCCGCGAATTTCTCTTCCCAAAACTCAGCATTCTGCGTCGGCGTGCTGCTCGCCGGACACCTTGAATGGCGATGCCAGAAACACCCGTGCACGAAGATGGCACAGGATCGGTCCGCCACGACGATGTCCGGCGATCCTGGAAGACCACGTACGTTCGTAGAGTATTGGTGCCCAAGGACTGTAAGTATCTCCTGCACGACTATCTCTGGCGCTGTGCGCTCTTGCCGCACTCTTCCCAACAGCGCAGAGCGCTCGGGTGTCGTGACGAGGCGGTTGTTGTAGCCGGACTCACTTCCAGTGCGCCGGCGCGTCATACAGCCTCAACAGGCAATGATCTAATAACCGGTTAGCCATTCGCTGCTCGAAGCAGGCTTGGCGACATGACGAAGTCCAAACAGATGCTCCTTTTAGTTATTCTTGGAGGGTACAGGCGTAGGAGGACTTCATGTACTGCTCGGGCAGGTCACTGCGGGCGTACCGTTTGCCACAGCGGCGCAATGGTTTCCCAGACAGGATTACCTGGGTCCCGCATTTTACTTCACCTCCTGCTACCCACCATCCGTCCTATCTCAATCTTCAACCGATGCCTACAACTATACCGGCTTCACGCCTCGTCTTTCCATGAGCATGTTACCAAAGAAGTCCTATATCCCCGATTTGCGAGAGACTAGACTAACGTGGGGAGGCTGGCGCAGGCGAAGGGCACTCCGTCGGCGGGTGAAGGCGACTGGCCGCGGGGCTCGCGCCCGGGCTGATGCCTACGCCCCTTCAGGGCTTGGGGGTGTTCTGGTGCCCGACCCCGGGCTGAAGCCCGGGGCTTTATGCCGGTGCCCCGTTGGGGCACATCACCGGATCAAGGCAGAGGACGCCGTTGCCCGACATGGCTGTGCTACCCCGGGCAGGTTCCGTAGGAAGCGGAACCAGTCGTTGTCCGTGACCCGATCCAGAGCTTCATGGAGAGCCATGATGGCTTGCGGCGAGGGCGACGGCAAGTCGAGGCGTTTTCGTAACTCCATCTAGACACAGGAGATCCGCCGCGAGACGGGTAGGGAATCGTTTCGCGGGAAGGCGACACGGCAGGCCGCGGGGGCTCACGCCCCGGGCTGATGCCGTCGCCCCTTCAGGGCTTGGGATTTCGGGGCGGACTACCCCGGGCTGAAGCCCGGGTCTACATGCCGGTGCCCCTTCAGGGCACGGAGCAGGTCTTCTGCCCCCATTCAGGCGATCGCCGTCGGGCTCGTACCCCGGCTGAAGCCGTCGCCCTCCCTGGGCAGCCCCTCCCGACAACCGACCGGAGAGATGGGAGGGGGCGTGGAGATCTGGATTGATTTGACAGGGATAGAGTGACAGGGATCCGCGATCCGAAAACGCTCCCGGGGGTAGTTGTGGAACTACCCCGGGCGTAGGCGAGTTCCTACCCGTTTAGGTGGGGGCTTCCCGGACGGCCGCGGGGCTCGCGCCCCGGGCTGATGCCGTTGCCCCTTCAGGGCACATCACGGATCAAGGCAGAGGACGCCGTTGCCCGACATGGCTGTGCTACTCCGGGCAGGTTCCGTGGGAAGCGGAACCAGTCGTTATTCGTGACCCCGATCCAGAGCTTCATGGAGAGCCATGATGGCTTGCGGTGAGGGGGCTGTTATTCGGGTACTGCTTCCGAGCGCTGCCAGCGAAGAGCCCGGAGGAGGCTGGGCAGGCCTCCGCCGGGCGAGGCGGATCGGGTCTGAAGACGAAGCGCTTACTCGACCGTGGGCGAGCAGACCGAGCAGCCTCCGCCACTGCTGCACGAGAGGTCGCAGCACCAGCCACCACTGACCTCGCAGCAGACGATCCAATCTCCACATCCGATGCAGCAGGCGTTGCCAGCCTGGGGATCAACCTCGGAAGCGGCGATGGCGGCCTCGACCCGGTTCTTCGGGGCGATCCGCTCGACCGTGATTCCGGTCAGTGCGAGCGAGAGGGGGACGTTGGCGCCACGAACGACCTTGCCGTCAAGCGAGGCGTTGAAGCGGTCAACGGGCAGGCCGCTCACGGCATCGAGCAAGGCGAGCGAAACGCGGTCGTTGTCCAACTTCTCGGCGACGAGCCGGTACTCGGCCGTGCCGTCACGCCGCTTGATCGAGAGACCGCGACCTTCCGGAACCGAGAAGGACATCTTGTTTCCGTCACAGTCGAAGTAGCCCTTGACGATCCGCGTCTGCTTGGCATTCGCGGGATTTTCCTTCGCAAGGGAAGGGCCGGTTACGAGAGTCAAAGCCAGGCACACGAGGAGAATGACACGAAAACGGTTCATGTTGGTTCCTCCAAGATTGTGATTGGTTGATGACCTGCTCGTTTCAACGATGTCCGACTGTTCTTTCGATGGGTACCCTCATCTCCTTTTGGTATGCGCTTGGCCAAGAGCCAAGCAGATCCTCGATGAGTGGATAAATAGCCGAACAGATTCGAGCTGTCAAGATATCTCTTGAACGAAGTTCAAGATCAGGCGGGTTCATCCGAAGAGCCGGCACGGAGGAGGGCGTAGAGCTCGGGAAGCGCGGCCGCTCGAGCTCGTGCGCCTCCCTGGGCAGCCCCCTCCCGACAACCAACCGGAGAGATGGGAGGGGGCGTGGAGATCTGGATTGATTTGACAGGGATAGAGTGACAGGGATCCGCCGATCCGAAAACGCTCCCGGGGGTAGTTTGTGGAACTACCCCGGATGTAGGCGATCCCCTACCCTCTGAGGTGGGGCACGGCCGGAGCCACCTCACGCGACCAAGGCAGCGCTTTCACGGTCTACGGCCGCGAGAGACCGTTGAATCGCTTCGACCTCGCCGGCTTCGAAGAACGGTTCACCACACTGTGTACATACCCAGGCGGGGACTGCTTCCCAGACGATGTGGTAGCCCTTTCGGTCGATGCTGAAAGGTGCTGTGGCGCGTACCATGCGACCCTTGCAGTGAAGACATTCCATGTCAAAGCCTCCTTCTGAAATCCCGGGACCATTGGGCGGGATCGGGCCGATAGGCCGTGATTACCGCCAGGTACTCGTCCTTTGGCGAGCAGACGACATGGATCGGATGGGCGTTGTCACCGAGACCCAGCAGGAGACAGCTATGCCCTCGTGAATCCGTTGGGTAGTCTTCTATGACCTCCCCTTCCACAAGGACGCGTTCAACCTCGCTCGGCGTGATCATCCGATCTGGATGAGACATCTGGCGAATTGCATGAGGCAGAAAAAGAATCCTCCCTCGCGCTGCTTCCCGCACCCGGGTAAGGATTTCCGCCTCCTCCATGACGAGTACTCTACCAACCTTCAGCGTTGATTAGCGCTTGGGGGCAGCGCTCCCGACCCCGGCTGAAGATCGGGGCTAGATGCCTGTGCCGCTACTGGGCACGGCCGAGCCACCCTACTTGAGGTGGTTCCGAAGGAAGGCCAGCACCTTCGGCCACGCCTGTTGCACCGCCTTGTGATTGGCTTCGCGAGCCTCCTGCGAGCGGGTGAAGCCGTGGCCGGCGCCCTCGAAGGTGTGGGCCTCGAAGGTCTTCCCCAGCCTCTTCATCTCGGCTTCGGCCGGCGGGACGGACACGTTGACGCGCGCGTCGTCGCCGCCATAGAGACCCAGCACCGGGGCCTTGATCTTCGCGAGCTCCGCGGTCTCGGGCGAGGCGCCGTAGAAGACCACGGCGGCGTCGAGCTCCGGTTGAGATACCGCGTAGGAGAAGCTCTGCGAGCCTCCCCAGCAGAAGCCGAGGGTGGAGGTCTTGCCGTTTGCCGCGGGGATCTTGGCGGCATAGTCGTGGACGGCGTTGAGCCGGGCGGTCGCCTCGTCGGGCGTCAA
>Ga0190269_10001253_pt1 | contig 12272 bp, 12 predicted proteins | sample Popmic249IS_FD_133749 | JGI IMG/M metagenome (GOLD analysis project Ga0190269, IMG submission 133749) | Populus adjacent soil microbial communities from riparian zone of Blue River, Arizona, USA - 249 IS | ecosystem: Environmental > Terrestrial > Soil > Riparian zone | place: USA: Arizona...
CAAGGTCGGCACCCGCGCCGCGACGGACGGTGCCCTGGTCTGGGACGGGCGCCGGCTCGCCGCCGACGTGCCGCGGCCCGGGCAGGCGGTCGAACCACCCGCGATCGAGGACTCGCTCCAGCGAGCGTTCGCGCAGGTGCCCCACGCCGGCGACCTCGTGGTGCCGGTGACCGACGTCCCGACCACCGTGTCGGCTGCCGACGTGCAGGCCGCTGCGGCGCGGGGCAACGCGCTGCTGGCCGACCCGCCGCTGCTGCGCGCCGGCAAGGCGACGGCGCAGGTGCGTTCCCGGGACCTGGGTCCGCTGCTGGGGCTGCGGTCGGTCGATGCCGGCGTCCAGCTGGACCTCATGCCGAATGCGGCCGAGAAGCTCACCGCCCGGCTGGCCGAGGAGCTGAGCATCCCGCCGGTGGAGCCGCAGATCGAGGCCCCCACGCCGAAGCAGCTCTTCGTCGACAAGGGCAGCACGACGTGGGACCCGGTGCCCGCGGAAGTGCGGCTGGTCGCCCAGGGCAAGCCCGGGCAGGACGTCGAGGAGCCGGACGTGCTGCAAGCGCTCCAGCGGCTGCAGCCGGGCGCCGTCACCGTCCGGAGCACGGTCGCCCCGCCGCTGACGTCGGCAGCGGGCGTCAACCGGATCGACAGCGTGCTGGGGACGTTCACCACGTACTTCCAGTGCTGCCAGCCTCGTGTCCGCAACATCGGCCTCATGGCCAGGACGCTGGACGAGACGCTCGTCCCGGCTGGCCAGTCGTTCAGCATCAACGACATCGTGGGCCCGCGGACCAAGGCCAAGGGGTACGTCGACGCGCCGTACATCTTCGAGGGAGAGCTCTCCACCGACATCGGCGGCGGCGTCTCCCAGGTCGGCACCACCACCCTGAACGCCGCCTTCTTCGCCGGGGTCCGGCTCGACGAGCACAAGGCGCACAGCTTCTACATCTCGCGCTACCCGGCGGGCCGTGAGGCGACCCTGAACTACCCCGAGCTCGACGTCCGGTGGACCAACACCACGGGGGCGCCGATCTTCGTGCGGACCCTCGCGACGTCCACGTCGCTCACCGTGACGCTCTACGGCCACGACGACGGCCGCCGGGTCGAGGCGATCAGCGGCCCCCGGGAGCCGGTGCCGGGCCGCGACTTCCGGATCCGCATCACCCGGCTGGTGCACCTGCCGAACGGCACGGTCCGGCGCGACGGCTTCACCACGACCTACAACAAGGCGCCCGAGGGGCACTGACTCGGCGGGCCAGACTCGGCGGCACTGGCTCAGCGGGCCAGCAGGTCCTGCTCCGGCGCGGCCTCGAGGCCCAGCGCCTCGAGGCCGTAGCCACCGGCGGACAGGCACACCTTCCACGCGGCCGGCTCCTTGACGACCGTCACGTGGGCCGGCGAGCCGGGGCCCAGGCTGGCCACCAGGCGCCCCTCGACCCGGCGCGTGGGCAGGCCGACCGGTCCCAGCCGCGCGTCCGGCACCTCGACGACGCGGGCCACCTCGAAGCCGTCGACCCCGCGCAGCAGCAGCACCGCCGGGCGACCCGACGCCTCGATGTCCGCGGTCGTGTAACGGGCCCTGTCCGGCGTGCAGAGCGCGTTGCGCAGCTCCTCCCAGTCGCCGCCGTCCGCCAGCTCGGCCAGCTGCTGCACCGCCCGCTCCGGAGCGCTCTCCTCGTCCCGGAGCCACCGCCAGAGCACGGTTCCGACCAGCAGGTCGGCCACCAGGCCCAGCACCAGCCACCGCAGGTGCCGCCGCCACCAGGTCGGCCGGACGGCGGGCGGCGGGCCCGCGGCCAGGGTGGCGTTGACGGCCTGCCAGGCCTCGCGGTCGCCGGCACCGAGGTCGAAGGTCACCCCTTCTTCCTCGGCGCCCCCGCGCCTTGGCCGAAGAGGCCGTTAGGGGGTCGCCGCGCGGGGGTGGTCGGAGCGCCGGCCGATCGGTCCCGGTGCCGGGGACATGGTCCGGCTGCCGTGCCGGGTCAGCCAGGACGAGGCGAGCCGCTGCGTCGCCCGGGGGTCCTCGCGGTCGCTCACGAACCAGAAGTCCGCCTGCACCTGCTCAGGGGTCACGTCGAGCACGGTGTAGCCGTGCCCGACGCCGTCGAGGTAGCGGAGGTGCGGGTTCATGGCCTGCAGCGCACCGGTCGCGACAGCGGCGGGCTGCGGCCCGCCGAGGATCTCCGCGAAGCCGTCGGAGGTGACCGACGGGCACACGACCTCCACACCGGCCGAGGGGGTGACCCCGGGCACGTAGGAGCCGCTGTCGAGCGGCAGGTCGTTGGCCCACGAGGAGTGGATGTCCCCGGTGAGGACCACCGTGTCCGCCGACGAGGCGGCCATGGCGCGCAGCACCTCGAGCTGGTCGTCGCCGTACCCGTCCCACTGGTCGGTGTTGAAGACGCCGGCCTGCACGGGGATACCGGCCGCCAGGAGCCGGTCGCGCCCCGGAAGGTCACGCGGTGCGGCGACCCGCGCGAAGACGGTCTGGTTGCCGACGAGGTGCCAGCGTCTCGAGCCGTCGCGCAGGCCCTTGGTGAGCCAGGCCATCTGGGCCGGTTCCATGATCTGGCGGCCCGGGTCGTTGACCGCGGTCGGGTCGAGGCCGACGAGCGCCCCGGAGACCCCGGCGGCCTGCTGGCTCCGGCTGCCCCGCGTCTCGATCACCGACAGGTCGGCGAGGGGTCCGAACGAGAAGCGCCGCCAGAATCGCGGGCTGCCACCGGACGGCACCCTGATCGGCATCCACTCCACGTACGCGCGGTACGCCGCTGCCCGGCGGGCCCGGAAGGAGCCCTCGCCGGCCTGGTGGTTCTCGGCGCCCTCGGCCCAGGCGTCGTTCGCGACCTCGTGGTCGTCGAGGATCACGACCCACGGGTGCGCTGCATGGGCCGCCTGCAGGTCCGGGTCGGTCTTGTAGTGCCCGTGCCGCGCCCGGTACTGCGCCAGGGTCCTCGGCTCCACGGCCGGCACGTGGTCGCGGATCCCGCGGAGCGCCTCCGGCCCGTAGCGGTCGTCCCCGTTGCCGTACTCGTAGAGGTAGTCGCCGAGGTGCACCACCAGGTCGAGATCGGTGCGGCGGGCCAGGTGGCGGTACGGCGTGAACCAGCCCCCGGTGTAGTTGCTGCAGGACACCAGCGCGAGCCGCAGGGCGTGCAGCCGGCCGTCGTCACCGGCGGTCTGGGTCCGCCCTACCGGGCTGGTGGCACCCAGCGCCCGGAACCGGTAGTGGTAGCGCGTGTAGGGGCGCAGCCCCCGCACGTCGACCTTCACCGTGTGGTCCAGGGCAGCCGAGGTGACCACCGTGCCGCTCCGCAGCACCCGCGAGAAGGAGCGGTCCGCGGCGAGCTCCCACACGACCCGCACCGCCGGTCCGCGGCCGGAGCCGGGTACGGCGTCCCGCGCCGGCGTCACGCGGGTCCACAGCACGACCCCCGTCCCGAGCGGGTCGCCGCTCGCCACGCCATGCCGGAACGGGCCGTCGGCCCGGCCGCCGGTCTCGGCGGCGAAGGCCGGTACGGCGAGCGCGGGGACGGCAGCGGCCGCCTTGAGCAGGGCACGGCGGGAGAGGTCCAGGGGAGGCACGCGGGCCAGCATCGACGCCGTTGCGGACGGCCGGGTGGCCGTCCGGTGAACGCCGCCCTACAGGTCGAGGACCATCCGGACGTGCGGGCCGATCTCCGGGTCCTCCCACGGCTCGCCCACCGCGACGAAGCCGGCCCGCTCGTAGAAGCGCTGCGCCGGCGTGCGGGCGTTGCACCACAGCTTCCCGCCGCCGTGCTCCCGGCAGTGCGTGACCAGCGCGTCGAGCACGGCGGCCCCCAGCCCGGCACCGCGCCGGTCGGGTGCGGTGGCCATCCCGCGCAGCCGCCAGGCGTCCGTGCCGGGGGCCCACGGAGCGGGCTCGGGCCGCACGTTGCCGGTGGCCACCAGCCGATCTCCCTCGAAGGCGGCCACGTGCACGGCGGTCGGGTCGTCGTCACCGGGCAGCGCGACGGGGCGGCCGCCGCGGAGCACCTCGCGCCGCAGCGCTGCCGTGTCGGCCGCCGTCACGACCCGCAGGCTCGTCATCGGCGTACCGCCCGGGGCAGCAGGAGCAGCACGAGCGCCGACCAGGTGAGGTGCGTGAGAGTCGGGGCCTGGATGCCCCCAGAGGCCTTGCGCTGCAGGCCGAACACCGTGCCCATCGCCCCGGCGGCGAGGGTCAGCGCGACGTTGCCGGTGCCGGCGACCGTGGCGGTGTAGGCCGTGGCCGTGGCGGGAAGCCGGTAGCTCTCGGGCACCGCCGCGTAGAGGGCCCCGCGGAAGAAGAGCTCCTCGGCGGCGCCGTTGAGCAGGACGGTCAGGTAGGTCAGCGGCAGCGCGCCGTCGTCGGCGTAGCTCAGCGCGGAGGCGAGCCCGTCCCGCAGCACGGGGACCCGGCGCGCCACGACGGCCGCCCCGAACGTCGCCGCGGCGGCCGCTGCGCCCGTCACGACCGGTACGACGGTGGGCCGGCGCAGCCCACCGTCGGGCGCCTGCTCCCGCCCGAGGTGCAGCGGGCCCGCGGCCAGCCCGCCGGCGGCCCAGGTGGCCGCGACCCCGGCGGTGCAGCCGTAGAACGCCGCCGACCCCGGCGGCTGCTGCAGTGCCCGGCGGAGCAGCGCCGTGCCCAGACCGGCGGTGGCAGCGACGACGACCCGGCGGCGCCGCAGCTCGTCCGGGCCCTCTCGGTGCTCACGGCCCACCGGCGTACCGAGCCGACCTAGCAGCCGCGGTCGCGGCGGGTCGGCGCGGCGGGCGCGGGCCCGCTCGCCGAGGGCGAGCAGCACCATCTCGTCGTAGCCCAGCGGCGCGAACGGCACGAGCCGCCGGAGGGCGTCGTCGCGCACCACGACCTCGTTGGTCATCGAGTCGACGAGCGTGCGGCCGGTCGTGCGGTCGAGGTCGGTGACGAGGGCCAGCCAGTGCGAGGAGAGCCTGGGGCTGAGCACGGGCACCGGCAGCACGGTCAGGTGACGGCCCTCGAGCGCCGCGACCCGGGCCAGCATCTCGCGGTACTCGAGCACCTCGGCCCCGCCCATCTCGAACACCCGCCCGACCGTCTCCGGTACGTCGAGGACTCCCACCAGATAGCGGACCACGTCATCGGCGGCGATCGGCTGGCACCGCGTGCTGACCCACCTGGGGGTGATCATGACGGGCAGGTGCTCGACGAGCTGACGGGTCAGCTCCCAGCTGGTGCTGCCGTGGCCGACGACCACCCCGGCGCGCAGCACCGTGACCGGCACACCACCCTCTCCCAGCAGCTGCTCGACCTCGCGCCGGCTCCGCAGGTGGGGCGACAGGTCGGTGCTGTCGTCGCCCAGGCCGCCGAGGTAGACGATGCGCTCGACGCCGACCGCGGCCGCCGCCAGGCCGAAGGCCCGAGCCGCGCGGGCGTCCCGCTCGGCGAAGTCCTCGTGCTCCAGCGAGTGCACCAGGTAGTAGGCGACCCGGCAGCCGGCGAGGGCGGGCGCGAGCGTCTCCGGGCGGTCGACGTCCCCGCCCACGGCCGTCCCGGCGCCGGCGTAGGACTCGGGCCGGCGGGTCAGCGCCCGGACCTCGTGGCCGGCCTCCTCCAGGGCCGGGCACAGCCGCGAGCCGACGAAGCCGGAGGCGCCGGCGACGAGGATGCGCACCCGTCCCACCCTTCCCGGGACGCGTGCGCCCCGCAAGGTCGGCTCGCGGGATCGGGCGGCTGCGGCGCCTGACGGGTCGCCGGGACGCGCGCGCGTCAGATCATCGCGCGCATCGGGCCGGGGGGCGGCTCGATGTCGATCTGGCCGAGCGCGGACACGTGGTTGATCGAGCCGGGCACGTGGATCGCGTGCGCCAGGCCCATGTGCGCGTCGCGCCAGAAGCGCTGCAACGGGTGGTCCATCCGCAGCCCGTTCCCGCCGGAGCGGGCGACGATCTCGTCCACCGCGCGCACCGCGCGCCAGGCCGCGGCGACCTGGTCGCGCCGGCCCTCCGCCCGGTCCGCGAAGGTGTAGGTCTTGCCCTTGCTGACGCCGTCGTAGAACCGCGCGACGTTGTCGAGCAGCACCGTGCGCGAGGCCTTGATCTCGGCACTGGCCTCGCCGATCGCGGTCAGCACGTAGGGGTCGTCCTTGATCTGGGTGCCGGTGATCTGCACCCTGCTGCGCTGGTAGGCGAGGTGGTGCGCCAGCGCACCCTCGGCGATGCCGATGACGGCCGAGGTGATGCCCAGCGGGAAGACCGTCGAGAACGGCAGGTGGAAGAGCGGGTTCTCGATCCCCAGCTCCTTGGCCGCGGTGCCCTCGAAGATCTTGTTGATCAGCTCGGGGCCCATGACGCGGTAGTCGGGCACGAAGGCGTCCTTGACGAGGATGTCCTTGCTGCCGGTGCCCTTGAGACCGACGACGTCCCAGCTGTCGTCGACGATCGTGTAGTCCGACCGCGGGATGAGCACGTGGGCCATCTTCGGCGGCATGATCGGCGCGCCGTTCTCGTCACCGACCAAGGCACCGAGGAAGCACCAGTCGCAGTGGTCCGTGCCGGAGGAGAACTGCCAGCGGCCGGTGAAGCGGTAGCCGCCCTCGACCGGCTTCAGCACGCCCATCGGGGCGTACGGCGAGGCGATCCAGACGTCGGTGCTCTCGCCCCAGATCTCCTGCCGCACCCGCTCGTCGGCGAAGGCCATCTCCCACGGGTGGATGCCGACGATGCCGCCCAGCCAGCCGGTCGACCCGTCGAGGGACGCGAGCCGCATGACGGCCTCGGCCCACTCGACCGGGCTGGTCTCGAGCCCGCCGTGCTCCTTCGGCGCCAGCATCCGCATGATCCCGACCTCGCGAAGGATCTTGGCGGCCCCGTCGGTGAGCTTGCCCTCGGCCTCGTTCGCCGGGCCGAAGGAGGCGATCTCCTCCGCGCGCTCCTCGATCGCTGCCATCACGGATGACGTCACGGTGTGTGCCCCTCTTTCGGCGGTGTGCGGGTTGCTGCCAGGCATTCAACGGGCGCACCGGGCACGGCGGAACGCCGCCGGTCCCATCCACCGGGACGTCTGGTCGGGCTAGTGGTCGAAGCCCTCCGCCTGGACGCCCTCGTCGGCCACGCGCACGCCGTACCGGTAGGCGAGCTGGCCACCGAGCCAGCCGGACACCGACAGCACGGTGAGGGCGAGGGCCGACAGCACGATCTGACCCCACTCGACCCGGGTGCTGTCGGCGTAGGTGTCGTCGCGCCAGATCAGGTTGACGGCCATCGCGGCCGTGACCGAGAGGTTGAGCAGCATGTGGGTGACGGCCATCCGCATGGCGTGCGTCCGCCGCGGGATCCGCAGCAGGTCCATCAGCCCGAACACCGCGGCGAGGACCGCCCCGATGACGCCGATGGCGATGAGCCAGTACGCGCCCTCCACCAGGCCCGGCGCACCGTCGTCGCTGGCCCGGGTGGCGAGGTCGAAGACCAGGCTGCTGACCCAGGCGCCGATCGGCACCGTCACGAACATCGGGTGGAACGGGTGGCCGTAGGGCCCCGCGACGGGGGACATCGGCTCCTTCGGCTGGTGGACCAGCTGCTCGACGTCGGGCCGGCGGCTCGTGGTCGTCATCGCGTTCCTCGCTCTCGGGTGTGCGGTTGTCAGGCGGTGCGGTGCTGCCCCTGCGCGCTCCTGCTCATGCCCACCGGGCTCAGCGAGTCCGGGCTCTGCGCGCTCACGTCGGCCTCGAGGTACTCCTGCGGCGTCATGTCCCGGGTCCGCCGCCAGTAGGCGACCAGCGCCGCGAGGAGCCCGAGCAGCGGTACGCCGACCAGCAGCGCCGTGGTCGAGCGGCGGCGGGCCGGCTTGCGGCGCCCCGGGAACGGCAGCTTGTCGGTGGGGAGCTTGTCGAGGTGCAGCCGCTCGACCGGGACGTGGAGCCTGTCGGTCGGCAGGTGCAGGGGCATGGCGGACATCGGTGACCTCCCAGTCTCTTGGCTGGCTGGTACCCCGTGGCGTCCGCTTCACGCCCCGGACACGCGTCGACCCGGCCACCAGCGGTGACCGGGTCGGGCGGGAAGTGCGGCTGCCGGGGCCGGCTCAGGCGACCGACGCGTCGTAGATGCTCTGGATGGCGGCGTCGAGCGCGGCGTCGAACTCCTGGTCGCTCTGCTGCGCTGAGAGGCCCTCGGTGAGCGCGCGCGAGAAGCTCGCGACGACGCCGCGGTTGCGGGCCAGCTTCTCGTTGGCCTCCTCGCGGGAGTAGCCGCCGGACAGCGCGACGACGCGCAGCACCTGCGGGTGCTCGACCAGCTCGGTGAAGAAGCCGTCCGTCGTGGGCAGCGAGAGCTTGAGCATGACCTGCTGGTCGGCGTCGAGCTGACCCAGCTCCTTGAGGATGCTCTCCTTGAGCAGGTCCTCGGCCTGGGCCTTCTCCGGGCTGTTGATGTCGACCTCGGGCTCGATGATCGGCATGAGCCCGGCCGCGAGGATCTGCCGGCCGATCTCGAACTGCTGCCGCACGACCGCCTCGACGCCCGCGCGGTTGCCGAGCTTGATGACCGAGCGCATCTTGGTGCCGAAGACACCGTGGCCCTTGGCCCGCTCGAGCAGCGCGTCGAGGTCGGGCATCGGCTTCATCACCTGGGCGCCGTCGACCTCGTCCGCGAGGCCCTTGTCGACCTTGAGGAAGGGCACGACCTGCTTGTCCTCCCAGAGGTACTCCGCCGAGCCCTTGCCCTCGACCTGGCGGTCCATCGTCATCTCGAACAGGATCGCGCCGAGGATGCGCTCGCCGGTGAAGGACGGGCTGGTGATGATCCGGCTGCGCATCTCGTGGATGCGGTCGAACATCTCCGCCTCGTTGCCGTAGGCAGTCTCGTCGAGGCCGTAGAGCTTCAGGGCCTTCGGTGTGCTGCCACCGCTCTGGTCCAGCGCGGCGATGAAGCCGTTCCCCGTCCGGATCTTCTCGAGCTGCTGGCTGTTCATGCGTGGTCCCTTCACGTCGCGGTACCCCCCATCCTGCCGCAGCCGGCGACGGCGTGAACCTGCGACCTACGGTGCGGCGGTGGAGGGACCGGTCTTGCGGTCGATGCTCTCGGCGTGCCGCTCCGTCTCGCGGACGACCCGCTCGAGCTCCTCGGCGAGGTCGAGCAGCTGCTGCGCCGTTCGTCGTACCTCGGCGGTGTCCGACGCAGCTCTGCCCACGTCCTGCGCGACGGCCCGCGAGAGCGCGAGCAGGGCGCGCGACACGGCGAGCAGCTCGGTCGTGCGCTGCTCGGTCCGGCGGGACACCTCGCGGATCTCCTGGGAGACCTCGAGCTGGGTCCGGATGACCTCGAGCGTGTCCCGCGTGAGGCCGACCTGCGCCGCCAGCAGGTCGCGCTGCTCGTCGATGTCGCCGCGCATGTCGCGCAGCGGCTGCAGCAGCACGGCCCCGGCCGCGACGAGCAGCAGCAGGAAGACTGCGGACGCTATGAGACGGTCTGCCCGGTTCATGCCCGTTCCCTACCCACGGAACCGTTCGTCGGAACGCGGGCGCCCGGGCCGCTACGAGAACGCGCCGGGCCGGATCGCGACCACGGAGCCCGGGCCACCTCCGAAGTCGAGCGTGCCGGCGTAGAGCACGCCGTCGGCCCAGTCGAGGCCGGCCGGGCCGGCGACGGACGCGACCGCCACGCCGCCCTGGCCGAACCGGAAGACCTGGCCGGTGAACAGCGAGGAGGCGAAGACCGTGCCGTCGTCCGCGACCGCGAGGCCGGTCAGCGGCGGCAGGCCGCCTTGGGTGCTGACGATCTCGCCGGTCCAGGCGTCGACCTTCCAGATGAAGCCCTCGACCTCGGCGCCGAGGCCGGAGACGTAGAGGTAGCCGTCCGGGCCGAGTGCCAGGTCGGTCGGCACCGGGTCGCAGCCGCCGTTCGGCACGCCGTTGTTGGTGGCCGTCGCGCACTCCCCGGCACGGCTGACCGGGAAGACGGTCAGCGTGCGCATCGATCCGTCGGCCCGCACCTCGACGATGTCGTTGGCCGCCGCATCGGCGACCAGCACCCGGCCGGGCAGTGCGAGCACGCCGTAGGGGTTGGACACCGCGTCGGCGGCGTCCTGCGGCTGTCCGTCGGGGTTGTGCGCGAGCTCCCACGCCAGCAGGTCGGCCACCTGGGTGACGGTCCCGCCAGGGGTGACGCGCATCAGCCTGGTCGTGCCCTGCGGCAGGCCCTGCTCGGGCTCGGTGCTCATGGTGAAGTAGGCGACCTGGCCCTTGACCTCGACCCCCGGAGTGAAGCCGCCCGGCGAGGTGATCGTGGTGACCTCGTGCGTCCGGGCGTCGACGCGCTGGATGCTGCCGAGGAAGCCGTCGGCGACGACGACGTCCCCGCCGGGCGCGACCGCGACGTGCGTCGGCCCGGCGAAACCGGTGGCGATCACCTCCACCGGGTCCCCGGGCGCCGCCTGCGCGCCCGGCACAGCAGGTGCCCCGAGCAGTCCCGCCGTCGCGAGCGCGACGACGCCGGCCCTCATGGTCTTGTTCATCTGACCCCCTTCAGGGGCGCGACCCCCCGTCGCACATCCCTGCGACGAAGGCTGCTCCGAGTCGACCCGGCTTGGGAAGCGCCATCGGCGGGGCGTGACGGGTCGGACACGCGTTGTCAGAACGTGGCGCGCGCCACCCGCTCGGGGGCTCCACGACTGCCCCCCGGCTGCCGACAGGGAACCGGTGACCAGCACTCCCAGCACCGACACCGCGTCGTCCGAGCGCCGCCGGCGGGACCGGATCGACGCGTCCGAGGCCCTGCTCGACGACGCCTTCAACTACGCCCGCGTCCTCGCGGGCGACCCGGCCGAGTGGGACAGCATCGCGGCCCACTGCGCGGTCGGGGCCGACCGGAGCACCTGGTCGTGGGAGTCGCACGACCGCGTCTACCGCGTCCACCAGCACTTCGACGGCACGACGTCGGTGGAGGTCGTCCTCGCCTGAGTGGGCGGGCCAGCTCTTCTCCTCACCGCGCTCAGGCCAGGGCCGTCCCCTGGCTGACGAGCAGCCCGACGTCGAGCGCCGCCACCGCGAGGACGGCGAGGAAGGGCGCCCGGGAGCCGGGGCTGCGACCGGCCGCCAGCCCCGCACCGAAGACGAGCGCGGCCGCTGCGAGCGCCGGCAGGCCGAGGCGCGCCCCGGCGCCCACCGCGAGCGCCGTGGTGGCCAGGAGCAGCGCGGTCCCGGAGAGCAGCACCGACCCGGTGCGGCCGAGCCGGTGCGGCAGCCCCCGCACGCCGGTGGCGGCGTCGTCGGCCAGGTCGGGCAGCACGTTGGCGCCGTGGGCCCCCAGCCCGAGCAGCGCGCCCGCGAGCGTCGCCCACAACGGCGCGGCCGGGTGGCCCGGCAACGTCGTGGTGACCACCGACGGCATGAGGCCGAAGGACAGCGAGTAGGGCAGCCACGACGCCAGGCTCGACTTCAGCCGCGCGTTGTACGCCCAGGCCGCCGCCACCGCCACGAGGTGGAGCACCCCGGGCACCGCGCCGAGCCGCAGCGACAGCGGGACGCAGGCGGCCAGCGCCAGCAGCGCCGCAGCCCGCACCACGGGGACCGGCAGCCCCTGCACGACCGGCTTGTCGGTCCGGCCGACGGCCCGGTCCCGCTCGGCGTCGAGCCAGTCGTTGGACCAGCCCACCGAGAGCTGCCCCGCCAGCACGGCCGGTACGACGTCGCGCACCGGCGCGTCCACGCTCGCCGCCAGCGCCGTGGCGATGGCGGTGACGGCGAGCGTGGGCGGGAAGTGACTCGCCCGGATCAGGAGCAGGAGGTGACGCACGTCCTCCTTTGTCCCACGTCCAGGCTCAGGAGAGCGAGCGGGCCAGGGCGACCGCCGCGGCGGCGTCCACCAGGCCGTTGCCGTAGAAGTTGTTCAGCGTCGGCGTACCGGTGCAGGTGGCGTTCCACGATGCCGGCCGACCCACCACGGTGTAGTCCACGGTGGCCGGTACCGGGCAGGCGTGGTCGGCCGCGCTCTGCTCGATGACCTGCTGCACCAGGTGGGGGTCAGCGGAGCCGCCCAGCGCCCCGATCACCAGCGCGGCCACGCCCGTCACGTGCGGCGCCGCCATCGAGGTGCCTTGGATGCCCTGGTAGTACGCGCAGTCGTTGCCCTGGGTGCAGGAGCGCAGGACGAAGGGGTTGTTCGGCACCCCGCCGCCCTTGGTGATCTCGCCGTTGGCCTGCGCGACGTTCTCCGGGTACGGCGCCCAGATCAGGTTCAGGGCGCTGCGGTAGCGCTTGGTCCCGAAGAAGTCGCGGAAGTAGCCGCCGGGCGCCGCG
>Ga0190269_10001254_pt1 | contig 12272 bp, 7 predicted proteins | sample Popmic249IS_FD_133749 | JGI IMG/M metagenome (GOLD analysis project Ga0190269, IMG submission 133749) | Populus adjacent soil microbial communities from riparian zone of Blue River, Arizona, USA - 249 IS | ecosystem: Environmental > Terrestrial > Soil > Riparian zone | place: USA: Arizona...
ACGACACTTAGAAACTTGCCGAGCGCAGCGCTGGGCGAGCGGTCTACACGCAGCAGCAAGCTCGTGTGGCGGCGCAAGCGCGGCAGGCCTTGCACGGACAAGCGCTGCAGTTGTTTTTGCGCGAGCTCGCGTTGCACTGCAACAGCAGGCAGGAACGCTGCGCCGAGGCCGATCAGAAGCAACGCCTTGGTCGCCTCGACACTGTCGATCTCCATCTTCACCTGCGCGTGCAGCTCGGCCGCGTTGAACGCTCGCTCCAAAAAGCGCCGGAAGCCCGCGTGCTCGGGAAACATGATCAGCGGCACGCTCTCTAGCGCTACCCGCGCAGGATGGCCCGTGCTCGCCGAAGCGACCAGGACGATCTCCTCACTGTACAGTCGCCGCGCGCTCAGCTCTCGGTGTTTGATCTCCGAGGTGACAAAACCGCAGTCCACCTCGCGTGCGCGCACCAGCTCGGCGATCTCGCGGCTGCTTCCGGTGCGCACGCGTATGTCGACACGCGGCCAGCGCTGTCGATAACTGCGGATCCAAGCCGGCAACTGGAACATGCTCGTCGTCACGCCCGCGCCGATGCGGAGCGTGCCGAGGTCACCTGACATCAGATCAGACAGTGAGGCCTGACATTCATCGAGCAGGGCGGCGCCGCGCTGTGCGTAATCTCGCAGCAGCTCTCCGGCTGGCGTCAATCGCACACCGCGCGCGGTACGCACGAGCAGCGCGACGCCGACTGTGTGCTCGAGCGCCCGCAGCTGCTTGGTGACTGCGGGCTGGCTCAAATGCAAGCGCTTCGCGGCGAGGCTCACGTTGCTGAGTGTGCTGACCATCAAGAAACTCTCTAGCTGCGCCGCGAGTAAGCCCATAGCCACAAGTTATATCAGATAGTCACTGATATTCATCGGTGCGGCCCACTCACCCGTGGCAACGTGGCTGCGTTTGACCTGATAGCTGGAGGTGTGCCTGTGGAGATTGCAGCTGTGGTGGGTGCCAACTGGGGCGATGAAGGCAAAGGCCGCATCGTCGACGCGCTGGCCGGTGAGTTTGACTACGTCGTGCGCTTTCAAGGTGGCGGCAATGCAGGGCATACCGTGATCAACGATCTCGGGCGCTTCGTGCTGCACCTCCTGCCGTCGGGGGTGTTTCACCCGCAGGTCACAAACGTGATCGCACCGGGCGTAGCGCTCGACCTCGCGACGCTGGAGCGTGAGCTCGGAGAGCTGCGAGCGCGCGGTGTTCCACAACCGAAGCTCGCCGTCTCGAACCGAGCGGGCTTGCTCCTGCCGCAGCACCGGCGCGGTGATGCGCTGGAAGAACAGCGTTTGGGCGAGCGCGCATACGGCTCGACGCGCTCGGGCATCGCACCGCACTACGCCGAGCGCTACGAAAAGCGTGGCGTGCAAGTCGATGACTTGTTCGATCCCCAGCGTTTTACGCAGCGCGTGGCTGCAGGACTCGAGCTCACGAACGTGCGCCTCCAGCATGCATACGGGCAGCCAGCGCTCGACCCAGCGCTGATCGCGGCCGAACAGCTGCGCTGCGTGCCATGGCTCGCGCCGTTCGTGTGCGACACGAGTCGTTTGCTGCACGACGCCTTGCAGCAGCAAGGCCGCCGCGTGCTGTTCGAGGGGCAGCTCGGCGCGCTGCGCGATCCAGACCTCGGCATCTATCCGTACACCACCTCCTCGTCGCCGCTCGCGAGCTATGCGCTCGTCGGTGCGGGCTTGCCGGCGCGTGCGCTCACGCGCGTCGTCGCTGTCACCAAGGCATACTCCAGCTGCGTCGGTGCAGGCCCGTTCGTGACCGAGCTGCACGGCGGGGAGGCAGAGGCGCTGCGCGCACGCGGTGGCGACGATGGCGAATACGGTCGCACTACGCGTAGACCACGGCGAGTCGGCTGGTTCGACGCCGTCGCAACCCGCTACGGCGCACGCATTCAGGGCGCAACCGAGCTGGCGCTGACCAACCTGGATGTGCTCGGCTATCTCGAGCACATCCCGATCTGCGTGGCGTACCAGGTCGGCGGCGAGCGTAGCGATCACTTCCCGACGACACGGCTCCTGGAGCAGGCGACGGCCCATTACGAGACACTGCCAGGCTGGCAGTGCTCGATCAGTCACTGTCGGCAGTACTCGCAGCTGCCAGCGGCAGCTCAGCGCTATGTCGAGCGCCTGGAGGAGCTCACAGAGCTGCCGGTTCGACACATTTCGGTCGGCCCAGCACGGGGTCAGCTCATCATTCGTTGACCCGCAGCGGGGTAGTCAGTCACATAGCAAGCGATGCAAGTCTTCCTTCGTGAGCGGTAGGTGCGCGACGCGCTCAGAACGATATCTACGGAACCGGATCTGTTTCTTAGCTGAATCTGTAAAGTAGATGTCAGGCTCACAGGCTTTGACTTTGCTGAGCGTGCGCAGCGGGCCGCGATCACGGCTCGCTTCGAGATAGCGGAACAGGGCGGCGAGGGCGCTGTTGCCTTCGTACTTGCCAGCGACGAGCAGGCTCGCGCCCGCGGGCACGTGCGCGAGCTGCTCGTCGGCGATCGCGAGGAGGCGATTGTGCGGGTGATAGTCGCCTCGTGCGATGACCGCATCGCGAAAACCGACTGTGTTCAGGACGAAAACAAGCAGCAACGCGACGCTGGTCGGTACGCGCCTGAGGAAGAGCGCGTGCGCGCCGGCAACCACGTCGATGTAGCACAGCGCCCAAAGCGGCGTGCAAAACGCGTCGATATCGGACACGTCGTAGCCGAGGGCCCAGATTGCGTAAGCCGTCATCGTAAGCAGCTGCAGCGTTCGATGCGCAGACGAGCGAGCGCGCGCGAGCACAAGCCCCAAGATGCCGAGCAGCGCGAGCAGGAGCGTGTTCTGCGCGTGCGCGATCCGCAGCAGGTTGGGTAGCTTGTCGGTCCACACATCGACCAGCGGTCGCGAGAACATCAGCTTCTTGTAGCCAGCCCCGGTCGTAAACTCGATGAAGCTCTGTAAGTCGTACTGAGAGTAGCTCGCGAAGCGATAGCTGAGATCCGGCGCCACAAACAGTTTGTATGTGTACACATACTGCGAGAGCCCGAGCACGATCGCGAGACACGCGCCGACATACGTTTGCCAGCGCTTGAGCAGCTGGGGTCTGTGAACGACGATAGTCACAAATACAGGCAATACCAAGAGCACCATCGTTGGGTGATGCCCGAGGGCGCAGCCATAAGCGGCGAAGAAGCCCCACAGCCACTTGCTGTCGCCGGTGCGCAGCTGCATCGAGATGAGCGCGAGGCAGCTCAGCACCCAGAACGAATTGAGGCTGTACACCTCCGCTTCAGTCGCTTGCAGAAAGAACGTACGGGACAGCGCGAGTGTCGCGATGGCCCCCCACACACCGAGCCGTGACACGCGCCACACGCGCGCGAGCCAGCCGTAAGAGCACAGCGCCGCTGCAGCAAACAGCGAGGAAGCGAAGTCCACGCGCTGCCAAGCTTGCCCGAGCGGGGCGAGCGCGATCGCGCGGATCAGCGCGAGATACTGCGGATATCCGGGCGGGTGTCCCAACGAGTGTGAGATCGCATAAAACTGGAAGCTGACTGAGTCCCCGTACCAGACCCGGCCGCCGGGGCCTGGGTACCAGTGCGTGCAATAGAGAAACATCGCGGCTGTGAACAGCAGCAGTACAGGGATCCACGGTCTGTGTCGAAGGGCTGCGAGTAGGTCGTGCACGGGCAAAGGCTCTGCGTTTAGCGGAGCTGGTATACCGCGACGCCAGGCTTGCGCGTGATCGGCTTTAGACGCTTCTGTGCTTTGAGCGCATCGAGCACTTCGTTTTGATTGCGACGACGCCGTTCGGCGCTCGACGAGAGGCGCAAGCGCTTGCTCGGCTCGGTCGTCACGACGCACCAGTTGCCAGGGCTGCGCTTCACCGCGTCTTCGAGCTCAGCCAAGGTCAGCGGGATCGTGCTGGTCGGCGGCAGTGCGAGGTGCAGCATCAAGGGTCGCGGATCGTTCATGAAAACCTTACAGGTCTCCGGTCCTGGCACAACTGTGGCCACGCGCGCCCAAGCAGGATCGAGCGTTCCGCGCTGCCGTCGCGCATGAGGCGCGTCGAGGTACGTTTGGTACGCGTACAAGCCAAGCACGACGCTGAGCCAGCCCACGACGATCACCTTGAACGGCAGGCACCACCGCGGTCGCGCCGCGCAGACGACGAGCAAGATCGCGAGCCAGGTCAGCGGCCAGATCACGACCCAGAAGCGCGATTCGCTGAGCTTGGCGATCACCGTGACTGAGGCGGTGAAGACGAGCGCGCTGAAATATCCGAGGGCTGAAGCCATGATCAACACAAGCTCGCGCCAGTGCGAGCGCACGCTGACGACGACGAGTGGCACGAGGCTGATCAGCGCCGCGATCAGCAGCCAAAAGAGCGGCCCAGCCAACCCGAGCTTGGCCGCTGTCTCTTGCGCCTCGCTCGTCCAGAGCGTAGCTGCACGCGTCGCGCGCGAGAGATGCTCTGCGATCTCTGAGCGCGCGAACTGCCAGCCTCCGAGCGGACGGTCGGCAACATGCTTGTTGCGCAAATTCCAAAGCCCGATCCCGAGCGCCGCTGGCAGCAGCGCCGGCCAGAGCAGAACTGGCCGCTTCCAGAGCGGACATTGCGCGCGCATGCCGAGTAAGACAGCGCCCACGAGGCCCGGCAAGAACAAGAGCCCTGCGTAGCGCACCAGCACGACCCACCAGAGCGACAGCCCCCAGAAAAACCGCAGTGGCACGCTCGGCGCAGGCGATCGCATCACCCAGAGGCCCAGCCACAGGCTGAGCAGAGCAAACGTCGCCCACGGTAGATCGCTCAGCACTGCGTCCAACCACACGCGCGTACCAGGCTGGAATGCATAAAGACCGCCCACCAGGAGTGCGAGTGGCCAGGCGCGCGCACCAGCCAAGCTCGTTCCTAGCAGGAACAACAGCAATGCTGCCGCCACATAACAGGCGCCGACCACGATCGCCGCCGCCGTGAGCGGCGACGCGCCCAGCCAAATCAAGGGCGTCATCATCAGCGACACGCCCGGTGCCCAGTGCGTGATCGGCTGGAACGTGCTCCGCCCAGCCTGCTCGACGAACGCGCTCACATAGCCGTCGCCACGCGCCAGGTGCCGCGCACCATCCACATAAAACGCGCTGTCGAAGTACCCCTGCTCGGCGGGCCCGAGCGTACACGCCAGCAGCGCAGCCGCGAGCACGACCACAAACGCAACGAGCGGCACCAAGTAGCGGCGCAGCCCGCGAGCGATCGCACCGACACCAGGGTGAGCTTCAGCGGAAGGAGGTGCAGACATCGCGCGCGGGATCGACATGCCAGACAGAGCGCGACCATACCACCACAGCCGCCCACTCTGTAGTTGCTTGTGCATCGCGGGAGCGACATCGATCGCCGCACGCCAGACGGTGGGCTCGTCTGCAGTCCGCTGGAGCGAGTCGCGCATGCCGCCGTTAGCTTCAGCTCCCACGTTGACTGAGTGTTGCTGACAGCGTTTTCGGGCTCTCTCCTCTGCACACAGGCGCTTACGCTTCAGCGTCGATGCGAGTGTCAGCCGTTTGCTGTCCTAGTGCACCAGCTATAACCTGTAACAGTCAGCGCAACGACTGCGCGCCACCACGCGAGTCGCGGTGCGGCGTTCAGAATTTAACGCGAGTGAACCTCAGGGAGGGAACGGGATGAGTACCGATCAACGCCGCATCGTGGGCTTTGCCGCGATGGTCTGGGCAGTCTCGATGACAGGCTGTCTAGACCGCGATCTCAGGCCTCTGAACCCGTGCCTGGTCTCTGGTGTCAGTCAGAAGGTCGAAGTCCAAAACGTCGACAAGGTCGACTTGCTGATGATGGTCGACAACTCTGGATCGATGGCCGGTGAGCAGGAATCGCTGAAGGAACAGTTTCCGAACGTGATTCGCGTATTGACCACCGGGTACCGATTCGAGGGCGACCCCGATCCATTCCCGCCGGTCAAGGATCTGCACGTGGGTGTTGTGTCGAGTGACATGGGCATCCCTGGCGTCGAGTTCGACAAGTGTCACGCCGACGGCGGCGACGATGGCAGGCTGCAGAACACGCCACGCGGCGACAATTGCGACGCCTCGTACCCGCTGTGGCTGAGCTTTTTGGGCGATATGAAGATCGGTGAGGTCTCCGATCCGACGAAGTTCGCGAACGACGTTGGTTGTATCGCCACGCTCGGCACGGGTGGCTGTGGCTTCGAGCAGCAGCTGGAATCGCCGTTCAAAGCGCTCCAGCCGCGGCTCTTGGAGGACGCCACAGGCAACATCGCCGAGAACACTTACCGCTTCAAAGCGACAGAGTTCGCGCGCACCTTCGGCCGCGGCGACTTGCCTACCACGCAGGGCGGCAACGCGGGCTTCCTTCGCAACACGCGGACGGAGGGGCTGTCGCTGCTCGCCATCTTGGTCGTCTCCGACGAAGAGGATTGCTCGGTGAGCGACACGAAACACCTCCGGCCCAACAATCTGTTGCCTGAGGGCGACCCACTCCGGGCGGAAGACATCAACCTGCGTTGCTTCAACCACAAGGAGTTCTTGTATCCGCTCCGGGAGCGCTACCTCGATGGTTTCCGCGCGTTGCGCCCCGGCAACGAGAACCTCGTGGTGTTCGCTGCCATCGTGGGCGTTCCGCCTAACTTGGTCGAACCGAGCGTGCTGGAAGCAGTCGACTTCGACGACGAAGCCTCACGCAACGCTTTCTACGACAGCATCCTGAGCGACCCCTTGATGAAAGAGGAGGTGGATCCCGCCTCCAATCCGGGCAGCGGCCAGGGCAACCTGAAGCCGTCCTGTGCGCGTCAGGTAGCCGGCGAGTCGATACCTTCGACTGCCTACCCGCCGCGCCGCATCGTGGAGCTGGCGCAGATGTTCGGCGCGAATGGCATTGTCCAATCGATCTGTCAGGAGGACTTTGGTCCGGCGATGGGCGCGATCATCGACATCATCGCCAAACAGCTCGGCGAAGTATGTTTGCCGCGCCCGCTGATCCGCCAGGCAAACGGTCTCGTTCCGTGCAACGTGGTCTGGGAGCTGCCCACCACGAAGCCCAACAATGCTCCGACGCCGCTCAGCTGCGACGAGCTCTCGTTCCTGGGTCCGGTCGACGAAGGCCGCGCTGCGACGAACGAAGCAGGTGGCGTGAACTGCAAGGTGAAGCAGATCCCCATCATGAATCTCGACGTCACGACGCCGCCCAATGATGAAGGCTGGTACTACGACAACTTCTCGGACGACCTGAAGAAGACGTGCGCGACTGACAAGCAACAGCGCGTCGCATTCTCGAACGCCGCCAAGCCGCCCACAGGTGTCACCGTCAAGCTGGAGTGTTTGACTGAGACCCAGCGGCTCGCAAACACCCGCACTGACCTGGCGCAGAGCGTCCCGCAACCAGAGATCGGCACGGACTGCGGTGGTGAAATCGGCACCGAAAAACCGAAGGGTGACGACGCCTGCGTCATCACGCTGCAGAACAACAAGACGGACAGCAGCATGTTCTGTCACCCGTCCTACAACATCTGCGTGAGGACCTGCAGCAGTGACACGGAGTGCCCGCCAGCATGGGTGTGCGATGCACGCGAAGAGACAATGCTCGCGACCGACAATCGCCCATTCTGCGTGAATCCCACCTGCGGCGCAGAAACCACGATGTAAACCGCGTCAACCCACGCGCTCTCCAACGAAAGAGGCCACCTGCTCCTAGAGAGCAGGTGGCCTTTGCTTTGGTGCGCCCGGCATGGCCAATTGCCCGCACAAAGCCGTCATGGGAGGCGTGTGCGCGGAGCTGAACCGCCGCTTGAGGTAACAAGTGCGACGGCAGCTTCTTGCTCAATCAAGGGACACGCGGTTCTCAGGCCTGACGCCCACGTTTGAATCCGAAGAGCGCATGAAACGACGACACAACTGTCGTCGCCCTCCGCGCGCATTGGCGGGATGCTCATTTGTCCTATGTGTCGTAACGGTAGATCGCTTGTATATTAGTCTAACAGGTGCCAGTCGCGACAGGAGAACACGTTAAATCGTATATGTACGAAGCGCGCTAATTGGCGGGCTCAGCGCTCTTTCTAACTACCAATATATAACCGTGAAACTGCTAGGCCGACGGCAATGGCGGAGTTTTAAACGTTGTCAGTGTTAGCTGTGCGTTGACAGGGGCGATGCGCTCCCTGTATTCGTTGCATCGGTTTCTCTGCTTACGCGAGGGACCAAACATCTATAACAGGAGGGGCCTCATGGCTATGAACTGCGCTCTGTTGAGCGGTGGTTGTCGCGCCGCTGTCGTTGTTGTTGCGTCGCTTTGGTTGTCTACGGCAGTATGTTCCGCGGACGATGTCGGTAGCGCTGACGTTGCACCAGGCAGCGATGCGTTCCTCCCATCTTGCCCAGGACAGGAAGTTTATGAGTGGTGCTTTGCGTTCCTGAGCGACTGCAATACTTGGACGTCTCAATCGCCGCAGCAGGACTCGTGTCTCGGCGGAGGCATCGTCAGCACCGTATGTGGCCCGGGAAATAACTACGTAAGCTTCGTTTGCCCATAGTCAGGTATACGCCGGTGTCTCGTGGAGATGTGCCTCCCGCGCGCGTGTCCTAGCACCACGCGGGAGGTCATCCTCTTGGCGCCACACTAACAATCGCGACGACCGCCTTACACTTAAGGCGGTCTAACAGGTGTGACGAGAAGTCACCGCGCGAAGGAGCACCTAAAGCATCGTCATGAGTGAGCGGAAGTCGCTCCAGAGTTGCCCGCCTTCCTCGCGCAAGCTCCGGTTTCGCCGTCCAACGCGAGCGAACGCATGCTGACGCATGCGTTCGACTTCCAGCGAGACTCCGCGCGAGATGTTCATCCGCGCCATCTGACGGCGTTCTCAGCGAACAGACATACGGCAGCCTCGCACTCGCGTGTCCGCGCTGCAGCGACACACGGAACGGCCTCCGCGCCTCCACGGCACGATCCGCAGCGACACGCTGCTCGCGCAGCTCTCGCCAGGAAGGCAGCGAGCGAGCTCGAATTTTCCTGCGCCGACCAGCCATGGAGCCGACACACGACTCTGCGGCTGAAGCAGCATCATGGCTAAGCTCACGGCTGCGCTGGCGCCGCCGTCCCTTGGACGTGACTGCGAGCGTCTCGGCGACTGGCCTTTTTCACGTGCCCGGCTGGAACACGACCGGGAAGCGCGTCTCTGTGACGTCACCCGACTTCGGGAAGCGCCACATCTTCACTGTGCGCGTGATGCAATCATCCATGCCGGGCAAGCCTTTGCCGTTGGCATGTACGCTCGTCACGTTACCGTTCGGCGAGACTTGGATCTCGACGTCGAGCCGCACCGTTTCCTGCGAGCTCGCGCCGCGCAGCGCAGTCTCGTAGCAGCGCTGCAAGTTCTTGCGGCCATTCAGCACAACCGCCGACAGCTGCTCCGCCGTCAGCTGCCCTTGGCCCTGACTGCCGCCCGTCTTCGACCCTTCGCTCGGTGCGCGCAGCGACGGTCCTTGGTCGAGGCTGCCGCCCATACGCTCGAGCATCGCGCGCTGCTCGGCAGTGAGATTGCTGCCGCTGCCGGCGGCCTTCTTCTTGTCGGCGCTCGACTCATTCGCGCCTGGCGCCTGTGCGCTCTTGCGCGGGGTGCCGGAGCGGCCGTCGATCGCCTGCATGTCCAGCTCGATCACGCTGCCTCCGGGCTCCTCTACCGGCGGCTGCTGCACCGGCGCAGCGGCTGCAGCTGGTGGCGGCGGTGCAGGCGCAGCGACCGGAGCGGCAGGTGCAGGTGCGGGCGCCGCAGCGCTCGGAGCGAGCACGCGCACACCCAAGAACGCGCCGGCAGCCAAGATAAAGGCGCCACCTGACACCAGCAAAAACATCTGCGCCCAGCCAGGCTGACTGCCGCGATTCGAGGTGTCCTGCGCGAGCACCGGTTGCGCGACCACCGCCGCTGCAGGCTGCGCCACGACAGGCTGTGCGATCGGTGTGTCGAGCGTCGCCACCGCGACCTCAGGCGGCTCCGAAGGCTCTTGCGACTCCACGACCGGCTCTTCAATCGGCTCGGTCGGAACGAGCTTGCGCCCACCGATCGGCGCCATCTCCGCAGAGCGCGCCGCGGGCGCAGTCACGATCGGCAACGCTGCGGCTGGCGGAGGTGCGACGAGCGCTGCCGGAGCGGGCGCGACAGGAGCAGCCGGAGCAAACAGCGCAGTCAGCTCTGCGATGTGTTTGATCTGCATCCAATCGTCCATGCCCTCGCGCCAAGCGAGCGACTCGCGATTGATGATGCCCTGCGCGATTCTCCGCTGGACCTCGTCACGCCGCAGCGGACCCACAGGCGCATCGTTGATCGCGACGTGCCACTCTTCGAGCGGAGCGGGTGGAGGCGCAGGCGGTGCCACATGACGGCCGAGCTCCGCGACGAGCGCGGCGCCGGTTGCTTTGGCACCGATGGCTTGTGGAGCCACCGCTTGCGCTGCAGCGGTTTGCTGCGCGAACGCCGGTGCGGCCGCAGGCAGAGAAGCCGCTGTCACAGGCCGAAGCGGACCGGTTGTTTGTTTTGCAGGACCACGTACCACGATCGGCTCACCGCACTGTTGGCACGTCATCCGAAGCGTGCGCCCAGCGACCTTTTCGTCAGCGATCTGGTACTTGGCTTTGCAGTTTCGGCAAAGAAACTTCATCGAGTGAGCTCAGTCGGCGGAGGCTACGTGGATCTGCGTCCACTCGGTGGGAAGATCTGGCGAGAATCTTGGCCGCCCTAGTGCCCGCTCACAAGAGGGTGACCATGTGTTCTTTGACGCTGTTGCGCGTGGCTTCATCCGGCGCATTGACCATCGCACGGTCCCACGTTTCTACGGCTTTGTGTCGGAAGCCTGCTCGTTGATACACCACTGCAAGGTTCTTCAGTGCGGAGAAGTGGCGTGGGTGCAGACGCACGGCACTCTCGAGCGCTTCAATGGCCGAGAAAAGATCTTCGCGCCGGCCGTACAACAAACCGAGGTGGTACTGAAGCTCGAACGCGAGCGGGTCGATACGTACGCCCACCGCGAGGTGCGCGATCGCCGCATCCATATCGCCTCGCTCGAACGCTGCCATACCGTGCGCGAGCTCGACCTCGGCCTCCTCACTGAGTGTGATGGGGTCTGGGCTGACGGGCTTCCCCTGCAGCAAAAGCTCCATCGTGCGTGCGAAGCGCGGCAAGTCGATGGGCTTGTCGAACAGATGCTGCACGCCGTACGCGACGCGCAGGTCTTCTGCGACGCGCCAGCCGCGATGTATCGCGCTGACGATCACGATCGGAATGTGACCGTACCGCTGACTGCCGTGCAGCCGCCGACAGATGTCGAAGCCGTGAACACCGGGCAGCACGACGTCCAGCACGATCGCATCAGGAGGCTCAGCGCGGATCAGCTCGAGCGCTGCATTGCCGCTTTCGGCCTCGACGCACTCGATGCCCGGCTTTTGCGTTAGCGTGAGCCGAATCAACTGACGCACAGCCGCATCGTCTTCGACGATCAAGATGCGCTTCAGCCGCGGCCCATCTGAGGGCGGCCGACTCGAAGAGATGCGCGGCGGCGGCACGGAGAACGCTTGATCGAGCTCGGGGCCGTGATCGGTCGGCGGCCTACCGTGAACCACGCCCGCTACCTGCGCATCGGTGGACTTGAGCAGATCAGGCGCGGGCGGAGCGGGCGCCGGCTTCGCGTCCGGGCTCTCTGGCCCGATCACCACAGGACCCGGCCGCACGATGCCCTGCGCTTCGAGCTCGGCGTCCGTGACCGCTTCACCGACCAGATACTTTTCACCGCGCGCCGCGAGCGCGTACGCCGTGTCGATGGCCGTGCGCAGCACCTCATCGAGCGCGATGTACGGGAACACCGTCTTGGCCGTGACGAAGCCGATCTCCTCGATGCTGCTCTTGTTGAGCGGATCGGCCATGGCCAAGAGCAGCTGCTCGCCCTGCAGCTTGATCGGCAACACCACGTGCTCGCGCGCGATCTCGATCGGGATCAGCTGCAAATTCGCGAGCGGCACGATCTGACAGCGCAGATCGATCGCGGGCACACCGGTCTGCTCGGACAACGCACGCAGCGCCCCCGGCACAGACACCTTTCCGTCACGCGTAGCAGCAGATGCGAGCTTCCCCCCACGCCTGTGCTGCTCTTCGAGGATGCCGGTCAGCTCGTCCTGCGTGACGAGCTTCTGCTGCAGCATGATCTTGCCCAGCTGTTTTTTCGACCCAGAGCTGTCGCCCATGGTCCCGG
>Ga0190269_10001255_pt1 | contig 12270 bp, 8 predicted proteins | sample Popmic249IS_FD_133749 | JGI IMG/M metagenome (GOLD analysis project Ga0190269, IMG submission 133749) | Populus adjacent soil microbial communities from riparian zone of Blue River, Arizona, USA - 249 IS | ecosystem: Environmental > Terrestrial > Soil > Riparian zone | place: USA: Arizona...
AATGGACTTAAGAAGATCGTCCTTGTAAACGCTCATGGTGGCAACGATAGTTTGATCCATTATTTCACGCAGATCCAGTTGGCGAGTCTGCGTGATTACGTGGTGTATGTGGCCGAACAGCTTTATAGTGAGGAAGATATGGCTGCCATCCGTGCCCAGTGGCAAACCACTGTGGACGGCCACGCCGGTGAAAAAGAGACCAGTGCCATCATGGCGATCCACCCCGATCTGGTCCAAAGCGATACCATGCCCACGGACGGCGAAGGCATGCCGCTTGGACGTCTCCAACACCTGCGCGATATGAATGTGGATATGGGTATCTGGTGGTATGCAGACTATCCCAGCCATTACTGCGGCGATGGAATTCCCGCCACGGCTGATAAGGGCAACGTCTGGTTGGATGGTCGTGCTCGCGGACTTGCAAAAGTGATCCGTGCCATCAAAGATGATACGGAAACAAAACGCTTGCAGGATGAGTTTTTCAATAGGGTCCATCCAAGCAAATAAAAAATACAGCCCCGCAATTTGCGGGGCTGTATGCTTATTGTCACTAATCGTATTCCACTTCTTCACCACGCACGATCATCTTACGGCGACGATAGGCCCAGCACATATAGGACACCGACACAAAGTACGAAGCGGGGAGGCGGTGCATGCCTGTAATCCTGGTATCCAGCACTGTTGTTTGGCCGCCGAATCCCATGGGACCAATTCCCATCTCATTGGCTTCACTGGTGAGGCGTTCCTCCAGTTCAGCGAGTTTGGGATCTTCATTGCGCGTGCCCATTTTGCTGAACAATACTTCCTTCGACTTGATATAGGAAGAGCCGCGGTCACCGCCGATGGATACGCCCAAAATTCCGGGCGCACATCCTTTTCCCTGCGCTTGTTGGACCGCATCCAGCACTACTTTACGGACACCCGCCAGGTCACGTCCCGCACCGAGGCGGTTATCTGGGAGTGAATATTGCGCGCCAACATTCTCACATCCACCGCCTTTGAGCATCAGCTCGATCACCAGCGGCTGGTCGGCATCTACTTCTTCAAAATGGATGTAGGGAAAGTCTTCGCCGCCAAGATTGTTGCCTGTATTCTTGTCGTAGATCGCGTCCACGGCGTTCGGTCGCATATAGGATCGTTTGGTGGCTTCCACCATTGCGTTGCGGACCTGCTCGCGAAGTTTGCGTGTGCTCCAACCCTCGGGGTAATGAACGTAAAAGATCGGTGTGCCTGTATCCTGACAGATGGGGGTGGAGTTGGCGCGCGAAAGCTCGATATTCTTGAGGATGGTTTCCAGTGCGCCGCGCGCAGCAGAACCTGGCTCCTCTTTTTCGATCGAGGCTTTCAATTTATCCTCCACATCCTTCGGCAAACTGGAGGATGTACGGCGGATGAGTTCAAGGATTTCGTTGGTCAGGTCACGCATAAGATACCTCTGCGGCAAATATTATCATATTCAACTTTGTTTCATAACTTTTGTTCTCATCACGTATTTGTTTACCCCGCCAAAACGATACTTATATTCCTCGTCCCCTCGCATGAAATCGAATTCATAGCGTCCATTTTCACAACACCATTGGATGACGTGAGCTAATAACACCCAGCCGGGCGAGAGTTCCATGTGTTCACGTCCTACTCCTGAGTTATAACCCCAGAGTTTGTTTTTGTAATCGAAGTTCAGCGATGCTGCCGCTTTGGCGCCGTCCACTTCAAGGAAGGCGAGCCAGAGATAACCATATCGATGCGCGTTGCGAATGGTGACAGACATCTGCTCGCGCATTTCAGGATGCAGGAATTGTTCCTTGTTGGGGTCCTGCACCATGAGGGCAAAGAAATCATTCATTTCGGATTCAATATCCGTAGTATGGTCGACGACATGAAAACGGACTCGTCCGCTTTCGGCGGCGCGGCGCAGTTTGCGGCGGATCTCATGGCGCTGTTTCTTTTCGACGCGTGAGAGATATTCGTCGAATGATCCATTTAAAGCGATGCGTGGAGTGGGACGGTAGATTTCCTCGTGATGAGTCCAGCCGCGTTTATCAGCCTCCATTTTGAGGGCGGCTAGTGTCGGAGATGAATCGGGGAGGTTATACCAATCGAGCGCGGACCATTCCCCGGCTGAGGAGGAGGCGAGAAAGTCCAGCAGCCCCGAGGTGAAACGGGCGTGATCTTCGGCGCGGACGATCAAATCCAGATAATCGGAAATTTCGATGCTTCCAACGAGTAGCAACGCACGCTGTCCATCGTATTCGGCGATGAAGAGCGGTGCGATGCCAATGAGCTTATCATTTTCTTTTGCAGAGACCAAAATCAGTTCGGCAGATGCATTCCATTCTCCGCCACCCAGAGTCTTCCACCATTCGCTGAGGTATTCGTAACGTGAAAAGGGTGTGTTGGCGATGCTTTGTTCCACCAGCGCGTTCCAATCGGCTTCAGAGAGCTCTGAAAAATCCTTGTGCAAAAGAAAGTTCATGAAAAGTTTATTTATCCTTGGTCATTATGATGGTATTCGTCCCGCGTAGAAATTTTACCAGTATAATGATGGCAAGTTTTCCTTCATTCTTACGCCGTGACCATATTTGACCTAACCATCCTCCCCATCCACAGAGTTAACGGACAGGAATCAGCCGAACTGCCCGGGTTGCTGGCTGTCACACCGCCGCGTCGAACCGCGCGTGGACGCGAGCACGATAACCTGATCATCTATTTGATGCTTTCAGGCAATGCTGCGTTCTCGGCGGTGGAACTCAAAACACTTCTCAGCAACACGGCGACCTCGTTCTACCAAAGCACTGGCTCTCTGACCTTTGCCATGCGCAAGGCTGCCGAGAATATCAATAACGTTTTGCACGAACGAAACCTTTCGACAACCGGTCGTGGACAATATGCGCTCGGACATCTGGTGCTGGCGGTGGTACGTGCTGAACAATGTACATTATTACTCAGCGGACCCACGCATGCAGTGTGGGTGAGTGAGGGGAAGTCTCGTCATATTTATGACCCTGCTCTCTCCGGCAAGGGACTCGGTTCCAGCCAGAGCGTGCAATCGTATTTGTCCCAGGTTGAATTTCACACGCAGGACCTGCTCGCGTTGTGCGGAAAATTCCCAAAGGATTGGGAAGCTGATCTCTTGAATGAACGCCCGCCTACTTCACTGGAGGCGAGCTATCGCAAGTTGACTCTGACTCAGGGCGACTTGAATGCAGCGTTGATGCAGGCGCATATCGGACATGGGACGATCACCATCCTGCGCCCCGAAGTGGGCGCGACGCGTCAGCCGCCTCCGGTGGTGACTCCCGTTGAATCACCCTCGTTGATGACGGATGAATCTGTCACGGTTGAAGAGTCTGAAACGTTGGATGACGCGCCGATCGATGTGATTTCAGGTTCCGCCACAACAATCCCATCCATCACGGAAGAAGAACTCGATGCGTTGGTGGATATGGCGGCTCACATGGTCCAGCCGTCAGCGTACGCAATTCCTCCACAGCCTGAGAACGTACCGCCTCTTCAAAAGACTGATACGCAATCCACACCCACAACAGCATCGCGCAACTTCCCGCCGTCTATTCCGCGTGTAAAGAACGTGGAGCCTGTTTCCACTCCCATCCTTGCACCTGCAACTCAGCCTGAGATCGAAGAAGAAGATGATGAAGAGGATGAAGTTTTAGAAGAACCGATCATCGTCGAAAGCAAACCCGTGAGACCCAGGTCGAACGCGCACGCCGAAGCCACGCGTCAGATGGCGAAGGTGATGGTAGGCGGTATCAAGACTGGTCGGCGCGTGAACGAGCGTCTGGCTGCGTTCATGCAAAAATTCCTGCCCCGCCTGCTTCCAGGTACCGAGGCAGTTCCAGATCAACCTGTTGGCATGCCAACCTATCTATTGATCTTCATCGCACTGGTCATTCCGGTGTTGGTATCTGTGGCCGCGTGGGTGATCTACGATAAATACGGGCTTAGCGAGCGTTATCGCGAACTGTATTTGAATGCCACCGTCGAACGTGACCGCGCCGTCAGTGAGCCCGATCCAGCCCGTCAACGTGATCAATGGATGAAGGTGTTGGAGTACGTCGATCAGGCCGATGATTATCGTGATACACCTGAATTGCAGTTGGTGCGCGATGATGCGCAGGTAAATCTCGACCAGTTGATGGGCGTACTGCGATTGGAGTTCCTGCCTGCCTTCACGAACGGACTCGGCAGCTCGACGCAGATCAGTCGTATGGCGGCGAGTGAAAGTGAACTCTATATGCTCGATGCAGATCGCGGCAACATCCTGCATGCTTCATTTACAGGCCGCAGCCTTGAACTCGATAATTCATTCAATTGTCAGCCAGGTACGTACGCAGGGTATGAAGTCGGTGCGCTCGTCGATATTCTGGCATTACCCAAGGTCAATGCTGTCGGTGCGACAGTATTAGGCATTGATTCAACCGGACGGCTTCTATATTGTTCACCTGGACAAGTTCCACAAGTCTTTCCATTGCCTGCGTTGCCCAACACAAATTGGGGACGCATCTCAGCATTTGCTCTCGACAACGGTAACCTATATGTGCTTGATGCCACGTCACGCGCTGTGTGGGTGTTCATTGGCAAAGATACTTCATTCACCGACACACCTTATTTCTACTTTGGCAACCAGATCCCCAACCTCGAAAGCGCCATTGATATGGCTGTAAGTGGTGATGATCTCTATTTGCTTCACGCAGATGGACATCTCACCTCCTGCACTTTTAGCCGCATTTCTGAAACGCCAACTCGTTGTCAGGATCCTGCGCCGCGCATCGATAATTTCCCTGCACACCGCGATATTGATGTCTTTGCTCAGGCGCATATCACACAGCTGGCACTCACGAATCCACCGAACCCCGTTATGTTGTTGCTGGACTCGGAACACCAGAGTGTGTTCCGTTTGTCGCCGCGTTCGCTGGAACTCCAAAATCAAGTCACCAGTTTTGCCGGTGAAGATAACCCCTTCCAGGCAGGACCTGTCAGTGCGATGACGGTCAGCCCCAACTATGTGCTTTATCTCGCTATTGGCAATCAAGTCTACTTCGCAACCAATCTGCCTTAATGTATTTTGATGCTACCGATGCCGTTTGCGGCGTTGGATGTTTAAGTGAACAGATGGAAGGATTCGTATGCCAATCCTCGATTCACTCTTCGCTCCCTTTCGACGACAAAAGAATACGCCGCCTCCTGCTCCGAAGCCGGTAATTGTTCCCGCTGATAGTGACGATGAGCCTCCGCAACAGACGATTCTTCGTACGCTTGTCATTGTCTACGAACCTACCATGGATAGATCCACGGGACAAAAACTTTTGCGCTTTATGCACTGGAACGACCTGGAGGAACTTGCCAGGGGATATATGTCCGATGTGCTGGTGGTGAGTGGAGGACTGGTCCGCTACCAGATCGTTGAACGGATCGACGTGGATGCCTTTCCCGCCAAAGTAGATGGATATCGTTATGACGCGCAAGCCTATAATGACGTGATCCGCGGTGTCAAACGCCCCTACATGCCGCAGGAAGCAAACTACTATGAGATCATCGATCGCTTCAACATCTTGCAGCGCGTGGCCAAAGGTGAAATTGACGAAGTATGGATATTCAATTTTCCTCATGCCGGATTTTACGAATCGATCATGGCAGGACCAGGTGCTTTTTGGTGTAACGCACCTCCATTGACCAACACCGAAGCATCACTGCGTCGTTTCGTCATCATGGGATTTTCCTATGAACGCGGCGTCGGCGAGATGCTTGAGAATTTGGGACATCGCGCCGAATCGATCATGCAAAAGACATTTGAACATCTGCACGGCGAAGATAACCTGTGGGAGCGTTTCAGTCGCTACGACCAGATCAGTCCCGGGAAGGCCGCGTTGGGCAATGTCCATTTTGCTCCCAATAGCGACCGCGACTACGATTGGAACAATCCATCCACGGTCATCAGTGAGTGTGATGACTGGTACTACAACTTTCCAAACTTCAAGGGTGTGACACGCATGGTCACTGCAAGTGAGTGGGGGAATGGGGATATCCGCAAACATCATGTCTGGTGGATGAAGCATTTTCCAAAGACGGCAGGTCGTAAGAATGGGATTCATCATAACTGGTGGCAATACATCATGAATCCAAATAACGTGAACGTGTAGCCGTCAAGAATCAGATTTGTTGCCAGTAGGGGATTCCCCCATCTTCTCTTACAAAATTGGAGACTGTAAATATCGGAAACTGTAATTCTTGTGTCACAAAACGGGGAATAAAATGGAAACAGGTTCAAAAGTGGAATTACGCGTTTTGAACGTCTGCGTAGGTCCGAAGTTCTTCTATGAAGTACTATACCCACCATCCTCACAGGATTTCCCCCCATCTCCTTCTTGTATTGATTTTCGCCGCATATATTGCGGTATTTGTTTTTTTTCATGACCAGGCTGGCTACGCCCTGGGCTCGCTTGCCATTCTTCCCATTATCATTGCAAGCTGGTCGTATGGCGTAAGAGGCGGGCTTCTTGTAGCTGTGCTTTCCATGATCAGCAATACGCTCATCTTCATGATGGACGATCATTCATCGATCGGCGCACAGATGACCCCGGAGAATTTGGTGGGCACGTTCTCTTTGGTCGCGGTGGCCATTGTGGTGGGAAGATTCACGGCTGCTCTTCAGGAACGCAAGGACGCCATCCTCAAGCTCGAACAGTACGAGCATGAGCGACAATCACATACCCAATTCCTTGAACTCCTCAATGAGATCACCGCCCGTGCGTTGGAGGCAGATAGCCTGCAATCCACACTGGAAATCCTGATCGAAAAAATCGCTCACCTATTTGATGCAGATGATGCCTTTTTTACGTTCTGGGATAGAGCGAACGAACTTCCGATTCCAACGGTGGCATATGGCTCGATGAAGGAAATTTACCCGTTCGTTCAATTTGAACCCGGTGATGCCACACCCACCACGTTAGCCATGAGAGCAGGACACACTTTATTTTTTGAAGATATCGATCGTTCTCCGCTGATCGGTCCCGGGGTCGCAGCCATATTCCCAAGTCGTTCGATGCTCTGCATACCGTTGATCGCACAAGGAAATAAGCTTGGCGCCATCCTATTGGGATATAACAAAAAGCGCAGGCTTGATGAAGAGGATGTCCAGCACTCCAATGTTGTTGCGGAACAGTTCGGGCTTGTGCTTTCCAAGTCTTTGCTGTTGGAGGAGGAGCGCAGGCAGGTTCGTCAATTGACCGCGTTGCACGACGTTGCATTAGTCTCTACGGAAGCAGACAATGAAGATCAGTTGATCGAACGGGTGACTGATATTATTGGCCAGAACTTGTACCCGGACAACTTTGGCATCATGCTGTTAGACGATCAGACGGGGATTTTGCATGCACATCCATCCTACCGGTTTTATATGGCAGAAGATCTGACAATGCCAGATGTGCCCTTTGGAACGGGCATTAGTGGAAAGGTTGCCCAGAGCGGGCAGCCTCAGCGGATTGGCAATGTGCGGCGTGTCGCAGATTATATTGATATGGATGATCGCACCATCTCCGAATTATGTGTGCCGATCAAATTCAAAGAAAGAATTCTTGGGGTTATCAACGCAGAAAGCACCAAGAAGAATGCCTTCACTCTCGAAGATGAACGCTTGCTTGTCACCCTCGCGGGTCAGCTCGCTACTGCCATCGAGCAGCTGCGCAAGGCCCGGGCTGAGCGAGTCATCCTGGACCAGCTTGCCCACGACAAGGATCTCATTTACTCCATTGCCCAGATCACAACCCAAATCGAACGCTCCTTGAATCCTGAGCAGATCATTCAAACGATGGGCGGCGAGTTGGAAAAAATCGGCATTACCTGCATTATGGCGATGTACGATCAGGAGCATAAGTCTTTCACAGTCAATTACACATCCATGCAGCCGCATTTGCTGGAGATCGTGGAAACGGGGCTGGGGTATCCACTTCTCACATATGCATTTCCACGTCGTAAGCTGGATGCGCTACTGAAGCTCGAGCACATGCATCGTCCTGCAGTGATCTCAAATCCGACAGACGAAGTAAAGGCACTGTTCAGTCGTGTCAACAAGAGGGGCATTCCGATGATTCTGGAAAGGATCGGAGTCGTCGATGGTATTGAGCCTCTCCGATTACCGTTGATATTTGAAGAGAGTCTCGGAGGAGTTCTATGGGTCTGGGGAAAAAATATTACCCATTCAGATCTGCCAATCATGTCGATCTTTGCCAAACAGATTGGCAGTACACTCGAACGCGCCCGGCTCTTTCAGGAAGTGCAAAGTCTGGCTCTGACCGATCCATTAACTGGATTACAAAACCGCCGTAGTCTATTCGAACTGGGTCGCATTGAATTCTCCCGCGCTCAACGGATGAAGCGTCCCTTCTCATGCATGATGCTGGACCTCGATCATTTCAAATCCGTCAATGACAACTACGGACACCAGATCGGTGACCAGGTGTTGCAGGAGTTCGGACTCCGTTGCAAGTCTTATGTGCGGGAAATCGATCTTGCGGGCAGGTATGGCGGTGAGGAATTTATGGTCCTTCTGCCTGAAACAGACCGTGATATGGCGTTGATCGTTGCAGAGCGGTTCCGTTCATTGATTGCAGAGAATCCCATTCAGACGACAGTAGGTTGTTTGAATATTACGGTCAGCATAGGCGTTGCGATGAAGGATGAGCAAACCATGGATCTCGATACCCTCGTGGCAAGAGCCGATCAGGCATTGTATATTGCGAAACACAAGGGACGTAACCGAATCTCGATCAGCTTCTAGTATGCGATCTTCCACACCTGATACAAACCCAGATTCCCGCTTTCCCCATCAGAGTAAAAAGTATCCAGTACATCAAATCCTGTTACTCTTGCCAGCGCGGATAATTCAGATTCACTGAAGTGATGCGCGTACCGCAGACCTTCTCCGCCGCTGCGCCAATCGAGCAAATAATCCCCCGCATCCACATCGGACGGTTGAACGTCTGCTTCCTCCCAAGGTTTGATACGCGTTTTGAGCTTTTCGCTGTTCAAGAACTGCCAATGGGAATGGATAAACTTTCCATCATCTGCCAACAGCTCATGCACAGCTCGCAAAATATCCATACGCATTTCTTCCGATGGAATGTGGTGCAGGACCGCGAACGAAGCCACCACGTTCCACTTTCCATGGTGCATTAACCATTTGTTTGCCGACAACTGCGTCAGATCTGCTTCAGTGAACGTAGCAGAAAACCCCTCCGGCTGAGATTCCGCATCTCTGAGCAGGGGCAGGCTGAAGTCCACGCCCAGATACGAGCCTCGATGACCGTGCCTGGCCAGTTCGCGCGCAAATTCCCCGTTCCCACATCCCAAATCCAGAATGGATTCATCCCCTTGCAGCATCTGGATCACATGCCGAACTCCTGGCTGGATTCGTCGCCGCGTAGCCGAAAACGAATCCCCGAAGCGGCTGTAAAATTCCCGATTAATTGCAACTAAGTGTGCGGCTGTGCTGGAATTCATGGCGCGATTATAATCCCCGCCCATGCGGGGGTAACGGTATAATCTTTACATGCTTTCCGTAGAGGAAATAGACCGTCTTTCGCAGGAATTTGAAACCAAGACACCGCAGGAGATCATCGCCTGGGCAGTCGACACATTCTGGCCACAGATCGCGTTGAGTTCGTCGTTTCAAACCCAATCGGTGCCGTTGTTACATATGGCGTCGCGAATCCGCCGCGACATTTTGATCTTTTTCCTCGATACCGGTTATCATTTTTGGGAGACCTTGATGTTCCGCGAACAACTGGCGTCCCACTGGCAGTTAAATGTGCTGGACCTGTACCGCAATACGCGCTGGGATGAATTTGCCCGCGAACGAACACGTTCTCTTCCGGTCGATGACCCGAACCTGTGTTGCTATCTACACAAGGTTGAACCCATGCAGCGTGGATTGAAAGACATGCAGGCATGGATCAGTGGTATCCGCCGCGACCAGACCTCTGTGCGGGCACATGCAAGAATTCTCGAATTGCAGGACGATGGCCTCTTGAAGATCAATCCGCTCCTGAACTGGACCAAGGAGGATGTGCACAAGTATTCGCAGGAACATCGCCTGCCAGCGCATCCTTTATATCAACAAGGCTATCGAAGTATTGGTTGCGCGCCTTGCACCGTTGCGATCGGTGTGAATGACGATGAACGCGCAGGGCGTTGGTCTGGACGTGGCAAGATCGAATGTGGACTTCACACGAGCATGTTCAAACAAAAAGATGTTTTGAACGTGAAGCAGGAATTCAAACTGGATGTCTCCACCGTAGACTCGGAAGAATTTGGTGAACAATAGTTATGCAAACCGAACGACAGGAACGTTGGCGCGAAACGCACCTCCTTACACCCGATAAAAAAGACCTCGCACGCACTGTGCTCGAGGAGATTCGACGCGGTCGCGATGTGACGAAGACATTGCGCAGCCATCCGCTTCCCGGCGGCGGATATTTGAACAAGTCGATGCTGGTCTCGATCTATAACGAGTTGGTCAAAACGGGGGAGATGGAAGAGGACCCACACCTGCTCGACCGGATTCGCATGAAGCCTATGCGTACCCTCTCCGGTGTGACGACGGTCACGGTTCTTACGAAGCCGTATCCGTGTCCCGGCAAATGTATCTTTTGCCCCACCGATGTACGTATGCCGAAATCCTACCTGCCCGATGAACCCGGCGCGATGCGAGGACTCGAACACCAGTTCGACCCATACGCGCAGGTCCGTTCGCGGATTGAACAGCTTCAATCGGTCGGGCATCCCACTGACAAGATTGAATTATTGATCCTCGGTGGCACGTGGTCATCGTATCGTCGTGACTATCAGGAATGGTTCATCGCAAGATGTTTCGATGCCATGAATGAGAATAAACACGAAGGACACCAAGGACACGAAGTAATTCAAAAAGATGACTCTGTGAACTCCGTGGTGAATTTGCCAGATGTTCACGCCATTAATGAAACCACCCACCACCGCAACGTGGGACTCGTCATCGAAACCCGCCCCGACGAGATCACACCTGATGAGATCCGCTGGCTCCGTCATCTCGGCGTGACCAAGGTCCAGATGGGCGCCCAAAGTTTGGATGATCACATCCTCGAGATCAACAAACGAGGACATAATGTCGCAACCACGCGGCGTGCTGTGGCTTTGTTACGAGCGGCAGGGTTCAAAATCGTTTTGCACTGGATGCCGAATCTTATGGGCGCAACTCCTGAATCAGATCGCGAAGATTTCGCGCGTTTATGGGATGGTTTCTGCCCGGATGAGATCAAGATCTATCCGAATCAATTGTTGGCGAATGCCGAGTTGTACGAATACTGGCAGCGCGGAGAATTTCATCCTTACACCACCGAGCAATTGATCGACTTGATCGCCGATGTCAAACCGACCATTCCACGCTATTGCCGCGTCAACCGTGTCATCCGTGACATTCCCTCCACCAATGTCGTGGAAGGCAACCGCCGTACAAGTCTGCGGCAGGACATTCATAATGAAATGAAACGCCGCGGCACAGAATGTCAGTGTGTGCGCTGCCGCGAGGTACGCGGCAAAAATGTCCATACCGATCTCTTGAAAATGGATGATATGGTCTATCAGACGGGTACGGCGGAAGAACACTTTATCTCGTATGTCACACCCGATGATAAGTTGGCTGGTTTCATCCGTTTGTCTTTGCCTGGCAAGGATTCACCTCGAACTGGAATTGACGATCTCGACGGTGCGGCCCTCATACGCGAAGTGCATGTCTATGGACAATCCCTTGCCGTGGGGGCGGAGAAAAAAGGCGCAGCCCAACATGTCGGTTTGGGGACGCGGTTACTTGAAGAATCCGAGTCGATCGCCCGCGAAAAAGGCTTTGAACGTATGGCAGTCATTTCCGCTGTGGGGACGCGGGGGTATTATCTCGACCGTGGGTTTGAACGAGGGGATCTCTATCTTGTGAAGAACCTTGCGAAGGCTGCCCGATAGGGTGTGGGTCTCCGCAAGGTTCCTTTGACGGAACCAGACACCGGCAGCGTAAGAATCGGGTCTTCATCCGCATTTAATGAATAAGAGTTATGTTAGATCTCCAATCGGGCGCTTGACTTGAATTCTGCGCAGTGTGAGAATACCAATCATGGACTACAAAGACTACTACAAAATCCTGGGTGTGGACCGAAAAGCCAGTGCAGATGATATCCGCAAGGCGTATCGCGACCTGGCGAAAAAATATCACCCAGATCGAAACCC
>Ga0190269_10001256_pt1 | contig 12268 bp, 9 predicted proteins | sample Popmic249IS_FD_133749 | JGI IMG/M metagenome (GOLD analysis project Ga0190269, IMG submission 133749) | Populus adjacent soil microbial communities from riparian zone of Blue River, Arizona, USA - 249 IS | ecosystem: Environmental > Terrestrial > Soil > Riparian zone | place: USA: Arizona...
AGCGGACGGTGCACCGGGCCATGGACATCATGGGGATCCGCCAGTCCATCCGCTCCGGCACGGAGCTGTGCTCGCTCGGCACGAAGCAGCCCAGCTTCCAGGAGTTCATCGAGGGGATGCGCACGAAGGGCCTGACCTCGGAGCAGAACGTGTTCCGCGGGGAGAACGTCACCCTGCTAGGCGGGCGACGCGAGAACGTGTTCTACTTGTGCCGTGGACATGGACCTCCCGAGCGACGACGACCCCCGACGGCTGCAGGTGCGGGCGTGGCTGGCCGAGCACCCCGACCCCACCCCCGCCCAGCTGGTCGAGGCCGGCTACGTCACCGCCCACTGGCCCGAGCCGTGGGGCCTCGACGCCGAGCCCGAGCTGCAGCTGATCATCGACGACGAGCTGAAGCGGGCCGGCGTGGCCAAGCCCATGAACCCGATCGGCATCGGCCACTGCGGCCCGGTCATCGTGGTCCACGGCACCGAGGAGCAGAAGGCCCGCTACCTCCCGCCGATGCTGCGGGGCGAGGAGCTGTGGTGCCAGCTCTTCAGCGAGCCGGAGGCCGGCTCGGACCTGGCCAGCCTCTCGACCCGGGCGGTCCGCGACGGCGACGTCTTCGTGGTCAACGGCCAGAAGATCTGGACGTCGCTGGCCCAGGTGGCGAAGTTCGGCATCCTGATCGCCCGCACCGACGTCGACACGTCGAAGTACACGGGCATCTCCTACTTCATCGTGCCGATGGACCTGCCGGGCATCGAGATCCGGCCGCTGCGCAACATGGTGGGCACCTTCGGCGACGCCGGGTTCTGCGAGGTGTTCTTCACCGACGTGGCGGTCCCGGCCGAGAACCTGATCGGGCCGCTCCACGGCGGCTGGGCGATGGCGAAGGAGACCCTGGCCAACGAGCGGGTCTCCCTCTCGCGCGACGGCCTCCAGTGGGGGCACGGCCCGACCGTCCGGGACCTCGTCGAGCTCGTCCGCTCCCGCGGCGACGCGCTGCCAGGTCCGCTGCGGCAGCGGCTGGTGGCCGGCTACATCGAGGGCGAGATCATGCGCTACCACCAGCTGCGCCAGATCTCGGCCAAGGTGAACAAGAAGCCCGGCCCTGATGCCTCCCTGCGCAAGGCGCTGAAGGACCCGCACGGCAAGACGGTGTTCACCCTGGCCAAGGACCTGATGGGGGCCACCGGGATGCTGGCCCCCGAGGCGGACCCGGTGTGGGAGCCGTGGTCCAACGGGTTCCTGTTCAGCCCGGCGCTGACCGTGGGCGGCGGCACCTCCGAGGTGCTGCGCAACATCATCGCCGAGCGCATCCTCGGGCTCCCGCACGACCTCGACGTGGACCTCGGCCTCACGTGGGCCGAGAGCCGGGAGCGGAGCCGTCAGGGGGCGGGCAGGGCGCCGTCGTCGAACGGGGCCTCGGAGCGGTCGACCCCCGCCGCCCAGGAGGCGAAGAGCCTGGCGTAGGCGCCGCCGCGGCCCATGAGCTCGGCGTGGGTGCCGTGCTCCACGAGGCGCCCGCCGTCCACCACCGCCACCCGGTCGGCCCGCGCCGCCGTGGAGAGGCGATGGGCGATCACGACCACGGTGCGGCCGTCCATCAGCCGCTCGAGGGCCCGCTCCACGACGAGCTCCGTCCCCGGGTCGAGGCTCGAGGTGGCCTCGTCGAGGACGACCATCCCCGGATCGGCCAGGGCGGCCCGGACGAGGGACACGAGCTGGCGCTCGCCGGCGGAGAAGTTGGCGCCCCGCTCGCGCACCTCGGCCTCGAGGCCACCGGGGAAGGCGTCGAACCGGGCCCGCAGCCCGAGGCGATCGATGGCCTGCCCGACCTCCGCGTCGGTGGCGCCGGGCCGGCCGATCAGGAGGTTGTCGCGGATCGACCCGGAGAAGAGGAAGCCCTCCTGGGGGACGACCACGATGCGTCGGCGCAGCGAGGACAAGGTGGCGTCGCGCAGGTCGATCCCCGCGTACCGGACCGTCCCGGCCGTCGGGTCGTAGCTCCGGGCCATGATTTTGGCGAGGGTCGACTTGCCCGCTCCCGTCGGGCCGACGAGCGCCACCCGCTCCCCCGGCTCGACGACCAGGCTCACCGCCTCGAGGACCGGGGGCCCGACCCCGTAGGCGAACGACACATCGGCCACCTCCAGGCGACCCCGGGCCGGCAGGTCGACGGCGCCGGGCCGCTCGGCCACCGCCACCCGCTCGTCGAGGAGCCCGTAGAGCTTGTGCAGGGACGCCGCCGAGGCCTGCAGCTGGTTGAACAGCTGGCTCAGCTGCTGGATCGGCTCGAAGAGGTTCTGCAGGTAGAGGACGTAGGCCGCCACCGTGCCCACGGTCACGGCGCCCTGCGCGCTGAGGTAGCCGCCGAGGCCGAGGATGAGGGCGATGGAGAGGCCCTGGGCCAGCTCGATGACCGGGAAGTAGCGCGCCGCGATGCGCTCGGTGCGCATGTGGGCGTTGAACAGCCGCTCGTTCGTGCCGTGGAAGCGCTCGACGACGGCGTCCTCCTGGTTGAACGCCTGCACGACGCGCACCCCGGCCAGGCCCTCCTGGATGGTCGACAGGTTGGAGCCGATCGACTCGCGCAGGTCCAGGTAGGCCTTGTTCGACTCCCGCCGGAACCAGCTCGTCGCCTTGGCCACGAGCGGCACCACGAGGAGGGTGATGAGGGCCAGCTGCCAGCTCATGCCCACCATGACCACCACGGCCCCGGAGAGCAGGAGGCTGTTGACGACGAACATCGTGAGGCCCTGCCCCACCAGCTCCTGGAGGGCCTCGATGTCGGCGGTCATCCGGGCCACCAGCGAGCCGGTGCGGTTCCGGTCGAAGAACTCCATCGACAGCGCCAGCTGGTGCGAGAAGACCCGCTCCCGCAGCTCGCGCAGGAAGGCCTCGCCCACCCGGGCCACGGCGCGGATGGCGAGGCGGCCGCTCACGTAGGCGAGGAGCGCCGCCGCCACGAAGAGCGCGGCGGCCCGGTTGAGGGCGTCGAGGTCCCGAGGTCGCACCCCGGAGTCGATGCCGTAGCGGACGAGGGCCGGCCCGGCCACCATGCCGCCGGCCTGCAGGACCACCAACACGGCGATGGCGACCAAGCCGCGGCGGTGCGGCCGCAGCAGGTGCCAGGTGCGGCGGATGATGTGGCGGCGCTCCGTGCTGCTGAGGTCGACGTCGGTGGCGTCGGGGATCCTCATGGCCCCCCTCCCACCCCGGTGCGCTGCTCCCCCTGGGCCAGCACCTCGCGGTAGCGCGGCGAGGTGGCCAGCAGCTCCTCGTGGGTGCCGGTGGCCGCCACCCGGCCCTCGTCGAGCAGGACCACCCGGTCGGCCAGCGCCACCGTGGCGGCGCGGTGGGCGATGACGATCGTGGTGCGGCCGGCCATCACCTCCTCGAGGGCGTCGCGGATCTCGTGCTCCTTGGTCGGGTCCACGGAGGAGGTGGCGTCGTCGAGGACGAGGACGCGGGGGTCGGCGAGGATGGCCCGGGCGATCGCCACCCGCTGGCGCTGCCCGCCCGACAGCGAGAACCCCTGCTCGCCGAGGACCGTGTCGTACCCGGCCGGGAGCGCCTCGATGAAGTCCGCCGCCCCGGCGAGGCGGGCCGCCGCCTCCACCCGATCGGCGGGCGCGCTGGGGTCGGCCAGGGCGATGTTGGCCCGCACGGTGTCGCTGAAGAGGAAGGTGTCCTCGAAGACGATGCCGACGGCGCGACGCAGGTCGTCGAGGCGGATGTCGCGCACGTCGACCCCGTCGAGCACCACCCTCCCGCCGTCGACGTCGTAGAACCGGGCGATGAGCCGGGCCACCGTGCTCTTCCCCGCCCCCGTCGACCCGACCAGCGCGACGGACTCGCCGGCCGGCACCACGAGGTCGAGCCCGCGCAGGACCGTGGCGCCGGGCTCGTAGGCGAAGGTGACGGCCTCGAACCGCACCTCGCCGGGACCGGCGGGGATCGGCCGGGCCCCCGGCCGGTCGGTGATCTCGGGCGCGGTCGCCAGCACCTCGTGGACCCGGGCCGCCGAGGCCGAGGCCCGTGACGCCTGGGCCACCAGGAAGGCGGTCATCCGCAGCGGGAAGATCAGCTGGAGGATGTAGAAGTTGAAGGCGACGAGCTCACCGACGCTGAGCCGCCCGTCGAGCACCTCCCGGCCGCCGAACCAGAGGACGATGACGAGCCCCAGGGTGGGGAGCAGCTCCATCAGCGGGTTGAACCCGGAGCGGAGGCGAGCGATCTCGAGGGCTCGCTCCTGCACCTCGGCGGCCGCGTCGCGGAGCTTGTCGTCCTGGAGGTGCTCGGCCCCGAAGCCCTTCACGACGCGGATCCCGGAGAGGCTCTCCTCGACGACCCCGGAGACGCCGGCCAGCCGGCGCTGCAGGTCGGCGGACTGCGGCCCCATCCGCCGCGAGAAGGTCGTGGCGGCGAGGTTGAGCAGTGGCAGAGGGGCGAGGGCGAGGAGGGCGAGGGTGGCGTTGATCGACAGCAGCACCCCGGCGACGCCGAGGATCATGACGAGGTTCGCGCCCGCGATGGGCACGAAGACGAGGAACAGCTGGATCTGCCTGAGGTCCGTGTTGGCCCGCGACATCAGCTCCCCGGTCTGGGCCCGGTCGTGGTAGGCGAAGTGGAGGCGCTGCAGGTGGGCGAAGAGCTGGCGGCGAAGGTCGGTCTCGGCCCGCAGCGAGATGGCGAAGGCGGCGTACCGCCGGAAGGCGGTGAAGACGGCGATGACGAGGGTCACCGCCCCGATGACGAGCGTCCACTGCAGGAGGGAGTCGCCGTCGTAGGGGTCGATGCCCTCGTCGATCGCCCGCTGGGCGAGCAGCGGCACGGACACCTTGGCGGCGGTCCAGCCGAGGGCGGTGAGGATGCCGACCGCGATCCAGCGCCGGCTGGGCCGCAGGGCGCGGCGCATCATCCGCCAGCCACCGCGCCGCAGCGCCCGCTCGTGCTCGTCGGGGCCGGACCGGCCGTCCCCGACGAGCACCGGTGCCGGCGAGGTCACTCAGGCGGAGGCGTGCCCGTGCACCCGTCCTTGGCGGCGTCGTAGAGCGAGAGGAAGGTGTTCTCCGAGACCAGCCACTCGCCGTCGACCTTGACGGCGCCGCCTCCGCTCTCGGCCAGCAGCACCTCGCCGTTCTTCAGGATGGCGAAGAGGGCCGAGGCGGTCTCCGCGTCCATCAGCTCGACGCTCGTCATCTCGACGGTGACCCCGGAGACGAGGTCGGCACAGTGGACGAGCTTGGCCTTGTGCTCCTCGCCGTTCTCGAAGAGCAGCGCCGCCGCGTCGAAGTCGCCCTGGCCGACGAGGGCGAAGAACTCCGTGATCACGGCGCCCACCGCCTCCTGCTCGGCCGCCGGGTCGAGCGTGGTCGTGGTGGGCTCGGTCGTCGTCGTGGTCTCCTCGGCGGTGGCGGTCGTGTCCGAGCCACCGTCGTCGTCGCCACCGCACGCCGCGAGGAGCGCGGCGGCGACGAGCGCCGCCCCGATGCCTCGGATGGCGCTGGTCCGCTTGAGCGTGATCACAGCTGGGTCTCCTTTGCTCGGTCGGCGGGGGTCGCCGCTCGGTTGGTCGAGTGGTCTCGGGCGAGCTGGTCGCCGAGCCGCTCCAGTGCGTCGACCTGGCGGTCGGCGGTGAGGTGCTCCTCGTAGATCAGGCGGAGGAGCCAGAAGCGCAGGTACCGCCCCAGCGAGTACCGGAGGAACAGGGCCGCCCCCACGACCGTGCAGCCGAGCCCGAGCAGGCCGCCGGAGATCAGGTAGGGGACCTGTGAGCTGAGCTCGGTGGTGCCCGACGCGCCGAGGTACCCGACCAGCACGAGGACGAGGCCGACCGGCATGAGCACGGCCCCGGCCAGGAGGAACCGCTGCTCGGTGCCGGGCGAGGCCCTCTTGACCCGCAGCCGGGCCAGCTCGGCCTGGAACTCCTCCAGCCGGTCGGGCTCGTCGGGGGTGCCGTCGTCACGAACGCTCATCGTCTCCTCCATCTGCGGGCCGGGGCCCGCTCCGTCCTCGGGGGTCATGGGCCACCGAGGTAGGCCCCGTGCAGCTGGCCGGCCATCTCCTCGGGCCGTCCCGCGGCCCGGATCTCGCCGTTGATCATCACCGCCACCTGGTCCGCCACCCCCAGCACGAAGGAGGCGAACTGCTCCACCACGAGGATGGCGACGCCGGTCGCGGTGATGGCGGCCACCTGGGCGTAGAGCTCCTCCACCACCATCGGGGCGAGCCCCATCGACAGCTCGTCGAGCAGCAGCAGGGCCGGCCGCGTGGCCAGCGCCCGCACCAGGGCGAGCATCTGCTGCTCCCCGCCCGAGAGGTTCCCGGCCAGCAGCCGCCGGCGCTCCCGGAGGCGGGGGAAGTGGTCGAAGGCGACCTCCTGGATGTGGCTGCGAGCCACCCCCGCATGGGTGAACATCAGAAGGTTCTCGTCCACGGTGAGGTTCGGGAAGATGCCGCGCCCCTCGGGGATCGTGCACACCCCGGCCCGGGCCAGCGCGTCGGCCCCGGCTCCGGTGACGTCCACCCCGCCCATCCGCACCCGACCGGCGCTGGGCCGGATCTGGCCGCTGACCGCGGCCAGGGTGGTGGTCTTGCCCGCCCCGTTGGGACCGAGGAGGGCGACCATCGTGCCGGCGGGGACGACGAGGTCGATCCCGCCCAGCACCTCGATGCGGCCGTACCCGGCCCGGAGCCCTTCGAGCTCGAGGACGGGCGGCGGCGTGGCGGCCGGGTCACGCATCGAGGGCCAACCCCCGGTCGATGGCGGCTCGGTGCGAGTCCTCGAACGGGACGGTGAGGCCGAGCTCCTCGACCCGCTCCGGCAACCCCGAGGCCGCGGCCCGCAGCCGCTCACGGCCGGCCCAGAGGTCGGCGGCCTGGAGCACGAGGCCGTCGGGGCGCCGCGCCAGCGTGATGCCGATCAGGCCCGGGCCCAGGATGGCGAGGCTGCTCAGCCACGAGACGTTGTCGGCCAGCACCGGGAAGCCGGCCAGCACCAGACCGCCCACGAGCGCGCCGCTGACGGCGGTGATCCCGCCGAGCACGGCGAGGAGGACCACCGGCAGGCTGTTGAACATCGTGTGGTCGGCCGCCGTGGCCGTCTGCCGCAGGCCGGCGAGGAGCGCACCGCCCACCGCGGCGATGGCCGACGACAGGGCGAACACCTGGAGCTTCGTGACGGTGGTGTCGAGGCCCATCATCGTGCAGGCCACCGGGCTGTCCCGGAGGGCGGACAGCCGGCGCCCGAACGAGCCGCGGCGCAGCGCCAGCAGGCCGACGGCGAGGACACCGAACACCGTGACGAGCAGGAGGAAGTACGCCCGGTCGCCCTCGAAGGAGAGGCCGCCGATCCGGAGGCGCTCGGCCTCCACCGCGCCGAGGTTCCCGAACACGTCCGACCGGATGAAGAAGACGTTGTCCATCAGCACCGCGAAGGCCAGGGTGGCGAGGGCCAGGTAGAGCCCTCGCAGCCGCAGGGCGGGGAGGGCGACGAGCGCGCCCACCGGCACGGCGATGGCCACCGCGGCGAGGAGGCCGACGGCGGAGCCGTCGCTGGCGAAGCGGACCATGCCGAAGGCGCCCAGCCCGGCGAAGGTCATCTGGCAGAGCGACACCTGCCCGGCCCAGCCGGTCAACGGCACGAGGGAGAGGGCGACGATCCCGAGGGCCACGCCGGAGGCGACCTCGGTCAGCGCACCCTCGTCGACCGCGAGCGCGAAGGCGCCCGCCACGGCGACGAGCGCCGCGCAGGCCAGCAGGGACCGCCCCAGCGTGACCGTCCGCGGCATGCGGGCGGCGATGGTGGTCCCGGCGCGGACCCGCACCTCGGGGATGACGAGCAGGGCCAGGAAGAGCATGAGGGTGGGGATGGCCACCCTCAGGTTGGTGAAGGCCCCGTCGTCGGGCAGGTAGCCCACCGCGTAGGACTCGACGAGGCCCAGCACGACCGCGCCGACGAAGGTGAGCGGGACGCTGCGGAGCCGGCCGACCATGGCGGCCGCGTACGCGTTCACCACGAGCAGGGTGAGGGCCTGGACGTTCAGCTGCAGCACCGGGGCGAGCAGGATCCCGGCCAGGGCGGCGAGGCTCGACCCCAGGGCCCAGCTGAGCGTGCTCGACACGGCCGGTCGCGCGCCGGCGAGGGTGGCCAGGCCCCGGTGGTCGACCACGGCCCGCATCGTCACCCCGGCGCGGGTGCGGAACATGAGGAGCCGCAGCCCGATCGCCACCGCGGCTGCCACCAGCACGGTGGTCGTCTGGTGCCAGGTGACGAAGACCGGTCCCAGGTCGAACCCGCCCGGCGAGAAGAACCCGTCGACCCGCCGGCCCTGGGGCGGCCAGATGTTGAGGGCCGCCCCCATGAGCACGAGCAGGAGGCCGATGGTGACCACCAGCCGGGACACGAGCGAGGCCGAGCCCAGGTTCCGGGCCAGGGTCCGCTCGATGCCGGCTCCCATCAGCGGGGCGGCGAAGAGCAGGACGAAGGCCAGGGCCAGCGGCGTGGGCCAGCCCCAGTCGAAGCGCACCTGCCAGTACACGAAGGCCATGAACATGCCGATGGCCCCGTGAGCGATGTTGAAGATGCCCGAGGTGGTGTAGGTGACGACGAGCCCGCTGGCCGCGACGGCGTAGATGGAGCCGGTGACGATCCCGACGATCGTGAAGGCCAGCAGCTCCGTCACGGTTCAGCCGCCGTACTGGTACACGTCGTCCGCCGAGCACTGGAAGCCCGTCTCGGGGAACACGCGGACGTAGGCCCCGTCCCGCACCTGGGCGATCACGAAGCAGGCCTGCTTCGGGACGGGGTCACCGACGTCGATGGGCGGGATGAGCCCGTCGGCGTCGAAGTCGGTCATCCCCTCGAGCTCGGCGATGAGGGCGTCCCGGGTGAGCTCGGGCCCGACCGCGGTGGCGGCCTCGACGAACATCTCCGCCCGGATCCAGGCCTGGAGCCCGTTCGAGGTCGGCTCCTCGTCGGGGGCCACCTCGGCCAGCCAGGTCACGTACTCCTCGAGGGCGGGGATCTCGTCCGCCTCCTCGAGCAGGACGTGGGTGAGGCCCACGTAGCTCCCCTCGGCGGCCGGGCCGGCGGCCTCCAGGTAGTCCTGGCTGTAGCCCTGGGTGGTGACGTCGACCACGGGGATCGTCACGCCCTGCTCCCGCATGGCCTTCTGGAGCCGGACGATGTTGTTCACGTCGTAGACCCAGGTGAGCGCCTGGATCCCCCGGTTCTTCAGCTCGAGGGCGATGGGCGTGTAGTTGGACTCGAGGGTGCCCGCGGCCTGGCGGTAGGCGAAGCTCCAGCCCACCGCCTCCCGGGCCTCGATGAGCTGGTCGGCCGAGCGCTCGGTCACCGGGATGTTGCCGTGGACGATGGCGGCGTTGGCGACGGCGTCGGGGAACTCCTCGGCGAACCAGCGGGCCGGGCCCACGTTGGCGTACTCGGCGGTCGTCCGCGGGAACACGAAGGGCAGCTCGTCGATGGCGTCGTCGGTGGTGAAGCCGGCGAGGTGCGGGAACCCGCACTCGGTCACGGCCTCGACGCCGCCGGTGTCGAAGGCGGACTCGGAGCCGACCGAGGCGAAGACGGCGTCGCAGGCGTCCTCGTAGGCGAGGCGGTTGCCGTTGTCGTTGGTGCCCGTGTCGAACACCTCGACCACGAGCTGGCGACCGTGGATGCCCCCGGCCTCGTTCACCATCTCTGCGTACGCCTTCACCGCGTCGGGCGCGGCCTTGAACAGGCCGGGCACCACACCCGTCAGATCGGCGATGACGCCGATCGTGATGGTGTCGTCGGTGACACCGACATCGGTCGCTCCAGCGCCGCTGCCGGCCGACACCTCGGTGCTGCCGCCGTCGTCGCCCCCGGTCGGCTCCCCGCTGTCCTCGTCCCCCGACCGGTTGCCACAGGCCCCGGCCACCAGGGCCAGCAAGGTGAAGACCACCACGCGTGCTCGCATCCCGAACCCCCCTGCCGGGCGACGACTTCGCCTGGCCGCGTCACCATAGCCCTGCGCGAGAACGCGTTCTCGTGTTCTCCGCCGGTCGCCGACCCGAAACCGGACAAGTCCCCCATCGACTGGAACTGAAACGCGTTCTACCCTGCGCCGGATGACGGACACGACGGGGTTCTGGAAGCTGGCCGAGGAAGATCCGGAGCGGCTGGCGGTGGTCGACCCGGACGGCCGGGAGGTCACCTACGGGGACCTGCACGCCGAGGCCAACCGTCTGGTGCACGGCCTCCGAGCCCTCGGCCTGCAGCCCGGTGACGGCGTGGCGACCGTCCTCCCGAACAGCATCGAGATGCTGGCGCTGTACTTCGCCGCCACCCAGGCGGGCTGGTACCTCACCCCCATCAACCACCACCTGGTGGGGCCGGAGATCGCCTACATCGTGGATGACTGCGAGGCCGGCGCCCTCGTCGTCCACGAGCGCTTCGGCGAGGCCTGCCAGGCGGCCGCCGCCGCCATCGCCCTCGCCGCCGATCGGCGGTTCAGCGTGGGTGACGTGCCGGGGTTCCGCCCGTGGGACGACCTCACTGCCGGCCAGCCCTCCACGCCGCCGGCCGATCGGGCCGCCGGTGCGGCGATGCACTACACGTCGGGGACGACCGGGAAGCCCAAGGGCGTGCGGCGGAAGCTCTCCGGCGCCGACCCCGACGTCGCCGCCGCGGGGGGCGGGTTCCTGCTCCGCCTCTTCGGCACCCAGGCCCACGACGGCAACGTCCACCTCTGCGGCTCGCCGCTCTACCACACCGCCGTGCTCGCGTTCGCGTCGGGCTCGCTGCACCTCGGGCACCCGGTCGTGCTCATGGACCGGTGGACCCCCGAGGACATGCTCGGGCTGATCGAGCGCCACCACGTGACCCACAGCCACATGGTCCCCACGCAGTTCCACCGCCTGCTCGCCCTCCCCGAGGAGGTGCGGGCCCGCTACGACGTGTCGAGCCTCCGCTCGATGGTCCACGCCGCGGCGCCGTGCCCGGTCGAGATCAAGCAGCGGATGCTCGACTGGTGGGGGCCGGTCGTCTACGAGTACTACGCCGCCACCGAGGGCGGCGGCACCGTCGTCACCCCCGAGCAGTGGCTCGAGCGGCCGGGCACGGTCGGCCTCCCCTGGCCGACCAGCGAGATCCGCATCCTCGACGACGCCGGCCAGGACGTCCCCACGGGCGAGATCGGCACGGTGTACATGAAGCTCGGGCAGGGGGACTTCGAGTACTTCAAGGATCGCGGCAAGACCGACGCCAACCGCACGGCCGGCTTCTTCACGGTCGGCGACATCGGCTACCTCGACGAGGGCGGCTACCTGTTCCTGTGCGACCGCAAGTCCGACATGATCATCTCCGGCGGCGTGAACATCTACCCCGCCGAGATCGAGGCGGCGCTGCTGACCCATCCCGACGTGGCCGACGCCGCCGTGTTCGGGATCCCCCACGAGGACTGGGGCGAGGAGATCAAGGCTGTGGTCGAGCCCGCCCCCGGCGTCGACGCCGACGACGCGCTGACCGAGCGGCTGCTCGCCCACTGCGCCGAGCGGTTGGCCAGGTTCAAGCTGCCGAGGTCGATCGACTACACGACCGAGATGCCGCGCGACCCCAACGGCAAGCTCTACAAGCGCAAGCTGCGCGACCCGTACTGGGAGGGCCGCACCCGGGCCATCTAGCGGGAGGATCGCCGGCCGTTGCCCCGCCGCTTGCGCTCCTCCACCTGCTGCTCGTACGGGGTGATGAGCACCCGGGAGGCCCGCTCGAGCTCGGTGGTGACCGACGCGAAGTCACGCCGGCCGTTGGCCCACGACACGAGGGTGGAGTACCAGACGTGGCCGAGGGCCGCGAGGATGTCGGCCCGGACCTGCGGGTCGAGGTCGGCCAGGATCTCGTCGCCCATGGAGGCGATCTGGCGCTGCACGTCGGCGCCGCTCTCGCGCACGCCGGTGTCGGCGGACGACAGCGCCCGCACGAGGGCCTCGCTCAGCTTCGGCTGGCGCTCCATCGCCCGACAGGCGCGGGTCAGGACGTCGACCATCTGCTCGACGCGGGTCTCGCCGCGCGGCGGCGACTGCACCACCCGCCCGCGCAGACGGGCGGTCCACTCGGTCATGGCCGCGGCCAGCAGGTCGTCCTTCGACGAGAAGTAGCGGTAGATGGTCGCCAGGGCCACGTTGGCCGTGATGGACACGTCGCGCATCTGCACGGCGTCGTAGCCGCCCTCGGCGCCCAGCTCGAAGGCGGCATCGATCAGCCGTCGCCGACGGTCCTGCTGCTCCGGAGACA
>Ga0190269_10001257_pt1 | contig 12255 bp, 9 predicted proteins | sample Popmic249IS_FD_133749 | JGI IMG/M metagenome (GOLD analysis project Ga0190269, IMG submission 133749) | Populus adjacent soil microbial communities from riparian zone of Blue River, Arizona, USA - 249 IS | ecosystem: Environmental > Terrestrial > Soil > Riparian zone | place: USA: Arizona...
ATCACCCTGACTTTGCCGTACGGTACCGATCGCTCACAGCTCACACCCACGTTCACGACAAGCGGTGCGAACGTGCAGCCCGCGAGCGGGATGCCGCGCGACTTCACCTATCCGGTCGTGTACCGCGTCACGGCGGCTGACAACTCGTTTACGGACTACACGGTGACGGTGAGCCTGGCCCTGAACGATGCCAAGAACATCACCAGCTTCACGATCCTGAACGTGGCTGGGACCATCGGCACGGACACCGTCACGATCACGCTCCCGTACAACACAGACCCCACGGCGCTCGCGCCGCAGATCGCGATCTCAGGCAACACAGTGTTCCCGGCGAGCAACGTGCCACGTGACTTCACTGAGCCGAGAACCTACACGGTCACCGCAGCCGATGGCAGCACGAAGCAATACACAGTCACGGTGACCGTCGCGACCGCAGCCATCGACTGCCGAGCGCTCTTGACCGCGTTCCCCGCGACGACCAGCGGTGTGCACAGCATCGATCCGGACGGCGCTGGACCCATCGCGCCGTTCTCCGTGTACTGCGACATGAGCGCTCACGGAGGTGGGTGGACGCTGATCGGAAAGACCGCCGCAGGCGACTACACAGGCCTCTCGGACGCGGCGTTCCAGGATCTGATCGTGAATCCCGGCAGCGACGTGAACCCCGCCCTGCTGCTCGGCGCCCAAGTGCCCAACGCTGGAGAGATCGCCTTTTACAGCAGGTCGAAGACGAACGCCCTATACCACGCGTCTGGAGCATTGCGTGCGGTGCGCGTCGACCTGAGTAACCACCAGCTCGTTCCCGCTGCAAACGGCACCTACTTCCAGCAACGCGTCAGCGCGCCAGCGGACTGGGACTTCTGGCTCGCGTTGCGCGACGCCCGGATGTGGAACCGCGATGCCTCCGCCATGGCGATGCCCAACGAGCTGTTTGTGAGCTACTTCGGAACGGACTTTGTGCTGACCAACACTGCAAGCGACTTCGACAGTGCGACGAACGTGGTCACGCATCGCGGCGACGACACCACGTTCGGCTTCTTCAACACGTACACGCACACGCTGTCAGATGGAGTGACGACAGTTCAGGTCTCACGCCACTTCGGTTTGCTCAACGATGGCGTCGGCAACATCGGCCAACTCTGGCTTCTGACGTCAGATCCCACCGACGGTACCGGGCCGAGCTATCTCGACACGCGCTACAAGAAGGATACGGCGACCTCACAGAAGTCGCTGATTTGGCTGCGTTGAGCTTCAAGCTCGCGCGACATCTGTGGGCTCGTCCGGCGATGCAGGTGTTTGCGTCGCTGGCTCCGCCTCGATCCACGCCCAAGCCTCGCGCTCACGGTCGAGCGGGAAGTAGCGCATCTGGATGGGCGTGAGGTTGTTCACGAGCTCGACGTAACGCTCGAGCCAAGCTGCGTGACCGACGATCGCATAACGCTCGACCTTGCGTAGCCCGAGCGCCTTGATGCGCGCGAAAGCCGCGCGCAACAGCGCCTGCGGTCGGATGCCGCCGATCTGCTCGACACGCGCGAGCAAGCGCACTGAAATGTGTGACTCGAGCTCGCGCTCGAGCTTTTCGAACACTTCGTCTGCGTCGGCGCGCGTGATCGTGCCGTTCCATGCGAACGCGTACACGTCGGGGCGATTGGTCTCGATCCAGCGCAGCCCTCGGCGTGGCGCTTCGGCGGTGAGCTCGGTGACCCATGCGAGCGCGCTGTCGCGTTGCGGGGCCTCGTACGTGCGCACAGTCGATGTGGGCACCAACATCCAGGCGAGTTGCGACCATGCACGCAACCACGGCTTGCCCGTGACGACTGCGACGCGCTCCAGGCGATGCAGCTCGCCGAGCTTACTCACTGCATACTGCACATCCTTCGCGAGCGCAGGCAGGCTCAAGCCCGCGAGCTCACTGATGTCAGCGAACAGTCCGACCTTTTCGTTGGCATCGAGCTGACGATCGATCTCCGCTGTCAGACGGTCGTAGTCTTCGCCGCTGAGCGTACCTGAGGCTTTGAACGCGACGACAGGCCCAGGAACCAAGATGATCTCGAGCATGGGTGGAATCTCCTTCGCACGTAAGGCTACTTTTGCGCGCATGCGCGAGCAATCGCAAGCCGTGGCCACAGAGTGGCGATTGCGTGAGGCATGCGCGCAGCCACACCGAGAAGCCACACCGCGCCCGCTTCCGAAGCGCGATCGGAACGTGCAGCACGCTCGCCTCGCGCGAGGCGTGCCCGCATGCGCAGTGACAGTGCCGAGCGAGCCGCTCGTACGCCGCACGAGGCGCAGCTCTTGCTTGTTTCGCAGCTCACATCACTACGCAGGGTCAAACATGAAAGCACTTGTATTCCACACACCCAAACACGTGTCAGTCGATACGGTCGATGATCCAAAAATAGAGCATCCGCGCGATGTTGTGCTGCGTGTCACCTCGACCGCCATCTGCGGGTCAGATTTGCACATCTACAATGGCGCATTTCCGCAACCCAAGCCGTTGGTGCTCGGACATGAGTTCATGGGGATCGTCGAAGAGGCAGGTCCCGAAGTGAAGAACCTCCAGCGCGGCGACCGCGTCGTCGTGCCGTTCCCGATCGCCTGTGGTCAATGTTGGTTCTGCTCGCACGCGTTTCCCACGCAATGTGAGAATTCCAATAAAGAACACTATGGACCCGAAGGAGGGGTGTTGAGCGAGAAAGGCGGCGCGCTGTTTGGCTACACCGATCTGTACGGCGGCTACAGTGGTGGACAGGCGCAATACGTACGCGTTCCATTCGCGGATTACGGCCCGCGTAAGGTCTCAGAGGGACTCACTGACGAGCAGGCGCTGTTCCTCACAGACATCCTGCCGACAGCCTACAGCGGGCTGCGTTGGGCCGATCTCGTGCCGGGCGAGACGGTGGCAGTGATCGGCTGCGGGCCGGTCGGTCTGATGGCGCTCAAGCTCGCACGCGCGATGGGCGCGGGCCGCACGATCGGCGTCGACGTGCTGCCCTATCGCTTGGAAACCGCGCGCGTCACCGCAGGAGCCGAGACTGTCAACGTGAGCGAAGTCGATGCAGTCGAAGCGATTCGCGCGGTGACAGGTGGGCGCGGTGCCGACGTGGTGATCGAAGCGGTCGGGATGGAGCCGGAGCGCGGTCTGCTCAAGAAGATCGCCAACGTGGCGCACCTGCAGCGCGGCAGCATCACCGCGGTCGAGCTCGCGTTCAGCGCCGCTCGCCGCGGCGGCCGCGTCAGCATCATGGGCGTATACGGCACCACCTACGACAACTTCCCGCTCGGCCAGTGGATCGACAAGGGCCTTCGCGTGCAGTGCGGCCAGGCCACCGTGCACAACTTTATCGACGAGCTGATGGAGATGGTCGTAAGCGGCAAGGTTCGGGCGGATGACATCATCTCGCACCGTTTGCCGCTCGCCGGCGCGCCCGATGGATACAAGATCTTCAACAAGAAGGAAGACAAGTGCACGAAGATCGTGCTCAAGCCGTGGGATTGATCTGTTAGTTTCGCGATCACGAACATGGCTGGACCTTCGCGATGAAGGTTCAGCCACTCGTGCCTATCATTTATTCGCGCTGCTGCGTTGCTCGTCGCCAGCTTGTGGTGCTGCCCAGCTGAGCCTCTCCGCTTCGAGCTCTGCACGCGCTGCGTACCAATCCTGATCCGAGCCCTCCTGTCCCATGGGGCAGCCGCGCAGCTGCCACTTCTCGTAGGCGCGCGCTGCGATCAGCTCGTAAGGGAGGTCGGAGGGAGTGCTGTTGAGCTCGATGCCTGCTGGATCGGCCTTCTCCGCACGTTGTGCTGGGGGTTGGCTCTGCCGCTTCTGTGATCGTTTGAGACCCATGATTTTCTCCGCAACCGGCGTCAGCGAGAAACATGCCAGGCTACTCGCCGCATGATGATGATGGTGGTGGGTGCTGCGTCGATGCTCGCGAGTAGCGCATGCGGCGGGAAACAGGGTCAAGTTCCAAGCGCAACGTCAGCGCTCGCGATGTTTCAGGCGCCCACCTGACTGTGCGCACATCGCTGGAAAAATCAGTGGGACGATCGCGCAGCAGCTGGGTGAATACGCGCATGAGCGCGATCGACATGCAGATACACGCGGTTGCGCTGGGCAGACCTCGCCACAATTCCGAGCGCCCTGCACCGGCCCACAGCGCAGCATGGGTTGTGTCACCAATGTGCCCCGGCCAAGATTGATCTAGTCACCTTGTTGACTATCAGGAGTACACAGCTGAATGAATAGAAGCACATCGTTGGCAGGCATCCTAGTTACACTGACGACGCTTACATCGATGAGCGGGCAAGCTGCCGCAGCGGCGCCCGAAGAGGTTGCGACAGAATCTTCCGGACCCGCGCTGGAAACACAGAACGTGGGCCCGGTCGCGGACCCCATGGAGGAGCCCGAGGCGTCGCGGTTCCGCTGGGGCATCGCAGCCAATGGCGGCCCGATGATGGGCGCGTACTCGGGCGGTGCAGGCGGCCTCGACGCACGCTTCGGGATGCAGCTCAGCTCGCTGTTGGGCGTATACGCGCAGCCGCGCTTGTTGGTCGGCGCCGGCGCATCGTCGGACGCAGCCGGTGCGAGCGCCACAGGCCTCGCGCTCTACGGCATGGGAGCGATGGTCGATGCTACCCTCGTCGACATGTTCTACGTCGCTGGCGGACCCGAGGTGTTGATCGGCGGCGTCGGCTCAGCCTCTGCCAGCACCAGTGGTGCCTCGAGCGCATCGGCCAGCAGCGGCGCGTTTTTCTCGATGGCAGGTCGTGCAGGCGTAGCGTTTGGCAGCACACGCCCAGAGCGACGTAAAGCGTTCACGCTCGGCCTCGACATGCATGTGCTGTTCGCGGGTGGCGCGACGTTCATGCCGATGGTCGCGCTCGGCTACGAGTCGTTCTGATTTGCTTCCATAACCCCGTACGCGCAGCGCGAGCGCGTGTACGGGGTTCTGTTACTGCAGCATCGGGCAGCCGAGGATGATGTCCACCACGGCGGTCGGATCCGACTTTACGAGCTCGCACGAGGTGCCGCACAACACCACGCGCCCGTAATCGATCGCCCCATCGGCGCGCCGGCTGTAGCTGAAACCTTCGCCAACACCGCAGCCGTTGGCTGCAACTGGCAGGCAGCTCGGCCGGCCCGTGCCGCTCCGGACCTGAACATTCAACGACTCGCCTGCGCCACCACCTGGCGTTTGAAACTCGCAGCCACGCGCCTCGCTGCCGATCCGGCCGAGCGTGTTGCCGAGCACACCTGCGAAGTCCTGCGAGGTCGTGAGATCGAAGTGACAGTCGCCCGTGCGCGCATCGCTCGCGCCATGGACACAGCCTGGCGCGCGCGCTGTTCCGCCTTGAAACGCAAGCTCGGAGAGAAACGCACGCGCACCTTCGCTACCCGGTGTTCCAACGACAAACGTACGGATATTCGCCATGCGCGCCTTTTGCACCTCCACCTGCAACAAGCGCGCGCGCGCTGCGCTCAGATCCGCGAGGTTCAGCTCGTCACCCGCCGTACCACAGCTCTCTTCGCCGTCCGTGATCAGCACGACGAAGCGGTTGCCCGCCGCGTGCAGCTCCTGATGCAAGTGACGGTACGCGGAGATCACCGCGCCAACGATCGGCGTCGCGCCGGCAGGGTCCGCGCTGTGCATCGCTTCGGAGAGAGCTGAGAACTGACGCGGCGACACCGCATCGAGACCCACCGACGGCGTGGAGTCTACACCGCAGAAACCATCCGTGCTGAACATGGAGAGGCCGACTGACGCGGTCGAGCCCATGAGCGAGCCGAAGGTTTCGTCCAACGCGCTCGTCGTGATCTCCCAACGCGATGGTTGATTGGGATCGACGCGCTTGGGATCCAGATTGCAGCTCTCCACGGTCTGCACCGGTGGAGCGTTGCAGGCCATGCTGCCGCTGCGATCCACCACGAACAACACACTCGCAGGCAGCTGCGGCGAGACGAAGCTCTTGGCGGCACAGGTCGCGCCGCCGGGCAGCTGCGGGCAGACCTCGGTCGGCATCGACGTGACGCCCTGCTCCGCCGACCCTGTGACGTTGCACTGACACGCGCTGCGTTGCCCGCGCGCGTCGCAGATCTGCGTGCCGCTCAGCTGCCCGTCGGGACAGTAACAGCTGGTTTGACCACCCTCGCACCGGTCCGCGCGAGCTGCGCCGCTACCAGCGGAAGGAGGGGTGCTGCGTGTGGGCTCCGCGTCGTCGCTCCCGCAGCCTAGAGCGGCAGCGATGCATGCGATCGCGAGCCATCTCATGGCCGACACTCCCTCACGCAAGTGGCGAACGTGCTGGTCTGCAGGCAAGCGATATCCTCTCCTGGGAAATGCAGGTCGCATTCGGCGTCGCTCGTACAACCCGGCGCGCCCAGCAAGCTCGAGCACAGGTGTTTGTTCGGACCGAGCAGTCCCGGCTGGCAAGCGTAGTCGGTCGGACATGGACCCAACGTAGGATCTGCGAGATCGGTGGGCAGCGCCGCAGACCACGTGCCGAAGCCACCGAAGCCATCGCGATCGAACACGCGCGGTAGCATCGGCGCAGGTCTGCCCGGTGGCATGCCGCTGTGCTCATAGACGTCCCACTCACCGTTGATGAACGTGTGCGTCTCGACATCGTACTTGCCGCTCATCACACCATCGAAGTACTGCGCGGCGAGGCCGTCGATCAACACGGAGTATTTGCCGCCCTTCATGAACGCGTTGAAGGTCTTGGTCTTACAGTCGAGCTCACCCTCCACGGTCGCAGTAAATGGAAAGGTTAGATCTGCAGTACCAACCATCTGACCTTTGATCTTGAGCACGGTCTCACCACCTTCTGCGGGCTCGACTGTGAAGAAGAAGCCTGACGGCTCACCGGGGATGTCTATGTTTGCGATCGGGACCGCGAGCCCATGGATCGGCGCGAGTGTAGCGATATACGACCAGTACAAGCCGCCGAAGGTACCTTCGTACTTGCCTGGCAGACATCCGCCGAGCTCGCTGCTCGCTTCGGTGCGCTCCCACTCGAACGTGATGTCCGTGCGGTTGTTTCCATCGAGCTGCACACCACCAGCGCTCACGCTCGTGCCATCGGCGCACTCACACGCGGCCCACACGGTGCCGTCACATACCTGCCGCCCTGGGCGGCCACTGCAGCTGCAGGCACGTGTCAGGTTGGGCTGAGCACAGCTCGACAAGTCGACGCCATTGTTAGGGCTTGAGGCCGGAGATGCACCGCCGCGCGAATCGACGGCGCGCTCGCCGCCACACGCTGCAATGCAAAGCGCGATAGAGCACAAGGTTACGCGCATATAGGAATCCGGTCGGGCTCGAGAAAGAATTATCAGCGTTGCTGCTGACTTCAATCGCATCGCCTTATGAGTGGCCGGCTCGGAACCGAACAGCTCAGCAATGCGAGCACCCGCGCGGAGATACATGGCCCGATGTTGTTTCCGCACCGGAAACCAGGGGCGGGCCATTACCTTTAGCGTTCTGGAAGTACCCGCGGCGCTGGAACGCTACCCTTAGCGTTCTACTTGTACCCTTAGCGTTCGAAGAAACGATTGGGCGGGCGCGCCAGGCCCAAGTTCTCGCGCAGCGTTTTACCTTCGTACTCGCGCCGGAAGATGCCGCGGCGCTGGAGCTCAGGGACCACGCGCTCCACAAATGCGTCGAGTCCCGCAGGCAGGTACGGGAACATGATGTTGAAGCCGTCGCTCGCTTCGCTCGTGAGCCAGTCCTCCATCTCGTCCGCGATGCTCTCGGGCGTGCCCACGAACGCGAGACCGGAGAAGCCGCCGAGCCGCTGCGCAAGCTGGCGCACCGTCAGGTTCTCGCGCCGCGCCAGCTGCACCACGCGCTCGCGACCGCTCTTGCTCGCGTTGCTCTCCGGGATCTCCGGCAGCGGGCCATCAGGGTCGAGCTGGCTCACGTCATGCCCGAGCGCGATCGACAGCGATGCGATGCTGCTGTCGTAGTGCACCAGGCTGTCGAGCTGCGCGCGCCGCTCACGTGCCTCCTCGATCGAATCACCCACCACGACAAAAGCGCCTGGCAGGATCTTCAGCTGGTCCGGTGAGCGCCCGAGCTTCGCCATGCGGCCCTTTACGTCCGCGTAGAAGCGCTGGGCTTCGGTGATGCTGCTCTGGGCGGCGAAGACCACCTCTGCCGTCGCAGCTGCTAGCTGCCGCCCTGCCTCCGACGCGCCCGCTTGCACGATCACAGGCCAACCTTGGATCGGCCGCGCGATGTTGAGCGGACCGCGCACCGATAGATAGTCGCCGCGGTGGTTCAGCACGTGCAGCTTCTCGGGGTCGAAGTACAGCCCAGTGCTTTGATCGCGCACGAATGCGTCGTCCGCGAAGCTGTCCCACAGACCGGTGACGACGCGCCAGAACTCGTGCGCGCGCCGGTAGCGCTCGTCGTGGTCCATGTGCTCAGTACGACCGAAGTTGAGCGCCGAGTCCGGGTTGGCGGTGGTGACGACGTTCCAACCCGCGCGGCCACCACTGATGTGATCGAGCGAGGCGAAGCGCCGCGCGATGTGAAAGGGCTCATCGAACGTCGTCGAAGCGGTGGCGACGAGACCGATGCGCTCGGTCAGCACAGCGAGCGCAGACAGCAGCGTGAACGGCTCGAACGATGTCACAGTGTGACTGCGCTTGAGTGCTTCGACCGGCATGTTCAACACAGCCAAGTGATCGGCCATGAAGAAAGCGTCGAAGCGAGCGCGCTCGAGCTTCTGGATGAAGCTCTTCAGGTGCCCGAAGTTGAAGTTCGCATCCGGATATGCACCGGGGTAGCGCCATGCACCTGTATGAATGCTGACCGGGCGCATGAACGCGCCGAGCTTGAGCTGCTTCTTCGCCATACTCAGCTTCTGTAAGGGCGCGCCACAAGCGTGGCAAGTGGCGCGCACCGGCAGCGCAAACAGTTTACGCTCGCGACATATCGACTACTGGACGGGACGTGCTGGCCAGTAGTTCTCCAAGCCCTCTTCTTTCAACACTTCATTCAAGAAGCTGCTGTCGATCCACGTGTTCACCGTGGTGTTGCCGCGGATCAAGTTGTAGCGCTGTGCGTCCCGCACGCTGCTCGTGTAACGCGCGAGCAAGTAGCCATCGAGCAGCGGGCTTGCGCGCACCTTGAACGAGTCCCCCGTCCACTCTTCTTTGTGGTTCGAGAACGGCACGCCTGACTTGCTGAACAGCTGGTAGATCTCCGCGGGATTCGACTCTTTCTCCGTGAACCACTTCGAGATCTTCACGTGCGCGCGCACGATGCGCTTCACGATCGAGGGGTACTTGCTGGCGAAGTCGTCTGACACAATGATCGTGCTGTTGCACGTAAAGCGCGGATCGCCTTTGGTCGTGTGGATGATGCGCACCGCGCCGCGGTCGCGCAGCTGCAGGAGCTCGGGGCCGCCGATGGCTGCGTCGATGTCCTTCGTGTTCAGCGCCGCGAGCATCGTCGGGTTGTCCATGTTGATCGTGCGCACATCTTTTTCGCGGAGGCCGTAGGTCTCCAAGATGCGATTGGCCGCGAGGTGGTTGCACGTGCCTTTGGTCATCGCGAACCTGCGCCCCGCGAGATCCTTGACGCTCTGCACCGAAGAGTCTGCCGGCACTGCGATGTAGCGATTGCTCAAGCCCGACGTCGCCAGCATGCGCGTCTTGAGCCCGCTCGATTTGCCGATGATCGAAGGCAAGTCACCGAGCGAAGCGATGTCCGCGAGACCGTTCGCGAACAGCTCGTTGACCGCCGGGCCCGCGCCACGCAGGAACGTCCACTCGACCTTGATCCCGTCAGGCTTGAACTCCTCTTCCAGGATGCCCTTGATGTGTAAGAGCGACCAAGGACTCGAGCCGACGACGGGCCGTCCGCCGATGCCGACTCCCGGGTTGGCGATGCGAATGACCGCGGGTTTTCCTTCTGCCGCTGCCGGCGCCGCCGCGAGCACCATCACAGCAGCAAAAACCGCAGCGGTAGTGCGCGACGCGATGGACCCGACCTTGCGTGCGACGCGTCTCTTGAACATGGCGCTTAGCCTCCTTATTGAGCGAACAGGCGCATTGTCTCGCCACACGATATAGCTGTGGACCAAGAACAATGTCTATAATAAAAGACAACCTCCGCTGGCTGTTAATACGCCTGAAACTTTCAGCGGGCCGGGTGGCCGTAGCGTACGAGCACATGCCACAGCAGCTTCAGCTGCTGGAGCGGCTGTATGCCCGCGATCACCGGCCATTCCTCTGGTGCACGGCGCAGTGCCCCGGCGGCTTCCCCGATCGCCGCGGCATCCACCACGCCGTCTCGCGCAACCCTTGCAGCCAACTGCGGCATGCCCGGCCCGCGAAAATCGCTCGGCACCTCGTGCGGTTCGAGCCTGAACCCCCCGTGCCAGAACAAGCGGATCCCGTATTGCGTCGCGATGCGCTGCAGCGTCTCGCCCGTCGCAGTGCCGCGGAACGAAGGATCCGCGACCAGCAGCTCGACGTCCTCTGCGAGCCGGACCGCGCCGTGCACCTGCGCTTCGATGTAGTGATCGAGGTTGCGCGCGGGAGGACTGCTAGAAGGATCCTCGTACGTCCCCGGTAAGCGCTCGCGCAAGCGCGAGACCAGCGCTGCCGGCCGTATGTTGCGCTCACCGATGGCAAAGTCGCGGGTGAATGCTTCGAGTAGCAGCGCGGCGAGCACATCGTGGAGCTCCGCGAGTGTCCCCTTCTGGAGCGGATCTTGATGCGAGTCGAGGTACGTAAAGGTGGAGCGCTCTGAGACGTTCTGCGTGAGCACCAGGTAGCAAGATCCGAAGCGGGGCGACGGACCATCTGCATGACGCATCAGATCGAGCGCGCCGTACTTCGGTCGGTGCGCGTCTAGGACGCCTGCACCGTGGTATGCACCGCCGAACAGCTTTTGTTCCCAGACGTCACGCGCTCCACCGGGATACGCCGAGACGCTGCCGTTCGATAGCAGCGTCTCGAACTGTGACTTGTAGATTCCGCAGGCGAGCAGGTTCTCTGCGACCGTCCGCTGCTCGGCATCGGGCCTGTCGGGATGAAAGTGAAGCGCCACGCGCGCGTGCCGACGAATGCTCGCGAGCGCCTGCTCCAGCGCGTCGTGCGCGATGTTGGACATCGCGCACACCTCCTCGAGCGTGGAACGCGCGAGCGCGCGCCGCGTTTCTGCCTGCAATCTCACATGCGTGAGGGCTGCAAGCTGGGATGGATGCAGCGCGAGGACATCGCAAAGGCCGGGCATACTCCAGCTGTAGCGTGCTCAGCCGAGCTGCGCGACGCCTGATCGCTCGACTGCCGCAACAAAGCGGTCGAACGCGTAGTCGATCTCACTCACGGAATTGTAGACACCGTGGGTGCTGATCCGGAATCCGACGCGGTTGTCCGCTTCGTCGTTCGGCTGGTCGCGCCACGTGACTGTGCGCAAGTAGATCTTCGGCGACTCCTCGGCCAGGGCTTGCACTACCGCCGTGGACGCGGTGTTGAGCGCCTCGTACTGCGCGCTGTCCTCGCGATCCGCGAACGGGCTAAACGATACGAGCGCAGTGCGGAAGGCGGGATCTTTGTGATCCTGAACCCACAGCGCCTCTTCACCCCACTGCTGCGCGATGCGCTTGCGCAAATGGCTCGCGAGCGCTGTGCCGCGCGCCTGTATGTCCTGCAGACCGATCTGTCCGAAGAACGCAACGGTGTCACTCAGCGCGAACAGCGCAGGCGTGTTCAGCTCGCCGCGCGGCTGCACGTAGAAGTTGGGCTGGTAGCCACGACTGCGCGCGTCGATCGAAGCGTATTGATAAAAGTTGCCGAGCAGGAATGGTGGCAGATCCTCGCCCGAGTTGCGGACATAGAAGATGCCTGTGCCCGGTCCACCGCCGAGCCACTTGTGACCTGCACCTGCGATGACGTCCGCGCCGTAGGCGTGCGCATCGATCGCGATCTGACCCCAGCCGTGCGCGCTGTCGATGATCGTGTAAGCGCCGTACGAGCGCGCAAGGGCAGCCAGCTCTGCGACCGGCAAACGGAGGCCGTTCTTGTACGAGATCTCGCTCACCGCGACGTATTGCTTGGCGCCCACAGGCAGGCTGCGCTGCAGCTCCGCTTCGAACAGGCCGAGCACATCATCCTTGGTGATGTCCGAGGTGAACTGTGAAGGCAGTCCGACGACGCGCAGCTCTACACCGAACTGGTCGCGCGCCCACGCGCTCGGGCCACGCAGCGCTGGGTGCTCCCAGTGCGTCGTGATGATG
>Ga0190269_10001258_pt1 | contig 12252 bp, 8 predicted proteins | sample Popmic249IS_FD_133749 | JGI IMG/M metagenome (GOLD analysis project Ga0190269, IMG submission 133749) | Populus adjacent soil microbial communities from riparian zone of Blue River, Arizona, USA - 249 IS | ecosystem: Environmental > Terrestrial > Soil > Riparian zone | place: USA: Arizona...
GTTCCTTGCACTGTTGCGGTCTTGCCGTCGATCACAAAGCTCGTGATCTCCTTCGCGTCGCTGGGCGCTTCGTTGATCGTCACCACGTATTGCTTGGTCTCGCCGTTCTCCGCAGTGACTGTGTATGTCACAGGTTGCGTAAAATCCTGAGCAACACCGCTGCCGGGCTCGATCGATACCCCGGTGATCACGATGGTGGGAACAAGGGTCGTTAGATCTGTATTGTAAGGAACAGTCAGTGAGATAGTGTCGAGGCCGATCTGTCCATCCCGATCCAGGATCGTGAAGCCAGAAATCTCACGCGCATCGTCCCTCTCGATTGTCACAGTGACTGTATACGTCGCTGTGCTGTTGTCGGCCGCGCTCACCGTGTACTCGACAGGCTCGGTGAAATCTCGCGCGTTGCTCTCGCTCGGCGAGATGCTGGCGCCTGTATGCGTGATCTCAGGCGTCAGTGAGGTCACGACCGAGCCGACGGGTAGCGTCAACGTGATGTCCGTGCCATTGATCTCGGCTTCGCGACCTAGCAGCGCGAAGCGCGTGATGGCCTTTGCGTTGTTCGGCGCGATCATCACATTTACCGTGTACTCGCGCGTGGCGCCGTTGGCTGCAGTCACGGTGTAGGTCTGCGCGGTCGCGAAGCTCAGCGATACGCCCTCGGCGGGCTCGATGCTCGCACCTGTGTGCGTGATCTGCGGCGCAACGCCGCTGACATCGCTGCCGAACGGCACAGTTACGTGGATCGAGCCGTTCGAAATGACCGCCTCGGTGTCCAGCAGCGAGAACTGTGTGATCCGGTTGTCGCTGCTCTTCGCGACCGTGACGACCACGGTGTATGTGCGCGAGGAGCCATCCGCCGCTGTCACCGTGTACGTGACGGGCCCTCGAAAGTCTTGGGCGCTGCCGCTCTCTGGTTCCAAGCTGCTACCGGTATGCGTGATGCTCGGCTCGAGCGCGCGCACGTCGGTGCCATGGGGCAACGTCAGCGTGATTTGCGTGTCATTGATCTGTCCCGTGACGCCGTCGATCTCGAGCTTCGTGATCTCTTTGGCGTCGCTAGGAGCGGCCATGACTGTGACGGTATAAGTCTTGGTCGAGCCGTCTTGTGCGGTGACCGTGTACTCTACCGGTGAGCGGAAGTCCTGCTCACTGCCGCCCGGCGGGCTGATCTCGACGCCGCTGTGAGTGATGACAGGCGTCAGACGTGTGAGATCCGTCCCGTAGGGCAACGTGAGCTTGACAGTGGTGCCTTCGATCGTGGCCTGCGCCGCGCCGATCTCGAATGAGCGGATGTCCTTGCTGCTGGCGGCGGCGACGAAGACACTGACCGTGTAAGAGCGCTGGCTTTCGTCCGACGCGATCACCCTGTACTCGACAGGATCGGAGAAGTCCCTGGATTCTCCGCTCGCTGGAGCGATGCGCTCGCCTGTGTGTTGGATAGTGGGCACGAGTGATGTGACGTCGGTCTCGGCGGGTACGTTCAAGACGATGCTCGAGCTCGTGATCGTGCCGGTCACGTCTCGTGAAAGACTGGGATTGTCGGCCATGCGCAGCTCGAACGCCGTGATGGCGCCGGTCGCATCGGCGGTCGGCTCGGTCTCGAGCTCACAGGAACAGAGGCAGGCGAGGGCGGCGAGGGCGGCGAGGAGGCCAACCTGGCTGGACGTGCATGCAATCCCGCTCATACGAGTAGCTCCTATGAAAAGGCCGCGCGTGCTCGGCAGGCCCGCTGCGAAGGACCGCCGTCGCGCACCCATTGACGGGAGCTTGCTTCCGTTCGCGTTCCTACGACGGGTGCCCTACGCGATCGACGAAACACCATGCTAGACGACGTTCGCCGAGCGCGGATACCCTCGTCTGACCCCGACCGTGCAGCCGACAGCTGCAAGCGGCAAAGCCGCCACAGTGTCAGGTGCTTAGGGGTAGCTCGACTACCTGGGTGTCGCGAGCACGATGCCGGCGGTGGCTGTGTTGCCGAGCGCGTCGAACGGGCACACCCGATATCCGTAGACAACACCGTTCGTCAGGCCCGTGTGCACGAACGATCGGTCTGTGCCGCTATAGATCAGAGTGCCTGTCGTGCACGTAGGAGCTCTCGTAGGCGCGTAGCGCAGCCGGTAGCCCGCGAGACCGCTGGCTGCATCGACGGAGGCCGTCCAGCGCAGCTCCACGCTGCCGCTCGACACAATCGCGCTCAGCACACTCGCCGAAGGAGGCGTCGTATCGACCACGATCGTGTCGCTCGCAGCGGCGGCGCTCACGTTGCCGTAGATGTCCTTGAACCACACGCGCACGGTGGCAGTTCCCGACGCGATCGCGAGCGTCCAAGCTTTGCTCGTCGCGAATGCGCTGTAGGCCGTGCAGGTCGCGAGGTTGCTGATGCACACTGCCGCGACGCCGCTAGCGTCAGTCGCCGACAGCGTCAGCGTGACTGTCTTAGAGCTTGTGAACTGTGCGCCCTGGTTGATCGCGACGGTTCCGGTGGGGCCGTCGAACTCGGGCGCAGGCCGCCCGGATGTCGTGCCGCCGCTCGCGTAGTTGCCTGCAACGTCGAACGGACACACGCGAAATCCGTACACGCTGCCGTTCGCAAGACCCGTGACTTCGGTCGTGAGCGCAGTGCCCGTGTACACGGCGGTGCCCGCGCAGGTCGGTAGCGTGCCAAGCGCGCTCACAACTTTGTAGCCAGCCAAGCCGCTGATCGCGTCCGTGGCCGCGGTCCAGGTCAGCGTCACTGCGCCGTCGTCAGCCACAGCGCTGATCGCGCTCAGCGTAGGAGCGGCTCGGTCGAGCGTGATCGTGTCGCTCGCTGGGCTGGCGCTCACGTTGCCGTAGATGTCTCGGAACCACACGCGCACGGTGTTCACGCCATTGACCGTGCCCATCGTCCACACGCGCGTGGTCGCGTATGTGCTCCACGTCGCGCAAGTGGTCGTGTTGCTGACGCACATGCCCGCGATCGGGCTCGCGTCGGTCGCCGAGATGCTGAGCGTGACGCTCGTCGCGTTCGTGAACGTCGCACTTTGGTTGATCGTGACCGAGCCAGTCGGGCCATCGAACTCCGGGGCAGGGCGTGCGAGCGCGACCGTGCCGGTGCCGATGTTGCCCGCCGCGTCGAGCGGACACACGCGATACGCGTAGAACGCGCCATTCGTCAGGCCCGTGTGCGTGAAGGAGGTGCCAGTGCCTGAGTAGACCGTGGTTCCCGTCGTGCAGGTGGGCGCAGTGGTGCTGTTGGGGCTCGCCTGCACGCGATAGCCGGCGACGCCGCTGTTGGCGTCAGTCGCCGCAGTCCAGCCGAGACTTACCTGCGCGTTGCTCGGGGTGGCCGTCAAGGTAGCGCCAGCGGGCGCGAGCGCATCGAGCATGATCGACGCCGTCAGCGTCGTGCGGTTGTTGCTCGCGTCACGCAGCGTGACGTACACGGTCTTCATGCCGTTGCCGGTCGCGAGCGACCAGGTCTTCGTTGCAGCAAAAGCTGTGAACGTCGTGCACGTCGTCGTGTTCGACACGCACATGCTGACCGCGCCGCTGTCGTCGCTCGAGGTCAGCGACAACGTGACGGGGGCCGTCCTGGTGGTCGCTGCGCCCTGGTTGATCTTGAGCGAGCCGGTCGGAGGCGTCGTGTCGACCACACCCGCGCCGCCGAGCGCAGCATTCACGTCCAGGCGATGCAGGGTTACGCCATTGCGAGGATCCGTGATGTTCGGGCCGTTGTTGACGAGGCGCGAGACGGTGGCGCTGATCGGCTCGGCAGGAAACGCTGCACGCGCGACGGCGATCGCACCGGCGACGTGCGGCGAAGCTTGCGAGGTGCCGCTCATCGAGACGCCGCCAGCGACGATCGGCGCTCCCGGAGCGAGGATCGACAGGAACGACGCGGAGTTCGAGAAGCACGTCACTTTGTCCGCGCTGGTCGTCGCATCGCTGCAGCCAGAGTAGCCCACGCCGCCCACGTTGGCGTCGTAGACCGCGCCGACCGAGATCGCCGTGGGCACGCATGCGGGCGACGAGATCGCCGAGCTCAAGCTGCTGTTGCCCGACGCGACCGCTGACAGAATTCCCGCATTGCGCGCGTTTCCGATCGCGGTCGAGAACACGTCCGAGCCGCAAGCCGCGCTGTACCCGCCGCTGCCGAGGCTCATGTTGATGGCCACGATGTTGTACGTGGCGCGGTTCGTGATCACCCAGTCGATCGCCCGGATAATCGTGGTCGAATAGGCGTATTGGCCCTCGAACACGTCGAGCGCGAGGATCTGGGTGGCAGGTGCGACGCCGAGCACGATCGCCGCGACGTTCGTGCCGTGATAGTTGGTGTCGCGCACATTGTCGCTGGTGCCGAAGTCGTTCGCGTAAGCGACCTTGCAGCCAGCGGCGCCAGCGGACGCGCAGCTGCCAAACGCAGGCCGCGTGAAGTCGCAGCCCGTATCCAGTACGGCCACCGCCGTGCCGGCGCCCAGGTGACCCGCCGCTGCCGCTGCTGGCTGCGCGATCAGCGGCAAGCTTGCGGCGAGCTGGCTCTCCATCCGCACGTCTTCATGGACAGCCAAAACCTCGGGCTGACGCGCGAGGCTGAGCAGGCCCGGAAGGTCCTGCACGCGCATGTGCAAGAGCGGCATGTTCTCGTACTGATGGCGCAGCTCGACCGAGTCGCTCGCGGTCTGCGAGAGCACGCGCTCTTCGAGCGCGCGGTAGCGCTCGGCACGTTCGCGCACCGAAGCTTCGTCCGGCTGAGAGCTGCGCGCGAGCTGTGCTTCGCCCGCATCTACTCTATCGCTCGCACCTGCATCGCCGAGACCTCTGTCGACCAGCTCGATCAACAGCTCGCGTGCGCGACCGTGCTCGAGATCCTGCAGCACGGCCTCTGGGACCTTTGCGAGCACGCCTTCGTCTTCCGCTGCGTCGGCCTGCGCATCGCGCGCTTCGGGCACGAGCAGGGTGGCTTCTACGCATCCACCCAAGAACAAGGTGGCAGCGAGCCATAGGCACAAGGCGTGGACATAAGAGACGCGCTTACACGCAGTTGTTGACACCACTTAACTATTCGGCCGCTCAGAGCGGCACTTGAGTCCGATCTAGCCAATTGCAGTCACGTCGGCCGCGCGAACAGCTTGAAGAACGCTCGGCCGCGACGTGCATCCCCCTGGATCTGCACGGAGGATCCCGCGAGCTTGCGATCACCAAAGACAACCGCGCGCAAAGTGGCGACATCGGTTTGGATCACTGCGTCCGGCGCTCGCGGGCTGCCGCGCGACACAGTCAGGCGCTGCTCGCGCACATCCACGGTGAAGCGCTCTTCGCCCAGCTTGAGCTCGTAGCTCGCGCGCAAATCTTCGGCGTTTTCCGGCACGAATGTCGCCTCGAGCGCGAGCATCAGGGCGTCGCTGCTCAGCTCACCGACTGGCTTGTGCAAAGAGCGCGCGCCCCAACGCCCGAGCTGCACGAGCAGAGGATGCAGCTCGCGGCCCCACGTGCTGAGCTCGTACAGCCCGCCTCCTACCTGGCGGCGCTCGATGACGCCCGACGCTTCCAGCTCCGCGAGGCGTTGGGACAGCACATTGGGGCTCAGGCCCAATCCAGCTCGCAAGTCGCTGAATCTCTTTGGCCCGTAGGCGAGCTCGCGCGCGATCAGCAGCGCCCAGCGCTCGCCGATCACGTCGAGCGCACGCGCGATGCCACATGGATCACCGTAGCTGCGGGGTCCGGTCATATCTGCTCCTGTGAGCTTGCGATCTAGGAGCGTTTAATCCTATTGTAGGACTAACTGCAGGAGCAAGTCAGATGAAGAAATTCCTCGCGATCTATATCGGCACCACGAGCGCGTCGGAGCGCTCGCAATGGAATAGTTTGAGTGAGACCGAGCGAAGCGCGCGGGAACGCGCGGGAATGGACGCCTGGATGGCCTGGGGGCAGAAACACTCCGCCTCGATCCTGGACCACGGCAATCCGCTCGGAAAAACGAAGCGCGCCGCGCCTGAAGGGCTCAGCGACATCAAGAACGTGACGACCGGCTACGTGATCATCGAGGCCGAGTCGCACGAGGCCGCGGCCAAGCTGTTCGAGCAGCACCCGCACTTCGCGATCTTTCCAGGGGACTCGGTCGAGATCATGGAGTGTTTGCCGCTACCAGCTGCGTAGCTGACAGGTACCTTCGCCAAGTCGGCGCGCGAACAGTGCAGTCTAGTCGAGATCTAAAGGCGCCCCCCTGAATCGGCAGCGCGAGCGAGGCGCGGAGTAGCGCCCCGCTTCGCGCAAACGCTACATCCGCACCTTGGCGTGCTGGTCCACACTCTCGTCCCCCGGGCGAAGCTCCTTGCCCGTGACATACGCCTTTGCGTATTGCAGCGCGAACTTCAGCCCGGACATGCCGCTGTTGTCCCAGTACTCCGCCTCGTGCGGCTTGAGCTGGATCAACACGATGTTCGGGTCGTCTTTGCCGCCCTGGAACCACGCTTTGTACGAGTCTTTCCACAGGCGCTGCACGTGAGCGCGGTCGCGCTGCACCGACGCTTCACCGCTCACTGACAGGTACTTCGCCGTGCTCTGCATCACCGCCATGATGTTGGGGTATTGCATCGCCTCATCTACTTTGGAGGTGTCAGCACCGGAGATGAACCAGATGCTGCCATCACTCGCGATCTCCGCGATCGCCATGGGCCGGCCACGCAAGCCACTCTGCGTAGAATGCGTGATCAACATGGCTTGGTCGAACTTGCTCAGGATCTCGCGAAAATTCTCGTAGGCCTTCGCGTGATCGGATTTGGGGTCTGTTTTGATGGTTGCCATGTCCCGAGAGACTGCAACGCGCGTGCCGCCAGCCGCATGGTGGCACTCCCGCACAGCAGCTTTGGCCCATGTAGCAATCCGCCGCTGTCAGAGGATGTGGTTCCTCAGCCGCCGTGCTTGTGCAAGGCGCGCAGCGCCACGCGTTTTCGCAGTGGGCTGAGGTGATCGACGAACAGCACGCCCTCTATGTGGTCGTGCTCGTGCTGCAGGGCATGCGCGAGCACGCCGTCTGCTTCGAGCTCGAACGGCTCGCCGCGTTCGTTTTGCGCGCGCACTTTCACGTGTGAGCAGCGCTGAACAGTCTCGCGCACGCCAGGAAGCGACAGGCAACCCTCAGCGTGTTGCAGATCCCCAGAGCGCTCCAGCAGCTCCGGGTTCACGAACACGCGAAACTCGCTCGGCTGGTCGCCGCCGCTGGCGACATCGATCACAAACACGCGCAGGCTCACGCCGATCTGCGGCGCAGCCAGCCCGATGCCCTGCGCCGCGTACATCGTTTCGGCCATGTCATTCAGGAGCTGCGCGAGCTCGTCATCGAAGCGCTCCACTGTTTGCGTCGGCTTCCGCAAGCGCGCGTCGGGATGGGACAGAATCTTTCGGATGGCCATGCGCTCATCGTATACGGAGCGGCTTCGGTCCGTTGCCCAATCTGCGCGGTATGGATTAGCTTCGCCGGAAGCTTGAACCGTCAGGAGGCACGCGATGTGTGACGACGCGACCGAACGAGAGCTTCAGAAATATCTGGCCGAGAAGCGGGTGAAGCGCCGCGCATTCAGCGTCGGCGTAGGCGCAACCGCTGCGATGCTGGTTGTCGGCTGCGACAGCGAAGACGATCCGGCACAGGCAGACGCCGGAACAGACGCGGGCGAAAAGACCGGAGAGTCGGTGGTAAAGCTCGCAACCAAGTCGAGCGACGTGGAGATCGAAACGCCTGACGGTAAGATCAACGCGTTCTTCGTGCACCCGAGCACCGGCGAGCATGCTGGCGTCATCATCTGGCCGGACATCCTCGGTCCGCGCGCTGCGTTCGAGACCATGGCCACGCGTCTCGCCGAGTCGGGCTTCGCGGTGGTCGTGACCAATCAGTATTACCGCACCGCGCAGGACCCGGTGCTGAAGGACTGGTCGGAGTTCAACGACGAAGGTCGCGCGAAGCTGATGCCGCACATCGCGGCGATCACGCCGGCGGGGATCACGAGCGACGCAGCCGCGCTCGTCGAATGGTTGGACGAACAATCCGCGGTCGACACTGACAAGAGGATCGGAACCGCCGGCTACTGCATGGGTGGGCCTTATACGTTCCGCACCGCAGCCAGTAAGCCCGAGCGTGTCGGCGCCTTTGCGTCATTGCACGGCGGTGGTCTCGTCACCATGGACGAAAACAGTCCGCACTTGCTGCTGCCCGAGATCAAAGCGTCCGCGTTGATCGCGATCGCGCAGAACGACGATGAGCGCGCGCCTGACGTCAAGAACGAGCTCAAGGACGCTGCGGAAGAAGCGAACGTAAAAGCCGAGATCGAGGTCTACCCAGCGCAACATGGTTGGTGCGCGATCGATTCAGCTGCGTACGACGAAGAGCAAGCGAACAGGGCTTGGGATCGCATGCTCGCCATCTTCAACGAAGCGCTGTAGCGCGCTGCACTCCCGCGTCGCCTGGCCGAAGCCGCCACGTTGGCGAGCTAGGCTAGGCTGACGTACCCGGGTTGTGCTGAGCGCTACACGTCGCGAGCGAAGTTTGCAGCTGTCGGCGCTGCACAGGCTCATTAACTTTGTTCGTCTCTTGAAACGCTCTGACATCTATGCACGCTGGTCCCAAATCGGAGTCAAGCGTGCCCAGAGCAATCGTCAGCGGAACCGGCCTCTATACGCCTCCTTACGCCATCACCAACGAGCAGTTGGTGGCGTCGTTCAACGAGTATGTCGCGCAGTACAACCGCGACAATGCTGCGGCGATAGCAGCCGGGCAGCTGAGCGCAAAGGAGCCTTCCGATGTCGCGTTCATCGAGAGCGTCTCGGGCATCAAGAACCGCTACGTGATCGAATCGGAGGGTGTGCTCGACCCGAAGCGCATGCGGCCGCACTTTCCGAAGCGCCCGAACGAATCGCTGTCTCTGCAAGCGGAGCTGTGCGTGAGCGCCGCGCGTGCCGCGCTCGAGCAGTCGGGGCGCTCCGCTGCGGACATCGACGCTGTGATCGTGGCCTGTGCCAACATGCAGCGGGCGTATCCGGCGATGGCCATCGAGGTGCAAGCCGCGCTCGGCATTCAAGGGTTCGCCTATGACTTGAACGTGGCCTGTTCGTCCGCGACGTTCGGCATCCAAGCTGCGTGCAACGCAGTGGAGTCCGGCTCTGCGCGCGCCGTGTTGATGGTGAATCCGGAGATCACGTCAGCGCACTTGAACTTCAAGGATCGCGACAGCCACTTTATCTTCGGCGACGTGTGCACTGCGGTCATCATCGAGCGCGACGACCCCCGCCAGCGTACTGACGCGTACGAGATCTTGTCGACGCGCCTGCAGACGCAGTTCTCCAACAACATCCGCAACAACTTCGGTTTCATGAATCGTTGCGAGGACACGGATCTACACGCGGACGACAAGCTGTTCGTGCAGCAAGGTCGCAAGGTGTTCAAGGACGTGGTGCCGATGGTGATCAAGCTGCTCGGCGAGCACCTGAAAGACAACAGCCTCACGCCACAAGACTTGAAGTGCCTGTGGTTGCATCAGGCCAACATCAAGATGAACCAGCTGATCGTGCAGAAGCTCCTCGGTCGCGAGGCGTCGCAAGCCGAAGCGCCCACGATCCTCGACGAGTACGCGAACACCGCGTCGGCCGGCTCGATCATCGCGTTTCACAAGCACCGCGGCCATGTGAACGTCGGTGACGTGGGCGTGATCTGCTCGTTCGGTGCGGGGTACTCCATCGGCAACATTGTGGTTCGCAAGGTCGCTTAGGCGCTCGCCGCTGTCAGCTGCGAAGCTTTGCGCGCCAGATAGCTGACCCGTGCAGACAGGTTCGCGCCACACCCCTGCAACTGTGTTGCCAGGGAGAAGCTTGATGCGCGCGTGGACTACGATGGATAGCTGGCGGTTCGGCGTAACGACGCTCGCGCTGGTCGGAGCGGCTTGTGGCTCGGACCCTGCGCCTTCCACCATCGACCAGCAAATCGGCCCCACCCAAAGCGTCGCAGGTACCGGGCCGGTTGCCGGGACGACGGGCCCATCAGGCCCGGGCACGGCTACGCAGCGCCCTGGCAACACGTCAGTGGGCTCGGCTGGCAACTCGGGGGCCAACGCCTCGACAGCCGGCAGGGCGGCTCCTGCAGGCACTGCAGGTCAGGGCGGCGCTACGGTTCCAGCAGCCACAGCGGGCAGCGGCGGCGCGAACCTCACGAACGGTGCCGCGGGCTCGGGTGCAGCCGGATCCGGACCGACCCCCAGCACCGGTGGCACTACCACGCCGGGCGTCGACCAAGTCGTCCAGTGCGACAACTCGAAAGCCCCTGCGGAGTTCGAGGCCCAGCCGAACGTTGGCGATGGCGGCGGACAATGCGAGGAGTCGCCGCACTTCCGCGTGTGCAACGCGTCCGGACAAGCCGCAATGGAGGCGATCGATCTGCTCGAGGGGGCCTACTCGTGCTTCGTCGAAACGCTGTGCTGGCGCTCCTCCGGCCTGTCTTTCAACGACGACTCCGACGCGGGCCCGTACCACAAAGTCAACATCTATTCGGTCGCGAGCCTGGGCAATGCCGCGGGCGTGATGTCGTCCGATGCTGGCGCGGGCATGAGCTTCTTACGCGTCGTGAGCCGCTACCTGTCGGATCCCAACGTGATCGTGCACGAGTATGGCCACGCGCTCACCTATCACGAGAAAGGTTGGGTCGAGCAGACGCGCACGGGCGCCTGGTGGGAGCCCGTCGCAAACTTCGTCGCCGACACCTTCATGACCTCGCCGTTCTGCGCCGACGCGCGCCAGAAGCACAACATCCAGGAAGGTCGCACAATCATCGATCTCCGCAAGGTGCTCGGCGACTCGCACCAAGTGTTGGTGGATGGCTCGCAGGGCAGCGGCAACTACTATCAGGCGTGGCCGTTCCTCGCTTATCTCACGTACAACCCGGATGGTTATCCAGGGCTCGGCAAGACTGCCTTGCGCGATATGTTCCGCGAGCACAACGGCAGGAACGAAACGCCGCTGCACGTGCTCGAGCGCGTGGCTGCCCCGACCACGGTGCAGACCATCGTCGGCCGCTACTGGGCGCGAATGGCGTACGTGGACATCGGCCACAAGCAAGCACAGGAGTCATTCGACAGCAATCCGATCACGTCGTCCAACCTCGACGGCAGCGGCGAGATGTACACGGTGAAGGCTGCGCGTGCACCGCGCTACATGGGCGCGAACATCATCCCGCTGCAAGCCAGCGGCGCGATCGGCGTCAAAGTGACGAGCAGCGGCATGTTCACCGCGACGCTCGCGATCCGCGGCGCGAGCGGTGTGCGCTACGTGGAACTTCCTGGCGGAGCAGGCGAAGCCACGCTCGCGAGCGGCGAAGAAGCGAGCTTAGTCGTCGCCAACACACCCGCGCTGCTCGACTACGATCCCTTCAACATCAGCGGCGAAGCCGCCCGCGGCCTGACCTATCAAGTTCAGCTCACAGGCGCGACGCCAGCCAACTGATCTCAGTAACAACAGGCGCGGGCTGTCCAGCCATCGCAAGGCTGCCAGCTCGCGAGCTGGAGCCCCACAGTGTGTCAGCGCTGTGATGCTGCGATAAGCCTTCCAATCTTCTCGCTGCTGCTGACAACTCGCGTCGCGCCGGCCCGAAACTACATCCAACAGATCTGCTGAAATGTGCGGACCTGCTGAATGGAGGATCACGATGAATCAGCATATTTCGTGCGCAAGCTGGGGTGGCCAGATGCGCGAGACAACGACGCGACGGCTGTGCGCCGCTGGGGGGCTCGGCATCCTAGCTGTGGCTATGACTACTTGGGCCGCGCCAGCGTTTGCATACGACAGGCACGAGAACTGCGTCAGTGATTGGGAACCTGCGTACGATAACCGCGGGTCACTCACCGATTTCCAAGGTTCAAATGGAGGTACAGACATCCGCAGCGTAAGTTGCACGATCGCTGGACGCACTGGGCACGCAGCCTTGCGGCAATACGAGTGGGACGGCCAGAAGGAACTGAGGCGTGCGGTCGAGGTCTGGGTTTGTAACGAGGATGGATCGAGTTGCGGCGAAGAGAACGGCAGCGACGTCGCCTGCTTCGTGCAGACGGACACCGACAGCGGTACGGGAACGCCGCTTAGCAAGCTAAAGTATGGGACCGACCAGCGCCTCGGGTACGAGACGCGTGACCACAGTTGGGGTCGGCCGGTGTATGATTTGCCGATGGACGAGAACGGAGTTCGCACTCCCGACCCCGTAGGGTTCATGCGTGTAGTTTGTCTCCATGTGCAGTA
>Ga0190269_10001259_pt1 | contig 12242 bp, 16 predicted proteins | sample Popmic249IS_FD_133749 | JGI IMG/M metagenome (GOLD analysis project Ga0190269, IMG submission 133749) | Populus adjacent soil microbial communities from riparian zone of Blue River, Arizona, USA - 249 IS | ecosystem: Environmental > Terrestrial > Soil > Riparian zone | place: USA: Arizona...
ACAGGGGTGCTGGCCTGGGCGGCCTGGCAGGGTCAGCTGGGCGACCGCATCTGGGGCGGCGTGACGCAGCTCGGGCCCTGGGAGTTCCACCCCATCGCCCTGCTGTTCGTGCTGTCCGGCAGCCTGATGATCAGCAAGACGCTGCGGATTCCCAAGCTGTAGGCCCCTGCTACCGCCCGCCGGGCGGGCGCGGCCGGTTCTTCTGCCAGATCGCCAGCAGGATCAGGCCATAGGCGACCACGCGCAGCCCGTAGATCGCGGGGTTGTCCTCCGAGGCCGGCGGCACCACGCCGAGGACCACGCGGTTGGCCGCCTCCAGCCAGAAGGACAGCGCGAACCAGAGGAAGAAGCGGTCGCGCGTCTGCCGCCAGAAGCGGAAGAAGAACAGGCCCGCCACGAGCCAGCCGGCCGCGATCGCGCCCATGAGCATCTGCTCCATTCAGTCTTCCTCCCAGATCAGGCCGAACAGCAGCAGCAACACCGCGACCAGGGCGGCCACCAGCCGCGCCATGCCCAGGTCGGTCTCCACCGGGAAGATCACCCGGTCCAGCACCAGGAGCACGTTGTTGACGCTCAAGGCCCCGAAGCACAGGGCGCTCCAGAACAGCAGGCGCGCGCCGCTGGCGCGCCAGCTGCGCCACAGCAGCACCAGGCACATGATCGAGGTCAGGGCGCAAAGGGAATAGATCACCGTGGCCATGCCGGCTATTCCTTCCGGAAGCGGAATGCATCGGCGAACTGCTGCGCGCGCCGGTCGATGCGTGAGTGGATGATGCGCGTCACGGCGACGAGGTCCTGCGCATACGCGGCGGCGAGCTGGTCGATCCGCTCGCGCAGCTCCGCGGCCGGTGCGTAGCGGATTGCGCCGGGCGCCGAAGCGTCGCCGGCGATCCCGCTGGAGCGCAGCAGCGCGAGCAGCTCGGCGCCGGTCTGCTCGGGCACGTAGAGGCGCCGCGCGAGCTGGGCCGCACCCCAGCCCTGGGCGGGGTCGGCGCGCAGCAGGAGCACCGCCTCGAGATAGGGGACGGAGGGAATGCTGGTGAGGATGAACCGGCGTAGTTCGGCCGGCAGCTCGCTGGAATTCATCGTTGTGGAAGGCAGGGGTCGGGCCGCGCTGGTTCTCCCCCTCGCACGCCGTGGTCGCCCCCGACCATTGGCCGTGAATGTAGCGCCTGCCGTCATCCGGTGTGGCTCATCCGGGAGATTTCCCCGACGTCGGAGCCCTTCGGCCCTCGTTTTCTTTGGAAAATGCGGCCGAAATGAGTACCCCGCCGCTGCCGCCGCTGCGCCTGTTCCTGGCCCTCTGGCCGCCCGCCGACGTGGCGGCCGCCTTGCACGCGCACACCGGCACCTGGACGTGGTCGGCGAGCGCCCGGCGCACCCGGCCCGAACGCCTGCACATCACCTTGCATTTCATCGGCGCAGTGGCCGCGGCCGACGTGCTGCCGCTGCAGCGGGCGCTCGACCTGCCGTGGTCGGGATGCGAGCTGGTGCTGGATCGCGCCCAGGTGTGGCCCGGCGGGATCGCGGTGCTGGAAGCCACGGAACTGCCGGCGGAACTGGCCGCGCTGCATGCGACGCTGGGTGACCGGTTGCGCGGGCGCGGCCTGCCGGTTGAAGCGCGGCGCTTCCGCCCGCACGTCACCTTCGCGCGCAAGGCGCAGGGCTCGCGCCCGCCGGAGGGCTTCGCACCCCTGCGCTGGACGGCCGCGCCGGCCTACGTCCTGGTTCAGTCGCTGCCCGGTGGACGCGGCTATGTCCCGATTCAGCGCTTCGGCTGAGCCGAACCGCGGCGTGCAGCCTCGATGGCGCTGCGCGCGGCGATCTCGGCGGCCAGGGCTTCGTCCAGCGGCGAGCGGCAGAGGCCCGCGTGCTGGTACTGCATGTTCTCGTAGAGCTCGGCGGTGGCGGGAGAAGCCTGGAGCACCGCATCCAGCGCGGCGTCGTAGGGAGCGGAACGCAGCACCTCGGCCAGGTGTTCCACCACGCCCAGGTACTGCTGCGGGTCGACGGCCTGCCCGCTGCGGTCCAGACGCTCGAGCATGCGGGCGAGCATGACGAGATTCTTGGAAACAGTGGTGTTCATACCGTCGAAGTGAGGCTGCCGCGCCGCCATTGCAAGAGGCTCAGGCGCGCCGAACGAAAAAGGGCCTGCCGGCTGGCAGGCCCTCGCGGTGGCTGGCGGACGTCAGTACTGGAAGTTGGCCGTCGCGGATCCGCCGCTGCCGAGCGTCACATCCTGCGGCAGCGCAGCGCGTCCCGGCGCCGTCGCCCTGAGGGTGTACTTGCCGGCTGCCGCCGCGTCGGGCGTGAAGGCCAGCCCGGTCGCCGAGAATGGCGCGCGCACCGGCGCCGCCGTCGGCAGGCGCAGGGCGTAGGTGGCGAAGTCCAGGTCGACCGGCGTGCTGGCCACCTGGATGGTGCTGCCCGCCACCGCCTGCAGCGCGGTGAGGGTGGCGTCGCCCACCGTGCTGGTGCCGCCGCTGGCCGTGCTGGCCGTCACCGTGCCGGTCACCGTGCCCATGGGCGACGTCGGCAGCACGATCGCCGTGGCGGTGCCGTTGACCGTCGTCACCGTGGTGGCGGTGCTGACCGGGATGCCGGTCACGACGCCGGTGGCGCGGCCCTCCGAGGTGACCACCAGCGTGTACGTGCCGTCCTGCAGGAAGGACAGCACGAACTTGCCGCTCGCGTCCGGCACGGTGGAGCGCACCGATGTCCCGTTCTGCTGCGCCGAGACCGTCGTGGCGCTGAGCGTCATCGTCGTCGTGACGAAGCCCTGCAGCGAGGTGACGAAGCGCGGCGTGACGGAGACGACGGGCTTGAGCACGAAGTCGCCGCTGCGGCCGGCCCGCACGACCGACTTGCAGGCGTCGAAGTCGAGCACCAGCTCGATCTGCCGGTTGGCCTCGACGGTGAAGTGCACCTGCAACTTCAAGCCGCTTTGCTGCGCGCTGGGGGTCTTCAGCGCCGTCACGGCGCCGCCGATCGGCTGCACGGCGTTGGCAAGCGGCTGCTGCCCGCTGTTGTCCGCCAGCACCAGGCGCAGCTGCGAGTAGTCGCCGGCGGGCAGCGCGGTGGTGCCCAGTTCTTCCAGCACGCCGTTGGTGAGGTTCAGCAGGTCGATGCGCTTCGGCGCCGCCAGCGTCAGGTCGTGCCAGCCGGCGTCGTTGTCGCCCGCGCTGCCGCTGGTGTGCACCCTCACCTTCTCCACCGTGACGAACACGTGTTCGTAGCAGCTCGGCGCATCGGTGATCGCCACGCTCAGCGTGCCCTGGCCCGCCGATCCACCGTCGCCGCCCCCACCGCCGCAGGCGGCCAGGGCGAGCGCCGCCACCACCGTCGCGGCCCGCGCCAGCCAGCGGCCGGTGCTCCCAGTCAACTTCTCCATTCCATTGCCTTTCGGTGTCATAGGAGCCGCGATGCTCCGCGCACCGGGTCGCACCGGAGTGTCCAGCGGTAACGGGGAATGCGCTCCAGGCGCCGAACGGTTGCCTTTGCAGCCGGGCTGTTGCGCCAGGAAACAGGCCTTGCGGCGGCCGCGCGACAGTCGGGCAGCGGGTCCGCCTCAGGCCGGGCCGGGGTGGGTGTCCTCGAAATCGGGGTGCGCCGGGTCGCCTGCCGGCGGCTGGCGGTTATCGGCCAGGGCCTGGTCGCGGATGGCGAACAGGGCCCGCAGGTCGCGTTCGATCTCCTCGTCCGCGGGGGAGTCCTCGGTGGCCGGGCCCTCCCGGTCGGCTTCGGCCTGGCCCGCGGCAGCGGCATGCAGGCTGCCCCCGCTCCAGTGCCTGGCATCGGGCATGTCCGAGGCCTTCATGCCCGTGAACTCCCAGCCGAGGCTCAGGAGCCAGTCGCGGCAGCGCGGCTCGAAGCGCGAAAGCTCGCGCTCGAAACTGTCCTGGAACGGGAACACATACGGCAGCAGGCGATCGTGTGCCTGCTTGACCACGAAGTTGACGTGCAGGCCCCGCCGGCCCGTGCGCGTGACGGCCGAGAGGATGCGGCATTCGATCCAGTCGGACGGGATGCTGTGCTTGCGCATGGTGTCGCGCAGGATCACCTGCACCAGCTCGCGGCGCGGCGCGTTGCGGCCCGTCTGCGTATCGCCGGCTTCCGGTTCGTCCTCGAAGAACTGGGTGCTGGACTGCGTGGCCGGCCCGACCTTGTCCTTCTTCTCGCCGGCGGGGCTGTTCTTGAAAATCCGATCGATCAGGCCCATGCGACCATTCTGCTTCATTCCCTGAGCTGGAAGCGCATGCGCGTGCCTGCGAGTTCCAGGGTGTCCGTGTCGTTCAACTGCACGGGCTCGGCGCCGAACGCCGTGCCATTGAGCAGGGGCGCGGTGCTGCCCCCGAGGTGATTGACGAAAAAGCCGCCGCGGCGGTGCGTCACGGAGACGACGCACACCCCGGGCTTGCCGAAGGTGGTGACGGCCTTGACGACCGGCATTTCGAGGCCCGCGGACGACCCGTTCATCACCGCCAGGCTGGCGTGCAGCTGCGGGGGATCGACGCTGAGCATCTGCGTGCCACCGAAGGAGCTGCCCGGGTCCTCGCTGGCCTGCAGGTACTTGATGCGGTACGGGCCGATGGCGATCACGTCGCCGTCATGCAGGCGGGTGCGTTCCTTGACCATGCGGTCGTTGACGTAGGTGCCGTTGGTGCTGCCCAGGTCCTGCAGGAAGACGTCGGCGACGCCCACCAGCTCGAAGGCGCAGTGGTTCCCGCTGACGACCATGGTGTCCAGCACGATGTCGTTTCCCTGTTTGCGCCCGAGCGTCGTGCGATCCTTGTGCAGGAACACATGCTTGACCTCGACCCCTTTGACGCTTGCAATGAGCTGCGGCATGAACATCTCCCGGCCGTCCGCTGCGGCCGAGTCCCCATGCTAGCGAAGTGGGGCACCCCCCACAAGCGCAAAAGCCTAGATGTAGCCGACGACCTGCGGCACGTGGCGCAGATGCAGCGCCAGGCCGAGAGCGGCCATCTGGTTGCCGTTGCGGCCCAGGATGCGCTCGGCCAGCGGCAGGAACACGGTTTCCTCGTAGCGGGCATGGCGCAGGAAGGCCCGCACCAGTTCCTCCATCACCTCCGCGTCGACCTCGCTGCGGTTGCCGCGGGCAGCGGCGCGCACCGACGGCTCCAGCCGCTTCCACAGGCCTTCCACCTCGCGGTGTTCGGCGGTCAGGCGTTCGACCATGCCGCGCACCGCCTTGCGCTCGTTGGCGTTGGCGCTCTGCATCACCGCGGGGAACAGTTCGGCCTCTTCCTCGGCGTGGTGCGGGATGATGGTCTGGCGGAACAGGTCCAGCGTGGTCTGCGCCATCTCGCGCGCGTGGTTCGCGGCGTCCACCAGTTCGGGCAGCCGCGCGCTGCCTTCGAGCTGGGTGACGATGCCCAGGTGGCAGCGCGTGAAGGAGGTCAGGGGCGTCTCCGGGCCGGCATCGTCCTCGGCGGGCGGGGCCGGCGCGATCAACGGCTCGTTCGCGGGGATGCGCTCAAGTTCGCTCGTCGCGATCGGCTCGGGGCGGACACTGCTCATGGGATGGAGACTCCTGGCTGCTGGATGCCGGGATGTTGCCCCCGAGCCCGCCGGCGCAGTTGACACACGTCAAGCGTCACGCTCGGGGCGCCCTGCACCATAGCTGCACAACAGACACGGAGGTTTTCGCATGTTCCGCCACATCCTGCTCGCCACCGACGGCTCCTCCGCTTCGGAGCACGCCGCCCAGCTGGCTGTGGAGCTGGCCCGCGTCCACAAGGCGCGCCTGACGGCGCTCTACGTGGTCGACCCGTATCCCTACCTGGGGGTCGGCGAGGCCAACCCCCTCGGCTTCCAGGCCTACATGTCGGCCGCCCTGGAGCACGCGGCCCAGGCGCACGCCAAGGTGATGGCCTTGTGCGACACGGCGCCGACGGTGGAATTCCAGCCCCGCCTGGCCGAGGACGTCGCCGCGGCCACGGGCATCGTGCAGTCGGCGCGCCAGGTCGACGCCGACCTGATCATCGTCGGCTCCCACGGCCGCACCGGTGTCGCCCGGCTGATGCTGGGCAGCGTCGCCAGCAAGGTGGTGGCGGAGTCGCCGATCCCGGTGCTGGTCGCGCGGTAGGCCCCTTCAGGCCTGCACCGTCGCGCCGGCCTCCCGCAGCCGCCCCAGCACGTCGTCCCAGCGCTGCGTGTGTTCCGCGTGCAGGCGGCTGCCTTCCTCCAGCACCGGCTGGAACTTCCATCCCTTGACCTGCGCCGCTTCGAACCACTCGCGGGTGCGCTGCCCGACGATCCACACCGGCGTGCGCCAGGCGCCCCACGGCTCCGCGGTGCGCGCCATGTCGGGGCTGGCCGCGAGCGCACCGGCCGCATAGCTCAATAAGCCGTAGCGGTGCGGCGTCGAAGGCTGCCGCGGACCGTCGTCGAAAGTCTCGAAGGTGGTGGTGTCCTCCAGCGCCGCCGGCAGCAGCTCGCGCGCGACGAGGTGGTGGCCGCCATCGTGCCCGCTGCCGCTGTCGGCATGCAGCAGCGGCCGCAGCTCGAAACCGGTGAGGCCGCTGGCGCGCAGGCCTTCGGCCGCCTGCGGGCCGACCACGTACTCGCCGGTCCAGTCGTCGACGTGGCTGATGGCGGTGCCCGCCACCGGCTTGCTCAGGTAGATCTTCTGCGGCAGCCGCACCGACCAGCGGCTGGCGGTGGGATGCAGCGTGTCCGAGTGGTAGGCCGCCATCGTGGCCTTGGAATCGGCCCGTGTCTGGGTGATCGTCGAGCGGCAGACCGCCTCGAAGTGCGTGGCCGCGGCCAGGTCCGCCGGGCTGCACTGCATCTCGCGCAGGAAGCTCACCGGCTCGCCGCCCGCGAGCTCCAGCAGCCGGGGCAGCACGGGCCCGGAGGCGTCGAAGAATTTCGGGAACAGGTAGCCCAGGGCGGGATGCGCCTTGGCCCCGAGGGCACGGGCGAGCGCCTCGTCCGCCGCGAGGCGCTGGGCGAGGCCGGGGCTGCAGGGTCGCAGCGCGAGCATGACTTTCATGGGGCGTCATGGTAGCGGTTGCGGCCGAGTCGCCGCGTCGGCGGATGCCGCATGCGACACTCCCGCCTCATCAATGGACCTCCCGAACCGCCTTCCCAGCCCCCTGGCCATCGCGCTGGCGGGGCTCGTTTCCCTCGGTGTCGCGATGGGGATCGGCCGCTTCGCCTTCACGCCGCTGCTGCCGGTGATGATGGCCGAAGGCACGGTCAGCATCGCCGGCGCCAGCCTGCTGGCCAGCGCGAACTACCTCGGCTACCTGCTCGGCGCGCTGGCCTGCACCTTCCAGCCCTGGATCGCGCGCCGCCTCGGGTGGGGCACGGGCGTGAACGCGCCGCGGATGGTGCGCGGGGCGCTGGTGGCGACGGTGCTGCTCACGCTGGGCATGGCGCTGCAGCTGCCGGCCGCCTGGGCGGTCCTGCGCTTTGCCGCCGGCGTCGGCAGCGCCGTGGCCTTCCTCTACACGTCGGCGTGGTGCCTGGAGCAACTCGCGCGCCGCGACGAGCCCGCCATGGGGGCCCTGATCTACGTCGGGCCCGGCGCCGGCATCGTGGCCAGCGGCCTGGCCGCGACCGCGCTGGTCGCCGCCGGCGCGCAGGCCAGTTTCGGCTGGGTCACCTTCGCCCTGCTGGCGGCCGCGCTCACCGCCGTGGCGTGGCGGGTGTTCGACAGCCGCCACGCGGTGCCGGCGGCCGCAGTGGGAGTGGGCAGTTCGAGCGCCGCGGCTGCGCCAGCGCCGGCAAGCGGCACGGAAGTGGCTGCCCTGGGCTTCGCCTACGGCCTGGCCGGCATCGGCTACATCATCACGGCGACCTTCCTGCCGGTGATCGCGCGCCAGGCCCTGCCCGGCTCGCCGTGGCTGGACCTGTTCTGGCCGCTGTTCGGCGCCGGCGTGATGCTGGGGGCGGTGCTCGCTTCGCGCCTGCGCAGCGGCGGCGACCTGCGCGTGCGGCTGGCCGCGTGCTATGCGGTCCAGGCGATGGGCGTGGCGGCCAGCGTGGTGTCGCCGACGCTGGCCGGCTTCGCCCTCGGCAGCCTGCTGCTGGGCCTGCCCTTCACCGCCATCACCTTCTTCGCGATGCAGGAGGCGCGGCGCCTGCGGCCCGCCAGCGCGCCGAGCACCATGGGGCTGCTCACGGCGATGTACGGCGTCGGGCAGATCGCCGGACCGCCGCTGGCGGCCTGGCTGGTCGCGCGCAGCGGCAGCGCGGCGCGCGGCTTCGCGCTCTCGCTGTGGATCGCCAGCGGCATCCTCGCCGCCGGCGCGCTGCTGTACCTGGTGCTGGCCCGCGCGTACCCCGCGCGCCGCTGATGTCTCAGCGCAGCGCCAGCTGCTGCTGCACCGGCTGCCCCCGGCTCAGCGCCGGATACGGGTTCACCGGCTCGCCCTGCCACCACTTGGCGGGCGAGCCGAGCCGGAACACCGCGAAGTGCAGGTGCGGCGACTTCACATCGGCATTGCCGGTGGCGCCCACGTAGCCGATCAGGTCACCGCGGTGCACTTGCGCGCCCTCGCGCAGGCCCGGTGCATAGCCATGCAGGTGCGCGTAGTAGTAGGCCAGCTGCGACTGCGGGTCGAACTGGTAGACGGTCAGGCCGCCGGGCTTGCTGGTGAACAGCTTGGCGATGCGCCCGTCGTCGACCGCGACCACCGGCGTGCCGGTCGGCGCCAGGATGTCGATCGCCTCGTGCCTGCGGCTGCCGCGGCTTTGCTCGTAGTTGTCCGCCAGCGCGGTCGGCATGATGCCGGCGACGGGCACCTGCAGCGGCCGCTGCGCCAGCAGGCGGGCGCCCAGTGGATCGCCGGGATTGCGCACCGCCGGCAGGTCCGCGGAAGAAAGCTTCTGCGGCGGCGCGGCGGGCGGCGTGGCCGCGGGCTGCGGAGTGGTGGCGGTCGCGCCGCTGCCGATCGGCGGGAAGGCCTGCCACATCTCGGTCATCGCGGCGGTGCCCTGCCCTCCCGCCTGCGCCCCCTGCGCACTCGCCTCGGGCTGCGCGCCCATCACGTTGGTCGACGCGGAGGCCGCATCCGTGGGTGGCGCGGCAGCCGTGTCGGCCGGCGGCGCTTCGGCCGGGAGCGGCGCAGTGCCGGCGACGGGGGGTGCTTCGGCCGGGAGCGGCGCAGTGCCAGCGACCGGGGGTGCGGTGCCGCTGTCGGCCGGCGGGGTGGCAGCGGCCTGCGGCGGACTCGCGCCGTCCGTGCCGCGCAGCACCGCGTCGTCCGGCAGCGAGGCCTGCGGCGGTTGCACGGTGGTCTGCGGCGGCGACTGGTCGCAGGCCTGCAGGCCCAGCACGGCCGCCACGGCGACGAGCGTGAGGCGCCAGCTCCTCATGACTGCACCTCCACCGCCATGCCGGGGCCGGCGAGCGTGGACAGCCGCAGCACGTCCCAGTTGGTCAGCCGGACGCAGCCGTTGGTGGTCACCCGCGCCATCTGCGAGGGCTCGGCGGTGCCGTGGATGCCCGCGTGTTCCTTGCTCAGGCCCAGCCACATCACGCCCACCGGATTGTTCGGGCCGGGCGGCAGCTTCAGCTTCTGGTCGCTCTTGGGATTGCGCAGCAGCGCCGGGTCGTAGCTGAAGTCGGGGTTCTTGGCCTTGCTGACGATCTTCAGCGGCCCCAGCGGCAGCGGCGGCTCGCCCAGGCTGATCGGGAAGGCGCCCAGCACCTTGGCGCCGTCACCCAGCACGTACAGCACCTTGTCGGACTTGTCGATGCGCAGCGAGGTCGCACCGGCCGGAGCGGCCGTGGCGCGGCCGACGTCGGTGACGACGATCGCCTGCCCCGCCTGCAGCGTCCGGCCCTTGTTCAGCGCCGCCAGCAGCTTGGGACTCATGTGGAAGCGCTCGCCGATCGCCTCCTCCATCGTCTGGTAGCCGAGCGACGGCAGCTGCGCCTCCTGCTCCGGGTCACCCGGCAGCTTGACGTAGGGGCCGTTCACGTCGCCCTCGGTCAGCACGTAGGTGGCGAAGGCCGGCGCGTTCTGCTGCGCGAGCGCCTGCCAGGTCGCCTCGTCCATCCTGCCGGTGGTCGGCAGGCCGCGGGCGAGCTGGAAGGACCTGACGGCGCGCGTCATGTTGGAGCCGAAGCTGCCATCGATCTCGCCGACGGAGAACCAGGCGCGATCGAGCATCACCTGCGCACGGATGACGGCCGGCCCCTTGGCGCCTTCGGCCAGCGGGGGCATGGCGGTGTCGGCGTTGAGTTGCTCGATGTGCTGGGTGGCGTCGGCGGGGAAGTTCGTCGGCACGACGGGCTGCGCGGCCGCCTTGGACCTGGAAGAAGCGCTGGTGTTCTTGTTCTGCGAGGCGGCGGGCGCGGCGACCGGCAGGGCCGCGAGGCCCAGTGGCAGCGCCAGCGCCAGCGCGCGCAGGAGGGTGGAATGCTTGGGCATGGGCAAGGCTCCGATGGGGAATGCCCTACCGTAGCGCTGCTGGCAGCGCGTTCTTGTAGTCGTGCGGCGAACGGCTTGGTCGGCGGACGCTGGCTGGAGGGAACCAGCGCCGGCCCAGCTACGCGGCCAGACCCGTGCCCGGCTCGCGCGCCACGTCGGCCAGGAAATCGCTGGAGCCCAGGGCGCTCACCGTGCCCGCCTCCTGCAGCCAGCGCGGGTAGCGCTGGCGGAAATCGGCCACCAGATCCGCCAGCGGCACGTCGTCGAAGCGCCCGCGGTCTTCCAGGTACTCCATGTGCCGCGCCCCGGACTTGTCGAACGGGTGGTAGATGGAATCCTCGCTGCCGTCGAACTCCAGCGGGTGCAGCCCGAAGCGCTCGCACAGCGCGAGGTTGAAAGCGGGCGTCGCCTTCACCCAGCGGCCGTCGATCCACAGGTCGGCGTAGCCGTGCCAGGTGAAGATGTCGGTTTCCATCGTCTCGCGCATGCGCTGCGTCGACAGGTGGTTGCGCACGTCCGCGAATCCCATGCGGGCCGGGATGCCGGCGGCGCGCGCGGCCGCGGCGAGCAGCGCCGCCTTGGTCACGCACCAGCCGTAGCCGATCTCCAGCACCGTGCTGGCGCGCATGCCGTGCGGGCTCAGGTCGATCCGGTACGGGTCGTAGCGGAAGCCGTCGCGCACCGCGTAGTACAGCGCCACCGTACGATCGCGCTCGGTGGCGCCGCTCCCGTGCTCCGCGGCGAACGCGCGCACCGCGGGGTGCTCGCTGTCGACCAGGTCCGTGGGTGCGAGGCAGGACTGGGGATCGTCGATGGGCATGGCGTTCAGACGAAGCGCACGGCGAGCGGCGCGAGGGGTGGATCGAACTCGGCGCGCCACTGCTCGCCGCGGTGCACGGGCCAGGCGTCCGTCCAGGTGCCGGTGGTCACGACGTCGCCGGGCTGCAGGTCCGGCGCGCCCGGGCACGCGCGCAGCGCCGCCAGGAAATGCGCCAGGGCATGCAGCGGGCCATCGAGCACGTTGGCTCCCGTGCCTTCGTCGATGCGCTCGCCGCCCCGCCGCAGCGTGATGCGGGCGGCGGCGAGTTGCGCATCGAAGGCCAGCGCCTCGCGCGGGAACGCATCGACGGCGATCCTGCGGCCCACCAGCAGCCGCCCGTGCAGGCCGCTGTCGGCCACCGTGTCGGCGGCGGTGAACTTCCAGTCCTTCATGTGCGACTGCACGATCTCGAAGCCGGGCGCGATCCATTCCACGCAGGCGAGCAGCTGGTCCAGCGTGGCGTGCGCCGGCGGCGTGGCCTTCAGGCCGAACACGCACTCGGGCTCGATGCGCGGCTGGCAGGTGCCGGCCAGCGCGATCTCGCCCTCGCCTTCGCAGAAGGACAGCGTGGTATTCCAGACCGTGCCCCAGATCGGCGCGTACACGCCGTAGCGTTCCCAGATCGTGCGGTTGGTGAAACCGACCTTGTAGCCGCGCGGCTGCTCGCCGCGCCGCGTGCGCAACTGGCGCACGGCCAGCGCGCGCTGGTAGGCCTCGGCGACGTCGACGCCGCAGCCCAGGGGCCACAGGGTGGCGTCGTCCAGGTGCCTGAGGAGGATTTCCGGCTTCATGGATGCAGCTTAACGCGACACGACGGGCTGCCGCCCGCCCAGGTGCATGCCCCCGTCGAGGAGCAGCAATTCGCCGGTGGTCGTGCGGGCGCCGGCCACCAGCCAGACGATCGCCTCGGCCACGTCCTCCGGCGTGGAGGCGCGCCCCAGCGGCGCCCTCTGTTCGACACCGGCCTTGAGCCGGTCGAACCCCTGCTGGCCGATCGCGTCGACGAACCAGCG
>Ga0190269_10001260_pt1 | contig 12239 bp, 7 predicted proteins | sample Popmic249IS_FD_133749 | JGI IMG/M metagenome (GOLD analysis project Ga0190269, IMG submission 133749) | Populus adjacent soil microbial communities from riparian zone of Blue River, Arizona, USA - 249 IS | ecosystem: Environmental > Terrestrial > Soil > Riparian zone | place: USA: Arizona...
ACCCGTCGAAGACCTGGGACAGCTGCTGGATCGGCTGGAAGAACAGGCCGAGGTAGAGCAGGAACGCGGTGAGGATGCCCGGTGTGACACCACCGCTGGCGATGCGGTGCGCGCCGACCGCGAGCACCGCGGCCTGCGCCACGTCGGAGAGCAGCCCGATGAACGGGAAGAACACCGAGATGTAGGTCTGCGACCGCATCCGGGACCGCCGGTAGGCGTCGCTGCGACCGGCGAACTCGGCCGCCGAGCGGGACTCCCGCACGTAGGCCTGCGCGACGCGCATACCCGCGACGTTCTCCTGGAAGTCGGCGTTCACGATGCTGACGCGTTCCCGCGCCTCCTCGTACGCGACCGCGGAGATCTTCCGGAAGATCAGCGTCGAGCCGATCACGATCGGCAGCACCGCGAGCGCCACCATCGCCAGCCCGGCGTCGGTGATCAGCAGCGCGCCGGTGACGCCGACGATCGTCAGTACGCTGACCACCGCGGTCGCCAGGCCGGTCTGCAGGAACGTCGAGAGCGCGTCGACGTCCGTGGTCATCCGGGTCATGATGCGACCGGCCAGCTCGCGCTCGTAGTAGTCGAGGCCGAGGCGCTGCAGGTGCGCGAAGCTCCGGATGCGCAGCAGGTAGAGCACCTGCTCACCGGCTTTCGACGCGGTGACGGTCTGGGTACGGACGGCCAGCCAGTCGACGAGCACGACGATGACGCCGAGCCCCCCGGCGACCGCGAGCTGACCCCCGGACCGGCCCACCACACCGGCGTCGATCGCGTGCTGGGCCAGCAGCGGGAACGCGACCGTGGCCAGCGCGTCCACCGCGATCAGGCCGACCGTCGCCCAGAGCAGCCAGCGCACCGGCCCGAGCAGGCGCCCGAGGCGGAACTTCGGGTCGGGCGCGCGGGGATCGACGCCAGGCAGGTGCGGAACCTCGGTGGCCGGCGGAAGAGCCCGCACCTGGGCGAGCAGCTCGGGCGTGGCCGGCATGCCGCCCTGGTCGCCGTGGAAGCCGCTGCCACCGCCGCCGACCCGGCCAGCGGCGCGGCCTCCGGACGCCCTGCCTTCCAGGGCCTGGATCGCGCGGTCGGGCGGTGCGAGCAACGGATCGTCGATCGGCTCGACGTCCGGCCACAGCTCCGGCGTCAACGAACCGTGACCATCGTCGGCAGCGGTCGGTCGAGAAGCATCCACGCCCTCGGCGTCCCGCTCCGGCTCGGCGGCCTGCTTGCCGACCGGGTCGGCCGCCACGTCCTCCTCGGGGCCGGCCAGCAGCGACCGGAACAGCGCGCACCGCTCGGTGAGCTCGGCCTGGGTCCCGACGTCGATCACCCGGCCGCCGTCGAGCACCGCGACCCGGTCGGCGAGCGCCAGCGTCGAGCGCCGGTGGGCGATCAGGATCGTCGTGCGGTCGGCGGTGACCTCGCGCAGCGTCGCGTGGATCGCGGCCTCGGTGACGTTGTCGACCGCGGACGTCGCGTCGTCGAGCAGGAGGACGCGCGGGTCGGTGAGCAGGGCACGCGCCAGCGCGATGCGTTGCCGCTGGCCACCGGAGAGCGTCAGGCCGCGCTCCCCGACGAGCGTGTCGTACCCGTCCGGCAGCGCGCTGATGAACCCGTGCGCCTCGACCGCGCGGGCGGCCGCCTCCACCTCCGCGTCGGTGGCGTCGGGCCGGCCGTAGGCGATGTTGGCCCGTACCGAGTCGGAGAACAGGAATGCTTCCTCGAAGACGACGCCGATCGCGCCGCGCAGCTCGGCGAGCCGCACCTGCCGCACGTCGACGCCGCCCAGCGACACCGCGCCACCGCGGACGTCGTAGAAGCGGTTGACCAGCAGCGACACGGTCGACTTACCGGAGCCGGGCGGCCCGACCAGCGCGAGCGTCTCGCCAGGGCGGACGTCCAGCGAGAGGCCGTCGAGCACGGTGTCCTCGGCCGAGTAGCCGAACTCCACCCGGTCGAGCCGGATACCGAGCGGGCCGTCGGGCAGCGGCGTCGGATGGGCCGGATCGACGACGCCCGGCTCGCTCTCGATCACGTCGTAGACCCGCTCGACGCCGGCCCGCGCCAGCTGCCCCATCGTGAGCAGACCGGACACCACCCGGGTGGCACCGGCGAGCGTGGCCAGGTAGGCCGCGAACGCGACGAACGTGCCGATCGTGATGTCGCCGGTGAGCGCCAGCCAGCCACCGAGCGCGAGCACCGCTACCTGCCCGAGCTGGGGGAGCGCCGCGAGCGTCGGCGTGAGCACGGCGTTGATGCGCGCGGCGCGCATCCGGTCGGCGAACAGGCGGCGGGCCGTGCTCTCCAGCTCCGCGACCTCACGCGCTTCCTGCGCGAAGCCCTTCACGACCCGCACGCCGGTGACCGCCTCCTCGACCCGCTCGGCCACCTCGCCGGCGCGCTGCTGGGCCGACCAGGTGGCCGGGAACAGCCGCCGCCGGCTGCGCTGGGCCGCGACGGCCACGGCGGGGGCCACCGCCAGCGAGACGAGCGTCAGCGGCACCGAGAGCGAGAACATCGCGACGACCGCGATGACGAACAGCAGGGCCATGCCGAGGGAGAAGGGGACGAACGCGAGGATGCCCTGCACGAGCTGGAGGTCGGAGATCGCGCGGGAGACCACCTGCCCGGTGCGGAGCGCGTCCTGACGCGGGCCGTCGAATCGTTGCAGGGTCGTGAACACAGCATTTCGCAGGTCGTGCTGCACATCGAGCGAGAGACGACCGGCGGTGTAGCGCCGCAGGAACGTCGCGCCGAACCGCAGCACACCGAGAGCGGCCAGGATCGCCGTGATCAGCGTGACCCGATCGACCCTCCCGCCGATCGCATCGTCGATGGCTGCCCTGGTCAGCAGTGGTGCGGCGCCTTCGAGCGCGGTGGCGCCGAACGAGGCGCCCAGTACACCGACGACGAGCAGGGGGTGGGTCCAGCACACTGCCCACAGGCGGCGGATCCAGCCGGGATTAGATTTCGTCGTCGCCACATTCGGAGGTTACTTCGCGCCACCGACGATCTGCCGCGCCGCCGATATCAGCGGGAGCCCTCCGGCCGGCTCGACGAGACGTCGGCGTGCGTGCGGAACCGCAGCTGCGCCCGGTTCTGCGCGAACCGGCTCCGGTACGCCGTGGCCGTCACCCCGAAGTGCGCCTTGAACCGCCGCGCGAAGTAGTTCTGGTCCGGCCACCCCACCGACCGCCCGATCTGCGTCACCGGCTGATCCGTGTCGACCAGCAGTTCGGCGGCCTGCTCCACCCGGTACCTGGCCAGGTAGGCCATCGGCGGCAACCCGGTGGCCGACTTGAACAACCGCACCAGGTAGCCCGGCGTCAGGTGCAGCTCGTCGGCGAGCTCGGCCAGCGTCCACGGGTGCGCCGGACGCTCCTCCAGCAGCCGCATCGCGGTGAGCACCGCCGGGTGGGTGGGTCCCGCGCCGTCGCCGGAACGCCCGGACGCGGCTGCTCGCGCCACCACGCTCAGCGCCAGCGTCAGCCGGGCCACTACGTCTCCGCGATGAGTCAGCGTCGACTCCGAACCCAGCTCGGCCAGCGCGTCGAGGTGCTCGAGGCACTCGGCCAGCGTCGGCTCGGGTAAGGACGTGCCGAGCACACCGCGCCGCTGCGCCGCCATCGGACCGGTCCGGAGCAGGTACCCCAGCCCCTGATCGGCGAGCGCCCAGGCCAGCTCCCGGTTCAGCATCTCCGCGCCGAAGCAGAGGTTGTAGAGCCGTAAGTCGCGGCACTCCTCGTAGCCGTGCCAGACGCCGGGGCGCAGCACCAGCACGTCGCCGCGGCACAACGGGTCCCGACCGGCAGGCGAGACGTGCAGTCCCGCTCCACCGAGCACGAACGCGACTTCGAAGAAGCTGTGTGTATGCGTCTTCTGCACCACCGAGTGCAGGTATCGGAAGGAATAGGCGAGCGCGCCTTCACGCAGGTAGAGAAGCCCGGTTCTGGACTCCCCGACAGGGTTCTCCCGCATGTTCCGACGCTACCGCCAGAGGAAGGGAAAGTTAATTTCGTGCTACCGCGGGCGCACCGAAGGCTATCGACGTCCCTGTGGCGTAGCGCATGCTTCCTGGCCAAGAACGGTCGGTGGAACGTTTCAATCGACCGTCCGCTACCCCGGCACTCCAGACACCGCTGTCCGCTCCGGAGGTGAGGCCATGCCTGCGCGCACGCGCACCCGGCCCACGCTGAACTCGCCCGCCGCCGCCGACCTCCCACCCGCCGCGGCGGCGAGACGGCGCCCGAACCAGCTCTGGTTCTTCCTGCTGCCCGCACTGGCGCTCTACACGTTCGTCGTCCTGGTCCCCAGCGGACGCGGCGCTCTGCTCGCGTTCACCGACTGGGACGGGCTGAGCCCGGACCGCGCCTGGGTCGGGCTGAAGAACTTCACCGCGATCCTGGACGACGCCGACGCCCGCGCCGCCGTGGGCCAGACGCTACTGGTCGCGATCGCGATCACGATCGTCCAGAACGCCATCGGGCTACTGCTCGCGCTCGGCGTCAACTCGCGGATCAAGAGCCGCAACGTCCTGCGGGTGTTCCTGTTCGCACCGGCGGTCATGACGCCGGTCGTCGTCGGCGCGCTGTGGAAGAACCTGCTCGCCCCGGACGGCGCGGTGAACTGGGCCCTCGACGCGGTCGGGCTCTCCGGGCTCGAGCAGGACTGGCTCGGCGACCCGAACGTGGCGATCTGGTCGGTCGTCGGCGTGGTCGTCTGGCAGTTCGCCGGATACTCGATGGTCATCTTCCTGGCCGGTCTGCAGGGCATCCCGCAGGACATCTACGAGGCTGCCGAGGTGGACGGCGCCGGGCCGGTCCGCCGCTTCCGGCACGTGGTGTTCCCGCTGCTCGCACCGGCCACAACGATCAACCTGATGCTGTCGATCATCGGCGGCCTCAAACTCTTCGACCAGGTCTGGGTGATGACCGGCGGCGGCCCCGGCCACTCCAGCGAGACGCTGTCCACGCTGATCTACAAGGACGCGTTCCAGTTCGGCGAGTTCGCCTACAGCATCGCGCTCGCGGTCGTCCTGACGATCTTCGTCGCGATCATCTCCAGCGGTCAGTACTGGCTGCTCCGCCGACAGGAGGCCGCGTCGTCATGAGGGCCTACACCTGGCGGACGTTCCTTCTCGAGTTCGTCATGCTCGCCGTCACGGTCGCGTTCGCGTTCCCGCTCTACGTGCTGGTCAACCTGTCGCTGCGCGACCCGCGGGACACCTCCTCCGCGGCCAGCCCGACCACGTCACCTACCGGTCAGAACTATGCCGACGCCTGGCAGCAGGCGGGTCTCGGCGGGGCGATCGCGAACAGCGCACTGGTGACGATCGCGAGCGTCGTGGTGATCGTGCTGGTCTCCGCGCTGGCGGCCTACCCGCTGGCCCGGGTGACCGCAGCCTGGTCGCGCGCGGTGTTCCTGCTGGTGATGCTCGGCCTGCTGCTGCCCTTCCAGCTGGCCCTGCTGCCGCTCTACCAGACCATCCGTGACCTGCACCTGCTCGGAACGCCGTGGGCGCTGGTGTTGTTCTACAGCGGCCTGCAGGTGCCGTTCGCGACGTTCCTCTACGTCGGCTTCCTCCGGGCGCTGCCCCGGGACTACGAGGAAGCCGCGCTGCTCGACGGGTGCTCGCCGTTCCAGGCGTTCCGCAGCGTCGTCTTCCCGCTGCTGCGGCCGATCACCGGCACGGTCGTCATCCTCAACGCGGTGCTCGTCTGGAACGACTTCCTGACGCCGCTGCTCTACCTGAGCGGCAGCACCCAGCAGACGATCCCGGTCGCGATCTTCGGCTTCCTGGGCCAGTACGTCTCGCAGTGGGAGCTGGTCTTCGCCGGGCTGGTCATCGGCTCGCTCCCGATCCTCTTCGTCTACTTCGCCATGCAGCGCCACATCATCAAGGGCTTCGCCGGAGGGCTGAAGGGTTGATCATGCTGACCCCGTACGCACTGAGTACCGACGGCCGCGCGACGCCGCTGGGCGTCGACGAGCGGACCCCGCTGCTCTCCTGGCGGCTGCGCTCTGGCCGGACCGGCGACGCGCAGACCGCCTACCGAATCGTCGTCTCCGTCAACGGCGTCCGCTGCTGGGACTCCGGACGGGTGGCCTCGGCCGAGAACGCCAACGTGCCCTACGACGGGCCGGCCCTGGTCTCCGGGACCCGGTACGACTGGGGCGTCACCGTGTGGGACGTCGACGGCGACGAGGCCGGGAGCGCGGAGTCCTGGTTCGAGACCGCGCTGCTGCACCCGGACGAGTGGACGGCCGTCTGGATCGCCCGCGACCCGAACGTCCACCCGCCGTTCGACCCGCCGGTCGTCGACGACCTGACCGACCGGGTCCGGCACCTGCCGGCGCCACCGCACCTGCGTCGGTCGTTCGTGCTGGCGGAGAAGCCGGTCAGAGCGCGGCTGCACGCCACCGCCCGGGGCGTCTACGAGCCCCGGCTCAACGGCTTCCGGGTCGGCGACCACGAGCTGGCACCCGGCTGGACGGAGTACGCGACGCGGATCCTGTACCAGACCTACGACGTCACCGACGCGCTGACCGCGGGCGAGAACGTCCTCGGTGCCGTCCTGGTCGACGGCTGGTGGTCGGGGTACATCGGGTTCGACAGCCGCCACCAGGCCCAGCACTACGGCGACTCGCCGCAGTTCCTCGCCCAGCTCGTGTGCGAGTTCTCGGACGGCTCCACCCGCACGATCGCCACCGACGGCGACTGGGTCGAGCGTCCGGGCGCGATCCGCTACGCCGACCAGCTCATGGGCCAGTACGAGGACGCCGCGCGGGCGATCCCCGGCTGGGACTCCCCCGGCTACGACGCGAGCGACTGGACGCCGGTCGTCGTCGCCGATCCCCACCCGGGGAACCTCGTCGCCCAGCCCGACGAGCCGGTCCGCGTCACCGAGGAGCTGACCGCGTTGTCGGTCACCGCACTCGGCGACGGTCGGCACCTGGTCGACTTCGGCCAGAACATGGTCGGGCGGGTCCGGTTGACGATCCGCGGAGCGAAGACCGGGCAGCGGATCCGGCTGCGCCACGCCGAGGTGCTGGCCGACGGCGAGCTGTACCTGAAGAACCTGCGTACCGCCGAGGCCACCGACATCTACCTCGCGGCAGGCGAGCCGGTGGAGGTGTTCGAGCCGACGTTCACGTTCCACGGCTTCCGCTACGTCGAGGTCGTCGGGTACCCGGGGCTGCTCGCGGCCCGGGACGTCGTCGGCCGGGTGATCCACAGCGACACGCCGTTCACCGGCTCCTTCGAGTCGTCCGACGAGATGGTCAACCAGCTGTTCAGCAACATCCGCTGGGGTCAGCGCGGCAACTGGATCTCGGTACCGACCGACTGCCCCCAGCGCGACGAGCGGCTCGGCTGGCTCGCCGACGCCCAGATCTTCGCGCCGACCGCGACGCGGAACGCCGATGTCCAGGCGTTCTTCGCCCGCTGGCTCGCGGACGTCCGGGCGGCCGCGACCCCGGACGGTGCGTTCCCGGACGTCGCACCGAAGGTCTCGATGCCCACCGAAGGTGCGCCTGCCTGGGGCGACGGCGGCGTGGTCATCCCGTGGCTGCTCTACAAGACCTACGGCGACGAGCGCACCCTGGCGCGCTCGTTCGACTCGATGGCGGCCTGGGTCGCTCATGTCCACCGGCACAACCCGGACCTGATCTGGCGCCGGAGGACCGGTAACAACTACGGCGACTGGCTCCAGATCGACGCGGAGACCCCGCGTGACCTTCTGGCCACGGCGTACTTCGCGCAGAGCGTCGCGATGGTCGCAGCCGCGGCCCGCGTCCTCGGCAAGGACGCGAAGCCGTACGAGGAGCTGCGCGCGCGGATCGAGCGGGCCTGGAACGACGCGTTCGTCGCGGCCGACGGCCGGGTCACCGGGGACACCCAGACCGGCTACCTGCTCGGGCTCGCGTTCGGGCTCCTGCCTGAGCACCTGATCGCGCCGGCCGTCGCCCGGCTCGCCGCGGACGTCGAGAAGCGGGACAACCACCTCACCACCGGCTTCGTCGGGGTGGCGCTGCTCTGCCCGACGCTGGCCCGCTTCGGCCGCGCCGATCTCGCGTACGCGCTGCTGCACCAGGACACCTACCCGTCCTGGGGGTACTCGATCGCCCAGGGCGCGACCACGATCTGGGAGCGTTGGGACGGCTGGACCGCGGACCGGGGCTTCCAGGCCGCCGAGATGAACTCGTTCAACCACTACAGCCTGGGCTCGATCGGCGACTGGCTCTACGGCGGCGTCGCCGGTATCGACCAGACGCCGGACTCCGTCGGCTTCCGCGAACTGGCGCTGCGCCCGACCGTCGGCGGGCGCTTGACCTGGGCGAAAGCCAGCCAGGAGACCATCCGCGGCCGCGTGTCGTCCGGCTGGCGCCTGGACGGCGACGAGATCGTCGTCGACGTCGAGATCCCACCGGGCAGCACCGCAGACCTGCTCGTCCCCACCTCGGACCCCACCTCCGTCCGCGCAGCGGACGCTCCGACCGGCGCACTGGACGGACCGGGCATCCGCAGCAGTGCGCCCGCCGACGGCGGGCTGCTGGTGCGGCTCGGCTCCGGCACCTACCGATTCACCGCCACCCGATAACCCCCAACCCCCTACCGGGAGGACATCGATGTCTAGTGACCTGACGCGGCGGCCGGTCTCCGACTGGCGCCCGCGACAGTCGCGGTCCCGCTCCGCGTCCGGCAGAAAGCGGATCCTCGCCACGGCCGTGGTCGCGGCGAGCCTCGCGCTCACCGCTGCCTGCTCCGGCGGCACGAACGCGGCAAACGGCGGCGGCGACGGCGACACGCTGCGGATCGCATCCGTCGCGACCGACCGGGTCGGTGTCGAGGCGCTCATCGCCTCGTTCAAGAAGAGCCACCCGAACGTCGAGATCACGACCGCGTACGCCGACACCGACCAGTACCAGGGCACGCTGCGTACCCAGCTGGCCAGCGGTACCGCGCCGGACGTCTTCTTCGCCTGGCCGGGCAACGGCAACCCCGGCGCGATCGAGGTGCTGGCCCCCACCGGCTACATCGAGGACCTCACCGACCGCCCGTGGGCCAAGGACATCCCGAGCGGCATCAAGCCGGTCACCGAGGTCGGCGGGAAGACCTACGTCGTCCCGCTGACGTTCGCCGGCATCGGCGCCCTCTACAACAAGAAGGCGCTGACCGAGATCGGCGGCGCCGAGCCCAAGACCTGGTCGGAGATGCTGACGCTCTGCGCCACGGCCAAGTCCAAGGGCAAGACGCTGTTCGCGCTCGGCAACCAGACCAACTGGGTCACCCAGCTGGCCGACTACGCCCTCGCCGCGACGCTGGTCTACGGCAAGACGCCGGACTTCGCCCAGCAGATGACCGACGGCAAGGCCACGTTCGCGGGCTCGGCGTGGAAGACCGCGCTCGACCAGTACCTGGAGATGAACAAGAAGGGCTGCTTCTCGACCAACCCGCTCGGCACGTCGATCGAGAACGCGATCTCCCAGGTCGCCTCCGGCAAGTCGGTCGGCATGATCCACGTGACCTCGGGGCTCAACCAGCTGCAGGCCGAGGCCCCCAGCGGCACCGAGTTCGGCATGTTCGCGGTGCCCGCCACCGACAACGCGGCCGACACCTGGCTGCCCGGCGCGGCCGGCGGCTCCTACGCGGTGAACGCGAAGACGAAGAACAAGGACCTCGCACTGGAGTTCATCGACTTCCTGGGCACGCCCGAGGCGATCAACAGCTACGCCAAGGAGACCGGCAACCTCCCGGGCATCCCGAACGACCAGTTCCAGGCCGACCCGGCGCTGCAGCCGCTGGTCGACGCGCAGAAGGCCGGTAAGACGGTGCCGTTCATGGACCAGCTCTGGCCGAACCCGAAGGTCCAGAACGTCCACTTCGCAGCGATCCAGGACATGTTCGCCGGAAAGGCGACCCCGGACCAGGTCCTCACCCGCATGGACGAGGCGTACAAAGCGAGCTGAGCCCCCGGCACAGCAAGGCGGGGCGGCCCCGTGGGGGTCGTCCCGCCGTTTCAGGTGTCACTTCAGTTAGCGGTGAGCTCCAATGCCCAGCGCATTCGGTCGGCGGCCACCTCGGGGTGGTCTCCGTATTCGGCCGCGAGCCAGCACGCGCAACCGATGGGGCCGCCGAAGCTCCGCAAGCTGTCGTCGATCGCCGCTTCCACCTCGGCAGGGGTGGGGTGCTCGGACGGCTGCAGCGAACTGACGAACAGCGCCTCGGCTGCCACTGCCAGCGACATCTAAATCACATCCTTCCTTTCAGCTAGACCAGCATGACTATCGGCACCGGGGAGCCCGACTGGTAGACATCACTGGGCATTAGTCACCCATTACTACCTCATTCATGCGAAAACAACGCCCATAACTCGCGTGCCATCCCTAACCCGTAACTAATGGGTGACACACGACGACAGGGCTCCCGGCTCATCGCTTGCGGTGAGCCCGCAAGTAGGCGTGCAGGTCCTCGTAACTGCCGTCGGACGGACCGGCCGCCGCCCTGGCGAGATCGAGCCACGTGCCGACGCTGGGCCGCACCCGGCGTACCGCGTCGGCCAGATCCGCCTCCTCGATCGGCCGGGCCTGCCCCCGCCGCAGCGAGTCGGAGAGCGCGGAGTCCGCCGCGTTCTCCACGACCCGGCGCAGGTCCGCCGCCGAGTACCCCGCGGTGGAATCGGCGACGGCGCCGAGGTCGAAGTCGGCCACCATCCGATCGCGCAGCTGGTAGCGCAGGATCGCGACGCGAGCGGCGGCGTCCGGCGGAGCGATGAGCACCATGCGATCGAGCCGCCCGGCCCTGCGCAGCGCCGGATCCAGGTCCCACGGCCGGTCCGTCGAGGCCAGCACGAACACCCCGGAATCGGCGCGGGCCAGCGAGTCCAGCTCGAACAACAGCTGGTTGACGACCGCGCGCAGCGTGCTCGGGTTCTGCAACCGCGAGCGCTTCGGCCCGATGCCCTCGACACCGTCGAGAAAGAGCACGCACGGCGCACTGCGCCGGGCGGTCGCGAAGACCGCGCGTAACCGGCGCTCGGCCGCGGGGTTGGAGGCCAGCAGCTCAGCGGTGGGCGCCGGCCGGTCGAGGACGTCGGCGCGCCCCACGCGGTAGAAGTTCGCCTGCAGCTCGCCGGCGATGGCCCGCGCCACGAACGCCTTGCCGCAGCCGGGCGGCCCGTACAGCAGCACACCGCCGGTCGTGCGCTTGCCGAACGCCCGAGCGAGAACGGGGTTGCGGACCGGAGCGATGGCCCGCTCGATCCGGTCCTTGGCGTCGTCCGCCCCGACGACGTCGGCCAGCGACAGATCGGTGAAGACGACCCCGTCGACGTCACCCTCGCCGACCGGGTCGGGCAGCCCGTCCCGAACCTGGTCGGTCTGCGGCAGGTCCTGTACCTGCGCCTCGGCGGCGTCCCAGTCGAACGCGGAGCCTCCGATCATCGCCGGGTCGGCACTCGGCCGGTCGGCGGCCACCCGGCTGCCGGGCCGGGTGGCGCCCAGCTCGGCGGAGGCACGCCGCAGCAGCGCGATGGCTTCCTCGTTGGCCGGGTCGGAGCGGAGCACGGTGGAGCAGTGCTCGAGGGCTTCCGCCGCCCGGCCGCGGTCGAGCAGCAGACCGGCGACGTGCAGCCGCAACGGGATGTCGCCCGGGGCCGTGGCGACCGCAGCCAACAGGCTGGCCAGGAGCGGATCCTCCTCGGCAGGTCGCATACGGCGAAGCGTATCGATCGCGCCTGGGGCACGGCTGTGCGCACCACCACCTCACCCACAAACCACCCGAAGGGCTGATGCTCCAGCGCCGCCGAGCGCGTGGTCCGCCCGAACCAGGAGCTCGCTGAGTGCGGCGCTCGCAGCCGAGCGGGCCGACGTCATGGCCCTGGGCTTGCCCGCCAGCAGGAGACCCGCTCGCCCGCGCGCGTCGTTCTCAGCGGGCCGCCACCAGAGCCACGGCGGTGGCAGCCAGGCCCTCGCCGCGGCCGGTGAAGCCGAGGCCGTCCGTGGTCGTCGCGCGGACGGAGATCCGGCCCGGCTCGACGCCTAGCGCGGCGGCCAGCCGCGACTCCATCTCGGCGCGGACCGTGGTGATACGCGGTCGCTCCCCGATCAGGACGCAGTCTGCGTTCACGAGCTCGAAGCCGGCCTCGCGCACGGCCGCCATCGCGCGCTCGAGGAACAGGAGCGACGAGGCCCCCTCCCACTCGGCCTCCTCCGAGGGGAAGAAGCTGCCGATGTCGCCGAGC
>Ga0190269_10001261_pt1 | contig 12237 bp, 12 predicted proteins | sample Popmic249IS_FD_133749 | JGI IMG/M metagenome (GOLD analysis project Ga0190269, IMG submission 133749) | Populus adjacent soil microbial communities from riparian zone of Blue River, Arizona, USA - 249 IS | ecosystem: Environmental > Terrestrial > Soil > Riparian zone | place: USA: Arizona...
GCACTGCCATGGCGCGCCTGGCCACCACGGAGGGCCTCACCGAGGTCCAGCAGGAGATCCTCTCCACCGTCCGCACCTTCGTGGACAAGGAGATCATCCCGCACGCCACCGAGCTCGAGCACAAGGACGAGTTCCCCGAGGCGATCGTCGAGGGCATGAAGGAGATGGGGCTCTTCGGCCTCATGATCCCGGAGGAGTACGGCGGCCTCGGGGAGTCGCTGCTCACCTACGCGCTGGTGGTCGAGGAGATCGCGCGCGGCTGGATGAGCGTGTCCGGCGTGATCAACACGCACTTCATCGTGGCCTACATGCTCAAGCAGCACGGCACCCAGGAGCAGAAGGACCGGCTGCTGCCGAAGATGGCGACCGGCGAGCTGCGTGGCGGCTTCTCGATGTCCGAGCCGGGCTGCGGCTCCGACGTCTCCGCCATCAAGAGCCGCGGTGTCCGGGACGGCGACGACTACGTCCTCGACGGCCAGAAGATGTGGCTGACCAACGGTGCCCGGGCAGGCCTCATCGCGACGCTGGTGAAGACCGACGAGGGCGGCGACTCGGTCTACAAGAACATGACGACGTTCCTGGTCGAGAAGGAGCCGGGCTTCGGCCAGACCGCGCAGGGGATCACGATCCCCGGCAAGATCGACAAGATGGGTTACAAGGGCGTCGAGACCACCGAGATGGTCCTCGAGGGAGCCCGGGTCCCGGCCTCGTCGATCCTCGGTGGCGAGGACGGTCGCGGCAAGGGCTTCTACCAGATGATGGACGGCGTCGAGGTCGGCCGCGTCAACGTCGCCGCCCGGGCCTGCGGCATCTCGATCCGCGCCTTCGAGCTCGCCATCGCCTACGCCCAGCAGCGCACGACCTTCGGCAAGCCGCTGGTCGGCCACCAGGCGATCCAGTTCAAGCTTGCCGAGATGGCCACCAAGGTCGAGGCGGCCCACGCGCTGATGGTCAACGCCGCCCGGCTCAAGGACCAGGGCAAGCGCAACGACGTCGAGGCCGGCATGGCCAAGCTGCTCGCCAGCGAGTACTGCGCCGAGGTCACCCAGGAGTCCTTCCGGATCCACGGCGGCTACGGCTACTCCAAGGAGTACGAGATCGAGCGCCTCATGCGCGAGGCGCCGTTCCTGCTCATCGGCGAGGGCACCTCGGAGATCCAGAAGACCATCATCAGCCGCGGCCTGCTCCGCGACTACGGCCTCAAGGGCTGACCGAAAGGGTCAGCAGAGGGGGTCGAGGCCGCAGGTCGGCCGCGTCGGCCGAGTCCGCATCGGCTTCTTGAGCAGCTTCGGGCCTGACTCCGCGGCGATGAAGATCGGCGCGCTGATCGCGCGCTGCTGGTCGCCGAGCCCGGCCGTGGCCCCACCGACCACGAAGATGCGGCCGGCCTTGTCGTAGGCGACCGAGAAGAAGTCGCCGATCCGGCGGTCGCCAGGGTCACCGGTCGAGGCGTTGCAGCCGGTGCCGGCCTGGCAGATCGCGCCGCGGTGGAAGCGGCCCTTGGTCGCGTTCGCCACCGTCCAGCGCGGCGGGACGAACCGCGTGCTGCCGTTCGCGCAGCGCACCGTGGTGCCCCGCGCGCTGGTGGTCGCCGCGACCCAGATGTCGAAGTTCGCCTTGTCCTTGGGCTCCCGCTGCAGCCACGCCACCGCCACCCGGCCGTCGTCGCCGGCGGTGACCCAGGGCCAGAGCATGTCGCCTTCGACGGTCGGGATCGTGACGGGCTTCGCCCACTTCTTGGACGCCGGATCGAAGGAGTTGAACGTGACGGTGCCGTCCTCGGCCTTCGCGTCGTTCGGGCTCGTGTAGCCGCCCGCTGCGGCGCGGTAGACGTAGCCGGCGCGGTCGACGGCGAGCGCGCCGAACTTGTCGTTCGTCGGGCCGAGACCGGCGCCGCCGTAGGCCTTCCAGGTCTTGCCCTGGTCGGTGGAGATGGTCACCGCGCCGTTGCCGTTGGGCCCGAGCAAGGTGTCGGGCTGCTTCGGGTGCACGAAGAACTTCGCGACCGGCAGGGCGTCGCCGGAGTGGGACTGCAGCCCCCACGTCAGGCCGCCGTCGGTCGAGCGCATGATCTGCCGCGGCATGTTGACGTAGAGGTAGACCTCGTCCTTGCGCCCTGCGGTGAGCCACGGCCGGTCGCCGCTGGTCACCTCGGCGACGCCGCGGCTGTAGGTCTGGCCGTCGTCGCCGCTGGAGAACACCGCGACGTTGGCCAGGTCGATCTCGGTGTTGTAGATCCGCCCGCCCGCGTCCATCGCGAAGTCCGGGTCGGAGAAGCCGGTCGACGTGGCCGTGTGCGGACCCGTGCGGCCACCCGCCAGTCCGACGTAGCTCCAGGTCTTCCCGTTGTCGTTCGAGCGCCAGTTCAGCGTCTGGTTGGTGTAGGTCGAGGTGAGGTCGGCAGCGCTCGTCGCCAGCGCCGCCGGGTCCTTGTAGAGGTGCGTCGTGCCGCCGTGGGCGGAGACGCTGATCGAGCCGTCCTGGGCCACGACGGCGACCGGCTCGCCGCCTGGCCGTTGCGGGTCGATGACGACGCGGTCGCCGAACGAGAGCTTCGGCGGGGCGAGCTGGCTGCCGCACGTCGGCGGCGCGGCGATCGCGCTGAGGGCGACGGGCGTGCCGCAGGCCAGCGTGGCAGCGGCGAGCAGGGCGGTACGGCGGTGGCTCATCGAGCCCTCCAGAGTTCGGCCTACGGCGCTCTTCGCCGCCGGCCCTCTGCTCTCCTGCCGCGGGCCGGATGGAACGTGTTGCAGGAATGTGGCGGCCGCGCGTCGTACACGTCACTCGGTACCCCTCGACCGCTGGAGCCCCCTATGCGCCTGCCTAGCCGTTCCCGCTTGCTCGTGGGCCTGGTCACCTCCGCGATCGTCGTGCCGTTCGTGGTGCAGGCGCAGGCCTCGCCATCGGTCTTCCCGCCGCCCGAGGACCTGATCCAGGTCCTCTCGGGACGGCCGGAGCTGGTCTCCGGAGGCGACGCGCTGGTCGCCGTGCAGCCTCCGCGTGGGACCCGCGTGAAGGGCATCGACCTCGAGGGCCGCGACGTCAGCCGTCAGTTCACGGCGACAGGCGGCAGGTACGTCGGCCTGCTCAAGGGCCTTCGGCCGGGCGGCAACGTCGTGGGTGTGACGCTCGCGGAGTCGGGCTCGACCAACCGCTACTACCTGAGGCTGACGAACCACTCGATCGACGGGCCGGTGTTCGCCGGGCCCCAGATCCAGCCGTGGGCGTGCGCCGCGGGCACCAAGGGGCCGAAGTGCTCCAAGGCGGCGTCGTACGAGCTGTTCTACGTGCCGGTCGGCATGGAGCGGCTCGGTGTCAGCGCGGCCGGCTCCGGCGTCGCCTCGTCGTTCCGGCCCTACGACCCGGCCAGCCCGCCGCCCGCGTCCTTCATCGCGACGACCACCACGCAGACCGGTGCCACCGTGCCGTTCATCGTGCGCGTCGAGACCGGCTTCATGGACCGCGACGAGTACAAGATCGCCGCGCTCTACCAGCCCGGCAAGCCGTGGACCGCGGTGAAGCCGCAGTCGCAGTTCAACCACAAGCTGGTGCTGACGCACGGGGCCAGCTGCGACACCGAGTACACCAGCGGCTCCGCCCCCGACGTCATGAACGCGGCCGCCCTCGGCGCCGGCTTTGTCGTGGCCAGCCACGCCCTCGACAACGCCGGCCACAACTGCAACATCCTCACCCAGGCCGAGTCCCTCGTCATGACCAAGGAGCGGGTGATCGAGCAGTACGGCACCCTCCGCTACACCATCGGCAGCGGCTGCTCCGGCGGCTCGCTGGTGCAGCAGCAGGTGGCGAACGCCTACCCCGGCGTCTACCAGGGCATCAGCCCGCAGTGCTCCTTCACCGACGCCTGGAGCTCGGCGCAGCAGTACGTCGACTACCTGATCCTGCTGAAGTACTTCCAGGACCCGTCGCGGTGGACGCCCGGCACGGCCTGGGACCCGGTCGCGATCGGCCAGGTTCTCGGCCACCCGAACATCGCCAACCCGCTGACCTTCACGACCGCGATCCCCAACAGCAGTGACCCGTCGCGGTCCTGCCCCGGCGTACCGGACGAGAAGGTCTACGACCCGCAGACCAACCCGCGCGGCGTGAAGTGCACCCTGCAGGACTACATGGTGAACCTGTTCGGGAAGCGGCCTGACGGGTTCGCCAACCGCGGGCTCGGCAACGAGGGCATCCAGTACGGCCTCGCCGGCCTGCGCCAGGGACTCCTGACGCCGCAGCAGTTCGTGGACGTGAACGCCCATGTCGGCGGCATCGACATCAAGGGCGAGCTCAGCCCCAAGCGCATCAAGGGCGACATCGACGGTCTGAAGCGCGCCTACTCCGGCGGTGCCGTCAACAGCGGCAACAACCTCGACAAGGTCGCCATCATCGACCTGCGCGGTCCGGACCCGGGCGCCTTCCACGACGTCTACCGCACCTACGTCATGCGGGCCCGGCTGCTGCGCAACTTCGGCACCGCGGCCAACCAGGTGCTCTGGCGCGGCCAGGTCCCGCTGATCGGCGACGCCAACTACGTCGACGAGGCCATCTTCGCCCTCGACAAGTGGCTCGCCCGGGTCGAGGCGGACGGCCGCTCGATCCCGCTCGCCCAGAAGATCATCCAGGACAAGCCGAACGACGTCGGCGACCGCTGCACCGACGGTGCCGGGCAGTCGGTGCCCTCGGAGGTGTGCGACCAGACCGTGGCGTCGTACTCCGCTCCGCGCATCGCGGCCGGCGGGCCGCTCACCGACGACGTCCTGTCCTGCCAGCTCAAGCCGCTGCGCCGGGACGACTACAACGTCACCTTCACCGACGCCCAGTGGGCGGAGCTGAAGAAGGCGTTCCCGACGGGTGTCTGCGACTACAGCCGTCCGGGCATCGGGCAGCGCGGCGCGATCGGCTGGCTCACCTTCCAGGACGAGCGGGGTCGCGTGATCTACGGCGGCCGGCCGATCGACGCGGACGCCGCGCGGGTCGAGCAGGACTTCTCCGAGCGCTGACCCCCTCGTAGCGTCATCACGCGCGAGCGCAGCCCTCGGGGCGCTCGTGATGACGTTGCGGCTAGCGTCAAGCGCATGACCGGCGACGAGGTGCTCCTCCAGGTGGAGGCGCACCTCGTCTCGGTTCTCGGGCCGGACAGCGGCCGGGCCGGCGTGAGCTTCCTCGGCGCCGAGCGGATCGACGTGCTCCGCTTCGGCCCCGACGAGGACGGCCTCGTGCGCTACGCCACCGTGGGCATGTCGCGCGCCCCGATGGTCGACCCGACCGCGGCCGTCGTGGCCGACGAGGGCCCGCGTGCCGAGCTGGTCCTCAGCGTCCGGGGCGGGCAGGACAGCGTCCTCAGGAGGCTGGCGACCCTCGCCGCCAGCCCGGCCGTCGAGGGCGTGGTCCTCGGCGCCGGCGCCGGGCTGGACCTCGGTGAGCCGCTGTGGGACGGCGGCCGGTTCACCGCAGTGCTGGTGGGGGAGCCGGGTGGCCTGGTGCCCGACCTGCCGCTCGACGACGACGAGCCGGTGCGCTTCCTCCCCCTGCTGCCCATGACGCCGAACGAGGCGGCCTGGAAGCGGGTGCACGGCGCCGCGGCGCTGGAGGAGCGCTGGCTCGCCCAGGGACTCGACCTCCGCGACCCCCGCCGTCGCGAGGCCGACCTGTCCTGACCTACACGCGCCGGACCGAGATCGGCGTCGCGGTGCGACCCCGCAGCCGCTCGAGGTCCCGCACGTCGGACGTGTAGACGGTGACCCGGTGCCCCCGCTCGGCGAGCTCCTCCGCGCACTGGACCACGGTCCCGTCGACCACCGAGACCGAGGCGCCCTGGCTCAGGAGGACGGCAGCATCGGCGCGGTCGCCGGTCAGGGGCACGTCCTCGACCCCGAGCCGCCCGAGCGCGGTCGCGGACGGGTCGGTGCGTCGCACCCCTGCTTCGACCCGCACCGCGGTCGGTACGACGACGAGGGCCCGACGCCGCAGCGTCGTCGCCTGGAGCACCTCCATCAGGCGCCGGTGCTTGGGGTGCGTCGTGAGCACTGCTGCCTGGAGGGCCTCGTTGTCGAGGACGACGGCGACGCGTGCCGCCGCCAGCGGACTACGCGCCACGGTGGTGGCGGAGGCTTGCCGCCCAGACGAGGACGTCGTCCGCATCCGCATCAGGACGCACGCTCACGATCTCCGCGGCCGCCCGCTCGATGAGCTTCGGCTCGTCGGCCAGTGGATCGTGGTCGAGCTCGGCCAGCGCGAGAGCCGTGCCCGCCAGCGACGGTCGCGCCTCCGGGACCTCACGACCGTGCAGCTCCACGGCGGCGCTGCGGCAGAAGGCCAGCAAGTCGTCCCGCAGCGACGCCACGACGCCCTCGTTGGCGGTCGGGGCCCACCCGAGCGCCACCGCCACCTGCGCCGCCCGCCGCAGGCTCTCGGGCTGGCGGAACGACGTGACCGCGCTGGGGCCCTCGGCCGCCGCGAGGGCGGTGGCCAGCTCGTCGAGGAGCCGTGAGGGGCGTGTAGTACGGGCCATACTACGCATGGTACGCCCCCGGACGCGGCTGCAGCCAGCCGGGACGGGAGTAGCCCTCGTCCCACGGGAAGCGCCCCTGCAGGTCGTCGTACGTCAGCTGGTACGCAGGGACCGACGCCTCGTCCGGCCGCTGGTAGTAGCGGTTCGCGGCGAAGAGGATCTCGGCGGGGTTGGGCAGCACCTCGACGGTGATCCGGTGAGGCCACTCGTCGAAGCCCAGCAGCTCGCCGGGCAGCAGGTCGAAGCCGTCGCGCACCCGTTGACCGACGTCGTTGAGGACGCCGGCCGCCGTACCGGTGTCGGCACCCAGCAGCACGAGCTCCGGATGACCCAGGCCGAACAGCCCGATGGTGTACGCGATCGAGGTCCGTCGCTGCACGGGGTTGCCGATGACGTACTCGATCGCCCACCCGTACCGGCGCACGTGCTCACGGGTGCGCGCGTCCTCCTGGTCCAGCCACGACTGCATCGACAGGTCCACCGGCGTCCTCTCCTCCTTGCCCTCGTCCGTCGAGGGAGCCGCACACCGTCCTCGACGCCACCGACATGGCAGGCTCAGGCCTGTGGGTGACCTCGAGCACCGGCTGCGCGACCAGGCCCGGCACTGCCGCGGCTACGGCAGCGCCCTCACCGGAGCGCTGCTCGAGGGTGCTGCCGACGACCTCGTCGCCGGTGGCGTCGTCGCCGACCTCCTCGGCCCGCACGCGGACGACCCCTCGGGATCGGTTCCCGCCCTGCGCTTCGCCGGGGCGCTGCACCGGCTGGTCCTCGAGCGCCAGGCTCCGGAGCTCGCCCTGCACTACCCGAGCGTCGGCGGTACGGCGTCCGTCGAGGACGTCTGGCCGGCCGCCGAGCGCGCCTGCCGGGAGCATCTGGACCGCCTACGCGAGCTGGTACGCCGACCGGTGCAGACCAACGAGGTGGGCCGCGCCGCGGTGCTCATGGGCGTGCTGCAGCTGCTGCCCGGACCGCTGCGGCTGCTGGAGGTCGGGGCGAGCGCGGGGCTCAACCTGCGATGCGACCGCTACGCCTACCTCGTAGGCGACGACGTCCTCGGCGACCCCGAGAGCCCGGTGCGGCTGGAGCAGCCCTGGGAGGGTGCCTGGCCGGCGTACCAGGTCCCCGACGTGCGCGCGCGCAAGGGGTGCGACCCCGACCCGATCGACCCGACTACAACCGAGGGCCGGCTGACGCTGACGTCCTACGTGTGGGGCGACCACGTGGAGCGGCTCGAGCGGCTGCGCGGGGCCCTCGACGTGGCGCAGCGCGTGCCGGCGAGCGTGGAACGCCTGGGAGCTCTGGACTTCCTGACCCGCGAGCTGGCGGACACACCGGGCGACGTCACCACCGTGGTGTGGCACAGCGTGGTGATGCAGTACGTGGACCCGCAGGAGCGAGCCGCCATCGACAAGCTCCTGGCCGAGCACCGCGGCGGTCCGGTCGTTCGCGCGGCCATGGAGCCCGAGCGCGAGGGCGACGGCTTCGTCTTCCGGGTCCGGCTCACCCGGTGGCCGGGCGGCGAGAGCGCCCACGTGGCCGACGCGCACGGCCACGGCCCGCCGGTCGTCTGGACGGGTGCGACGCTGTCGTCATGACCGCAACCCTCGTGTACGACGGCGACTGCGCCATCTGCACGTCGTCCGCCCGGCTGGTCGAGCGCTGGAGGCTCGACGTGGACGAGGTGATCCCCTGGCAGCACGCTGATCTCGAGGAGCTCGGGCTCACGGCGGCCGAGTGCCAGGAGGCGGTCCAGCTCGTCGAGGACGGTCAGGTGACCAGCGCGCACGAGGCGGTCGGCCGGCTCCTGATCCGGAGCGGCAAGGGGTGGCGGCTCCTCGGCGCGCTGGCCGTGCGGAGGCCGACCTGCTGGCTGGCTGCGCCGGCGTACCGGTGGGTGGCCCGCAACCGCCACCGCCTCCCGGGCGGTACGCCGGCGTGCGCGATGCCGCCGCCCAACCCGGGTGGGTCGTGACCTCGGTCACGCTGGGACACTGGGAGGCACCACACCACCAGGAGGATGTCGTGCAGTTCGGCCGCAGCTATGAGGAGTTCGAGGTCGGAGCGGTCTACAAGCACTGGCCAGGGAAGACGGTCACGGAGTACGACGACCACCTGTTCTGCCTGCTGACGATGAACCACCACCCGCTGCACATGGATGCGAACTACGCGACCACCACGCCGCAGGGGAAGAACGTGGTGGTCGGCAACTACGTCTACTCGCTGCTGCTCGGCATGTCGGTCGCGGACGTCAGCGGCAAGGCGATCGCGAACCTCGAGGTCGAGTCGCTCAAGCACGTCTACCCGACCTTCCACGGCGACACCATCTACGGCGAGACCACGGTCCTCGACAAGACCGAGTCGAAGTCGAAGGACGACCGCGGCATCGTCTACGTCGAGACCAAGGGCTACAACCAGGACGGCGTGCTGGTCTGCGTCTTCAGGCGCAAGGTGATGGTGCCCAAGCAGAGCTACCTCGAGGCGCGCGGCGGCGAGCAGCCCGGCCGCCCGGAGCTGGCGGAGTAGCGGGACGTCGGTCACATCCTGAGTAGCCCGGCCGTGTCTTGACGTGGTGCGGCACGGACCCGCACCGTCAAGGCATGACCGCCCCGCCGCGCTGTCCCCGTTGCGGAGCGCAGGTGCGAGCGCCCGGCCTGATGTCCAGCCACTGGACCTGTCCGGAGCACGGTGCCGTGCAGCCCTGGCACACCGGGCGTCCTGAGACGCTCGCCCAGCTGCGCACCCGGTCCCGGGTGCCGGTCTGGGCGCCGCACCCGGCGCTGCCCGGCTGGACGCTGGGCGGGGTCGGCTGGTGCGGCGACGACCGCGCACCTGCGGCCGCCACGCTGCTCGCGCTCGCCGGGCCCTCACCGCTGGGCGGGCCGGCCGACCTGGTGCTGGTCGCGGAGGAGCCCGGGACCGGGCTGGGTGCGCGGCTGGCGGGCATCCAGGGCCCCGACCCCGGCGACCTCACAGCCGGCGCACCCGAGGCGAAGATCCTGGCCGCGGGGCACCCCACCGCGCTGTGGCGCGCACCCTCCGCCGACGACCGCTGCGCCTTCGTCGGCGAGGCGATGGGCGTGTGGCTCTGGGCGGTGCTCTGGCCGCCGGCCGCCGAGCTGGTGCTGATGGAGCACGTCAACCTGCACGACCTCCGGTACGACGAGCGCGCGCTCCACGACCTGCCGCACGGCGCTCCCTCACCCCGACTGCCCTGAGGGCAGGGCTAGCCTCTCGAGGGTGCCGAGGATCGATCTTCACGCGCACTCCAGCGCGTCCGACGGGACCGCGTCCCCGGCCGCCCTCGTCCGGCAGGCCGCGGCGGCCGGGCTCGACGTCGTCGCGCTGACCGACCACGACACGACCGCCGGCTGGGACGAGGCCGAGGACGCCCGTCCGGCGGGACTGCGGCTCGTCCGCGGCGCGGAGATCTCCTGCACCCACGGTGGCATCAGCCTGCACCTGCTGGCGTACCTCTTCGACCGGGGGCACCCGCCGCTCGTGCAGGCGCTGCAGCGACTTCGGGCCAGCCGGCTCGGCCGGGCGGAGCTGATGGTGCAGCGGCTGGTCGCAGACGGCGTACCGGTGACCTGGGGGCAGGTGCAGGGGCTGGCCGGGGGGACGGTAGGCCGGCCGCACGTGGCGCAGGCGCTCGTCGAGGCCGGGCTCGTGGGGTCGGTCGAGGAGGCCTTCAGCGACGAGTGGATCGGCACGGGCGGGAGGTACTGGGCCGGCAAGGAGGACCTCGACGTGCTGGAGGCGATCGGGCTCGTCCGGGACGCCGGTGGCGTGGCCGTCTTCGCGCACCCGGCCGCGTCGTCGCGCGGCCGGACGGTGGGGGAGCACGTCATCGAGGAGATGGCCGCCGCCGGCCTCGCCGGGCTCGAGGTGGAGCACCCCGACCACACCGAGGAGGCCCGACGCCGGATGCGCGACGTGGCCGGCGCGCTCGGGCTGTTCGTCACCGGCTCCAGCGACTTCCACGGCACGAACAAGGACGTGGCGCTCGGTGCCTGGACGACCGGGGAGGCCGCCTTCGCCGAGCTGGTCGACCGGGCCGAGGGCGCCGAGGTCCTCGGGTGAGCGCCGTCTTCGACCCGCGGACCTTCGGCGAGGTGCTCGTCACCCTCATCGTCATCATGGACCCGATCGGCAACGTCCCGATCTTCCTCGGGCTCACCGCCGGCCGGGCCGGGTGGCGCCGCCGCCGGCTGGCGCTGCACGCGGTGCTGGTGTCGCTCTTCGTCATCTCGCTCTTCGCCGTGCTGGGCCAGCAGATCCTGAGCTACCTGCACATCGGCATCCCTGCGATGCAGGGCGCCGGCGGACTGCTGCTGCTCGTCGTGGCGCTCGAGCTGCTGACCGGCCGGGCCGACGACCCCACCCAGGTGGAGAACGTCAGCGTGGCCCTCGTCCCGCTGGGCACGCCGCTGCTCGCCGGACCGGGCGCGATCGTGGCGACCATCGTCTTCGTCAAGCAGTCGGAGGACCTCGCCGAGCGGGCGTCGATCGGGGCGGGCATCGTCGCGGTGCACCTGCTCGTGCTGCTGGCCCTGGTCTTCAGCGGCTTCATCACCCGGCTCATCAAGGAGGCCGGCATCGTGCTGCTCAGCCGGATCGCGGGCCTGCTGCTCTCGGCGATCGCCGTGCAGCTCGTGGCCGACAGCGTCCGCGGCTTCATCGCCGCCGGCTGACCCCACCGGCCCGGCCTGCCCACCCGGCCCGGCCTGCCAGGCCCGGCCGCCCACCCGGCCCGGCCTGCCAGCCCGACACTTCAGCCGCCAGCCGGGCTGGTTGGGGGCCGTCTGGCCCCACCACAGCCGTCCCACGACACCTTCGCCGTCACATCTGGCGGTTCATCTGTCGAGAAGCTGATGCCGAGAAGCCGGTGCCGGCGTCTGATGCCGCGGATGACCGTCACGGGGGCACCGCTCGACCCACCGCCCCCGGCCGCTGACCCGCGAGGTAGCACCGGCGGGGGATGATGGCGGTATGCGCCGCCTCCTCCTTCTCCTGCTCGTGCCGCTCGTGGTGATGGGTGGCACGAGGCCGGCGCTGGCCGAGGACACCAAGGCGATCGCGCAGGCGTTGCGGAGCTCGCCGGTCTACCAGGCGCCGGGCGTCGAGCTCGTGGACGCCCCCACCCTCGTGGCCGAGCTGACCGCCGACGCGCCGCGGGTGGTGGTCGCCGTGCTGGCGGAGGGCGCCGCGCTGAACGACGCGGCTGCGCGCTCGCAGGCGGTCGCGATCGGGCGCGACCTGCTGGAGTCGGACCTGGTGGTCCTCGTGGTGACCGCCGACGGCCACTACGGCGCGGCCACCGGGCGGGCCGCGGCGCTGCGTGGCGTCGACGCCCGGGCCGCGCTGGCCGAGGAGCGCGAGAGCTTCAAGGACCAGCCTTTCGGCCGGGACACGGTCACCGCGCTCGCGGCCTCCTTCGCGCAGCGCGTGGCGGGCCAGGCGGCCCGGGACGAGTCGGTGCCGGAGCGTGACGCCGGCGGTGGCTCGGGGCTGTTCTGGCCGGTCGTGCTGCTCGTCCTGCTCGGCGGCGCCGGGCTGTGGGCAGTGCGCTCCAGCAGGCGCCGGCAGTCGGCGCTCGTGAAGAACCTGCGGGCCGAGGTCGACCCGCTCTACGCCCGGCTGGCCGAGGACATCGCCCACCTCGACCCGGGCGAGGACCGCGCGGCCAAGCAGGCGCTCGCCGACGCCGCCGAGCGGTACGCCGC
>Ga0190269_10001262_pt1 | contig 12228 bp, 9 predicted proteins | sample Popmic249IS_FD_133749 | JGI IMG/M metagenome (GOLD analysis project Ga0190269, IMG submission 133749) | Populus adjacent soil microbial communities from riparian zone of Blue River, Arizona, USA - 249 IS | ecosystem: Environmental > Terrestrial > Soil > Riparian zone | place: USA: Arizona...
CGCCGCCTCGCCCTCGATCCCACCGCACCCGAAACGAGTACTGCAATGAACCGCGAATCGACCTGGAGTTCCGAGATGTTACTTCTCAACGAAGCCCTGGCCCGATCTCGAATGCAACAGGCCGCGCCGCGTCGCTCCCGTCTGGGTGCCCGTCGGCCGGCCCGCGTCGTCGCTGCGGCGGCCGCTCGCCTCCGAGACCGGCTCTGACCTGCGATCCACTGCACCGGCCCGCCCCGCGTACACGCGGGGCGGGCCCTCGCGATTTCCGGCTGTCCGATCAGTCGGCCGCGTCGCCCACCGGCTCGAGGAAGCCCGGCTGCCACTGCTCGACGATCGTCCGGTAGCCGGCTCTGGCCTCGAGCTGGCAGAGCACCCCGATCGAGCCGATCGTCACCCGATGGATCAGCAGGTAGGACGGGGGCAGGTTCAGCTGCCGACCGAGCTGGTAGGCGGCGCTGCGGGGGTCACCGAGCCGGGTGGCCTCCTTGCGGAGCCACGCCCGGGAGAACTGGAACTCGCTCTCGGCGAGCGGCTCCAGCATCGGGCGCACGTAGTCGAGCAGCTCCTCGGCGTCGACCGCGGCGTCTCTCTTCACGAAGCCCTCGTCGCGCAAGCCGTCGAGTACCCCCTCGGCGTCGCCCTCCAGCGCGAGCCGGGCCAGCCGACCGACCGGCTCCGGCAGGCCCTCCGGGAGCCGGGCGACCGCGCCGAAGTCCAGCACGCCGAGCCGGCCGTCGGGCAGCAGGCGGAAGTTGCCCGGGTGCGGGTCGGCGTGCAGCATCTTCGTCCGCGCCGGCGCGGAGAAGTGGAGGAGCGCCATGAGTTCACCGGCGCGGTTGCGATCGGCGACTGAACCCGCCGCGATCACCTCGGAGAGCGGTGTTCCGTCGATCCAATCCGTGACCAGCACCTTCGGGGTGCCGGCCAGTACTCGGGGTGCGGCGATGTCCGGATCGTCGCGATAGGCCTTCGCGAACACCCGGGTGGCCTTCGCCTCCAGCTGGTAGTCCAGCTCCTCGGCCACCCGCGCCTTCAGCTCGGCGACCAGCGGCTTGATGTCCAGGCCAGGCTGCAACACGCTGAAGAGCCTGGCGACGCGGCCGAGCTGGTTGAGGTCGGCGAGCAGCGCCGGTCCGGCACCGGGGTACTGGATCTTCACCGCGACGTCCCGGCCTGACGACCAGACCGCTCGGTGCACCTGTCCGATGCTCGCCGCGGCGGCGGGAGCGTCGTCGAACTCGCGGAACTTCGCCCGCCACCCCGGCCCGAGTTCCTCGGCGAGCACGGCATGGACGGTCGCGACCGGCAGTGGTGGAGCGGCCTCCTGCAGCTTGGTGAGCGCCGCGCGGTACGGCTTGGCGAGCTCCTCGGGGAAGGCGGCTTCGAAGATGGACAGCGCCTGCCCGAACTTCATTGCGCCGCCCTTGAGCTGGCCCAACACGCTGAAGAGTTGCTCGGCGGTGCGCTGCTGCACTTCGCGGGCGACGGCCTCGGCCGGCGCACCGCCGATCCGCTTGCCCAGCCCGAGGGTGGCGCGGCCCGCCATCCCCAGAGGCAGTGCCGCGAGCTTGGCAGTGCGGGTGAACGCTCGCCGGGGGATGTCGGTCACCCCCCTATTGTCGCGCGCTCCGGCCCGAGCCGCCCGTGCTGGCGCTATCGGTGTTTCCGAGGGCCTCCGTTCGGCCTCCGCGCGGGGGCCCGGTTCGGGTCGCGGCGTCGGCTCCGCTCGGGTCCTCGGTACCGGTCTCGGGTGGGCCGGCCTCGCGGAGGCAGCCGCAGCGGGGGTGGGGCTGCCACTCCCGGCGTCGCATCGGGACACCGGGCGGACCGACCTCCAGCGAGACGCCGACCGCGGCGGTGGCGACGCCCTCGAGCCGCCCGCAGACCTCGGCGGCGGCGAGCGCGGCCGCCGTGCTGACGACGACCGCCTCGGCGAACTCGGGGCGCGGGTCGGTCGCCAGCTGGGCCGCGAGTACCGGCCAGGCCGGGTCACGGTCGCGGCGGTGCGTCTCCACGCAGGTCAGGCACGCGGTACGGCCGGGGATCACCAGGGGCCCGATGAGCGCGACGCCGTCGCGCAACAGCACGGGCAGGTGCGGCACCCGTTCGGACACCCAGCGAACCCGATCGCCGGGCAGCGGCACGGGCCCCGCGGCCAGCACCACGAAATCCGGTGTTCCCCCGGTCGGCCGGGTGTCGACCACCGGTGAGGCCCGGCGGACCGCGTCGATCGTCGCCAGCACGTAGGGGCGGCCGACGTCGTCCGGGCACAAGCCGCCGACCGTGACGTCGTCCGGGGCGACGACGCCGGCGCCGGAGACCACGACGCGGCCCACCCCGCTGGCGGCGAGTAGCGCGGCGATCACCGGCCCGATCCGTCCGCGGCAGCGCACGAGGACGTGCGCGCGGCGCCGGGCCGCTATCCGGTCGACGGCGTCCGAGCCGTGCGTCAGCAGGGCGGCGACCAACTCGGGCGGCAACGGCGGCAGAGTGGCGTCGGCATCCGGCCCGACGCGGGGGATGAGCCGGTCGGCGTCGACCACCGCCCCGCGGGCGACCAGATCGGCGACCAGCTTCTCGGCGGCGGCCGCCGACAAGCCGGCCGGCGCCGCCGCGATCACCTCGGCGAGCCGGCGACGGCCGTCGAGCGCTGTGACGAACGCGATCACGGTCGTGTCGACAGCGGCGAGCACGGTCGCGCGCTCGGGATCGACGCCGAGCTGCAGGGTGGTGGCGTCCCGCCAGAGCCGGGAGAGCGCGGGCAGGAGAAGCGGACGCATGCGTCGAGAGTGCCGTGCGGCACCGCCGCCGCGCTTGCGCCGTCCACAGGCTGTGGGCTGCCGGGGTTCCCACCGTTCCGGCTGTCGACGGGCCGGCCGGCGGGCGAAAGGCGAGTGCCCGGGGCTGCCTGCCGGGTAGGCGGACGGCCCCGGGCACGGGGTGCGGAGGAGTCAGGCCTTGCCGAGGATGCGGTTCATCTTGGTTCCGCATACCGGGCAGGATCCCTTGGCCATCCGGCGCCCGGATTCACTCGTCGTGACCTCGCCTTCGAAATCACGCTTCTCCTTGCACTTCACGCAGTAGCCGTTGTACGTGTCGGCCACAGTTCCTCCCTCGGCTGGACAGGGTCGGCCGACGGTGGACAGCTCCGCCGGATCGCCCGAACCTTATCCGGCAAAACGGGCATAACTCGCCGGAGGCTCGCCGGGACAGTTCACCGTGTCGGCTCTCGCGATAGGCCGGAAGGCGCAGAATCCCGCGCCACGGAGTTCACATCCGGTCGTGCGCGGCGCAGTCGCTCGCGAGCGTGGCAGGCGCCGCGACTGGGGCGATCGCCGCCGAGCGGCCAGCAGTGAGGGGCCTCTGGACGGCGTCGGTCCGGTTGCTTTCCCCGCGGGTCTTCGGGGGTGGAGTCGGACGGTCGCCTCGATAGTGAGCAGTGAGGGGCCTCTGGACGGCGTCGGTCCGGTTGCTTTCCTCGCGGTGTTCGGAGGCGGAGTCGGACGGTCGCCTCGATAGTGAGCAGTAAGGGGCCCCTGGACGGCGCCCGTCCCGTCACCTTCCCCACGTGCCGGGGCGGACGGTCGCCACAGGGGCTCTTGTGACGCTAGGCCGCGACGGCTCCGGCGTCAACGCCAAACCCGACCCACCTGCTGCGACAGCTCCCTCTGCGAGGGGTGTCACCATGGACATCCACCCTGTGGGGGAGGCTCGTCCACAGGATTGACGACACGGCTGACGGAGCGACCGATCGAGGGCTAGCGTGCCTTCATGGACCCCGGACACCCGATCTCCGTGCAGGTCCGGCGCAGCGCGCGCCGGCGCCGCACGGTCGCGGCCTACCGCGATGGTGACACGGTTGTCGTGCTGATCCCCGCGCGTTTCAGCGCGGTGGAGGAGCGCGAGTGGGTGAAGAAAATGCTCGCGCGGCTCGATGCGCGCGACCGTCGTTCCCGTCGTCCGCGGGGCGACGCGGAGCTGGAGGCGCGGGCGCTCCGGCTGGCCGAGGCCTACTTCGACGACGGACTGCGCCCGGTCAGCGTGCGGTGGGTCAGCAACCAGCGTGGGCGCTGGGGATCGTGCACGCCGGCCGAGGGGACGATCCGGCTCTCCTCGCGCCTGCGCGGGATGCCCGACTGGGTGATCGACTACGTGCTCGTGCACGAGCTGGTGCACCTGCGCATCCCCGGGCACGGGCCCGACTTCTGGGAGCTGGTCGATCGCTACCCCCGCGCCCAGCGTGCCCGGGGCTACCTCGAGGGCGTCGCAGCCGCCGCGAGCCTCGACGTCTCCGAGGCCGACGACTCCGCGCTCGGCGCCTGAGGTAGGCGGTCTGCTCGAATCGGCGTTGACAACCGCGCCACGTGTGAGCGTTATGTCGAGCGGCGCGGAGATCCGCACCGAGCGAAGTTCACGCAACTGCTGCCCGTCTGGCGGCGCGGGGAACGGCAACGGCATGCTCCGGACGCTTTGGCGCGGCGCCGATGTCACATTGTGGGTGCTGGGGCACACAAAATCTTCCATCGACGGATGCCTCACTCGCACAGAATCGGGCACTAAGTCCGAAACGGCGCTTTGAGCTGGCGGGTTTCGGCCGGGACTGGTCGTGGCCCACCCGGCCACCGCGGGGCTCGGCCGGCCACCGCGGGCTCACCCGGCCACCGCGGGGCTCACCCGGCCACCGCGGGGCTCACCCGGCCACCGCCGGGCTCGGCCGGCTACCGCCGGGCTCGGCCGGCTACCGCCCGGCTCGCCCCGGCCACCGCCCGGCACCGGCCGTCACTCAGAGGTTTTCCAGGTCGCTGATGTCGAAGCCGTCGTCGGAGTCGTCGCGGCGGGCGAACGCCTCGGGGTCGTCCAGGTCGCTGGAGGTGGGCACCAGGTCGGGGTGCGCCCAGACCGCGTCGCGTCCCTCGGCGCCGCGGTGCTCCAGCAGTGCCTCCCACAGCTTCGCCGAGTCCCGCAGCCGGCGCGGACGCAGCTCCAGCCCGACCAGCGTGGCGAACGTCTGCTCGGCGGGGCCGCCCTCCGCCCGACGGCGGCGGAACGTCTCGGTGAGCGCGGCGGCGCCAGGCAGCCGCTCGGCAGCTACCCGGTCGACGATGTGCGACACCCACCCCTCGATCAGCGCGAGCGCGGTCTCGAGGCGGGCCAGCGCGGCCTGCTGAGCGGGTGTGTCCTCGGGGGTGAACAGCCCACCGGTCAGCGCCTGCTGCATCGACTCCGGGTCGGCCGGGTCGATCTCGCGCACGGCCCGTTCGATCGTCTCCGGGTCGACCGAGATGCCGCGCGCGTAGGCGTCGACCGCGTCGAGGACGTGCGCCCGGACCCAGCTGACGTGCCCGAAAAGCCGGGCGTGCGCCACCTCGCGCAGCGCGACGTAGAGGCGGACCTGGTCGGCCGGTTGCTCCAGTCCCTCGCTGAACTTGGCGAGGTTTGCCGGAAGCAGCGCGGCGGTACCCGACGGCCCCAGCGGGAGGCCGATGTCGGAGGAGGTGAGCACCTCGCCGGACAACTGCCCGATGCCCTGCCCGACCTGCCCGCCGAACATCATGCCGCCGATGCCTGCGAGCATTCCGGTCATCGGACCGAGCTGCGCCGCGGCCTGCTCCGGCAGCATCTTGGTCATCGCGCCGACCACGCGTTCGGCGAGCGGGTCGCACAGCCGCTTCCAGGTCGGAACCGTGGCGTCGATCCACTCGAGCTGGCTCCACCCCACCGCATGGGAGACGCCAGAAGGCAGACTGGTCGCCAGGTCGAGCCAGACGTCGGCGAGCCGGAGCGCGTCGACCGCTTCCTGCCGCTCGGCCGCGGTGAGCGAGCGGTCGCTCTCCCGCGCCAGCCCGGTGGCGACCTGTTTGGCCAGGTCCCAGTTGACCGTTCCACCAGACTGAGACGACGAGAGGATCTGCTGCAGTTGCGCCATCATCGCTGCCCACTGCGGGTCGTTGGGGTTGGGCTGTCCCCCCGGAAGCGCGAAGCCGAACGGGATGTCGGTCATGACAGGCTCACCATGCCGTCAACCGTAGCTCTGGTAGGCCCGTCATGACCCGTCCCCTCCGTGCGGCGCGTGCCGCCGCGGCACCGCCGGCCGGACTCACCGTCGCGGTCACCGGCGCGGCATCCCCCATCGGCCAGGCGATCTGTCGTCGTTTGGCCAATGCTGACGGTATTCGCCAGGTCATTGCGCTCGACGCGAAAAAGCCGGGGGTGCCCACCGTCCGGTGGCGGAAGGCCGACCCCACCGACCCCACGCTCGCGTCCGCGCTGCACAAGGTCGACGCGCTGGTGCACCTCGCGGTGGCCGACGACCCGAGCCTCGACCGGGTCGAGCAGCGCCGCCGTACCGTGACCGGCGCGTCGGTGGCGCTCACGGCCGCCGCGGCCACCGGCGTCCGGCACGTCGTGCTGCTGTCCTCGGCGCGCGTCTACGGGGCGTTCGCCGACAACCCGGTGCCGCTGGTCGACGGGTCGCCGGTCCGCGCCCGACCGGACGGCAGCGCGCTCGACGACCTGCTGGCGGTCGAGGAGTTCGCCGCCCGAGCCGGCCGGATGTACCCGCAGGTGCAGACCGCGCTGCTCCGGCCGGCGGTGGTCGTCGGGCGCGGCATCGACCATCCGGCCGGTGGCGCACTGGACGGGCCGCGGCTGCTCGTCGTGCGGGGCACCAAGCCGATCTGGCAGTTCTGCCACACCGAGGACCTGGCCGGGGCCGTGCTAACCACGGTGCTGGCCCGCCTCACCGGCCCACTGAACGTCGGCTCGGAGGGCTGGCTGGAGCAGACGGAGGTCGAGCGGATACTCGGGCACCGCCGCATCGAGCTGCCCGCGGAAGCCGCGGTCGGTACCGCAACGCGCCTGCACGCCCAGGGCATCAGCGGCGATCCGGCGAGCCAGCTGGACTACCTCATGCACCCGTGGGCCGTGGCCACCGACCGGCTACGGGCCGCCGGGTGGGAGCCCGCCTACACCAACGAGGACGCGCTGAGCAGTTGGGCGCAGGGGCGGCCGCTGTTGCCGCTGCGCATCACGGTCAAGGGCGCGGCCGTGGCCGGTGGGGCCGCGGCCGGCGTGTCGGTCGCGCTCGTCGGCACCGCTGCGCTCGTCCGCCGGGCGCGACGCAACCGCCGGTCCCGGCGGTGACCCCGGAGCGACGGCACAGCGAACCCGATACCTCCGCCGGATTGACGGGCGTGTCGCGGATACGCTGGCGCCCATGATGTTGCGGCGCGGGTTGACGGTGTTCGTGGGCGCCATCCTCGCGTTGTTGCTCTCGCTCGGCATGGCGCTGCTGCCGGTGCCCTACGTCGCGCTCGGCCCCGGCCCGACCGTCAACACGCTGGGTAGCCGCGACGGGCACGAGATCATCACGATCACCGGCACGCCGACCAGCACGTCCAAGGGCCACCTGAACCTGACCACGGTCTCGGTCAGCCCCGACCTCAACCTGGGCAACGCGCTGGTGGGCTGGTTCGACGGCACCGTCGCGGTCGTCCCGCGCGAGGTCGTCTACCCGCCGGGGGAGAGCCGCCAGCAGGTCAACAAGGAGAACGCCGAGGCGTTCAAGAAGTCCCAGACCTCCGCCGAGACCGCCGCCCTGCGCAAGCTGGGGTACCCGGTGAAGGTCACGGTCTCCAAGGTCGCCCCCGGCTCGCCCTCGTCCGGCAAGCTCGCGGTCGGCGACGTCCTGACCTCGGTCGACGGCACTCCGGTGAGCAGTGGCGCGAAGCTCCGCGCGCTGCTGGCCGCCAAGGAACCCGGCAAGGCCACGACGATCGGCTACCAGCGCGGCACCGCGAAGGGCACGGCGTCGATCACGCTCGCCCGCGCCGACGACGACGGGCGGCCGCTGCTGCGGATCGAGACGAAGGACGAGCAGCCCCACCCGTTCCAGGTCTCGTTCGACCTCGACAAGATCGGCGGCCCCTCCGCGGGTCTGATGTTCGCGCTGGCCGTCATCGACAAGGTGAAGCCCGAGGACCTCACCGGCGGCTTGTTCATCGCCGGCACCGGTGAGATCGACGACGACGGCAACGTCGGGGCGATCGGTGGAATCGCGCAGAAGATGGTCGCTGCCGAGCGTGCCGGGGCGACCGTCTTCCTCGTGCCCGCCGACAACTGCCTGGAGGCCGTCGGCGCGGCACCGGACGGGTTGAAGCTGGCGCGGGTGGCGACGCTCGACGACGCGCTCACCGCCCTGGACACACTGCGCGCCAAGGGCACCCCCCGCACCTGCTGAGCCGAGCTAGGCCGTGTCCGGCGAGGACACGGCCTAGTCGAGCGTCGCGCGGAGGGCCACGACCAGGTTCGGGGCGAGGTCCGCACCGTAGACGACCTCCGTCGGCTCAGCCGGATCCTGCGGGCGCATCCGCAGGGCGCAGGCGCTCGTGCCGTCCCGCAGGACACCGGCGACCATCCGGACCTCGCGCCGGTCGGCGTGGTTGGCGGCCCACTCCACCGGGTCGGCGTCCTCGGGCCGGGAGTCCTCGGCGTCCGGCGGGAGCACCAGCACCTCCTGGACGAGCGCGCAGCCGAGCACCGACTCCGGCCACGCGATGCGCGCCAGCGTCTCGTCGAGCGGCGCATCACCGATCGACTCCTGCTCGACCGGGGTGATCGACCCCGGTTCCAGGTCGGTGGCGGAGAGCCCCACCTGGTCGGCGAGGCCGGGCTCGGCAGCCAGGAGCTCGCCGGTGTCGACCAGCGCGTAGAGCGCGGGCGGCTGGTCCCAGCCGCCGGCGTCGGCGTGTCGTTCGAGCTCGAGGACGACGGCGTGCAGGGGATCGGGGAGCGGAACCCCGTTCACGCCGGAGTGGACGTCTGTCATGGGCCCAATGCTGGCACGGAGCTGTGACAGGCGTGGTCCGCGGCCTGTCGGCTGGTAGATGCAAGGTAGGTTTGGTCCACGCTCCGCCGATACCCCACACCGGGAGATGCCCGTGGTCATGCGTTCGCCGCTGCCGTCGGTGAGCCGACGCGCCCGGCGTGTCGTCATCGTGCTCGTGTCGGCCGTCGTGCTGCTGTTCGTGCTCACGGCCGGAAGCAGCCTCTACGCCGACTGGCTCTGGTACGACGAGGTCGGTCTCACCCGCGTCCTCTCGACGCAGCTGCAGACGAAGCTGCTGCTGTTCGTCCTCTTCGGCGTGATCACCGGCGCGATCGTCGCGGTCAACCTGTACGTGGCGTACCGGCTGCGTCCGATCTTCGCGCCGATGTCGCTGGAGCAGCAGAACCTCGAGCGGTACCGGATGGCGATCGCTCCGCGGTTCGGCCTGCTGACGCTCGCCGCCGGAGCCGTCGTCGGTGTGATCACCGGGCTCTCGGCGCAGGGTCAGTGGAAGAGCTGGCTGCTGTTCGTGAACTCCACGCCGTTCGGCCAGGAGGACGCGCAGTACGACCGGGACATCTCGTTCTACGTCTTCGAGTACCCGTTCTGGCGGTACGTGCTGAGCGTCGCGTTCACCGCGATCGTCCTGTCGGTGATCGGTGCGCTCGTCATCCACTACCTGTTCGGCGGTATCCGGCTGCAGGCCGGCTCCGGCGGGCGCCTGGGCACGGCGGTCATCGGGCACCTGTCGGTGCTGCTCGGCCTGTTCGTCGCGCTGAAGGCCGTCGCGTACTACTTCGACCGCTTCGGCATGCTGTTCGGCTACAACGACTCGACGAAGACGCACGGCGCCTCGGCGGCCGACATCGAGTTCCTGCTACCGGCGAAGAACATCCTGTTGTGGATCGCGGCGCTGTGCGCGCTGGTGTTCTTCGCCAACCTGGGCTTCCGGCGGGTGCTGCCACCGGCGATGGCGCTGATCCTGCTCGGGGTGTCCGCAGTGGTCATCGGCGGCGCGGTGCCCGCGCTGGCCGAGCAGTTCACGATCAAGCCGAACGCGGCCGAGCGCGAGGCCGAGTACATCGAGCGCAGCATCACGGCCACCCGTGACGCGTACGACATCGATGACATCCAACGGCAGACCTACAAGCCGAGCACCACGGCCACCGCGCAACAGGTCGCCCAGGAATCCGGCACGGTCCCCAATGCGCGGTTGCTCGACCCGAACGTGCTGTCGGACACGTTCACCCAGCTGCAGCAGGTCCGTGCGTTCTACCGGTTCAACTCCAGCCTCGACATCGACCAGTACACGGTCGACGACCAGCTGCAGGACTACATCGTCGCGCTGCGCGAGATGGACACCAGCCGGCTGGACGACAACCAGAAGAACTGGACCAACCTGCATCTGAACTACACGCACGGCAACGGCTTCGTCGCCGCGCCGGCGAACCAGGTCACCGACGCGGGGCAGCCGTACTTCGTCTCCGGGTCGCTCGGTGACGCTCCCACCGCGGACGCCGATCAGTCCGATCAGCAGGCCGACAAGCTGCGGGCCGCGTTCAACGCCGACAACCCGGTGAACCAGCCCCGGATCTACTACGGCGAGCTGGCCAGCGACTACGCGGTCGTCGGCAAGGCCGCGGGCGACCCCGACCGGGAGTTCGACCGTCCGACCACGGCCGGTGGCGACGAGGGCGAGCAGGTCAGCTTCACCTACGACGGCAAGGGCGGCGTCTCGGTCGACTCGCTGACCCGCAAGGCGCTGTTCGCGCTGTACTTCCGCGAGCGCAACTTCCTGCTCTCCGCCCGGATCAACGACAACTCCAAGGTCATGTACGTCCGGAACCCCCGCGAGCGGGTGGAGAAGGTCGCACCGTTCTTGACGCTGGACGGCGACCCGTACCCGGCGGTCGTCGGTGGCCGGATCCAGTGGATCATCGACGGCTACACGACCAGCAACTTCTACCCGTACTCGCAGCGCGAGACGCTCGGCGCCACCGCCGTCGACTCGCGGACCGGTGCCGGCACGGTCGCCCAGCAGAACGACCAGATCAACTACATCCGGAACTCGGTGAAGGCCACCGTCGACGCGTACGACGGCACGGTCACGCTGTACCAGTTCGACGACTCCGACCCGGTACTCAAGGCCTGGAACAAGGCGTTCGACGGCATCGTGAAGCCGAAGAGCGACATCCCGGCCGAGCTCGCGGCGCACTTCCGGTACCCGGAGGACCAGTTCAAGGTCCAGCGTTCGCTGCTCGCCAAGTACCACGTCAGCGCGGCGGGAGACTTCTTCACCGGCCAGGACTTCTGGCAGGTGCCGGACGACCCGACGCCGGGCCGCGGCGGCAAGCAGCCGCCCTTCTACGTCGTCGCGCAATGGCCTGACCAGGCGAAGCCCACGTTCCAGATCACGACGCCGATGGTCGCCAACCGGCGGAACAACCTGACGGCGTTGATCAGCGCGCACTACGACGACAACGACAAACCCGTGATCCAGATGCTGGAGCTACCGGGCGACTCGCAGATCTCCGGTCCGACGCAGGCGCAGAACAAGATGCGCAGCGAGGACACGGTGCGTAACAGCCTGAACGTTCTCGACCTGGGCGACTCACAAGTGGTCTACGGCAACCTGCTCACGTTGCCGGTCGCCGGTGGGCTGCTCTACGTCGAACCGATCTACCAGCGAGCCAGCGGGCCGGATTCGATCCCGCTGTTCCAGAACGTGCTGATGCTCTACGGGGAGAAGGTCGCGTACCAGTCGACGTTGGGCGGCGCGCTGGACAACCTGTTCGGCGAGGGAGCGTCCCAGGATGCGCCCGAGGGCCAGCAACCCGGTGACAGACCGACGACGACCCCGTCGGCCGGACCATCGGCGACCCCCACACCGACGCCGTCCACGTCGGGTAGCGCGGCTCCACCGGCGAACCCGTCGCCGAGCGCGGCAGCGCCCTCCGGCGGCAGCGTGGACGCCGCCGCGGCCGCGGTGGAGAAGGCGAACGCGGATCTGAAGGCCGCGCAGCGCACCGGTGACCTGGCCGCGATCGGTAAGGCCACGCAGGATCTGCAGAACGCCGTCAACGCCTGGCAGGCGGCGAGGTCGAGGGCGGGTACCAGCCCCACGCCGCGCCCGAGCGGCTGAGCGAGCAGTAGTCGAGGCCCCTGCCGGATCACTCCGGCGGGGGCCTCGTCGTCTGGGCGGGTGTCCGTGCGGTCGCTGGGCCGTGTCCTGCGGATCTCGCTCGCAGCGACGCCGGGCGGGCCGCAGCCGGGCCGCAGTTGCCCGCAGGACCTCAGTACTGCAACGGCAGCTACTGCGCCCTCCGCGCCGACCGCCAGAAAACCATTGTCAATGGAAGTTTTCACGCGCCCCCACGCACAAAAACTGACATCGACGCACC
>Ga0190269_10001263_pt1 | contig 12223 bp, 11 predicted proteins | sample Popmic249IS_FD_133749 | JGI IMG/M metagenome (GOLD analysis project Ga0190269, IMG submission 133749) | Populus adjacent soil microbial communities from riparian zone of Blue River, Arizona, USA - 249 IS | ecosystem: Environmental > Terrestrial > Soil > Riparian zone | place: USA: Arizona...
GAGCGGTGACTCAGGGGAAGGCGTGAGCCGGTACCGGGTCGCACGCGACGACTTGCGGGGCCGAGAAGCGCGTGAAGCCGCTCGGTTGGAAGTCGTACACGATGGAGGCCCAGTCGTTGTAGTCGAGGAGCGTGAAGAGCGCGCCGTCGAAGTTCACGTCGTAGCTAACGGGTGAGCTGTTGATCACGCCGTTGAGGTTGAAGTCCCAGTCGACGCCGTTGCAGATGCCGGCTTGTTCGTTCAACGCGTTTTCATCGAGCGCGTTGCGGACGCCGCGGGAATAGTCGAGGACGCCGTCGCCGGGCGGCGTGCAGTTGTTGTCGACTCCGGGGAACTGGTAGTCGTAGTTCATGACGGAGTTGTAGTTGGGCTTGTTGTTGGTGGCGTCGCCGGGGCCACCGTGATGCAGGCCGAGGTTGTGGCCAAGCTCGTGCGCGATGGTGTTGCCGACGTTCACGTCGGTGTTGGCGCAATACAGCGAGACGATGGTGTCGTCCCCGACGAGCTCACCCAAGCCGGAGCTGCCGCTGTTGGTGTTGTAGTAGTGGGGCATCATCACGTAGTGGAAGTAGCCCTGCCGATTCGCCGCGAAATGGGTGGCGCGATAGGTGAGGTATTCGCCGTCGAAGCCGCCGGGAAGGACACCGTCTGGGTCGGGGATCAGGTTGCCACCCGTGAACACGCCGCCTTGGCCGAAGTCGTGGATCAGCGTGATGCCGGTCGAGCCGTCGGGGTTCGACACCGGTGCGCTCGCGAACATCGCGCTGACGCGGTTGAGCAGGGGCTGGTTCGGGCGGTGGCTGTGCGCGCCGCAGTCGATCGAATCGTTGAACCAGTCGTACTCGAGCAAGATGTTCTTGCGCAGCGGGCTCACGCCGAACGCCGGCAAATTCAAGCCGCCCGTGGTGCCGAGCACTTCGTCACCGTCGGGGATGCCGTCGTCGTCGGTGTCGGCGTCGTTCGGGTTGGTGCCGGTGTTGGACGCGTTGACGAAGACGCCGGTGTTGGTTTCGGCGGAGTCAGCGAGGCGATCACCGTCGGAGTCGTTCGGGGTCGAGCCGCCGCCGACCGCCCATTCGACCGCGTCGTCGAACAGGGCCCAGCCGTTTGCAGTCAGCACCGTCGCCGTGGTTTCATCCAGGAAAAAGCCCACGCGGCGGGCGGGAGCCACGAGACCCGGCATGGACGCGCCGGCGTCGTAGCCGAAGACGATCGCCTTGGTCGAGTCGCTCGTGAGCGTGATCACCCGCGCGGAAGCATTCGGAATGCCCCAGTTGAAGGTGCTGCTGCTGGTGGTGAGCGTTACCGTACCGCTGAAGCCGCCGGCGAGCGGACTCGAGGGCGCGACGACGCTGCCCTGGGTCTGCGAGCTTTGCGTACCGTAGTTACCGAACGCAGTCGGCGTCATGCCCATGTCGTCGTAGATCTGATTCTCCCAGGTCAACACGGGAACGCTGACATTTCGAAACTTGTTGCTGACCGAGGATGACAACACGGTGGCCGACACCACCACGAGCGCCTTGCCCGTGGCATCCGCCGTCGTGGCAGCGCTCGCCGCCTTCTGTTGCACGGTCAACCCGAGCCCTTGCAGGCGGCTCTGCACCGCGGTGTCCGCGGTGTTCATCCATGAGCTGCCCGTTACGAAAAGCACGGTACCCGTCAGGGCCTGTTCGCTACTGCCGATGGGCTCGCCAAAATCTTCGCCGCTGCAGCCTGAAAGCGCTGTCACGCTGGTCGACAGCAGGGCCACGGCGGCCAAAGCGGCGCGCTGGCGATGAATCGACCTGATATTCGAATGAATGCCTATGTTCACGGGACCTCCCAAGCTGACAGACGATCTGTTCAGCTTGCCGTTCGAGTCCGTGCGTGTCGGGACCTTCGCGCGCTCGATCCGAAATGAGGCAGGGTGAGAAGGCAGCGCGGATCACGCGCAGAGTGCGTCGTTCACGGCCGGTCAGTCGGGGCGTGTGGCAATTCGCATCGAGGATTCGACACCGCGGCATCATCGTTGCTAGCGACGTTTCGTCGAAGTGATCCGCTCGCCCATCTTCTTGACGAGCAGCTCCCACACCACACGCACGCGGGGGACGTCGCGGAGTGCGCGGTGGGTCACGAGAAAGAGTTCGTCCGTCGGCCACTGCGTCGCCGATTCGCGCAGCGACGCGGCGAGCTTCAGCGGCACCAGGCCGTAGTGTTCGACGCTCGGCTCGGGCACCAAGCCGACGCCGACGCCGCTTGCGAGCGCGGCCAGTTGGAGGCGCAGGCTGTCGGAGCGCATCACGGGATCGGTACTGCGGGCGTGCGTTTGGAGCCAGCGAGCCGGGCCGATGTGGGCAAGGCGTTCGCCCCAGCCGATCCAAGGCGCGTCGCTCCACGCGCGCAAGCTCCCGAGCTCGCGTGAACGCTCGCGCGAGGCAACGAGCACCCAGCGCAGCGAAAGCAGCTTGGTGACCAAAAGATCGCCGCGCGTGGGGCGCACCGTGCGCAGCGCGAGGTCGGCTTCGCGACGAGTGAGATCCAAGAGCGTCTCGCCTGGCGTTAGCTCGATGCGCAGGGCGGGGTGCGAGGTGAAGAGCTCGCGCAGATGCGGAACGACCGCGACTTCTGCTACGTCGTCCGGACACGTCACGCGCACGAGACCCGTGACCTCGCGTTCGAGCGCCTCGGTCGCGTTGGTGAAGCGGTGCATCGCCCGTTCGATCTCTTCCGCCACGGGCAGCAGATCTTCCGCAGCCTTGGTGGGAGCGATGCCGTCACGGCCGCGATCGAACAACGACGTGTCCAGCGCTGCTTCGAGCGCTGCCAGGCGGCGTGAAACGGTGGATGCGTCGATACGCAGGGTCGACGCGGCGCTGCCCACGGTGCGCGCGCGGCAGAGGGCCAGGAACAAGCGCACGTCGTCCCACGGCAGCGGCTCGGAAGTGGTCTGCTTACGTTGCATGGATGCAACGATACTCTGCAATATCACCGCTGGCGATGCGTGGGCGCACGACGCATGCTCGGTTCGTCGACAACGACGACGAAGGAGAAAGCCATGAACCAGCAAAGAACGACGTTGATTCTCGGGGGTACGGGCAAGACGGGGCGCCGCGTGGCGGAACGCCTGCAGGCACGCGGATTACCGGTGCGCCTCGCCTCTCGCTCGGCAGCGCCGCGCTTCGATTGGGACGACCAGAGCACGTGGGCCCCGGTGCTCGAAGGAGTCGAGTCGATGTACGTGGCGTACCCGCCCGATCTCGCGGCCCCGACTTCAGGCCCGCATCTGCGCGCCATGGTCGCTCAGGCGGTGGCGAGCGGAGTGCGGAAGATCGTGTTGCTCTCCGGACGAGGGGAGCCGCAGTGTTATCCGGCCGAGCGCGCGGTGCGAGAGAGCGGCGCGGCGTTCACCGTGATCCGCTGCGCTTGGTTCGCGCAGAACTTCAGCGAAGGGCAGATGTTGCCGGCGGTGCTCGAGGGCGAGCTCGCGTTTCCCGCGGGATCGATCGCGGAGCCGTTCGTGGATCTCGACGATACCGCCGACGTGGCGGTCGCCGCGCTGACGGACGGCGCGCACGAAGGGAAGATCTACGAGCTATCCGGGCCGCGGCTCGTCACGTTCGGCGAAGCCGTTGCCGAAATCAGCAAGGCGCTCGGGCGGGAGGTGCGGTACGTGCCGGTCAGCATCGACGAGTACGCGGCGGTGCTGTCGCAGTTCGTGCCAGGGGAGCAGGTGGCGTTTCTGAAGGATTTGTTCGAGTTCATCCTCGACGGCCACAACGCGTACCTGTCAGACGGCGTGCAGCAGGCGCTCGGGCGGAAGCCGAAGGACTTCCGCGACTTCGTGCGCGACGCGGCCGCGGCGGGGGCGTGGCAGGCCTGATGGAATGACGAACGGGCGCCCGGTCCCGAGCCGGGCGCCTCGCTTTCACGATCCCGATCCGATCACATCCAGCCGCCGAGCGTCAGCCGTCCGGCGAGTGTCGTGGCTTTGGAGTCGCCGGTGAGATCCGTATCGAGCGCCGGGCCGAAGCCCAAGAAGAAGTGCTCGACGGGGTGGAACATGACGGGGACGAACGCGTTGAGGGCGAGGCTCGTGCTGGTCTCGTCATCGCCTTCGATGGTGATGTCGCCCATCGTCACGTCGTCTTGCTCCTGACTGGTGCTGGCGAAGGAGAAGCCGATTTTCGGCCAGATCGAGAACATGCGCGAAAGCGGGACGTTGTAGCCGACGCGCGGGCCAATCGCGAACACGGTCGAGCTCCCGCCCGGGCTCGAGTTGTACTCCACGCCGAGAAAGCCGCCGAGCGACAGGTTGTCGATTACGAAATAGTCGACGGCGGGGCGTAGCACGAGCGACGTTGCCGAACCGTCTTGACCGCTGATGCTGGTGTTGGAGATCGAGAGGCCGGCGTCGCTCGAAATCGCGAGTTGTCCGTCGAGGCCGAAGACGCCCGACGGAGAATCGGCGGGCACGTCCGGCAGAGCCTGGCGCGTTCGGACGTCGCCGTCCGCGTCCTGAGCGGCAAGCGGAGGAGCGACGAAGCTAAGCGCGGCGGCAACGGCAGCTGAAGTGGCGATGATGATCTTCATGATGGCTTTCGGTTTTGAGGGTCGGTCTCCAAAACCGTTCTGCAGAGATCGTGCCGCGGTGTGCGCAGGCCCGCGCAGTCGATCCAGCGCGTGCGAGCGTGGCGATCGGGCGTGAACTAGGTGCAAACTGTCGCCAGCGCGTGCGTCGCGGGGAGGCCGTTCGGCGCCGCGTCACGCGCGCGACACGGGGCAGGAGCGTCCCCACATCGTGATGCGCCCGGATTCGTGCAGCGCGGGGCGCGCCGTTGCATCGCGCGGCTTTTCAGACGACCATGGCGGTCGGGTGAAGGTGATGGTCGGGGACGTGCTTTCGATCGATCGTGCGAGATGCCTGCTGACGGTCGGTGCGTGCGCCGTGGGCGTGATGGTGGCGACGCGCCACGCTGGTGCGAGCGAAACGTTCCCGCCCATCCTCGCCGAGAAACTCGGGATGCCGTGCGTGCCGAACTGTCTGCCGTGTCATTCGGCGGCGGTGGGGACCGCGGCGAACCAACGCTTCGATGGGGTGAAGGGCGAGATCGAACGCCTCGCGTCCAACGACGTCAGCGCCGAAAGAACCCTGCGCGCCGCGCTCAATATACTCCTGACCGACGAGACTCTGAACCTGGACTCGGACGGCGATGGCAAGCAGGACCTGGCAGAGCTGAGCGCCGGCGACAATCCGTACGGTGGCGAGTCGCTCTGCGAGCGGCCACGCTACGGTTGCTCTGCGCTGCACGTCGCGCCGGCGCCGCCCGCGCCCTTCACGGCGTTCGCCTTTGCTTTGAGCGTTGCGGGAGCGCTGTGGTGGCGGCGGCGACGCTGACGGGCGCGCGCTCGGTGCAGCGGGCGCCCGTCCGTGCACGGTGCGTCAGTGGTACGTCGCGGTCAGGAGCAACGCGGGTTCGATGGTCGTGAAGCTCACGTCGTTGAGACTGAGCGGCGCGAACGTGAAACGCCCGGCGCCACCGATGCTCCACTCGTCGCTGACGAAGATGTCGTAGCCGGCGCCGAGCGCCATCACCAGACCCGTCGGATCGCTACCGCCCACGTCGCCCTCAGCCGAGGTCTCGAGGCCGCCCCAGCCGACGAACGCCTGGAAGTGGAGCCCGCCCGCCGGATCCAGGTAGTAGTCGACGAACGGACCGATACCGATCACGTATTGAGTGAAGTCGATGTTCGTGTCGAACTCTTGACCGTTCACCTCGTAGCCGGGCGAGGGGGCGTAGTCGATCATGAAACCGCCGCCGATCGCGAGACCCTTGACCGGCGAACCACCGAGCATGAGCGACATCGGGATCGTCACGCCCGAATAGGTCGCTTCCATGGTCTGCACCTCGGCCGAGACGCTGTAGTAGCCGAGACCGGTCGCAGCCTGCAGGTAGAATCCGTCGTGCGTCAGGTCGTCCGCGTGCGCCGTGCCGGTCAGGCCGAACGTCACGCCGGCAGCGGCGATTCCGAATGCGAGTGCACGTTTACCAAAGTCTGCGATCGATTGATTCATCGAGTACCCCTTCGAGTCTCTGCGTTATTTGAATTCGGGTGCCACCGCTCTCTCGTCGTGACGAACACGACGCGGCGCTTCATGGACCCATACGCCACACTAGGAAACCGCCTTCCCGAAGGCAATAAAGTCGCTGCGTTGACGTGGGGCGAGGTGCTCTGCGAGCTGCCGATTCGCGACGTGTGAAGCGAACGTGTGTGAAGGGGCGTGTCAAATTGAGAATTGAGCGGGTGATGGCGAGTAGCACACTGTGTGCAGTCGAAAGGCGCGGATAGAATCGATTTCGACGAATGCGTCGAATTGACGGCGTGGCGCTGCACGGCCTGATGCGACGTCAGTGAGGGAAGAGAAAAGCCGATGGCGGAGCAAGCACCTCGAACTCGGAGTTCGTGGCACCGACACTCGCAGTTCGGAACGTCGGTGACGTCTGTCCGCGGCCAGAGGCCGAGCGTCCGACGTTTCGCCTTTCCGCGTGGTGGTCGCCTTCGCGCGGTGTCTGGCAATATGGTGTTTCGAGGCCAATAAGCGACATTCGTTTCGGCCCGAGCACACGGGGGAGCTCAGAATCCGTCACACGTTCTCGCATTTGCGAGAGCGCGCGATGGACACACGAGCGCCTCGTTCTCGAAGCGTGCGCGCCGAGCGAATCGGTGTAGGGTCCCGCCCGGCGGCCGAGTGGGCGGCCGAGTGCCTGGAGGATCGAAGACGATGGGACAATCGATTTTGTTGCGCGGTACGGTGATGTTGGCGTGCGTTGCGGCGTGGTCTTGCTCGGAGGCGCCGAACGCGCCGAATCCCCAGGAGTCGAGCGATCCGCAAGCGATCATCGGCGGCGCGCCCACCGACGATGCGAAGTACGCGGCGGTCGGCGCGCTCGGCTGGTTCTATCCCGGGTACGGCGTGATCGACGTGTTTTGCAGCGGGACGCTCGTCGCGCCGCAAGCGATCGTGACGGCCAGGCATTGCACGCCGTCGATCGACCTGGCGTTCGAGATCGGCGTGGTTCCCGTGTTCGTGTTCGGCTCCGATGCGTTCGCGTCGACGGACGTCGTCCCGATCACGAGCTACGTGACGGCGCCGCCTTCGCCGCAACCGAACGGAGGGCTCTTGCTCGACGGCGGACGAGACGTGGCCGTCGCGCAGCTCGAGAGTGCGGTGACGCACGTGGTGCCCGCCAAGCTCGGTCTGTTCGACGATTCCTTCATCGGCGATCAGTTTCAGATCGCGGGGTACGGGATCAACGACGTGTCGTTCGGCGTCGGACAGAAGTTCAGCGGCGTCGTCACCGCGCGCGCGACGCACGGGCGCTGGTACAACCTGCTCTTCAACGGCGACTACGACGCGTACCTCGCTTGGTATTTCACCGACTCCGCGGCTGCGATCCCGAGCGACGCGGAAGCCAAGGAATGGTGGAAGATCTACCGGCTCGAGAACCGCTACGAGCTTCTCGCCGGAGGTCTGCCGGGCGAGTCCGTCGGGTGCTACGGTGACTCGGGCGGTCCGCTGCTTCTGGGGACGAGCGCCGACAATCTCACCACCTACGGCGTGAGCTTCGCGGTCGAGGCCACTTTCTCCAGCGTTTGTGGGCTCGGGGGCGCTTACGCCGTCTTCAACCAGCAGATGCTCGACTTCGTGGAAGGCGCGCTCTAACCGGCGTTCCCCAGCGAAAATGCGCGCGAGCTCGTCACGACCGAGCTCGCGGGCCGATGTTCGAGTAGGCTCGGGCGTCGTTCATGTTGGTGGCGATCGTTGGGATCGGTCTTGCCCTCATGCTCTTCGAGCGGTTGGTGCCGGACCGGGTGTTGCCGAAGGTGCGGGGGTGGTGGGGCCGCGTCGTGCTGCTCAACGCAGCGCAACTCGGCATCGTCGTGCTCGCGGGCTACACGTGGGATCGCTGGCTTTCGCGGGCCAGCGTGTTTTCGCTGGGTTCCTTCGGATGGGCGGCGCCGCTCCAGGGAGTCGTCGGGTACGTGGTGGCGTCGTTCGTGTACTACTGGTGGCACCGGGCCCGCCATGAGGTGAACGTCCTGTGGCTCGGCTGCCACCAGCTGCATCACAGTCCCCAGCGCATCGAGACCATCACCTCGTTTTACAAGCACCCCGTCGAGCTGATCGCGAACTCGCTCTTGAGCGGAACGCTGAGCTACGGGTTGCTCGGGCTCACGCCGGCGGGCGCGGCGTGGGTGACGCTCTACTCCGCGGTGGCGGAGTATTTTTACCACCTCAACGTGCGGACGCCGCGCTGGGTGGGCTTTTTCGTACAGCGGCCCGAGATGCACCGCATTCACCACGCGCGCGGTGTGCACTACGGTAACTTCGGCGATCTGCCGATCTGGGACATGCTGTTCGGAACGTATCGGAACCCCGCCGAATTCGAGGCGCCCTGCGGCTTCGCGCCCGAGCGTGAGGCGCGGCTCGGTGCGATGCTCGCGTTTCGGAACGTGAACGGCCCGTACGTGAAGAAATCACGGAGCGCGTCGGCGTGACACCCGAGCGAAGACGCGACGTGCTCGGCTACGCGTTGGTGGCCCTCGGGCTGCTGCAGGCGCTCGGCTTTGCCGTGGGGTCGGACACGCTGCGCGGCCTCGGCGCGATGACCGCCGCCAGCCCGCTACCCTTCGTGTTTTCGAGCTTTCGCGGCGTCGAGACGTTCGCCGCCGATTTCGAGATCGAGCTCACGCGTCCGAACGGTGAGCGCGTGCGTCACCTGCTCACGCCGGAGCTCTACGCGAAGCTCGACGGTCCGTACAATCGACGCAACACCTACGGTGCCGTGTTGTCGTACGGACCGGCGCTCGACGCTCCGCACGAGCGCGCGCTGGTCGACTCGGTGCTGCGCTTCGGGCTCTGCGGCCGCGGACCGCTGGCCCAGCGCTTCGGCGAAGTGGAACCGATCGAGCGCGTCCTCGTCGAGGTGCGTTCGAAGACGCGCACGCAGCCGGCCCCGTTTCGACGAGAGATCGCGTGTTCGGAGTAACGCCGCCCATTTCGCGCCATTTCGCGATGTTTCGCGTCGCGCTCGGGGGCTACCTGGTTTTCCATTTCGTCTCGCTCGTCCCCTACGCGGAGGAGCTCTTCAGCAAGACCGGCATGTTGCCCGACGCGGCGCAGCTACCGAGCGCGCGCTTCTTCCCGAACCCGCTCGCGCACGCGAGCGCGGGGGTCGCGGTGGGCTTCGTGGTCGCGCTCGCGCTGCTTTCGCTCTTGCTGCTGGCAGGCGTTCACCGTCGCGTGGTCGCGCTTCCGTTGTGGTTCGGCTGGGCGTGCCTGTTCAACCGCAACCCCTTCATCGCGAATCCCTCGATTCCGTACGTGGGTTTCCTGCTGCTCGCCTGCGCCATCATTCCGAATGAATCGCTGCTGCGCCCGGCGCTCCCGCCTGCCGAACGCGACTGGAGCATCCCGCGACCGCTCTATCTGGGCGCCTGGCTCCTGCTCGGACTCGGTTACACGCTGAGCGGCCTTCACAAGCTCGGGTCGCCGAGCTGGCGCGACGGCACCGCGCTCCACCACGTGCTCGAGCTCCCGCTGGCGCGCGACACGCCGCTCCGCACGGCACTGCTGTCGCTTCCCGATTGGGCCTTCGCCGGGATGACGTGGGGCGCTCTGGTCGCCGAGCTCAGCGCGCTTCCGTTGTTCCTGTTCCGAGCCACACGCCGCTACGCGTGGGCCGGCTTGATCGGTATGCAGCTCGGCATCCTGTGTTTGTTGGATTTTGCGGATTTGACGGCGGGAATGCTGCTGTTTCACGCGTTTTTGTTCGAGCCGGGGTCGTTTTCGACGCAGCCGATCACGGAGCGCATCAGCGGCGTGTTCCGGCGCAGCTCCTCGCCGGGCTGAGCGGCGCGCGCTACTCGCTGACGAACAGGTCGAAGCTGCGGAAGTCCGTGCCGCCGCGCTGATCGTGCAACGTGACCCACAATTGGACGAAGGTGGCCTCGCCGCGTGGCGGGCGCCAGCCCGAGGCCACGCCGTCGACCCAGCCGGTCTTGCGATCGTTCACGAGCTGGGCGTCGTAGTTGAATCGGCCGCCCGTTGCGTAGAACTTCGCCCACACGATTTCGCCTTCACCCGTGGGCAACCGCTCCGCGCTAGAACGTGCGATTTCGGGGACAACCCGAAACACGGGGCAAGTTTTGGCGTTCGCGGCGCAGGGCGCGACCTGGCGCGAGCAGCGCCCGCGCGGACTGCACACGAACCGAACGTCGGTGCTGGTCAGATCGTCACAGTCGGCGTCTTCGGTGCAATCGACGTCCGGGATCGCTGCCCCCGCGAAGGCGATCGATTCGAGCACGGGGTTCTCGTTGACGGCGCCTTCGTAGCTGAACACCGTGGTGAAGCCCGTCACGAAATCGGCCTGTCCGAGCTCCTCACCGGTTTCGGGATCGACGCACGCGAGCGGCACGCGATCGTGTAGCTCGGGGCGCGGGTGGAGCTCCCCGGCGCACGCGGCGAAAAATACGTAAGAAACGCCGAAATGCGTGGGATCACCGGACACGCGCGGCGCGGCGCTCAAGATGTCGTCGGGGACCTGGAAATCGAAGCGCTCGCCGAACGCGAGACTGCCGGGGGGAAGCAACGTCGGGTCTACGTCGCGAAGGCGTGTGGGTGCTCGGGCCGCAACGGCTTGCAGGTACGGGTAGCACGCGAAAAACTGGCGCGTCGGCGGGTTGTGGCAGCCGCCGACCCACGCGAGCTCGAGCGGGCGGGGCGGCGGTGCCTCGGGCGTGCCTCCGCCGTCGGCCACCACGAGCTCGAGCGCGATCGTCGCTCCGGGCGAACCCGACGCCGGCACCGCGCGCGTCGCGAGCACGCGAAGCTCTTTGACCTCGGACGGCGGTGGAAACGGCGCCTGACAACCGAGCGTCGCGAGCGTCCACAGCGAAAGGCTGAGCTGGAGCAACGTGGGGCGCATCAGAACTCTCCTCGCACGCCGAGGCTCGGCACGATGGGCAGACTCTGCGACTCGGTGCGGCTCTTCGAGTAGTCGAAGTTGTAGCTCAGCGCGTCGGGATTCGTGCGGTTGTACGCATTGATCAGATCGAGGTAGACGCCGAGCCTGAAGCTCGTGAAATCCCAGGTCTTGTCGACCCGCACGTCGAGCTGATGAAACGGCGGCAAGCGCCGGCTGTTCTCGCGCCCGGGGACGCACAGGTACTCGTTGGCGAGCGCGCTGAAGACCGCGCCGGTACACGGCGTGTAGAGATTGCCGGTGACGTAGCGAAAGCGCGCGCCGAGCTCCCAGCCGCTGCCGAGCGCGTAGCTGCCGAGCAGCGTCAGGATGTGCGTCTGATCGAGCGCGAACAGGCGCAGCGGCAACGAGGGCAGGGGTTTGCGCTCGGATCGCGAGAGCGTGTACGAGACCCAGCCGAAGAAGCGCTCGTCGTTCGAGTAACGCAGCAGCACCTCTCCGCCGTAGATGCGTCCGGTGCCCAAGTTTCCGTCGCGGAGCACGCCGTTCTCGTCCGGAGCACGCGAAACGAGATCGTCGAGTAGATTGAAGAAGCCTTCCACCGACAGGTCGAGGTGTGGGGTGAGCTCCTGCTCCACACCGAGCGAGTTCTGGAACGAGCGACGAGAGCTGAGCTCCGCCGGATCTTCCGCCAGCACGATCTGCGGCAAGAGCGGCGGTTGGTGAAAGAGTCCGGTGCCGGCCTTCAGCGTGGTTTTGGGAAAATCGGCGACGATGTCGTAACGGCCGCTCAGGCGCGGGCTCACGTCCAACGAGCGCGTGTCGAGGTCGTAGTCGAGTCGCACGCCGGTGACGAAGCTCGTGCGGCGGCTCGGTGCCATGTCCATCTCCGCGTACACGGCCGGTTGGAAGAAGGTGCCCCTCTCGTCGAAGCGCCGCGGTGGAACGACGACGAACGAGCCCGTGTCCGGCGCGCCCGCTCCGGGATTTTCGGGCAGCTGCCCGGAGATGTCGTAGGGCGCGACCAGCACGTCGGTGCCCGTGCGCAGCGTCGCGTTCGGCCACATGCGATAGGTGAACTCCGCACGTTGCAGCGCGCCGTAGGCGAGGCTGTCCACGCCGATTGTGCTGAGCTCGAAGACTTGGCGGCTACGCGCGAGCGTGAGCGTGTGCTCGAAGTCGAGATCGGGGCTGATCTGATAGCGATAGATCGATCCGATGCCCCACGTTGCGTTCGACGAGTGGATCTCGCCGCCTGC
>Ga0190269_10001264_pt1 | contig 12211 bp, 7 predicted proteins | sample Popmic249IS_FD_133749 | JGI IMG/M metagenome (GOLD analysis project Ga0190269, IMG submission 133749) | Populus adjacent soil microbial communities from riparian zone of Blue River, Arizona, USA - 249 IS | ecosystem: Environmental > Terrestrial > Soil > Riparian zone | place: USA: Arizona...
CTGCGCCTTGCCTCGCGAGGCCGGCATGCGCGCTTCTTCACCGGTTGCGAGCGCATGGATGGACACCCGATCGAGCCCGCTCAGCGCGATGTAGGCGAGCGCCGCGACCAGCTGCTTGCCGCGCGCCAGCTTGCTCAAGCGCCCGTGCGCCGGGCCGATCGCTACGCCCATCGACGCCGATCCATCGAGCAGCAAGCTCACGCCGAGGTCTTCCTCTTGCTCGAACAAGCGCAAGAGCAGCCGCTCCGTGCGCGCGTACGCGTTCCAGTCGATGTGCCGGTAGTCGTCGCCCGGTGCGTACGTTCGGTAGTCGGCCAGCTCCATGCCATGGCCGGCGCGGCGCGTGCGACGCTCCGCGCGATCGCTGCCCTGTACGAGCTTGCGGGCTGCGAGGGCCAGCGACTCGAGCTGACGGAGGAAGGCCTCGTCGAACAAGGCGCCTTCGTCCGGTCGCTCGGCAGCCGGCTGGGTCGCAGCAGGCGATGGCGAAAACCAGCGCATCAAGCGGTCTCGGGCACTGTGGTCAGGATCTCGGTGAGCAGTTGATCGGTCGTGACGCCCTCCGCCTCGCCCTCGAAGCTGAGGATCACGCGGTGGCGCAGCGCCGACAGCGCGACCGCCTTAACGTCGTCGATCGACACGTGTACGCGACCGGCGAGCAGCGCGCGCGCCTTGGCGGCCATGAGGCAGGCCTGGGCACCACGCGGGCTTGCGCCGTAGCGTGCGTAGCGCTTCACCAGCGCGCTCGCGCCCGGCCGCTCGCGGTGCGTGGCCTCGAGCACGCGCACGGCGTAGTCCTGCACGTGTCGCGCGACCGCGACCTCGCGCACCGTCGCGCGGATGGCGAGCAACTCGTCGTGCGTGAGCACCGAGCGCACCGCCGGAGCGCCGTCGCCCGTCGTGCGATCGAGGATCTTGTGCAAGTCCTCGTGGCTCGGGAAGCCGACGTGCAGCTTCAGCAGGAAGCGATCGAGCTGCGCCTCGGGCAGCGGGTAGGTGCCCTCCATCTCGAGCGGATTCTGCGTCGCCAGCACACAGAAGGGCTCCGTGAGCGGGTGCGTGGTGCCGGCCACCGTGACCGAGTGATCCTGCATGGCCTCGAGCAGCGCGCTCTGCGTCTTGGGCGTGGTGCGATTGACCTCGTCCGCCAGCACGATGTTGGAGAACACCGGGCCGGGCTGGAAGGTGAACGCTTTGCGGCCGCGCTCATCCTCGGCGATCACCGTGGTGCCGATGATGTCGGACGGTACGAGGTCAGGCGTGAACTGGATGCGCGAGAACTTCAGCGCGACCGCTTGCGCGAGCGCGCGGACGAGCACCGTCTTGCCGAGGCCGGGCACGCCCTCGAGCAGCGCGTGCCCGCCCGTCACGAGGCACGTCAGAGCGCCATCGATGATGTCGCGCTGGCCCACGACCAGCTTGCCGACCTCTTCGCGGGCGGCGGCTAGCTTCTGGGCCGCGTGCTCGACTCGCTTCAACGGATCCTCGGCCATGCTGTGCTCCTTGTGCGTCACGGCTGCGCGCCTTGCGCTTCGCGCGGGCGAATGAGCTGGAAGTAGCGGCGGACGTAGTAGCGATAGCCGCCGGGCACGCGCTCGCGCTCGAGCACGCTCTCGGCGTGGCGCAGGTACTCGCCGTGTACCTTCGCGTAGCCGTCGCTCGCGAAGCCGCGCTGACCGCTCTCGAAGATCACCTCGCTGCGGCTCGGGCCGCCGCGCTTCTCGCCCTCGACGCGGGTGTCGACGTGCTGCCCAGAACCAGCCGTGGCAGGCCCATCTTTCGGCGCGCCGCCAAGGCCTGCGCCCGAGCCTTCGCCCGAGGCGTCGGAGGGCTTGCCTGGGACCTCGAGCAGCGCGGTGTCAGTGCCTTCCGGCCCTTCGCTACTGCCCGCTAGCCGAGCGACCTTGTGTTGCGCGTCGCTGCCCGCTCCGGGCGTGCCTGCCTGTTGACCGCCGGGCTGCTGACCGCCTGGCTGACCTGGCTGGCCTGGCTGATTTGGCTGGCCTTGCTGACCTGCGCCATCCGCGCCGCCCGACTGACCGCCCGCCATGCGCCGGAAGCGCTGCGCGCTGAGCGGCACTGCGGACCCGCTACCGCCTTCCTGAGCGGAGCCGTCGCGCTGCTGGCCGCCTCGCTGCGCGATCTCGGCTCGCAGCTGCGCGAGCTGCTCGGCGAGCTTCTGCGCTTGCGAGCGCGACGCCTGCTGCTGCGCCGCGCGCTCGAGCTCGCTCGCGGCGTCCTGCAAGCGCTCGGCCGCCGACTGCCGTTGCTTGTCCTTCAGTGCCTTCGAAGCGGCATCGAGCTCGCGCTGCAAGCGCTCGAGCTCCCGCTCCGCAGCCTCGTGCTTGGCGTGCTCACGCTCCAGCTGATCGAGCTCGCGCTGCTTGCGCTTGAGCAGCCGCTCTTCCTTTTCGCCGCTCTCGCCCTCGGCGGCGCGCGGGTCCTCGCGGTCGCGCAGCAAGCGATCGAGCTCGCGCTTCGCAGCGTCGACCGCAGCTCGAGACTTGCTCGACGCGCGCTCGGCCGCCGCGCGCTCGAGCCCCTGCGCGAGCCGCTCCTGAGCACCGGCCTTGAGATCTTCCTTGGCGACGCGCTCGGCGAGCTTTTCGAGCTCGTTCGCCGCCTCGGGCCAGTCTTCGCGCAGCGCTTTCTCGAGCGGCTTGGCTTCCGGCGTCCCGGCGAGCGCCCGGCTCAGCTCCTCGAGGGCGGCCTCGAGCGCCTCGGGATCGACCGAGACGGCGCTCGCGAGGCGCTCCTCCAGCCGCCGCAGCTCCATGAGCGCCTCGGCGCGATCGAGCTCGCCCGCTGCGAGCGCCTCGAGCAGCTGGTTGAGCTTGTCGAGCACGGCTTGCGCCTCGGGGTCGAGGGGCTGAGCGCGTAGCGCCTCGGCCTCGCGCGCGAAGGCTTGCTTCGTGTCTTCATCGATGGCCGGCGACGCGGGGCTCTTGGCCGACAGCGCGGCAGCCGGGGGCGGGAGGGCCGCCTCGCCCGGCACGACGATCAAGACGAGCAGGGCGGCACACAGCGCCGGCAAGGCCCGCGGCTTCGTGAACGAGAGCGCACGCGCTGGGACGAGCCGCGCGCTCTCGGCCTCCGCTTGCGCCATGCACGCGCGCATGAACGCGGTGCGGTGCGCCTCGGCAAGCGCTGCGAACTGCACCGCGCTCGCGACCAGATCTGGCGTTGCCAGGGCGCGGTCGATCGCGCGAGCGATGGGCAGCGCGGCGACCGGGCGCGCGCACCATGCCAGCGCGCCGGCGAACGGCAAGACGCCCCACGCGAGCCACGCGAGCGGCGGTAACGAATAACCTGTTTTCGTCATCAGCCCGGCGGCGATCAACACCGCCGTGGCGACCGCGAACAGCGCGACCCACGCCTCGAGAGCGCGCTGAGCGCGAGCGCGAGCGGCAACGGCGCGGAGAGCTCGGCGGAGGCTCGCGGACGAGACGCTCTCGGTGCCGGCGGCCGCACGCGTCATCTGCTCTGGATCCCACGGAACCGCAGGCAGCGCAAACGCCGGCCGCTATGGGAAGGTGGGCTCGCCGCGGCTGGGACGCGCACCGACCGGCAGCGCAACCAGCGATGTTCCGGAGCGCATTTGCGTCGCCTCGCCCGGCAGGAGCACCAGCGCGTCGACCTGCGCGATCGATGGCAAAGAGCCCGAGCCCTGCCGCGCATGCAGCGTGGCCGTGAGCATACCGTCCGCGTCGTTGCGCAGCACGCCGCGCGCGAGCTCGGGGCGGCCCTGGCTTTTCCTGTGATCGTGCGCGAGCTGCACGGGCACGAGCGCAGGATAGGGCGTTCGCGAGCCGAGCAGCCGACTGAGGAGCGGCCGCACGAACACCTCGAAGCCGACGAACGCGCTTACGGGGTTGCCCGGTAAGCCGATCACGGGCACCTCGCCGCGCGTACCGAACAAGAGCGGCTTGCCCGGCTTCATCGCGACCTTCCAGAAGCGCGACGTGACGCTCGCGCGCGCCAGCGCCTCGGCCACGAGGTCATGATCGCCGACCGAGACGCCCCCCGAGGTGAGCACCACGTCGCTGCCCGCGAGGGCCTGCTCGAAGCGCTCTTGGATCGCATCAATCCGGTCGGGCGCGTTCGGCAGCACGTGCGGCACGCCGCCCGCATCCTCCACCTGCGCGGCCAACATGTAGGCGTTGCTGTTCACGAGCGCCCCCGGCGGCAGCGCCTCGTCGACGTCGCGCAGCTCGTCACCCGTGCACACGATCGCGACGCGCGGCACGCGCCGGACTGCGACGCGCGCGCAGCCGAGCGCGGCCAAGAGCGCGATCTCACCGGGGCCGACCAACCGGCCTTCGCTCAGCGCCTCGGCGCCGGTCGCGAGGTCCGAGCCGCGGCGGCGGATGTTCGCACCGACGGCCGGCCGCTCGCGCCCCCGGATCGCATCGCCGTCGCGCTCGACGTCCTCTTGGATGATCACGGTGTCGGCGCCTTCGGGCATGGGCGCGCCCGTGAAGATGCGCATGGCGTGCCCGGTGGCGAGCGGCCCGGGCAGCTCGCCGCCTGCGCGCGACTCGCCGCGAATGGGGAGCGCACCTGCGCCGCTCAGCTCGGCGTGGCGCACGGCATAGCCGTCCATCGCGCTGTGATCGAAGCCCGGCAGGTCGCGAGCCGCGTAGATCGCGCCGGCGAGCATGCGCCCGCGCGCACGCTGCAGCGCGACCTCTTCGACCGGCAGGGGTACGGCGCTCTCGACGATCTCGCGCTGGGCCTGCCCGATGCTCTTCACGGCAGGCGAGTCTGAATCACAGGCTCGTGCCCTGTCGAGCCGCCGTTTGCGTGAGCTTCTCGGCTTCCTGCGCGGGGACGTACAGGATGATCTCGCTGCCGGCCTCGAGCTTGCTGTAGCGGCTGAAGCTATTGATGCGCGCGATCGAGCCCGCGGAGAGGTCATAGCGCTCGGCCAATGACTCGAGCGTATCGCCCGAGCGCACGCGGTAGCGGATGCGAACGCGATCGCGGAGCGCCTCGTGGTGCGCGAAGAACTCCTCGCTGCCGACGATCAGCGTGCGCACGCGCGAGGGTGCTACCGTGATCGCGGTCGAGAGGTCGAGCGACTTGGGCGCGAAGATCTGCAGCACCATGCCGGACTGCAGCGCAGCGTCGGTGGAGATGTCGTTCCAGCGCCGCAGCTCGTCGAGCGTGACCTGGAAGTGGGTCGCGATCTGGAGCGCAGTGTCGCCGGACTTCACGGCGTAGAACACGCGCTTGCGATCGGTCGGGTCGAAGCTCTGCGCCGGTACGCCGACCACGACCTCACTCGTATCCGCAGGCAAGGCCTCCGGCTCGACGTCGGGCACGATCAGCTTCGAGCCGGGCAGGGCTTCGGCATCCTCCGCGAGATCGTTCAGCGCGCGCAGCTTCGCGTCGGTCGTGCCGTACAGCGCGGCCACGTCGCGGATGCGCTCGCCGAAGCGCATGACGTAGTAGCCGTGCGTGGGCTCATCGGAGGGCAGCGTCTCGATCTTCTCGGCAAAGCGCGCGGCGCGCTCGCCCGGGATGCGGATCGTCCAGCGCTTCACGTCGGGCGGCACGCGGCTGCGGAGCAGCTCCGGGTTGTACGCGGCGAGCTCCTCGGGGCTGATCCCAGCGGCGCGCGCCAGCTTGCCGAGGCCCAGGCCGCCCGGCACGTCGACCTTGGTGAGCTGCAGCGCGTCCTCGGGCTTCACGTCCGTGAGCCCGAAGCGCTCCGGGTTGCGCGCTACGATCGCGAACGCCGCCACCTTCGACACGTACGCGATGGTCTCGTACGGCAGGCCGGCTTCGATGCGCGCGAGGACGCCGATGTCGTTCGTGTTGTACTTGCGGATCGAGCGCAGCAGCGCGCCATAGCCCATGTTGAACGCGGCGATCGCGAGCGGCCACGAGCCGAGGCGCGCGTGCAGATCCTTGAAGAAGCGGGCAGCGGCCTCCGAGGCGCGCTCGGGGCTCTGGCGCTCGTCGACCCAGCGATCGATCGCGAGGCCGTACTCCTTGCCGGTCGACTCCACGAACTGCCACATGCCGACGGCGCCGACGCCGGAGCGCGCGAGCGGGTCGTAGCCGCTCTCGACCATGGCGACGTACAGCAGGTCGGCCGGCAGCGTGTGCTCGTCCAGCTTCGCGCGGATCATCTGCGCGTAGCGCCCGGAGCGCTCGATGAGCGCGCGCACATGGGCTCGGCCCTGCGCGCTGTCTCGGTAATAGATCAGTTGCTCGACGAGGCGGTCGTCCCAGCGCACCGGGAAGTCCGGCAGCACGGCGCCGGCCAGCCAATCGAGCTCTGGCACCATCGCGATGCTCTGAGGCGCAGCGGCGAGCGGCGCCTCGTCGACCGCCTCGGTGGTCAGCGCCGGCGGCATGCTCTCGACTTCGATCGCGGGCTCTTGCTCTGCGCTGGGGTCGGTGGCACCGGCGATCGCCATGGCCCGTTCGATCTCTTCGACCGTGGGGCCCTCGGCCTCCGCGGCGGGAGCTTGGCTCGCCGCATCGGCCACAGGCTCGGATGCAGGGTCCGCGTCCGGCGCCGCCATGGCCTCGGGCGCGGGCGCCTCTTGCGGCGGCGCCGTGATCGGGTCGGCCGCCGCGAGCACGTCGCCCTCGGGCTCAGGCGCGGGTGGCTCCGGCTGGGCGTTGGTTTCGGGTTCGGGCTCGGGGGGCGCGGGTGGAGCGGCGAAGTCTGCGTGGGCCGTGGACCGCGCCCACGAGCCTGAGGCTAGGGCGAGGACGATGATCGTAACGAGCCAGGCGCGCATGGCGCCGAGGCTATAGGGCAATGTAGGCAAGTGCCAGAAAGCGGCCGGGGAGCCCGCAACCTGCGTTACGATGGCGCCCGTGCATCGCGGCGTTCAGGCCCTGGTCGGTTGGATCGACTCGCACAACGGCAAGGCCGGCGTAACGCTGCGTCCCCCCGCGGCCGCTGCGCATCTCGCGGCGCTCGAGGACATGCTGCTCTCGCCGTTGCCGAGCGATCTCAGGCTCATGCTCGGGCGCCACGACGGCGGGCGCCTGCCCAATGGCGTGCTGCTATCGGCGTCGCCTTCAGCGGGCACCGACTCGATCCTCGAGACGCGCGCCGATCTCGCCAAGCGCATGGGCCGGCGGCCCGACGACGGCGAGCTGCCGCTACCGTTCTACCGCTCCGATGAAGGCGCGGTGCTGGTGTTCGATCGCAGCGCGGGCCCCGTGCCCGATACGTGGCCGATCGCCGACTATCACCTCGAGACGCGCGAGACGCGCCTCGTGCATCGCACCCTCGATGGCTTCTGCTCGTACTGCGTCGCCGACTGGACCGACAGCGACTTCAACGCGCCGTTCTCGCTCGATAAGTACCTGAAGGCGGGTCTTCGCCACGCGAAGATGGAGCCAGACGTCTCGGCCGCGCATGCGACCGCTGCGCACGCGCTCCGCCGCGCGGGCCGGCCCAAGGACGCGCTCGCGAGCTACCTGCGCGCGGCGCGCTGCCTGCCGGCGCTCGCGTACGCGGACTGGGAGGCGCTCAAGCTGGCCGTGCTGCTCGGCGACGTGCCGGCGGCGCTCGAGGCTGCAAGCCGGGTCAGCGCCCGCGCGCCGCGCGCCCGCTGGCGCTCGCGTGAGACCACGCCCTTGCGCGTCGCCCAGGCGCTCGGGTGGCTCGCGCAGGAGAAAGAGCATCGCGAGCTGATGCTGCGCCTGCTCGATCAGCTCGCCGCCCAGGCGGACCCCGGCGACGTCGCGGCTATCCACGCCGTGCGCAAGGCGATGTTCACCGAATCACCGATGCCCGAGACGCGGGCCACGCGAGCGACCGCCGTGCCTGCGCACGACAACCCGCTCAAGCGCTGGGCCGCCCTGGAAGAGGCCTACCGCGAGGGTCGGCTACGCGACGAAGACCTGTTGCTCGACCCGGCGTACGGCGGCCGCGACGCCGACCCGCCGCTGCACCGCCTCCTCAGCATCCGCCGCGAATTCTAGTTATCGGGAGGGCATGCGCTGCCCTCCCGCCCGTTGGGCAAAGCCCAACGGGTACGGGCCGCTTCGCTCACGCGCTAGCTGACACGCGTTCGTTAGACCTGCGGGCAGACGCGGTTACGGCCCGTGCGCTTGGCTTGGTAGAGCATCTCGTCGGCCGACTTGTAGAAGGCCTTCACGTCCATGCCCTTCTGCAGCTCGGCGATGCCGACCGAGATCGTGACCTTGATGCGCTCGCCTTCGACCACGAAGTTGTGATCCTGCACGATCTTGCGCAGCTCCTCACCGATGCGAACGGCGCCATCGAGCGGCGTCTCGGGCAGGATCGCGCAGAACTCTTCGCCGCCGTAGCGGCCGAGCTCGTCGTCCGGGCGCAGGCGCTTGGTCAGGATGCTGGCGAGCTCGCGCAGCACCGAGTCGCCGGCCAAGTGGCCGTAGGTGTCGTTGATGTCTTTGAAGTGATCGATGTCGATCATCGCGAGCGACAGCTGGCGCGAGTGCCGAAGCGCGCGCGGGATCTCCTTCACGAGCACCGTGTCGAGCTGCTTCTTGTTGCTCAGATCGGTCAGACCATCGGTGATGGTCATGTTGAAGATCGTCTCGTGGTACTGCGCCTCGACGTCCGAGCCCGACAGGTACTTGAAGATCGTGTCGCCGATCTTGATCTGGTCGCCCCGGCGCAGCTGCGTGGCGGTGACGGGGTCCGGCTCGTCGTTCACGAACGTGCCGTTGGTCGAGTCGAGGTCGACGATGAAGAAGGCGCCGTCGCGGTGCTCCACCTTGGCGTGGCGGCGGGAGACGCTGTCGCTGTCGAGCACGATGTCGTTGTCGCGATCGCGCCCGATGCTGGTGACTTCCTTCTGCATCACGTGGCGCTTACCGAGGTCGGTCTGCGACGCTGCGTAGATGACGACCAGGCAGTCTTCGCCTTTGCGTTTGACCTTCAGCTCTTCGAGCGTGGTCACGCGCGTTTTGATGTCGTGATCGGAGTCCACGTGCTGGCTTGCCCTACCCAAGTAGGGTGGATGCACGAGCTTAACGCGCCCGTGATTGAGCCGTCCAGTTGCACTTTCGTCTCGTGTGCATCGGACCAGCCGCACCTTTCCCTATCCCGTCCCACAAGACCGGGACCGGCTGCGACGCAGCGCGCCCATATCGCCGTTTGGTGAGAGCGGGCGCTCGCAGCCAAGGTCGCGCGGCTGACGGCGCTACGCCCGATGTATTATCCGTCCCGGTCTTCCCCATGCACGAACCCAGGCCCGCGCTCGAAGCGCAGCATGAGCCCACCGAGTCGCCGCTGATTCTGGTCGTGGACGACGAGCGCGTCATCCGCGAGATCCTGGCGGACTTCCTGGCCATGGAAGGCTTCAACGTCCGCACGGCCGAGGACGGCCAGTCCGCGCTGAACGAGCTGTCGCGCGCCCGCTTCGATCTCGTGTTGAGCGACCTCAAGATGCCGAACATGGGCGGCATCGAGCTGCTCGAGGCGATCGAGAAGCACACGCCCAACATCGTGACGATCATCATGACCGGCTTCGGCACGGTCGAGACGGCGATCGATGCGATGAAGCGCGGCGCGTACGACTACATCATGAAGCCGTTCAAGATGGAGGAGGTCGTGCACACCGTGCGCCGTGGCCTCGAGCGCAAGAAGCTGCAGGCCGAGAACCTGCGGCTGAAGGAGGCGCTCTCCCTGTACAAGGTCAGCGAGGCGATCGCGCACAGCCTGTCGCTGGACGAGGTGATCCGTACGGTGGTCGACGCTGCGCTGCACGAGGTGAGCGCCGACGCGGTGTTCGTCGTGCTGGCCGACGGCTACGGCGGGTTCTTCGAGCGCGTGCGCGAGATCAGCTCGAGCTTCCCGAACAAAGACCTCGACCCGGGCAAGCTCGACATGCGCGCCATCGAGGATCACCTCTCGAACGACCGCCGGCTCAAGGTGCACGGCGCGTCGGGCCTACGCTTCTTCGAGCGGGCGCCGGTGGGCGCGGATCTCGCGTCGATGATCGTCACGCGCATGACCATGTCGGGCCGCACCCTCGGTTACATGGCGGCGTGCAGCTTCAGCCCCGGCAAGACGTTCGACGAAGGCCAGCGCAAGCTGCTGCGCATGGTCTCCGATCGCGCTGCGGCTTCGATCGAGAACGCGAAGCTGTACGAAGACCTGCAGCTCACCTTCCACCAGACGATCAAGGGCCTCGCGAGCGCGCTCGACAAGATGGACCGCTACACGGCGGGTCACTCGGAGCGCGTCGCGGCGTACTCGCAGCTGCTCGCGATCAAGCTCGGGTTGCCGGCGGCGCAGGTCGAGATCGTCCGCCAGTCGGCCCTGATGCACGACATCGGGAAGATCGGCTGCGTGCTCAACCTGAATAAGCCGGGCATCCTCACCGAGCGCGAGTACGAGATGTTCAAGCGCCATCCGGGCTACGGCAAAGACATCCTGCAGCCCATCGACTTCCTGCACCCGCTAATCCCCGGCGTGCACTGCCACCACGAGCGCTGGGACGGCAACGGCTACCCGGCAGGGCTGCGGCGCGAAGAGATCCCGCTGCTCGCGCGCATCATCTCGGTCGCGGACGTGTATGACGCGATGACGAGCGATCGCGCCTACCGCAAGGCGCTTCCGCACGCAGCCGCGGTAACCGAGATCAGCCGCTGCGCGGGGTCGCAGTTCGATCCCGAGATGGCCAACGACTTCATCGTCACCATCGAAGCGCACCGGCAGGATGCGACCGACCGCGGCGAGCCCATCCCCGCGTAAGCGATCAGACCTTGTTCGCCCGCTCGCGCTCGGCGCGGATGTCCATCCCGGGCGGCGTGGAGAGGCGCGCGCGCTCGTCCGAGATGCGGTCCTCTTCGGCGGGCGTCGCTGCGACCGCCGCGTCCGTGCCGGCCGACGTCTCGCGCTTGTCGAGCGCGAGGGCGCGCTCCTCGCGCTTCTGCTCCTCGTCCTGCCACGGATAGCGAATGCGGCTGTGGTAGACGTTGCAGAGCGTGTCGACCAAGCGGTTGGCGAGCACGCGCAGCTCTTCGAGCGTGAGGCCGGCCTCGTCCAGCTGGCCCTGCTTCATCTTACTGAACACCACGCGCTCGACGAGCTTCTCGAAGCCCTCGCGCGACGGCGGATCGACGGTGCGCGCGCCCGCTTCGATCGAGTCGACCAGCATCAAGATGGCGGTCTCCTTCGTGCGCGGCTTCATGCCTGGGTAGCGGAAGGCGTCTTCGGTGAGCTTCTTCGGGTTCCCCAGCCGCAGACACTTGTGCCAGAAGTATTCGATGACGCTCGTGCCGTGGTGCGTGTACGCGAACTCGACCACCGGCTCAGGGATGCCACCCTCGCGCAGCACGCGCACGCCCTCGATCACGTGCGCCATGATCGCGTCGGCGCTGACGTCGGGCTCGAGCTCCTCGTGCGGGCTGCGCTCGCCGGGCGCGAGGTTCTCGACGAAGTAGCGGGCCTGACAGCACTTGCCGAGGTCGTGGTAGTAGGCGCCCGTGCGGGTGAGGAGCGCATCGGCGTGGATCGCGGCCGCGGCCGCCTCGGCCAGGTTGGCCATCGCACGCGAGTGCTCCCACGAGCCCGGCGCCTCGGCCGCCATCTTGCGCAACAGCGGCTGATCGAGGTCGGTGAGGTTCGTGAGCTGACCGCGCGAGAGCACGCCGAGCAAGCGCGCGATCGCGGGCCGGAGCAGGTAGGCCAGCACGCCCGCGCTGACGCCGCCGAGCAGCGCCGCTCCCGCTGGCGACCACAGGCCCGCGGAGATCTCGGCCGTGAGCGAGAAGCCGTCGAGCGCTTCCTTGGTCGCGACGTACGCGATCATCGCGCCGAAGCCCGCCACCGTGCCCGTAGGGATCAGCTGCCCCACCTTGCGCGGCGCGACCGCGGTGGCGCCGACCGCGCAGCTCACGAGGTACGTCACGAAGGCGATCGGGTCCCAGCCTACGAGCGACGACGCGAGCACCGTGAGCACCGCGCCCATCAGCATGCCGGTGCGCCGGTCGAGGTACAGCGACGCCCACAGCGGAACGACCGCGACCGGCGTCAGCAGGGCGGGGAAGTCCGTGAGCAGCAGGAAGGCCTTGTGGCCGATCAGGAACGCGAGCCCGAGCAGCAAGAGTCCGATCTGCGTGCGGAGTAGGGCGCCCTGGCGCGCGTGCCCGAAGCGCAGGTACGCGGTCATCATGAGCACGGTCAGGAAGTAAACCGTGAAGTGCGCCGCGAGCGACGAGAGCCGCGGCTCGACGCGCACGTCGA